>Ga0180436_10001399_pt1 | contig 23525 bp, 31 predicted proteins | sample SS_ome_2_FD_132434 | JGI IMG/M metagenome (GOLD analysis project Ga0180436, IMG submission 132434) | Hypersaline lake sediment archaeal communities from the Salton Sea, California, USA - SS_3_S_2 metaG | ecosystem: Environmental > Aquatic > Non-marine Saline and Alkaline > Hypersaline >... | reverse complement strand
GTAATTTTAACTTTGATTACTTCTGTACTGGTATGTACATGGTAGAAGAAGACAAAGGTATTGATGAAGAAATTTCTTAATAGGGGTTGACAAATGCAGAAAGGTGTATTATCTTTTAAGAGTGTGACATATAACGAAAGTATAATGGATGAGATTTGGAAATTAAATCCTCGTACAATTCCAGATTTAGATGGAAGGATTATTAGCCAATATATGGTAGCCACAGCACAATATTTAGTGTATTTTAGAGCACAGGTGAATGATTTGAAGGCAGAAATTTATAGAATATCTGCAACTATAGAGAATGGTGTAGCTGTTAATATGCTCAATGTTGATACGAAAGATTTCAAGACTAAAAAAGACGCTGTAAGTTATATCATAAATATGGTCCCCCATCTAGCTAAACTTCAAGATAAATTGATGAAGAAAAAAGAAGAGCTTATGGCTGTAGAGGGTATGGATAAGGTCATATCAGAATTAATAGCCACATTTAAACGTGAATTAACCAGACGAGAGAATGAGTTGTACGCAACCAGAATGGAGAGGCGATAACATGACGGAAGATGTTTTTTGTTCACCTAATGATGAACGAGCTTTACTATATTACGCCATAGATGATATAAATAACTACTATTCTATATGCGCAAGGCTTGAAACAAATGATTTTTTATACCCACAACATAGATTGATCTTTAGTATAATGGGTATGTTGGCTAATAAAGGCGCAGAAAAGTTTGATGTAGCTATGATAACAACCAAAGCCGATGCTGAAGGGGTTTTAGGCTCCATTGATGGTATTGATTATGTGCAATCAATAAGCAACATGGATTTGTCCAAAAGTAATTTTGAAATTTATTTTAATAATGTTATGGAAGCCAGTAGAAAACACAAACTCCATTCTGTTTTGTCAGAAAACATCACTCGTGTAGTAGATAATGCTAAAGAGGGTGATAGTAGTATAGATTTAATAAGTGCAGTGGAAACAAACATTTTTGATATGACACTAGCTGGTAAAGCGGTAGACGAACCAAGAAATTTAGCAGATGGTTTAGTTGAATTAATTGAATCCAGACGAAATAATGTCATACAAATGTCAGGAATACCCACTTGTTATCCAATATTGGATAAACAAATAGACGGTATGGTTCCAGGCACACTCCTTATTGTAGCTGCCCGAAAAAAAATGGGAAAAAGTGCTTTGCTCACCAATATAGCTTGTCAAGTAGCATATAAATCCATGAGAAATCTACCTGTTTTATACATTGATACAGAGATGACGTTTAATGAATGGCGAGATAGAGCTATAGCGCTCATGTCTGATGTAGAAGAGCGTGTTGTAAAGCATGGTGGGTATACAGATGAACAATATAATAAAATAACAGCTGCTACTAAAATAATTGAAAGAGGTAAATTATATCATGAGTATATGCCTGGGTATTCTGTTGATAGATTAGTAGCACTATACAAGAAATACAAGATAAAAGAGAATATCGGTCTAATTATCTTTGATTATTTAAAAGAACCTGATAGCTCAAGTGTAGATCGCCAGCGCAAAGAATACCAGATACTGGGAGATGTCACAAGTAAGCTGAAAGATTTGGCTGGTGAGTTAGATATACCCGCATTGACTGCTGTTCAGTTAAATAGAAGCGGAGATGTTGCTGATAGTGATAGAATCGCACGTTACGGGGATATTGTAGCGTTCTGGCAGACACGAACTAAAGAAGAACTTGAAGAGGGCGGAGACTTTAAAAACGTAGGTACACATAAACTGGTAATAAAAGACACTCGTAGGGGTGGAAGTACCAATGATCATGGAATTGGCTTCAATTTTTGGAAGAAACACATAAAAATCTCAGAAGTACCAGCAGACAGACAATTTTTTAATGATTTCACTGGAGAGGTTGTAAATGCAGACAGCGCAGAAGGCTATGAAAATGAACTCTTATCTTGAAAAAGAGAAACGTTGGCAGGAATTTAGACAAAAAGTACAAATCCTCAAGGATATGGTGGATCCTCGTTATCTCTTGGAGTCTTTAGGTTTTACTATCACTAGAGAAACCCCCAAGGAATTACGTGGAACTTGTGCCATACATGGTGGGGACAATACAACGGCGTTCAGATTCAATAAAACAACCAGATCATGGGTGTGTTTCACCCACCATTGTCATGATATGAATGGTAAAGATATAATTGGTTTAATAAAGTCTTCTCGTAGTTGTACCTTTAGTGAGGCAGTGGAATATCTATCCAGCTTAGTGGGACAAGTTGACCACCCCACTTATGTGGAGCTTAAACAGAGGCGCGAACGAGAAGTATTTAAGACAAATTATTTAGATAAGAAGTCTAAATCTAGATGGACTGATGAGAAAACATTGGAACAATTCAAACCAACTCGTTCTACTTATTTTAATGAGTTTGGATTTTCAAATAAAACATTAGATCACTTTGAAATAGCTGGCGGATACGTTGATTCTCATGGGTTTCTAAGAGACATCGTTCCTATAAGGGGTGAGGATGGTAAGTTAATGGCCTGTAGTATGAGAGATATAAGGCTAGATGCACCAGATGATGATTTCAAGTATATTTTAACTAAAGATTTCTCAAAAGATACGGTGCTGTATAATTTACACAACGCTAAGAAATACACAGAGAAACTACCATTGATAGTAGTTGAGGGGTTTAAAGGTGTCTGGCGACTATATGATTATGGTATACATAATGTAGTAGCATGTATGGGTTCAGAGCTAACACCAGGACAAATTCACTTATTATACAGACATGCTGTGCGCGGTGTAGTTCTATTCTTAGACAATGATAAAGCTGGAGTGACAGGTACTTTTAAAATATATAATGAATTAAAAAATAAAATGAATATATCATTTGAATTAATAACTGAGGTTGATGAGAATGGTAAAGGGTTGGATCCTTCTGATTTAGATAAGGAAACAGTCCATGAATATTTGAGAGGGTATATATAATGAACGGAGAAAATTTTGTAATATTAAAAGGTAGACTGACTAAAGTTAATGTTAAAACAATTGGTCAGTACAATAGTAATAAACTTAGTGCTAGATTAGCTATTCCCTCGCCTAATCCAGGAACTAATCCTCAGTATGTAAAGATAGCAGCGTTTGGCACTTTAGCAGATGCGATGAGTTTAGTAGATAAGGACAAATTTGTTAAAATTCATGGCCATATTGAGGAACAACATTACGATGGTAGGTGCAGACATTGTGGTGGCCACGATAGAAAATATTGGACCGAAGTTTTAGTGGATAATTTTGTAGTTGAAGATTAAGGAGGATTTTATGCCGATTAATGAAGATAATGCACAAATAGGAACACCTACTATGGTTTTATTACCAGCAAGAAATTACAAGTTTGAGGTGTCCGAAGAAGAATTTGTAATAACTGTTCCGAGAAAAGGTAGTTATCATGATGTAGACCCTGATTTTTTTAGTGAAGAAGAGGGGGAGTTCAATTTATATGATGGTAGAAGTGGGGTTATGTATATACCAGCCATTTCTAAGATACTTTTTGCTACTAAGAAATACCCATCATTAGAAGCTAACCAATTATTTGCTCCTATAGCCTTGAAGTTTAAGAAAGGCAAGGTAGATATTATAGGACAAGTATTAACAATGTTACCAACAAGCTAAGAGGTGTATTATGAAGTGTATTAAATGTAATTCTGATGAAAGCACAGACATGTATTTTGTAGAAACTTTTCCATGCCCACATTGTGATGACGATCTGGAAGTACAGTATCATATATGTAAAGATTGCCATATAACTTGGAAAGTAGTAGGTGATAATGTCGTATCTATGGCAGATTTTGATGATGATGTAGTATTTGCGAAATCTGATGATGACTTCTTTGAGGCATTTACTTCAATTAGTACCAATGAGGTACTCACAGGACCAGTTATGGGTGAGTTGGTTCATAGATGTATTAAATGTGGTGCTATCGCGTTTGAGATCGCTGATAAGAAATGGCGGTGCAATGATCCTAAATGTCAATTTGAATGGGAGGTATTAGCAGTTGACTAACCACTACGAAACATTAGGTGTCAATCGGGACGCTACCCAAGATGAGATAAAGAAGGCCTATAGAAAACTTTCTATGGAGCATCACCCCGATAAGGGTGGTGATGAAGAACAGTTCAAAAAAATTTCTGAGGCCTATTCGGTTCTTAAAGACCAAGATAGTAGATCTGCGTATGATAACCCTAATCCATTTGGTGATATATTTGGTAATTTCTTTAGACATGGAGGGCCTGGTCCGTTTGCCCGCCCAAGACCGAAAAGACCTGATATACACGCACCTAGAAAGGGACGAGATCTAAAATACATGTTAGATGTACCACTTGGTATCGCTATATTTGGCGGTGATGTCAAATTTAAATTGTCTTATGAGGACGCCTGTACAGAATGTAATGGTTTAGGAGCAACTAAGCTTGAGAAATGTGATGAATGTGATGGTGCTGGTTCTCGTGTGGAGGTTAGAAGTGATAGAGGTATACACATGCAAACTGTTACAACATGCCCTAAATGCAATGGTATGGGAGAGAAAGCGGTTGAGCCGTGTGAAATATGTAAAGGTAAAGGAAGAGTTCTTATAGATAATAGAGAGTTTGTGGTTCATATAGAAAAAGGCAGTAGGGATGGCCAAGTTCAGGGTATACACGGTGCTGCTGGGGAGGGAGTAAACGGCGGTCCAAACGGTGATTTAATTGTCAAGTTGAGACTGAGTCTTCCTAACCCCGATGATCTTACGGAAGAACAAATAAAAGTATTAAAGGAGATATAAATGTTACTTAGAGTATTAAGTTTAGATATATCTGCTTCATCCACTGGTTGGTCTTATGTATTTGGCGCCAACGGTGTGAGAGACTACGGTCTTATTAAAACTAAACCTAAATACAGTACTGCAGAAAGATTAACTTTTTTTAGACAAGAGTTAGAAGACATAGTTGATATGTACAGACCATCTCATGTAGTGATAGAGGACGTGTATTCTGGTCTAAACGTTAAGACACTTAAACTTCTAGCCAAATTTGCAGGAGTAGCTGAAGAGATTTGTTTTAGAAAGACTGGTGCAGAACCTTATATCATAAGTAACAAAACAGTTAAAGCCTATTTTAAAACAAAGAACAAAGAAGATATGTTTCACTTTATGGTAGACATTTTGGATTGGCCAAAAGATGAGGTCAAATTTAAAAAACATAATGATTTAACTGATTCTATAGCACAGCTTATGTGTTACTGTGATAAGGTATTGAACTTTAGGAAATTCAGAACCGAAACAGATTATGGGTATAAATATGACAAAAGATAGTATAGTAAATTATTATAATAAAGAAGAAATGAAAACTATTATATATACTATGTATAAGGAGACCGCTGCAAGTAGAGGTCTTGATATTGATGCAGATCTTGAGCAGTATATATTAAATCAGGTAGAATATCTAATGACATTATATGATGTTAAAACAGATCTAGAGTGCTTTAAAGTACCTTTTGGCGAAGACGATGATGGTGAAGAGATGTTTAGTAAACCATTAATGTACTTAGATAAAGTTGAAGAGGTATTAGCAAAATTTCAAAACAATCAAGCTAAGATGTTTTTACATGTATTAGCTTTAGAAGTTGATAGATATATAGGAAAAAGAAATGAGGAGGAATAAACGTGGCTAACAAAGTAGTCAAGCTTAGTGCAACCAGAATAGGTTCATTCTTACGATGTAAACTCAAATACTGGTTTCAATACCATAAAAGATTACCAAAGGTCTCTAATCCATCATTTAAACTTGGGTTAGCATGCCATGAGTCATTGGAGATGGCTGGTGGTATATGGATGGAGAAAGAACAGTTCACTAAGAACGACATTAAAAAGATTTTAGAGCATTATGATAAGGTATCTGTACGAGAGGGTATCGATGATATGAGTATTCATATCGAAGGCAAAGAATTAGTTAAGAATAGGTTGAATAGTTTTTTGTCGGGAACTAAATTATTAGGTCTAGAAACTAAATTTGGTTTTGGTAAGGGCTCTATGGATATATCCACAAAGGATGGAGTACCATTGGTTGGGGCTATAGATAAAGTAGAGGAGATAGATGAAGATACACTGTTAATTGTGGACTACAAGACATCTAAGACTGCTCCTACACCAGACCAATTGAAGACTGATGTGCAGCTTTCGATTTATGATTTGGTAGCACAGCAATTGTGGCCTGGTTACAAAAGAGTTATTCTTAGTTTAGATCTATTGAAGTCTGATGTTGTCTATACATATAGAACAGTCGAAGAACGCAAAGAATTTGAGAAGTATCTTACTATTATTCATAATGAAATGGTAGAGTTTACTAAGAAAGAAGCCAAGGCCGACCTCAACATATTCTGCCCATGGTGCGATTACAAAGATTATTGTGAGACATATGAGAAAGCATGTCAGAAATCCAATTATGAATTCTTACCTATAGTAAACTATAGTGATGAGCAATTGGTTAAAGAGTGGAATGAAATCAAATCAGTGTCTAAGATTTTGGATAGTAGGGAGCGTGAGTTAGCAATGGTACTGATGGAGAAAATCAAGCAAACTTCTGCCAATATTATGGGCGAAGATCTTGAAGTATATGTGAGACAAAATTCCAGAACAACTTATGATTTGGATACTGTCCATAAGCTAGTACCACCTGATGACTTCGCAAAACTCGTAGGGATAAATAAAAAATCAGTGGAGAGATATTTGAATAGCAATCCAGCTATAAAGGAAAAGGTTATATCTACTTCTACTACTAACTATACTAAACCTTTTCTATCTACTAAAAAAATAAAAAAATAAGAGAGGTTGATGAATTATGGCGAAGACAAAGAAAAAGACTGCAAAGAAAAAGGCAAACAGACAAAGTTTTGCAAAGAAAATTAAGGTGTTGGCTTATTGTGACAGCCCCACATGTGCCACAGGGTTTGGTACTGTTAGTAGAAATATCTTCGAGGGTCTTTATAAGACAGGCAGATACGATATTGATATATTAGGTATCAATTATTGGGGGGACCCACATAACTTTCCTTACAGAGTCTGGCCGACAGGTACAAATGCGGAGAAGGATCCTTATGGTAGAAAAAAGGTATGTGGTATGATTCCTAGGATGGAATATGATCTCTTGTTTTTTCTGCAAGATACCTTTATTTTAGATTTTCTGCCTGAGTTAATTCCTTATCTTCAAGGTAAGGGTAGGAAGTTTAAATCAATTTGTTATTTTCCAGTAGATGGTGTACCTAAATCTAATTGGGTCAACAACATTAATGCTGTGGATTATCCTGTAGCGTATTCTCAGTTCGGTTTGAAAGAAGCTAAACATGCGCTTCCAGCACTTAAAGAAACTAGAACTGTACCACATGGTGCTAATACAAAGGACTTCTTCCCACTGCCTGAGGAAGATGTAAAGGCTTTCAGAGCACAATATCTTGGTCCGCAAGCTGATAAATTTGTATTTACAAATTTAAACAGAAACCAACAGAGAAAAGATATCCCAAGAACTATTCAAGCGTTTGTAGAATTTAGAAAAGAAGTACCTGAGTCGGTTCTGTATCTACATATGGCACAGAAAGACCAGGGATGGGATCTACCAGAAGTTGTACGAGCTTATGGATTGAATCCTAAAGAGGATGTTATCTTCCCTGAGAATTTTGGACCGAACCAAGGTTATCCACTACAGATTGTTAACATGATTTATAACATGAGTGATGTGGTGCTTAGTACTACATTAGGTGAGGGTTGGGGACTGTCTTGGATTGAAGCCATGGCTACAAAAACACCAATCATTATGCCTGAGAATACAGCGTTGGTTGAGAACATAACCGAGGACAGAGGATATCTTGTCAAGAGTGGCGGAGATCCAGGTTTGTACACAGTATTGCCACATGATAATGAAGTGATTAGACCATTGGTTGATGTTAAAGACATGGTGGATAAGATGCTTCAGATCTATAAAAACCCAGAAGAAGCAACTAGAAGAGCTGAAAACGCCTATAAATGGATGAAAGAAACACTGGAATGGCAGGAAGTTGTCGCCCCTCAGTGGGTAAAAATCTTTGATGAAGCATATGAAGCGTTGTTAACTGATAAGGTAGAACATGTAGAAGAGGAACCATCTAAAGTTATTGAAACGGAGGCTTTTTAATGTCAGTTACTGAACTTTATATTCATAAAATAGTGGCTAGAGATTTGCCTGATTTATGGTTCCAAGCAGTGAATGATATATTAGATCACGGCCGGCGTTTTACCATCGATAAAGGGTCTTACGCCGGTCAGACCCGCTTGGAGTATGATTATTTTATAGGTCATGTTAGATACCCAGGTACTCAACCATTTATACCAGATATACCAGCATCTATAGGTATCCCTAACCCTGTAGAAGAAGCTTATATTTATGGTGGTGAGGGGTATGATCGTTCTTATGTAGAATATATAATGACTGATAGAAAAGAAGACAATGAACAATATACTTATGGAGAACGGTTAACTAACGCCCCATTATTTGAATGGCATCGTGATGGTCTGTTCACAGATTGTTGTGGCAGAGTTAATCAAATAGATGAGATAATTAATACTTATAAGGAACATGGTCATAGAAACAATCAAATGATCTTGCAGGTTGGGCAACCCATGGATATTAGGTTAGAAGACCCTCCCTGTCTTCGACATATAGATACTAGAATACAAGATAATAAATTACATTTCTTTGTTTACTTTAGATCGTGGGATTTATGGGGAGGTCTACCTGCTAATTTGGCTGGTATTCAAAATTTGAAAGAATATATGGCCACAGAAATTGGTGTAGAAGATGGAGAAATGGTTGTAGAAAGTAAAGGACTGCATCTGTACGGCTACGCGGAAGAGCTAGCTAAACTAAGATGTATGAGAGAGGAATAGGATATGGAAATAAAAGGAATTAAATACATAGCGCCATGTTTGGACCAGTCTGGATACGCAAGAGCGTCTCGAGGTAATATATTAGCTCTTCATTCTTTGGGTATACCTATTACAGTATCACCTATATCGTTTGAAAAAATACACCCAGATCTAAATGAGCATGGTAAAACTATTGCGAGTTTAGTGGATAAGGATATAGACTATAATATTGTTATTGTACATTCCACTCCAGAATTCTGGGAACAACATAAAGAAGCCGGTAAGACTATGGTGGGGTACACTATATGGGAGACTACTAAGCTACACCCAGACTGGATTCCCTATATAAACAACAATGTAGAAAAAGTACTCGTTGGGAGTAAATGGAATGTAGGTGTATTCAAAGAAAATGGTATTAAAATCCCAGTTGGTGTTGTACCACACGGTGTGGATGTCAATGATTACAAAGGAGTCAAACCTTATTCTATTAAAGGAGTGTCTGATGATACCTTTGTATTCTACGATATTTTTCAATGGACAGAGCGCAAGCACCCATTAGCTCTTATTAAAGCATATTGGTATGCTTTCCAGAATCCAGAAGAGAAAGTAGCATTGGTCATGAAGACACACAGAAGCGGTTATACTGAAGGCGAAAAAGACGCTATTCGTTCCACTGTTAAGAGACTCAAAGAAGTCACCCCAATAGATCACTACCCACCTATTTATCTTATATTAGATATGTTATCTGAAAATGAAATGGCCGGTCTGAATGCTAGAGGAGACTGCTATGCCTCCCTTGATAGAGGAGAAGGGTTCGGTCTTGGACCATTCCAAGCGGCAGCCGCGGGCAATCCAATTATTGTCACAGGGTTTGGTGGTGTTACTGAGTATGCTAAAGAAACAAATAGTTATCTTGTGGACTATGTACTTACACCAGTATTCGGAATGCCTTGGAGTCCCTGGTATAGAGGAGATCAGTTGTGGGCAGAGCCATCTGTACTGGGTGGTGCTAAAGCTTTACGTGAAGTTTATGACAATCAAGATGAAGCCAAGAAGAAAGCTAAAAAACTACAAACCAGTATTAGTAGAAGATTTTCTTGGAATGCTATTGGTAAAAAAATAGTCAAAGAACTGGAGAAAATGTAATGTCATTTGTAAGATATTTTGATGAGAAATTTTCTAGTAAGCTCGACAGAAGAGCTCAGACTTTCAGAAAAATATTTGAAGAATTAGAAAAAAAGAAACGTGAATACTACCTCATAGTGGAAACAGGTTGTGCTAGATTAGCTGATAATTTTGCTGGTGATGGTATGAGCACAATACTTTTTGATGAATTCGTTAATTATTATGATGGTAGAGTTGTTAGTATAGATATTAATGACTCCCATTGTATGACAGCACGTACACTAACTTCTAAAAAAACCACTGTATACTGCGAAGATAGTGTTAGTTTTCTGTGGAAATATGATCCACCTATACCCATTGACTTACTTTACTTAGATTCATTTGATATTAATTTTAGTAAACCACACCCAGCTATGCTACACCATCTTAAGGAATTTTGTGCTATACGTAATCACCTTAAGGAAGGTACTATAGTAGCAATAGATGACAATCAAAATAAAAAATCAGGCAAAGGTGTTTATATAGCAGATTTTCTGGATAATGTAGGTTATAAAAAATTTATAAATGAATATCAAATAGGTTGGATTTTATAGGAGAAATTATGGGAAACATTATAATGAGACCTGTATATAATAGACCAGAGATGTTATTCTTATCTATTGAATATGAAATACAGGCTAGAGAATATTACAAATCAACTAAGAAATACTTTAGTGATGATGACTATACTACCTTGTTCATAATAGAACATGGGGCGCACCCAATGGTAGAACAGTTCGTAGAGAATTATCCGTATCGATCTCTACTCATAAAGAGACCAGAGCAGTATGGTCTGACTATTAACATTCTGGAGGGATTTAAGGCAGCGTTCGATAGGACGGATACACATGTGGTCTATATAGAAGATGATATATTAGTTCATAAAACATACTTCGAATACATGGAGAAGCTGATGACTCATCCGAACTTGGGCAAGTACAGCGTGCTGTCTCCATACAATAAGAACGATGACGGACATGTGAATAAAGTGTATAAGGGACATCACTATGCGGCTCTGGCACCCCTGATCAACAAAGAGTTTTATGAAAAATACGTCCGTCCGAATTCAGTTATGGAATACTATAAGAACCCACCACAATATATGACAAATCTCAATGAGAAATATAAAGAGCATTGGGGTAAAGGTGGTTATAAATACAAAGATGCTACTCATTATATGCAGGCAGGTTTATTAAATCGTCTTGTAGATATAGCTATGATAGAAGAGGAAAGTTATGTCATAATGCCCGAAGTAAATAGGCAAATACATATAGGTTATTATGGAGCAAATAGGCCTGGTGGGAAACTACCTGGTGAGAATTTTAATGAGAGGTTAAATAATCTCAGAGAGATTATAAAGAGTGCAGATAAAATGTATGAGTTGAGTGCTACTAAAATGTATAATGATTACTTAACTTTTAGTGGCAAGCTCAATGATTGGGATGGAACGTTGGAGTTTGTGTGATGGAAATTTGTTGGGATAATATAGAAGGAATTAAACTTAGTAAAAATGGATTCTTTATTAAAAACCACTCTATGACATATATCTATAAAGATTCTTGCGTTAGATGTGGAGAGCCATATTTAACAGAAAAACACGCACCTAGTGATTTTTGTGGTAGATCATGTGCCTTATCTGGAAATAATCACCCAGGTTATGGGAGACATTTATCTAAAGAACATAAAGAAAAATTATCAATCGCGTTTACTGGAGAAAAAAACCATTTTTATGGTAAGAAACATAGCGGTGAGGTCAGAAAAACTTTAAAGGAATTGGCCACCGGAAGGCGTCATTCCAAAAAGACGTTAAGAAAAATGTCAATTGCGCAAACAGGTTTAAAAAGATTTTCTAAAGAATATAAAAAACAGTTATCCATTAAATTCTCTGGCCCAGGTAATCCTCAATGGCAGGGAGGCAAATCATTTGAACCTTACTGTATAAATTGGACTAAAGAATTTAAAAATTACATAAAAGAACGCGATGGGTATATGTGTTTAAATCCTTATTGTTATAGATCGTCAAATAAATTAATAGTTCACCATATAAATTACACCAAGAAAGACTGTAACCAAAAAAATTTAATAACACTATGTGATGGTTGTAATGCCCGCGCAAACATTGATAGAGAATGGCATACCAGTTGGTATAGGGCTATAATGAATAGGAGGTATGGTTTTATATATGGCTAAGAAATTATTATTTATGACAGGAGAAGGGATTGGTAACGTTATCCAGTGTATACCTACACTGAGAACATTGAAAGAATCTCTTGGATACTCAATAACCTTATGGCACGCGTTTGGTAGTTACGGTATAGTACATAACCTCATTCCCTACGTTGATAACACTTATCTTGGTGGAGAGATAAATAAAATTACCCCCGCCGCCTACGAAGGTAAAGTATCAACCTTTTGGACGAGAGACTACTATAAACATCCCTTATTTTCTAATATGAGACTCCTAACCAAAATACATCCACTGTCTATGTATAGGTCAGAGGTAAGTACCTACATGAGAATTCCACAAGCACTAGGTGCGAAGAAGTTATATTGGCATGGTGAATGTAACTACAATAAAAAGAATAAAGAATCGTTCGATATTGTATTGGCAAATGGATACAATCATTATGGATCTGCAAGATGGGAAATTAAGTCATATCCTTACTATGATAAACTAACTAAATTATTAATAGATGAGGGTTATTCGGTGTGTTCTATTGGCGGTACTAATGAGTATATAGGAGGGACTGAAAACAGGACCGGACTTGCACTGTTGGATAGTTTGGCGTTGATAAAGAATAGCAAGCTATTAATAAGTAATGACTCTGGTATGTATCATTGTGCTACCGCATTAAACAAGAAGAATATTGTTATATTTACTGCTACCTCAGTGAAGAAAAATTATGACAAGAGGTTTCATAAATTTACTACATTAATTTGTAGGGATGATTTGAAATGTAGGCCATGCCAGTCGGGTAGAAAGTGGATTAAGCAATGCAAACACTGGAACTGTCAAAAGATAAGCCCAAGCGTAATTCTCGATGAAGTTAGGAGGTTGGTTTGAATTTTTTAATGCTTAGAGGACAGGTGCCTCGTGATCGGAACCCTGATGAAATAGTATTTGACAAGCTAGAAGAAGTAGATGATATGTGGACTATGCTTTTCTACAACTTATTGAGAGAAAGAGATGTAGGAGAACTGTGGTATTGGGGTGATAAAAGAGAAAAAAAATTCACATATAATTTTACAGAACGTTGGGTGATGAATTTTAAAAAATATAAAACAGATTTCGTGGCAGACGTTATCTTTTGTAGAGGGGGGTTTCCTGAGTACCACTCCGTCTTGAAAAGATTTCCTGACGCTATTAAGATATACTATGGTGCAGGAAGAAGGTTTCTTCCCCAAAAAGGATTTCGTGATTACGATATTATACTGCAGGATTCTGAGGAACAAAAGACTATTTGTGAAAAGAAATTCCCTAATGCGTCAGTATCCCTCTTCAAGAAGCCAGCGGCTGATAATATATTTTACCCCCACAACGTGAAGAAAAAGTACGACATATGTTTTCCTGCTAATGGTTCACAAGCATTTAAAGGGCATGATTTTGTCTACAGTACTGCCCCTAAGGATTTAAAAATTCTTAATCTAGGAAACAGTTCCAATATAAAGAAACCTAAGAACGTTGAATCTTACAGAGTTTTACGTACAGAGATGGCAAAAAATATATCGATGTGCAGGATGGGTATAGTTGCAACGAGAGGCAATATTGATTCCTGTCCTAGAGTAATACCAGAAATGTTAGCGTGTGACTTACCTATAGTCGTCCTTGATCGTGTCAGATTCTGGAAAGGAATGTACATAGAATCATTGACAAGCTCCAGAAGTTCTTTAAGTACTGGGGAACTAGCTGATACGGAAAATTTCTGGGCGTTAGTTAAATTTGTGTTGGAAAACACAGAGTTGTATAGTCCTAGAAAGTATTACGATATGCATTTGTCATTAAAAGAATCCGCATTTTTCATCAGGCTGTTAATAAATAATGCATTAGACCTTAGAGGGAGGAGAAATGAGATTAGCATTTAATGTCATGAATAGTGGACTCGGTAACAATGGAGGTTCTCGCACCATTCTCCTGTGTCAAAAAGTGTTAGAAGAATTGGGACACACTTGTGATGTAATAGGTAATGTGGATAATTTTACTTGGTTCGAGCATAAGAAGATAGTGCGCCGCGCGCCAGCAGATTTAGATGCTGTGATAGCTACAGCCTGCACTACAGTTGGAAGTACTTTGAGTGTCCCAGCTAAGAAAAAGGCTTGGTATATAAGAGGACATGAGGAATGGGTTATGCCGGGAAATAGACTTGGTAAGTTGTACAATAATCATAACTTACATAACATAGCTAATTCTGAGGGGTTGAAACAGATAATTGGCATTTATGGCGCTGACGCTGATGTTGTGTACCAAGGAATAGACTTTGATTGGTGGTCAGATAAAAAACTAAGGCCGAATAAAAAGATAAGAATTGGCAGTCTATATAATACCATGAAAACAAAACGTTGGTCAGATTTTGTAGAGTTATCTAAGCTACTTCCGAAAGATAAATATGAATTCGTGGCATTTGGCGCAAAACCGTACAAAGCAGAATTTTTAACTGAATATATACAGACACCTACTACGGAACAGTTGTGTGACTTATATAGTTCCTGTCATATGTGGTTTGCGCCCACTACAAAAGAGGGTCTGCATAATGTACCAATGGAGGCGGCTATGTGTGGCTGTTTAGTGGTTTGTAGTGACCATCCCATGAACGGTATGATTTTTGATTACGCATTTGATAGTACTGCTATGATATATGAATCGGAGAACTTAGATCACGCAGTTAAACTTATTAAGAAACCTGACTGGTCTCTTGTTAAGAACATGCAGGGATACATAAGGAAAAATATAGGCACTAGAGAAGAAAATATGAATAAGATGGTGTCTATAATTGAGAGTGTATAATTGGAGGTAAATAATGAATAATATACATGAATCATTTAAACATGGGAATAATCTTAAGATTGGTTCATTCAATGTTATAGAAGAGGACGTTGTTGTGGGCGACAATGTTGATATCCAGAATTTTGTTTTACTTAAGAAAGGAACTAGAATTGGTGACAACTGTTATGTGGATAGCTATTTTAGATCATCTGGTGATAATGAGATAGGAAATAATGTTACACTGAGATTCGGTTCCACTATAGCTAGAAAAGTATTTGTAGAAGATGGTGTATTCATTTCACCAAATGTTATGACCGTGTATAGTCTGCCCGATGGCACGAAAAGCGCTGAGACTCGTATAGAGAAGTCTGCATTTATAGGCACAGCTGCTGTGCTAGCACCAAATATAGTTATAAAAACTGGCTCAATTGTTGGTGCCAATTCTTTCGTCAACAAAACAATTCTAGAAAGAGGTGTGTATGCTGGGAACCCTGCTAAACTTATTCGAAAATTATAAAGATACATGTTCTATTGATGCTCCTAGATCAGGCTGTGTTTCATTTGTCAGGACTGCTAAGTATCTGAACAAATTGATAGATGTTGATGAGGATATGTGGGTCATTGTTCCTGAAGATATAGAACTGCCACATAAAGACAAGATGAAATGGTACAGAACAGATGATCCAGATTTAGTCTTCACTTTATATCATAACAAGATTCATGAGAATACTCCACCAAAAGAAGTAATTGTGGGAAAGAATTGTGATATACATGATACTGTAGTGATGAATGTAAAGGGACTTAAGGCGGTCAACTTACCCAACGGCATAAAAATACCTTTCAAACATACAGGGGGCATAATTATAGGAGACAGCGTTGAAATAGGTCCGTATTCTGTAGTGCATAGAGGTTCGATGTCGGATACAGTTATCGGTGATGGTTGTAGGTTTGGTTCATATACCAATATTGCCCACAACTGTCGTGTAGGTAAGAATACAGTGATGGCAGCAGGTGTAATCACAAATGGCGGCGCAGTTATAGGAGAAAATTGTTGGATTAGTTCAGGTGCAAATATAAAAAACTATACTACTATTTGTGATAACGTGGTTGTTGGTTTATCGGCTACAGTCACGAAAGATATAACTAAAGCTGGTATATACACAGGCACTCCAGCAAGGTTTATGAAGCCAGTGCCGGAAGGATGGAACTTTTAATGAAAAACGTGTTGTTTTTAGGAGCGCATTATGATGATATAGAGATAGGTGTTGGTGGTGTGTTGATGAAACACATAGATGCAGGTCATAAAGTTACAATATGTGTTTTGTGTGCTGATGAATTTAGAACTGGTGATCCAACTGTTAGATTAAAGGAGCAAATGAATGTCCTGAAATACCTGAGATTATCGGACGACTCCTTAGTATGTTTTAATACCACTACTGAAGATACAGATGTGATCAAGAAACTAGATCCCATAAAGCCTGATATTTTGTACATACCTTATGAGGATGATTCACACCAGGATCACAGACGATGCTCTGTGATAGGTCAATCCGTTGGACGTAAACCATACATAACTACACTTTACTATGGCGGAGCGTCTGTCAGAAACTTTTTGCCTAATGTTTTTGTAAGTGTTGACGCCGGAAGAAAAGAGTTTCTTTTAAATTTCTTTGTATCACAGATAGAATGTGGCGCTATTAATATAGATAGAGTGAAGAAGAGAGAAAGGTATTGGGGAACTATGATTTCTAGTAAAGCAGATTCTTACGCGGAAGGGTTTGTTGTATATAAGATGGAGATAAAAATAAATGAAAAAACTACTTGGTTTTAGGAGAATATGTAATGAGTGAATTAACAATACTATGTGTTTCAGACCTTTCTTACCTTTTCTTTGTGAAAACTGTATTTAATTCTATAAAATGTAATGTCAAAATTCCTTATAGATTTCATTTACACACTATTAATGTTTCAGAAAAAGAAATAGAAAGTTTTAAAAATGAATATGAAAATATAGAATTTACAAACGATAAAATAGAATTAGATGACAAACCAAATATAAATAACGCATTTGGGAAGTCTAAAAAAGCAGCTTATTGTGCTAATATAAGAGCAAAGATCTTGTATGATCTTATGTCCAAAGGAGTTGAATATATTCTTTATTTAGATGCTGATTCCATTGTAAGAAAAAATTTAAATGAATTATTATCTTTAATAAAACAAACGGACTTAATTATTTTTAGACGGGATGAAGTAAAACGTTTAAATTTGAAGGTTCTAACATCCGTTATTGGAGTTAATAATAATGAAAAATCGTTTAAATTTGTTGAATGTTGGAAAAATTTCATGCTTCAAGAGGACATTCTTTATTCTTGGTTTAGCGATCAGAGATATTTTTATGAAACAATGTTGAAATGCACAGATGTTAAGGTCCACCACTTACCAAAGCATTATACTGACTCTTCTTTTTCTAATGAGTCGGTTATTTGGAACGGCAAAGCTGATAGAAAATTTAAAGATAAAAAATATATTAAAGAAATGAGGAGATGTAAATAAATGGATGAGAAATTACTCGACTACAAATGGGGGTCAAATAGACCCGTCATCAAAACAATAATGGAGTTTTTCACCCCTAAGGGTGTTTTAGAGTTGGGCGCAGGTAAATTTAGTACCTCCATGCTGTATAAATATAACAAAAAATTAATTTCAATTGAGACAGATAAAGCCTGGATTGATACTATTAAAGAGACACTAGAACCAAGAAGTAATTTTCAAATCATACATCATGATTTAGGTATACACCATAAAACAAAATTTAATCAAATAAGTGAAAAAATAAAAAAAGAATGCGTTGAGTTTTACAAACATCACATTTCTTCAGAGTTGGAATTTTTACTTGTTGATCATGTTTCTGGCTTAAGAGCTAGCTCTCTTCTAGCTTTGTTTGACAAATTTAAATATGTCGCTTACCATGATGCTCAGCCCGCACAATTTAGGAACTATAATTATAACATTTTAACAAAAGAAAAATCCAAAGATTATATCCACATGATGAGCCAAACACCTTTAGTTCATACTGGTATATTGATTCACAAAGGTTACAATAATGTGATTAAAAACTTCATTGAGATATTAAATGATAATAATGAAGAATATTGTAAAAAATACAATATGAAATATGAAAAGAAAGTGATGATTATATAGGAGATGTTAAAAATGTATACATTCAATGATAAATTCGAAGAATTAATTAAGTTACAAATTACAACTACAGTAAAAGATATGTCTTTTTATACAGCTTTGTCAGAAGATGAATACAGTGTCATTGATAATTATTTATCACCGTACCCTAAAAAAGTTTTGGAACTTGGGTGTGGTCTTGGCAGAATGTCAATTTGTTTAAATAAAAAAAATCCAGGTGATACTAGATATTATTTGGCTGATTCTTCTAAGATTATGCCTGAAAAATATGGCTGGAATCCTGGTAATGTTTGGTACAACGATCTTAATTTGACAAAAGAATTTTGTGATTTGAATGGTCTCAAAAATTTTAAAATAATAGATTTATTAAAAGAGGATTTAAGTAAATTAAAAAACATAGATCTAGTTTGTTCTTTTATGGCGGTAGGATTTCATTACCCCATAGAAAATTATTTAACTGTTCTAAAACAAATCATGAGTAAAGATGGGCTAATGGTTTTTGGTGTAAGAAAGGGGGTCTATGAGAATAGTGAAATGCTTTCAAATTTTTATTCTAATAGTTTTCATGACATACCGAATAACAGTAAAGAAAGAATTTTAGTTTTGAAATGGGAGAAAGATAATGTACAAACCTAGAATAGGTTTTTTATTTAGAAAAAACCAATATTTTTTATCAGGTAAACATTTTGATAATTGTTTTTATAATTTTTATTTTAAAGCCTTTCCTAGGAATGAAAAAATAGAATTTTTATATTTCTCCACAGATGGCGTTTTTGATATTAGTAATTTAAATAACAAAATAGATGCATTGGTACTGTTTGATGTAGCGGCTTGGGGAGGCCCAGATAAAATTATTAATATAGAAAAATTGAAAATGCCCATATTTTTTTATGCAGGTGACGCCCATAAAGGATCAGTAGTAATAAAACCTTCAAGTATTAGTAGAATAGAATTGGCCAAGTTATATAGATTAAAAAATTGTTTTACTCATCACAATCCGAAATTTTTTTATAAATTTTGGCCAAAAGAATTTAATTTATTTCATATATTTCCTGGGGTTGAGCCTTCTATTTATAAGAATCTACCACCTTTTAATGAAAGAATTAAGAATTGTGTTTTAAATACTGGTAATTTAAATTCTAATTATTATAAGCTTAGAATTCTTTTGAATACTTCTAAGTATATAAAATACATCTCAAAAACAACCAGGTTTAGCAATGATAATTTCCCTAAACTGTTAGGTAAGTATGCCGCATCAACCGCTGTAGCTGGCCGTTCATTGGTTATGAAATATCTTGAAGTTCCCGCGGCTGGTTGTTTAACTTTTATGGGGTTGAATGAGACTAATGAGGCTGACATTTTAGGATTTATTGATGGATTTAGTTGTATATATATAAATATTGACAACTATGATGGTAAGTTAGAAGAGTATATAAAAACCAATGATGACCCAAAGTGGCAGAGAATTGCTGAAGAAGGACAGAGGTTTGTTTTTGAGAATTATACTAATGACAAGCAAGCCGAAAAATTAATAGATTTAATAGTTGAAAGAATTTAGAAGAGGTAAATATGAATAAAGATATAGAAGAAGCTTATGCTGATTATATTAGTACTGTTTCAGCCAGGGGATGGGCTATTTCAAAAGAATGTGTGAATCATTTATTTAGCGTTTGTGTGGATAAAAAACCCAATGCGATAGTCGATCTGGGCAGTGGTTTAAGTTCGTTTGTTTTTAGATATTATAAGAAATATTATAACAATAACCTTGTAGTATTTTCTGTAGATACATCAGATTTATGGTTGAATAAAAGTAGAGCGTTTTGTAATAAATATGAATTAGACATTAATAATTTTATAACTCTGTCCAATTTTTATGACATTAAAGATGTAGTTTTTGATATAATATTTATAGATATAGAGCTTGGTAAAAATTGGGAGATAAGACCTCGGTGTTTAGACTATTCCATAAAACATTTTTCAGATAAAAATACAATTTTTATTTTGGATGATTACCATACAGAAAGAATGCGTAAATTATACAGTGAAGTTTTAAAGGGTTATAGTTTTTCAGATGAAGATGTTAAACAAATGACATTAGATTCAGGCGGCAAAAAAATAAGATATAGTGGTTTAATTAAAGATGTTAGGAAGAATGTTTAGGAGGAATAATATATGAAGTGTGTGATTACTGGCGCTTGTGGTTTTATCGGAATCAACCTAGCCGAGCAACTCTTAATAGAAGGTCATGAGGTAGTTGGTATAGACAACTTCGTTGTCGGAACTATCGATGAGTTGATGTCCACGGTAGGACATTTCAAAAAGTTTAAGTTTCAATATTTTGATTTAGCCAAGAGATATGTTAATGAAGATATATTCGAGGGAGCTGATGTTATATATAATATGGCAGGTATGTCAGGAGTAAGAGAATCAGTACTGGATCCTGATATATGGTTCTATAACCATGTAATGGCTACATTTAATGCTCTAGAAATTGCTAGAAAATATAATATAAAGACTTTCGTTACAGCATCTTCCAGCGCGTGTATTGGTAATGTACCACCGCCGATACATGAGGAGATTCCGATGAAGCCTTTATCCCCATACGGAGCTGGTCAGGGATTTAAAGAGCTATATGTACACGCTTACCACAATGCATATGATATGAATACAGTAGCATTGAGATTTAGTAATGTGTATGGTCCTCACTCAACTATTAAAATAAGTCTGGTTGCCAAGTTCATGCGTAGAATTTTGGCGCAGAAGCAGATTAATATTTATGGTGATGGTGAGCAGACTAGAGATTTTATTTATGTAAAAGATTTAACCAGAGCAGTCCAAATGGCTGGAGAGAGCGGCATAGGTGGTGAGGTGTTTCAGGTATGTACTGGTGTAGAGACTAGTATTAATACTGCTACTAATATAGTCTGTCGTGAGATGGAGAGACATGGTTATATCATACCGCCGATTGTCCACACAAATCCAGCATTGGGTGATATAAAAACTAATTTTGCGAGCAATAAAAAAATAACATCCGCCTTGGGTTGGGAACCAGAGATGGAGTTAGAAGAAGGTGTGAGGATAACTGCCAACTGGTTTATAAACAGTGCGCCATTAAAATGTAATTAAGGAGAACTAAAATGTTTGATGGTATAAAGGTTCTAGTTATTGGTGATGTAATGCTGGACAAATATATACTTGGAGAAGTGTCTCGCATCTCACCAGAAGCACCTGTACCTATAGTTTTATCAAAGAAACATGAAAGCACACTAGGCGGCGCCGCGAATGTCGCAAATAATCTACGTGGTTTAGGCGCCACGCCTATATTGTGCGGTGTGGTAGGTGCTGATACTGATGCGGGGGAGTTAATGTCTCTGTTGGACTCTAAGGACGTCTCTATAGAGGGTATATTCGTAGATAAGTATAAACCCACAACTACTAAGACCAGAGTTACTGGTAATAACCAACAGATTGTCAGAATAGACCAGGAAAATACCGAATCTATAAGTCCTTCAGTAAGAAAAACCATGGATGATTTTATTAAGAGAACATTACCTAAAGTTCAAGGTGTTATAATATCTGATTATGCTAAGGGTGTTGTAAGTTCTTCCACTGTGATGGACATAAAAAAATTAAACAGTGATATGATCATAGCTGTGGATCCTAAAGTGTCCAATTTCAAGTGGTATAAGAATGCGACACTCCTTACACCGAACATACATGAGGCTGCTGGGTTTTTTAACACAAATATAAGAAGTGATAAGACATTGAAATATATAGCCAGCCGAATTATGAGTCAACTTAAATGTAAATATCTATTAATAACTAAAGGTGCTAGAGGAATGACATTATTTGAAGAAGATTGTTTCACTGACATAATGACTGAGGCACGTAGCGTCTTTGACGTAAGTGGGGCGGGGGATACAGTTATAAGTGTATTCACTTTGGCGTTAATTGCTGGTATGAATCCCCTATCAGCCACCGAACTAGCTAATAAAGCTGGAGGAATTGTTGTTGGTGAAATGGGCACTTCAATTATAACAATAGAAGAGCTTATTAAGGAATAATCTAACCTTTGATAGGTAGGAGAAAAGTATGTTTATGAACGATGAAATTATAGTTTTTACAAATGGTTGTTTTGATCTTTTACATGACGGACATATGTATTTACTCAATGAATGTAGTGAGTTAGGCGATAAATTAGTGGTGGGTATAAATTCTGATGAATCTGTAAAAAGACTAAAAGGAGACAGCAGACCTATACAATCTGAAAATGAACGTAAAAATAATTTATTAGCACTTGACATTGTTGATGAAGTGATTATATTTGAAGATGACACTCCTTATAATACTATAAAGGAATTAAATCCAGATATTCTAATTAAGGGTGGTGATTATGAGCTTCACGAAGTAGTAGGGGTGGATATAGTTGAAGAGGTTATCATAATACCATTGTTGGATGGCTATAGTACAACCAAATTAATAGAGAAAGGAAAGGCAGATGGAAATACTTGTACCAGAAAGCCATGAAAAAGTTTGGGGTAGTGAGAAATGGTTATGCAATACTGAATTGTATTGTAGTAAAATATTATATTTAAATAAAGGATATAGGTGCTCTTATCATTACCATAAAATAAAAGATGAAGTGTTTCATATACTGAAAGGCACGGTCTTTATGGTAGTTAATGGTAGTATGTTGGTTCTAGAGGTTGGTGATACTATACGACTTGGGCCAAATGATATTCATAGTTTTACAGGACTTGAAGACTCTGAGATATTAGAGGTATCTACCGAACATGTAGAAGAAGATTCTTATAGAGTAGACAAGAGTGGAGAGGCTTATACGTTGGAGGAATGGCATGAATTTATCGAAAATCAAACTCATAGTTAGTGAGATTGACGGCGTAGTTACCGAGCATACATCAGCCATTGGTGAAGCAGGTATAACTATGTTTAAGCATTATCAAATGAAAGATTTTGAGGCATTAAATAGAATACGAAAGAACATTAACTTCGCATTTCTATCTTCTGATGCATCTATTAGTATGTCTTTGTGTAGGTCTAAGAACATACCATTCTATCATGCGAAAGGAAACAAGAGGCGTGTGTTAGCTAATGAATTACTTAAAAGATATTCGGTTTCACCCGAGCAGGTAATTTATATTGGTAGTAGTTACTCTGATCTAGATTGTATGAAGTTTATACCATTTAGTATGTGTCCAGAGGATGCTATATATGAGGCTAAAGAGCTTGCTCAGGTAG
>Ga0180436_10001398_pt1 | contig 23535 bp, 17 predicted proteins | sample SS_ome_2_FD_132434 | JGI IMG/M metagenome (GOLD analysis project Ga0180436, IMG submission 132434) | Hypersaline lake sediment archaeal communities from the Salton Sea, California, USA - SS_3_S_2 metaG | ecosystem: Environmental > Aquatic > Non-marine Saline and Alkaline > Hypersaline >... | reverse complement strand
CCACAGCAGCCGGGTCTTGCGGCCCTCCATCTTGGCCGCGAAGTAGTCGGTGATCTCTTCGAGATTGCGCAGGCTTTCGGCGAAACTCGCGCCCTCGGGCCGCACGTCGGCATCGTGGAAGCAGAAGAACGGCACCCCGAGGATGTCGAACAGCTCGAACGCCACGTCGGCCTTGAGGCGGGCAAGCGCCATCGTGTCGCCGAACCACGGACGCTGGAAGGTCTGGCCGCCGAACGGGTCGCCGCCTTGCCAGGCGAAGCTGTGCCAGTATGCCACCGCGAAGCGCAGGTGATCCTCCAGCCGCTTGCCCATCACCACGTCGTCGGGGTCGTAGTGGCGGAAGGCGAATTCGTTGTCGCTGTCCGGGCCCTCGTAGCGGATCGGTTCGATGCCCCTGAAGAAATCGGTCATGGCAGGCTCCTGATGGCTGTCGCGGCGGCGCGGTAGCGGGCGTGGCCCGCCTCGAAGGCGTCGGCAAGGGCGGCGTCGGGGTCCACCACCCGCGCGATCGGCGGGCGCGTCGCCACCTCGGCCCCGGCGCCGGTGGCGGCCATCAGGCCCAGCCGGGCGGCACCGAAGGCCGCGCCGAAATCTCCCTCCGCCGGCACGGCGAGCGGCAGGCCCAGCGCCGTGGCGATCGCCGACAGCCAGTAGTCGGAGCGCGAACCGCCACCCACCGCGAGCAGGTGATCGAGCCGGGTGCCGGTGGCGGCCAGCGCGTCGCGGCAGTCGGCCAGCGCGAAGGTCACGCCCTCCAGCACCGCGCGGGTCGCCGCCGCGCGGTCGGTCGCATGTTCGAGGCCCAGGAACGCGCCGCGCACCTGCGCATCGTTCCACGGCGTCCTTTCGCCGCCCAGATAGGGCAGGAACAGGGTCTCCCCGGGCGGCTGCAACGGGCCGAGCCCGGCGGTCAGCCCGGCGGGGTCAGCCCCCACCAGACCGGCGAACCAGTTCAGCGAATCGGTGGCCGACAGGATCACCCCCATCTGGTGCCAGCGCCCGGGCAGCGCGTGGCAGAAGGTATGCACGGCGGTGTCCGGCGCCGGGCTGTAGCCCTCTGTCGCCGCGAACAGCACCCCCGAGGTGCCGAGCGAGACGAAGCCGGCCCCGGCCGAGACCGCGCCCGCGCCGATCCCCGCCGCGGCATTGTCGCCCGCGCCGCCGGCCACCGGCAGGCCCGCGCGCATCCCGAAACGCTGCGCGATCTCGGCCCTGAGCCCGCCGGACACCTCCGATCCCTCGACCAGCCGGGGCATCTGGGCGCGCGTCAGCCCCGTTGCGGCCAGCAGGTCGTCCGACCAGTCGCGCGCCCCGGTATCCAGCCAGCTTGTCCCCGCCGCGTCGGACATTTCGGCCACCGCCTCGCCGGTCAGCCACAGCCGCAGGTAATCCTTCGGCAGCAGCACCCTGGCCACCCGGTCGAACAGCGCCGGTTCGTGGCGCGCGACCCAGACCAGCTTGGGCGCGGTGAAGCCCGGAAAGACGATGTTGCCGGTGATGGCGCGGAACCGCGGATCGGCGTCAAGTTCCGCCGCCTCGGCATGGGCGCGGGTGTCGTTCCACAGGATCGAGGGGCGCAGCACCTCGGCCGAGGCGTCGATCAGCGTGGCGCCGTGCATCTGGCCCGACAGGCCGATCCCGTCCACCGCCGACAGGTCGGCCCGCGTGGCGAGATCGGCCAGCACCGCCTCGGCCGCCGCGATCCAGTCCGACGGCCATTGTTCCGACCAGCCGTGATACGGGCGCGAGACCGAAAGCGGCGCCGTCGCCTCGGCCACGACGTGCTGGCCCGTGTCGATCAGCAGCCCCTTGAGCCCCGATGTGCCGAGATCGAGACCCAGATACATCACGCCGCCAGATGTTCGGGGTTCTTGCCGGCGATGATCATGCCCAGCAGGTCGTCCTCCGTCGCGCGATGCACGTCGACGGTGCCGACAAGCTGGCCGTTCTTCATCACCGAGGCGCGGTCGCACAGCGCCTTCACCTGGTGGATGTCGTGGTCGATCAGGAAGATGCCGATCCCCTGCCGCTTCAGCTCGTCGATCAGCTCGGCGACCATCCGCGTCTCCTCGACCCCCAGCGCGGCGGTGGGTTCGTCCATGATCAGGATCTCGGCGTTGAAATAGACCGCCCGCGCGATGGCGACCGATTGCCGCTGGCCGCCCGACAGCGCCTTCACCGGGGCGGTGTAGCGGCGGAAGTTGGGGTTCAGCCGCTTCATGATCTTGCGCGTCTCGGCCTCCATCTGCGCGTCGTCGACAAGGCCCAGCGGCGTGACCAGTTCGCGGCCGAGGAACAGGTTCGCGGCGGCGTCGAGATTGTCGGCCAGCGCGAGATACTGGTAGATCGTCTCGATCCGGTAGCGGCGGGCGTCGCGCGGATTGCCGATCTGCGCGGGCTGGCCCTTGACGACGATGTCGCCCGCGTCGCGCTGGATCGCGCCCGACAGCATCTTCATCAACACCGACTTGCCCGCGCCGTTGTGGCCCAGGATGCCGACGACCTCGCCGGGATAGAGATTGACGGTGACATGATCGACGGCATGGATGCCGCCGAAGCTTTTCACCATGTCGCGCATCTCGACAAGCGGGGTTCCGCTGCGATCGATGGTCATATCCTGTCCCCCGTTCTGCGGCGGTAGATGATGTCGACCAGCACCGCGACGACCAGCACGACGCCGACGACGATGTTCTGGTAGGGCGCATCGACGCCGACCATCGCCATGCCCGATTGCAGCGACTGCATGATCAGCGCGCCAAGGATCGCGCCGTAGATCGTGCCGACCCCGCCGGCCAGCGCGGTGCCGCCGATCACCGCAGCGGCGATCACGCGCAATTCGTCCAGCGTGCCGATGTCGTTCGAATGGAAGGTCAGTCGGGCGGAGGCAACGACGGCCGACAGTGCGCACAGCGCGCCGACGATGGCGAAGACCTTGACGGTCAGCAGCCGCGTGTCGATCCCCGACAGTTCGGCGGCATCCGGGTTGCCGCCCGCGGCGAAGATGTAGCGGCCCAGCCGGGTTTTCTGCGCGACGATCGTCATCACCGTGGCGATGGCGATCAGCAACAGCACCGAATAGGGCACGCCGTAGCCCACCGTCAGCCCCTCGGGCATCACCTCGCCGCGGGCCTCGAACATCTGCGCCAGCCGGCGCACCGGAATCTCGTAGGCGTTCAGGGTGGCCACGAACCCCAGGATCGCGGCGACGACGATCGCCGCCAGCGTGACCTCGGCCCAGACCGGCTTGACCGGGAAATCGTGGCGGATCTTGTTGCGCCGAACCGACCACAGCCCCCAGATCGCCGCCGCCGCCGCCAGCCCGCCAAGGATCCAGCTGCCGGTTTCGCCCAGCGTGCCGTTGATCCCGCCCAGCGTCTGGAAGGTTTCGTCGAGCGGCCCGATGGTCTGGCCGCGGGTCAGGAACCACGCGACGTTTCGCCACACCAGAAGCCCGCCCAGCGTCACGATGAAGGCCGGAATCGTCAGGTAGCCGATCAGGTAGCCGTGGAAGGCGCCGATGATCACGCCGGTGACGACACCGACGAGGATCGTCACCCAGGGGATCAGCGGATGCCCGAAGCCGAGGCCCAGCGCGTTCGGCAGGATCTCCGTCTGGGTCATCGCCATGACCGCCGAACAGGTCGCCAGCAGCGCGCCCACCGACAGGTCGATATGCCGGGTGACGATGACGAAGACCATGCCGGTCGCCATGATCGCGACGCTGACGGTCTGGATCGTCAGGTTGAAGATGTTGCGCGGCGTCAGGAACCGCCCCTCCGTCCAGACGTTGAACACCATGCAGATGACGAAGAAGGCGCCGATCATGCCCAGCAGGCGCGTGTCGATCTCGAGCGCGGCGAGGAGGTTGCGGCGCGGGCGCGGCCCCGCGCCCGTGGACGTGGCGTCAGACATCTGTTCGCTTCCCGGGCTGAAAGGGGGCCGCCCCGCGCGTGGCGCGGGACGGCCCGTTGCGGGCGCTCGGGCCCGGGTTCAGTTGCAGGGGGCCGGGCCGCCGGAAACGCCCTGGCACAGCGCCTCCTGCGTGATCCAGCCGGCATCGACCACGGTCGGCAGGTTGTCCTGGGTGATCGGCACCGGGGCGAGGAACACCGCGTTCACGTCCACGCCGCCCGGCGTGGTGAAGGTCGATGCGCCCTCGATCGCGTCGCCCGCCGTGCCGCCGCCCAGCTGCACCGCGATATCGCCCGCGGCCTTGCCCAGTTCGCGCGCGTCCTTCCAGACGCTGACGGTCTGGGTGCCGAGCGCGACGCGGTTCAGCGCGGCATGATCGCCGTCCTGCCCCGACACCGGGATGCCCTCCATCCCCTGCGCGGTCAGCGCGGCGACGACGCCGCCGGCGGTGCCGTCGTTCGAGGCGATCACGGCATCGACGTTGTTGTCGTTGGCGGTGAGGATCTGTTCCATGTTGCGCTGCGCGTTCGCGGGCAGCCAGCCGTCGGTATAGGCCTCGCCGACGATGGTGATGTCGCCCGAATCCACCGCGGCCTGGATGATTTCCTGCTGGCCGCCGCGCAGGAAGTCGGAGTTCGGATCGGTCGGCGAGCCCTTGATCATCACGTAGTTGCCGGTGGGCTGCGCGGCGAAGACGGCGCGGGCCTGCATCCGGCCGACCTCGACATTGTCGAAGGTGATGTAGAAGGCGCGCGCATCCTCGATCAGGCGATCATAGGCGATGACCGGGATGCCCTCGGCCGCGGCGGCCTCGACGGCCGGGATGATCGCCTGGGTGTCCTGCGCCAGCAGGATCAGCACGTCGGCGCCCTGCGCGATCAGGCTTTCGACATCCGACAGCTGCTTGGCCGTCGAGGATTGCGCATCGGCCGAGATGTATTCGGCCCCGGCGGCGTCCAGCGCGCCCTTGATCGCGGCCTCGTCGGTCTTCCAGCGCTCTTCCTGGAAGTTCGACCAGGAGACGCCGACGGTCAGATCCTGGGCCAGCGCGGCCGAGGAAAACCCGAGGGTCGCCACGGCGGCGGCGATGATCGTTCTGTGCATATGGTCCTCCCTTGGATGCGGCCAGCACCGGCCTGCCCGGCGGAATCGCCGAAACGCCATCAGCCTGACTCTCATATTTTTAGTTGTCAAAATAAAAATTCTCTCCGAGACTTGCATCGCGCAATAAACTGACGAGAAAATCGCCGCGTTGCGGCATGAATGATCGCCGGAGGGCCGGAAACCGTGCTGCGCCGCAGATATTTTGTTAGGTACACGAATTAACTGGAGGCGGCATGTCCGACACGGTGCAGGCATTGGGCGATCGCAAGGGCTGCGGGCCGTTGATCCCGTCGCTGTCGGTCACGCAGCGTCCGCTGCGCCAGCAGGTCTTCGAACGGGTCCGCGCGGCCGGCCAGATCGCGCGGGTGCAGGTGGCCAAGGATCTGTCGGTCAGCCCGGCCTCGGTCACTACGCTGACCTCGGAACTGATCGAGAGCGGGCTGCTGGAAGAGGTCGCCGCCCCGCGCGAGGCGGAAGCGGCGCGCGGCCGGCCCGCCGTGCTGCTGGGTGTGCGGCCGGGCGCGCATCTGGTGGCCGGGATCAAGCTTTCGGACCGGGAGAACTCTGCCGTCGTCGTCGATTTCGCGGGCAACCTGCTGGCCGGCGAGGCGCTGCCGCGGCGGCCCGGCGCGCTGACGCTGCCGGAATTGCTGGACGGCACGGAAACCCTGCTCGACCGGGTCTGTTCCGCCGCCGGGATCACGCGTGGCGACCTGTCGGCGGTGGGGCTGGGCGTGCCCGGTTTCGTCGACAGCCGGTCGGGCACGGTGCACTGGTCGCCGGTGCTGGCCGACCGGCAGGTGCCGCTGGCGACGGCCGTGTCGGCCCGGCTGGGCCAGCCGGTCGAGATCGACAACGATGCCAACCTCGTCACGCTGGCGGAACTGTGGTTCGGCGCCGGGCGCAGGCGCGGCGATTTCGCGGTGGTGACGATCGAGCACGGGCTGGGCATGGGATTCGTGCTCAACCACCGGATCTATCGCGGCAGCCAGGGGCTGGGGATGGAACTGGGCCATACCAAGGTGCAGCTGGACGGGGCGCTGTGCCGCTGTGGCCAGCGCGGCTGCCTGGAGGCCTATGTCGCCGATTACGCGCTGGTGCGCGAGGCGCAGACCGCGCTGAACTGGACGCATGGCGAAAGCGGGCCGACGAGCGTGCTGCTGGAATCGCTTTTCGATCACGCCAAGGCGGGCAACCGCGCGGCGCGGTCGATCTTTCACCGTGCCGGGCGCTACCTTGCGCTGGGGCTGGCCAATGTCGTCAACATCTTCGACCCGGAACTGATCATCCTGTCGGGCGAGCGGATGCGCTACGACTACCTTTATGCCAAGGAAACCATGGCCGAGATGCAGGCGATGGTGCTGAACACCGGGCGGCCGATGCCGAAGGTGCAGATCCATGCCTGGGGCGACCTGCTGTGGGCGCATGGCGCGGCGGCGCTGGCGCTGTCGTCGCTGACCGAGACGCTGGTCGGCCCGCTGCGGGAGATGGCCGCGCAATGAGGCTGGCGCTGTGCCTCGCGCTCGCCGCCGCGCCCGCCGCGGCGGAGCCGCGCTTCGCCGACCGCGCCGGCGCCCTGCCCGTCGCGCATGTCTATTCCGGCGGATGGGAGCATTTCGTCGGCGGCGGCGTTGCCGTCTTCGACTGCGATGGCGACGCGCGGCCCGAGATCCTCGCCGCCGGCGGCGCCGGCCCGATGCGGCTGTTTCGCAACCGCACGCCCGCGCCGGGCGCGGCGCTGGAATTCGACCTTGCCGCGTTTCCGGCGATTACGGAAACGACCGGGGCCTATCCGCTGGACATCGACGGCGACGGCTGGCTCGACCTTGCGGTGCTGCGCGTCGGGCCGGACCTCGTGCTGACGGGCGGGCCGGACTGCGCCTTCACCGACGCGACCGAGGATTGGGGCCTTGCCCCGCGCGACGGCTGGACAACCGCCTTCACCGCGACATGGGAGGCCGGGCAGGCCCGACCCACGCTGGTTTTCGGCCATTACGTCGACCGCGCCGATCCCGACGGCCCGTTCGAGGCCTGCGACAGCCATGACATCTACCGCCCCGAGGGCGCGGGCTACGGCGCGGCGGAGGTGATCGAACCGGGCTATTGCGCCCTGTCGATGCTGATCTCCGACTGGCGGCGGCGGGGCGAGCCGGAACTGCGCGTCTCGAACGACCGGCACTATTACGTGCGCGGCGGCTATGAACAGATGTTCCGCCTGAGCCCCTTGCGCGAACGGGTGGAGGACTGGCCGCGCGTGTCGCTCTGGGGTATGGGGATCGCCAGCCAGGACATCACCGGCGACGGGCTGCCCGAGGTGATGATGACCTCGATGGGCGACCAGCTTTTGCAGATCAACACCGGCACCGGCTTCATCAACGCGCCCTACGCGATCGGCACCTATGCCCAGCGCCCGCATATCGGCGATGACGGCCGGCCGGCCACCGGCTGGCACGTCGCCTTCGGCGATACCGACAACGACGGGCGCGACGACATCTTCATCGCCAAGGGCAATGTCGACCAGATGCCGACGAACGCGATTCACGATCCGAACAACCTGCTGTGGCAGGCGCCGGACGGCACGTTCCGCGAGGTCTCCGTCGCCGCCGGGGTGGCGACGACGGAGCGCGCGCGCGGCGCGGCGCTGGCCGATCTGGATGGCGACGGGCGGCTCGATCTGGTCGTCGTGAACCGCCGCGCGGCGCTGGAACTGTGGCAGAACATGACCGAACCGGCAGGCCATTGGGCCGGGATAGAGCCGGTTCTGCCGCCGCCGAACACCCGCGCCGTGGGCGCCTGGGTGGAACTGCGGGCCGGCGGCCGCGTCACCGCGCGCGAGGTGACGGTGGGCGGCGGCCATGCCGGCGGCACGGCGCTGCCGCTGCATTTCGGCCTTGCCGATCACGCCGGGGCCGAGGCGCGGGTGATCTGGCCGGACGGCACGGAAACGGGGTGGCTGCCGGTTCCGGCCGGACGGGTGACGCGGATCGGGGCGGGTGGCGTGGTGGAGTAGCGGTCCCTTGGCGTGTGCCCCACCCACATCGACGCCGTCGCCCCGCGCGCCCGCAACCGGTCCTGACCGTCCTGCCGGAGTTGACGGGGCCTACCGCTCCACCGCCAGCCCCGAGGGCACGGCATCGGGCACCCCCAGACGGCCCTTCAGCGCCACCGGGTCCGACAGCGCGCCCAGAAACGCGACCAGCGCGTCGATCTCACCCCGGGTCAGCGCCACGGCCGGGGCATCGGCCGCCGCCGCCGCGATCAGGGCGCGTTCCGCGCTGTCATCGGCCACCGCCCAGTCGGGCTTGGTGCCCGGCAGGTCGGGCAGCACCGCCTGCGTGGCGTCATAGCGTTCCATCCCGGCGCGCGGATCGGCATGGTGGCGCAGGAAGGCGCGGATGTCGGAAAACGCGCCGGCATGGCCCCAGGGGCCGGTGTGCAGCACGTTGCGCAGCGACGGGGTGCGGAAGGCATAGGCATCGGCGGGATCGTTCGTCACCCGCATCCGGCCGATATCGCGGCTGTGGGCCTCGAACCGCTCGGCCTTGCCGGGCCCAAGCTGCGGCTGGCCCATCGCGTGAAAGCCGTGATCGGTCTGGAACTTGCCGGAATGGCAACCGGCGCAGCCGGCGCGGCCGTAGAACAGCCCCATCCCCGTCGCCGCCGCGCCGGTCAGCGGGGCCTCGCCGCGCAGATGCCGGTCGAACGGGCTGTCGTCGGATCGCCACTCGAATTCCATGAAGGCGGCGACGGCGTTGGAAATGTCGGTGAAATCCAGCGGCCGGCCGGCGGCGACATCCGGGTAGACGGCCGCGAACGCCTCGGCGTAGGCCGGTATCCCCGCGACCCGCCGCGCGATGATGTCCCAGGCGCCGCCCGGCCCGGTGATCCGGCCGGTGCGAACCGCCTTGGAGACGTCGTTTTCGCCGTAATGCCCGGCCATCTCGTCGGGCGACAGCACCGGAAACATCGTCTGCGCCGACAGGATCGAGGCGAAGCCGCGCACCATCTCGTTTTCCAGCGGCGTTCGCAGGCCGGAGGGGCGCGACGGGTCCGCCGCGATCCGGCCGTCGTGAAACAGCACCGTGAACTCCCGCGCGCCGAGGTTGAACAGCGCCGGCGAGTTCCTTGGCACCCGCTGTTCGGGCAGGTTCGCCGGGTCGACCACCCGGTCGGGGCCCAGCCCCTTGCCGCCTTCGCCGAGACTCAGCGACAGCCCGTCGGAGGTGCCGAAGCGGGGATGGTGGCAGGTCGCGCAGGAGATGTTGCGATTGCCCGACAGCACCGGGTCGTAGAACAGCAACTGCCCCAGCCGCGCCTCGGCCTCGGACACCGGCAGGTAATCGGCATCCGTCACCGGCCCGGGCAGGTTTTCCGCCGGCGCGGGGCCGGCGCCGAATGCAGCAAGCCCGGCCGCAAGGATCATCCGTAGCATCGGCGCAGCCCTCCCCGCCACAAGGGTCAGTTTAGCCACCCGCCGCGCCCGCTCAAGCGATCAGTAGTCGCGCTGGTAAAAGACGCCGACGCCGGTTTCGCCCTCGGACCCGACGGAGCCGCGCAGCGTCACGCCCGGCCGGACATCGAGGTTGAGGTTGATCCGGCTCTTGCCGTCCGACCCGATCGTGACGTCTGTATAAAGGTTGTCGCTGATGTACTTGCCCAGCCGAAGCTCGGTGCCGCCGTCGGCCCCGGTCGCGATGTCCAGATCGTCGAGGCCGAAGCCCTGCCGGATCCGCCCGACGATCCCCTCGCCGCCGACACCGGCGAGGCTGGCGACCGCGCCGGCCAGTTGCGCGGCCTGCAGCGGCGACAGGCTGGTCAGGTCGCGGCCGAACAGAAGCTGGGCGACGATCTCCTCTTCCGGCAGCGGCGGCGAGGAGGTGAACGACACCTCCGGCGCGCTTGCCGGGCCTTCCAGCCGCACCGTGGCGGTCGCGTCGCCCGCCGGGGCGGTGGCGACGAACCGCAGGAAGGGATCGAGCGCGCCCTGCAGCCCGATCAGGCCCTCGTCGAGCGAGAACCGCTTGCCCAGCAGGTCAAGCCGGCCGCGGATCAGGTCGAAGCGCCCGGTCGCGGCGACGTCCTGCACCGTTCCGCCCAGCGCCACCTGCCCGCCCAGTTCCGCCTCCAGACCGCGGCCCCGCACGAAGATCCGCCGCGGTGCGCTGACCGTGACGTCGAGGCTGTGCGCCGGTCCGGCGCCGGTCGTCTCTTCCTGTTTCAGCAGCCCGGCCCGCGCCCGGGTTTGCCGCACGGTGGCCGGTTCGCCGCGATGGTCAAGGCCCGGCAGCAGCCCGGCGCTTCCGGGCAACGTTTCGGGCACCCGGATCTCCGCCCCCGGCAGGGTCAGCGCGCCGGCGATCCGCGCCCCCGTGGCGACCGGCCCGGTCACCGTCAGCCGGCCGTCGACCTGCGCGCGCAGAAGGTCGGGTTCGAACAGGGTGAAACCGTCCAGCGTGATGGCGAGGTCGGCGGGCAGGCCGGCGTCAAGGCCGAGCGTGCCGCCCGCCTCGATCCGCCCGCCCTCGGCCGCGGCGGCCGTCGCGTCAAGGCGCAGCCGCCCGTCGCCAAGGCCCAGCGTCGCCCGGATGCCTTCCAGCACGAGGTTCGCCGCCGGCGCGGCCAGCCGCCCCTCGGTGAACCGCACCTCGCCCGACAGCGCCGACAGGTCCGGCGGCCCGTCCAGCCGCAGCGCGAAGGCGATCGGCCCGGACACCGACTGCGGATCGAGGAACGGATCGGCCAGCGCGGCATTCGTCGTGCCATCGACGGCGAGCGACAGGGCCAGCGGATCGGTCGCGACATCGCCGGCGACCCGCGCCTCGGTGCCACCCGGCCCGGTTCCCGACAGGTCGAGCGTGACGCCCCCGGCCGTCTCCCGCGCTGTGCCCGACAGGCGCACGGGGCCCGGAAACTCCGGCACCAGCTGGCCAAGATCGGCCAGTTCCGCCTCGGCGGACAGGCGGCGCGCGCCGGTTTCGCCCGCCCCCGTCATCGTCAGGTCGAGACCGGGCGCATCGAGCAGCACACGCTCGACCCACAGCGCGTCGGCCGGGCCGGAGACCACGGCCGAAAAACGGCTCTCTCCCGCCAGAATCGTGTCGACCTCCGCGATGCCCATCGCGAAACCGTCCATCGTGCCCTCGGCCGTCAGGCGGGCCGCCCCGCCCTCCTGCCGCCAGTCCGCGCTGGCCCTTGCCGCGCCGCTCCACGCCGGGTCGATCCGCCCGAGATCGCTGAGCGCGAGCCGGGCCGATACGGCCGTGTCGCCGGTGGCGATCCGTCCGCCGGCCTCCAGCGCCAGCGGACCGGCCGAAACCGACAGGGACCGCAGGTCGAGACCGGCGGTGTCGCGCGCCGCCGACAGCATGATCTCCGACCGCCCCGCCAGCGCCCGGTCAAGCCGCGGATCGCCCGGCGCGACATCGGTGCCGATCAGCCGCGCATCGACCTCGCCGGCGCCCGACAACAGGTCGTAGCGGCCCGCAACCTCGCCTTCCAGCGCCCCGGCCAGCGACCGCCCGGCCAGGCCGGAGAACCGCGACAGGTCGCCGGCCTCGGCCTGCACCCGGCCCGCCACGGTCAGCGCCTGCGTGCCCTCGGCGGTCAGCGTCGCCCGGCCCGACAGGCCAAGGTCGCCCGCCGCCAGCCGCAGCCGCGGCAAGGACAGCGGATCCCCCTTGCGCCAGTGAAACATCGTCTCGGCATCGAGCGCCGGGCCCAGCGCCTCGGCCAGCGCCGGGTCGGCCCAGTCGAGCGCCTGCGCCGAAAGCCGGATGGTGCCGCCCGCCACCGGGCGGTCGCCGGCGGCGATCCGGCCCGAGCCGGAGGCGGTCAGCCGGCCGACAGCCAGGTCGGGATGGTCGAGCCCGGCGATGTCGGCCGAAAGGCTCCAGCCCTCGTCGGCCTTGGCATCGTAGGCCAGCGACAGCTGCCCCCGGTCCAGCGCCACCGCCGCGCCGGGAACCGGCAGCCGCAACGGCGCCTCGCCGCCGCCGGCGTCGATCTGCAGATCGAAACGTTCGGGCAGGCCGCCCGGCGCCAGCGCCGCGGTGCCGTCGATCGCAAGGCCCGCGCTGGCGACGGACAGGCGCGACAGGTCCAGCCGGCCGGAGGCTTCGCGCCGGCCGCGCGCCTCGATCCCGGCCTCGGCCCCGAAGAAGCCGTGGAAGTCGGGCGACAGGAGCGGCGTGATATCGCCCGAAAGCGCCGCGTCGAACCCCTGCGCGCCCTCTTCGGCGAACAGCCGCACCGCGCCCGCCAGTCGCCGCTGGCCATCGGTCGACAGCACGATGTCGGTGGTCACGTCATCGACCGGGCCGACGCCGGAGACCGCCAGCGTCAGCGACGGGTCGCCGGGCAGGCCCAGAAGCCCCGCGGCGATGCCGCCGGCCTCTTCCTCGACCAGAAGGTCGAGCCTGAGACGCCGGGTTTCGGCGGTATAGCCGGCGTCGAGCCGCAGCTGCGCGGCCGGGCCCGCGTCCTGCCGGGTGACCGAAAGCTTCGCCGCGCCGGAGCCGCCGGCCAGGTCGAACCCGCCCTCGGCGGTGAGGTCCAGAGCGGTGCCGATCACCGGTTGGCCAAGTGTCACCCGCTCTGCCGCGATCCGGCCGATGTCGATCGACACCGGCAGGTCGGGCAGGGCGAAGGGCGTGGCCTCGGGGCTGGGCGCGGCCTCCTCGCCCTCGGGCAGGCGCGGCAGGTCGATCGACGCCGCGCTCATCTCCTCGATCTCGATCGCGCCGCGCAGCAGGGCCGAGCGGTTCCACTGGATCGCGCCGTCGCGGATCGTCAGCCAGACGCCCGCGTCATCGGCGATCGACAGTTCCGTGAAGGTCGCGCGCGACGACAGCGCGCCCGCGAACCCCTCCAGCCGCACCTCGCGGCCGGCATCCGACAACAGCCCCTCGATCTTGCCGGTCAGCCAGCCGCGATCGTCGTCGTCCTGCGCTGCGGCGGCGCAGGGCAGGACGGCGAGGGCAAGGACGGCAAGAACACGCATCAGAACGCCTGCCCGATTCCGATGTAGAGTTGCACATCGTCATCGGTATCGCCCGCGACCGGCATCGCGATATCCGCCCGGATCGGGCCGATCCCGGTCTGGTAGCGGATGCCCAGCCCGGCCCCGGCATGCCAGTCGCCGTCGCCGAGGAATTCCGTCGCCGTCACGTAGCCGGCATCGTAGAAGGCCACCGCGCCCCAGTTGCCGGTAACCGGCACGCGGATTTCGCCGGACAGGCCGAGGAAATGCTGGCCGCCGGTCTTCACCGTGCCGCCGCGCAGAACCTCGACGCCAAGCGACTGGTAGGGCTGGCCGCGCACGGTGCCGCCGCCGCCGGAATAGAACAGGTCGTCGCGCGGCGTGTCGGCCAGCGACGGGCCGAAGACACTGCCCATCTGCAGCCGCCCGGCCAGCACCGTTCCGCCGCCGCCCAGCGGCAGGTAGCCGCGCGCGTCGCCGGTCAGGCGGATGCCGTTGCCGGTGCCGGCGAACCCCACGAAGGGCGAGGCGGTGACATCGCCGTAAAGCCCGCGCGTCGGGTTCAGATCGGAATCGCGGCCGTCCCATGTCAGCCGAACCGGCACCGACAGGCGCCGGAAAACGGTATCGTCATCATCCTCGTCGGCGCGCGAGGTATGCAGGGCGATGCCCGCCTCGCCGGTCAGCCGATCGGTGAACTCGCGCCGGAAGCCAAGGCCGAGATCGATGGAGTCGGAGGTGTAATCCTCGGTCTGTTCGCGCGCGATCTCGAAGGTCGCGAAACCGGTCGTGTCGGCCCTGAGCGTCGCGGGCCGGTCAAGCCGCAGCGCAAGACCGAAATCCACCCCGGTCTCGCCGCCGAGACCGGCCGCGGAAATCTCGGCCAGCAGGCGTTCGCCGCCGCCGGCGAGATTGCGGTTGAGCCAGGCGGCGGTCGTCGTGAGGCCCTCGCGGCTTTCCAGTTCGGCACCGAACGACAGCCGCCGCCGCGGCCCCTCGTCCACCGTCAGCGCGATGTCGAGCGTACCGTCGCGGTTGGGGGTTTCGGCCTCTTCGATCAGGACGGTCGAGAAGATCTCGGTTCGCCGCAGCCGGGTCGAGGCCCGGTCGAGCGCGGCGGGGTCGAAAACCTCGCCCTCCGGCAGCCCGGCGATCCGCCGGATCGCGCCTTCGCGCATCCGCTCCTGCCCGGTGATCGTCAGCCGCCCGAAATTCAGCCGCGGGCCGGGGTCGAGCGTGAGCGCCGCGTCGAGCACGGCGCGGGGATGGTCGGCCACCACGTCCTGCGCGGCGACACGGGCCTTGGCATGGCCTGCCGCGCGCCAGCCCGCGACACCGGCCTCGGCCGCCGCCACGACGCTGCCCGACAGCGCCGGTTCGCCCCTGCGGAACGCCTCGGGCGGGGTCGTTTCCGCCGGCAGCGGCGACAGGTCGGCCCGGCCGAAGCGGAACACCGGGCCGGGGATGACGGCGATCTCGGCGCGGCCGATCCGCGCTGGCGGCGCCAGCAGGCTGATCGCGTCGGCCTCGCGCCCGTCGAGGCGGATGCTGATCCGGCCGGAATAATGCCCGCGGGCATAAAGCACGCCCAGAAGTCGCGCGTAGTCCGACCGGGCCGCCGACAGCAGATCCTGCGTGGCGGTGGTGCCCTGCGATTCGGCCCGCAGCAGCAGCGAGGCGCCGCGCAGCGCCTTCTCAAGCCCGTTCGGCGCGCCGGGCACCGTGAAGGCCACCGGCTCCAGCGCCGCGGCGGGCAGCGCCGACATGACCGCGAGCACGACAGCGGCCGCCCGCGCCCGAAGGCGCGGCCCGGCGCCTGTCCGGCGCCCGGCTGCGGATCGTTCCTGCGTCACGTAACCCCCCCAGGCTGGCGCGCACCCTTGGAGTCGTTGCAGCATTCCGGCCGGAAGAAAAGCCCCTTCGCGCGCGCTCAAGGCTGTAGCAGCGCCGCCGACCATTCCGCGATGAAGCGCTGGCGTTGCAGCGGGTCGAGAAACACCAGCAGGCCGGGATCGAGGCGAATCGCCCGGTGGTGCGGCGCGCGGGCCAGCGCCGCGCCATCGACCGGCGGCAGGCCGGCGCCGTCGCGCAGCGCCGCGCGGCCGGGATCCGACAGCAGGTAGTCGATGAAGGCCCCGGCAAGATCGGGCCGCGCCGCGCCGCGCGGGATCAGCGCCGTGCGCAGCAGCGTCAGCGTGTGGTCCTGCGGTTCGATCAGCAGGATGTCGGGCCGGTCGGCGACCCGTGGCGCGGCGTAGCTGCCCAGCACGTTGTAGGCCAGCGCCAGCTCGCCCGCCGCAAGGTCCGCGATCATGTCCGAGGTGCTGGAATAGAGCCTTGGATGCAGCCCGCCCATCTGCTCGGCCAGTCGCCAGAACGTGTCCGACAGCCGCGCGTCCTGCGCCGCGAACAGGTAGCCCGCGCCCGAGGCGCGCGGATCGTAGGTGCCGATCCGCCGGTCGAACCGGTCGGGATGGTCGCGCAGCAGCGCGATCAGATCCTGCCGCGAGCGGGGCGGCGGCAGATCGCCCAGCGCCGAGCGGGACACGAGGATGCCCACCGGTTCCTGGGTGAAGGCGAACAGCCGGTCCTGCCAGCGCGCCCAGCGCGGCAGCGCGCCCGGCTGGGCCAGCGCATGCGGCAGCGCAAGCCCGTCATTGGCCAGTTTCATCTGCAGGTCCATCGCCGAGGAAATCGCAAGGTCGAACCCCGAAGGTCCGTCTTCGGCCAGCAGCGCGTAAAGATCGGCGCTGCCGGCGACCGTGTAGCGCAGCGCGACGCCGGGGTTCTCGGCCTGGAATCCCTTCAGCACCGGGGCGAAGACCTCGGTATCCGTGGTCGAGAGAATCGCCAGCCGGCCCAGTTCCGCCGCGGCGGCGGGGAACGGCCGGTCATCCTCGAAGACCTGCGCGCGCGCGATGCCGGGCGGCGCGGCCGCGAGCGCCGCGATCAGCCCAAGGGCAGCCAGAGCCTGGCGCATGTCCCGCCTCCTTCCCGTTCCTCCATGGCGAAACGGCCGCCATGCGCGGCGGCCACCTCGCCGACGATCGTCAGGCCAAGGCCGGAGCCGATCACGTCGCCCACGTTCGGCCCGCGGCGGAACCGGTCGGCCAGCCGCGCGGCATCGGCGCCCGACAGGCCGCGGCCGCGGTCGGTGATGGTGATCTCGGCCTCGCGGCCGGTCGCGCCCAGCGTCAGCGTGACCTCGCCCTCCGCCTCCGAGTATTTCACCGCGTTGTCGACGAGATTGCGCAGCGCGCTTTCCAGCAGCACCGCGTCGCCGCGCGTCACGAGGCCCGGCGCGACCGGCGCGGCGGCCAGCGTGACGTCGCGCAGTTCCGCCGTCGCCGCCATGGCGGTGGCGACTCGCCCGACAAGGGCGGACAGGTCGACGGGTTCGTCGACCCGGCGTTCGGAGCGGTGGATCACCGTCGCATGGTCAAGGATCTGGCTGGCCGAGCGCGCGCTTTCTTCCACCGCGCGGATCACCCGGCGCAGCGCCTCGCGCGCCTCTGGCGTTTCGGCCTGCCTCAGCGCGATCTCGGCGCGGGCGCGGACGGTGGCCAGCGGCGTGCGGATGTGATGCGCGGCCTCGGCGATCAGCGTCTCGGTCCGGTCGAGCGTGGTGCGCAGCCGGGTGATCAGCCCGTCGAGTGCCAGCACCAGCGGCCGCAACTCCCGCGGGGTGGGGTGATCGACGGGCCGCAGGTCGCGCGGGCCGCGCCGGCGCACGGCGGCGGCCAGACGGTCGACCGGGCGCAGCGCGCTGCCCGCGGTGAGCAGCGCCAGCGCCGCGGCCAGCGCGAAGAACCCAAGGCCCAGCGAGGCGGCGCGCGCCGCGGTGCGCGCCGCGATCACCTCCTGCCCCTGACGGGTCTGTCCCAGCGCCACCACCACGGGAACCGCGCGGCGATCGACCAGAACGCTGCTGGCCAGCGCGGCGACGCGCAGATCGGTGTCGCGGAACGGCACGGTTTCGAAGACCGGCGCGGCGGCGCCGGCCGCGCCCCCGGGCATCGGCAGGTCGCCGTAGCCCGTCGCCGTTTCGCCGGAGACGTCGATGCGGTAGAACACCCGGTCCTGGCTGACCGAGCCGAGCATCGAGAACGCGTCATAGGGCAGGTCGATCTCGACCCCGTCGGGGCCGCCGCGCAGGTCTTCGACGATCGCGAAGACCGCCGCGCCCAGAACCGCGTCCTGCCCGGCCTCGGCCGCCTGCCGGGCCACCGCCCGGATCGACAGGTACATCACCAGCGACAGCACCGCGGCCAGCGCCAGAAGCTGCCAGATCAGACGACGGCGGAGCGAGCCGGGCGGGCGGCTCATTCCGCGGTCAGCCGGTAGCCGACGCCGCGCACCGTCTCGATCCGCGTGCCCGAGCCCTCCAGCTTCCGGCGCAGCCGCCCGACATAGACCTCGATCGCGTTGTCGGTGACGCTTTCGGCGTAGGAGAACAGCCGGTCGCACAGCTGGGTCTTGGAAAAGATCCGCCCCGGCGCGGAGATCAGGATTTCCAGAAGCCGCAGTTCCCGGTTGCGCAGGTCGCGGGTTTCCCCGGCGATCTCGATGGTGGCGGTGGTCGGGCTGAAGCTCAGCCCCGCGAGGGTCTGCACCGGCTGGCCGGCGCCGCCCCGGCGGCGCAGCACCGCGCGGCAGCGCGCCTCCAGTTCCGCGAAGTCGAACGGCTTGGTCACGTAATCGTCCGCGCCGAGGTCGAGCACGTCGATCCGGTCCGAGACCGCCGAGCGCGCCGTCATCACGATCACCGGCGTGTCGGATCGCGCCCGCCGCTGGCCGGCAAGGAAATCGCGCCCGTCGCCGTCGGGCAGGGAAATATCCAGCAGGATCAGGTCATAGGGCGCGGCGGCCAGGCAATCGCCGGCCTCGCCCAGCGTCGCCGCGCGATCCACCGCATGGCCGTCCAGCCGCAGCCGGGCCGCGACGGATTGCGCGAGATCCTCGTTGTCCTCCACCAGCAGGAACCGCACCCGCCTCTCCCCCGTGACAGGTTCGTGTCAGCTTTCCCCCGAATCGTGACCGCTGCAAGGGAGGAGTGCGACGCAAGATCGCGCAGAGGGCCTGCATCACATTGTCTGGGAGGACAACATGACCATCAAACTCGTCCGGGCGCTGGGCACCAGCGCCGTCATTTCCGTTGTCGCGGCCACCTCGGCCTGGGCTACCGAATGCATCGCGCCGGCCAATGCCGGCGGTGGCTGGGATTTCACCTGCCGCCAGATCGGCAAGCTGCTGTACGACCTCGACCTCGTCGACAGCCCGGTGCAGGTCACCAACATGGCCGGCGCCGGCGGCGGGCTGGCCTTTGCCCATGTCGTGGCCGAGCGCAACAGTGACGAAGACCTGATCGTCGCGGCCTCGTCGGCGACCACCACGCGGCTGGCGCAGAACGCCTTCGGCGGCGCGACGGCCGACCAGGTGCGGTTCGTCGGCGCGATCGGCGCCGATCCCGGCGTGATCGTCGTCGCGGCCGACAGCCCGTTCCAGTCGCTGAACGAGCTGGTCGAGGCGATCAAGGCCGATCCCGGTTCGGTGGCCTTCGCCGGCGGTTCCGCCGCGGGCGGGTTCGACCACATGAAGCCGTTGCAGGTGCTCAAGGCCGGCGGTTTCACCGACATCCGCAAGGTCAAGTACATCGCCGTCGACGGCGGCGCCGATGCGATCACGCAGACGATCGGCGGCTTCACCCAGGCGATGACCGGCGACATGTCGGAAATCGTGGGCTTCCTGAAATCCGGCGAGGTTCGCGCGCTGGCGGTGCTGACCGAGGAGCGGGTGCCGGGCTTCGAGGACATCCCGACGGCCCGCGAACAGGGCTATGACGTGGTCGCGGTGAACTGGCGCGGGCTTTACGTGCCCAAGGACATCTCGGACGAGAAGTTCGAGGAATGGGGCCAGAAGCTTCAGGCCGTCGCCGACAGCGCCGAGTGGAAGGAGACCATGGTCGCCAACGGGCTGGCCCCGTTCACCAAGGTCGGCGGCGATTTCCAGGGCTGGATCGACGGGGTGATCGCCGACACCGTGGAACTCTCGAAAGAGATCGGGGTGATCCAGTGATCAAATCCGACCGGATCCTCGGTCTGGTCACGATCCTCGTGGCGCTGGCGTATATCGCCAGCGCCTTCCAGATCCAGGCCAGTTTCCTGACCGACCCGGTGGGGTCCAAGACCTTCCCGATCCTGATCGGGGCGGTCGCGGCGCTGTGTGGCCTCGTGATCTTCGCCCGGCCCGATCCCGATCCGGACTGGCCGGAGATGTCGGGCTGGCTGCGGCTGGCGCTCGCCACCGCGGTGATGGTGGGCTACGCCTATTCGCTCAAGCCCTTCGGCTTCGTGCTGACCACCGCGTTCGCCGCCGCGGCGCTGTCGTGGATGATCCAGCCGCGCATCGGGACCGCTGTGGTGACCGGGATCGGCCTGTCGGCCGGCCTGTACGCGCTTTTCAAGTTCGTGCTGGGCCTGGGGCTGAAGCCCTGGCCGGCGGCGTTCACGGGCTAGGGGGCGGGCATGGAGCTTTTGTCGAACCTCGCGGTCGGGTTTTCCGTCGCGCTGTCGCCCTACACGCTGATGCTGGCGGTGATCGGCTGTTTCGCCGGCACGATCGTCGGCGCGCTGCCGGGCCTTGGCCCGTCGAACGGCGTGGCGATCATGATCCCGCTCGCCTTCACGCTGGGCCTCGATGCGACGGCTTCGCTGGTCTTGCTGACCTCGGTCTATTACGGCGCGATGTACGGCGGGCGGATCTCGTCGATCCTGCTCAACATTCCCGGTGACGAACCGGCGCTGATGACCACGCTCGATGGCTACCCGATGGCGAAACAGGGCCGGGCGGGCGACGCGCTGGTGATCTCGGGCGTCGCGTCCTTCGTGGGCGCGTTCTTCGCCACGATCGGGCTGATGCTGCTGGCGCCGGTTCTGGCGCGGGTGGCCTATCTGTTCGGCCCGGCGGAGTATTTCGCGCTGTACCTTCTGGCCTTCGCCACGCTGGGCGGCATGGCCTCGAAGAACCAGGCGAAGGCGGCGCTGGCCTCGTGCCTCGGTCTCGGCATCGCGATGATCGGGCTCGACACGACAACGGGGATGCCGCGCTTCACCTTCGGCAACATGCACCTGATGGACGGGATCGATTTCCTCGTCGCGATCGTCGGGCTTTTCGCGGTGGCCGAGGTGTTCTTCTTCATCGAAAGCCACGGCAAGAGCAGCGCCATCGGCGTGAAACTGGGCAAGATCACGATCCCGCTGCGCGACCTGAAGAAATCGACCGTCGCGATGGCCCGGTCCACCGTGATCGGTTTCGTCGCCGGGGTGCTGCCGGGTGCCGGGGCCTCGCTGGGCTCGTTCCTGGCCTACATGAGCGAGAAGTCGATGGGCCGCGGCGGCGTGCCGATGGGCACCGGCAACCCGCGCGGGGTGGCAGCGCCGGAGGCCGGCAACAACGCCGCGGCGGGCGGCGCGCTGGTGCCGATGCTGACGCTGGGGGTGCCCGGATCGGGCACCACGGCGGTGCTGCTGGCGCTTCTGATGACGCTTAACATCACGCCCGGCCCGACGCTGTTCACCGACCGGCCCGAGGTGGTCTGGGGCCTCATCGCCTCGCTTCTGATCGCCAACATCGTGCTGCTGATCATGAACGTGCCGCTGGTGAAGGTCTTCGTGAAGGTGCTGATGGTGCCGCCCTGGGTGCTGCTGCCCGGCGTGATGATGGTGTCGTTCGTCGGCATCTACTCGCTCACCGGCAGCTACTTCGACCTGTTGCTGATGGTCGGTTTCGGGGTGCTGGGCTACGTGCTGCGCAAGCTCGACGTGCCGACGGTGCCGGTGATCCTTGGCATCCTGCTGGGCAATTCGATGGAAGAGGCGCTGCGCCGCGCGATGGTCCTGTCCGACGGGGACTGGACATACCTGTTCTCTTCGGGCATCGCGATCGGGTTGTGGACCGCGGCGGTGGCCGGGTTCGTCGCGCCGATCTTCCTGCGCAAGTTCCTCAGGAAACCGGTGATCGCGCCGGCCGACAAGATCATCGACTGACGCGCGGCCGGGGCCGCTCGGCCCCGGCCGCGCCATCTAAGGAAAGGACCATGGTGCGGATTCTCGTGCCCTCGGGCGCGCTGGGGCTGGGCTACGACCGCGCGGCGCTGGCCGCCGGCGTCGCGGCCGGGCCGGACCTGATCGCGATCGACGGCGGATCGACCGATTCCGGCCCGGCCTACCTGGGTCGCGGCGTGTCGAAATACTCGCGCGCCACGACCAAGGCGGAATGGGGCGAGCTGATGGCCGCGCAAGCCACCGCCCGGGTGCCGCTGGTGATCGGCACGGCGGGCACCTGCGGGGCGGATGCGGCGGTCGACTGGCTTTGCGAGATCACCGCCGAGATCGCCGCCGAACAGGGCCGGAAAATCCGCGTCGCACGGCTCTATTCCGGCCAGAACCCGGCCGTGATCGCCGAGGAACTGGCCGCCGGGCGCGTCACGCCGCTGCCCGGCGCGCCCGAGGTTTCGGCCGCGACGGTGGCGACCTGCACCAATGTCGTGGCGCTTGCGGGGGTGGAACAGATCGCCGCGGCGCTGGACACGGGGGCCGATGTCGTGATCGCCGGGCGCACCACCGATACCGCGATCATCGCCGCCCTGCCGATCCTGAAGGGCTGCCATCCCGGCGCGGCCTGGCATGGTGCCAAGGTCGGCGAATGCGGGGCGCTGGCCACGACGATGCCGAACTCCGGCGTCATCCAGATCGACTTCGACGAGACCGGCTGCACGATCCGGCCGCTGTCCGAGGGCGCGCGGGCCACGCCCTACACGGTCTCGGCCCATATGCTCTACGAGAATTCCGATCCCTTCATCCTCCATGAACCCGGCGGGCATCTCGACGTGCGCGGCGCGCGCTACCGGGCGATGGACGACCGCACGGTGCGGATCGAGGGCTCGGCCTGGGTGCCGGGGCCCTACGCGGTGAAGCTGGAGGGCGCGCGGGTGGCGGGCTGGCAGGTGGTCAGCCTCGCGCTGCTGCGCGACCGGCGCTACGTCGCCCATGCCCGCGACTGGGCCGACGGGGTGATCGCGCGCACCCGCGCGCAGGTCGAGGCGCGGCTGGGCCTTGGCCCGGCCGACTGCGCGATCGAGATCCGGCTGATCGGCATCGACGCCACGCTGGGTCCGCTGGAGCCGCGGCCGGGCGGCGCCGCCGAGGTCGGCGCGCTGGCGATCGTCACCGCGCCGACCGAGGCGCAGGCGGCCGAGATCGGCAAGATGCTGAACCCCTGGTTGCTGCACCACGCGCTGACCGAGGACGAACCGATGCCGACCTTCGCCTTCCCGTTCTCGCCCGCTGAGATGCCGCGCGGGCCGGCCTATGAATTCTGCCTGCATCACGTCCTGCCGCTGGACGATCCGATGGCGGCCTTCCGGATCGAGGTGACGGAGGTGGGCGATGCCTGAGATCGGCGAGATCGCGCAGAAGGTGCGATCCAAGAACGCCGGGCCGTTCTGGCTGACCGTCGATATCTTCTGCGGCGGCGCGGAGGCCTACACCCGGATCACGGCGGGGCTGGACGATGCCGCGGTGGCGCGCGCCTTCGGTGCCGATCCCGCGATGCTGAAGCGGTTCGACCTGCCCGACCTCGCGGTGGTGAAATACTCCCTGCCCCGGCCCACCGTGCAGGGCACCGCGGCCGACCGCGACATGCATGGCGCGGGCTGGGCGGTGCTGGTCGAGGAAATGCGGATCGACTGATCCCGCGGCACCGGGCGGCGGCGCGCCCTTCCCTGTGCCCGCCGCGCGCACTAGCTTGCCGGGCAAAGGAGATGCCCATGACCAACCCGCTTCTGTCCGACTGGACAGGCCCCTTCGGCCTGCCGCCCTTCGCCGATATCCGGGACGCGGATTTCGGCCCGGCCTTCGACACGGCGCTGGCCGAGGCGCGCGCCGCGATCGCGGCCATCGCCGACAACCCCGAACCGGCGGATTTCGCCAATACCGTCGCGGCGCTGGAACTGGCCGAACAGACCCTCGAGAGGGTGGCGGGCGTGTTCTTCAACCTCGCGGGGGCGGAGTCGACCCCGGCGCGCGAGGCATTGCAGCGCGAGCTTGCGCCGAAGCTGTCCGCCTTTTCCTCCGAAGTCACGATGAACCGGGCGCTTTTCGCCAGGATAGAGACGCTTTGGCAGGCCCGCGACAGCCTTGGCCTGACCAGAGAGGAGGCCCGGGTGCTGGAGCTTTACCGCCGCATGTTCGTCCGCGCCGGGGCGCAGCTGGAGGGCGCCGGGGCGGAGCGGCTCAAGGACGTGAAATCGCGCCTCGCCGTCCTCGCGACGCGGTTCACCCAGAACCTGCTGGCCGATGAACGCGGCTGGGCGCGGCCGCTGACGCCGGACGAGTTGGAGGGCCTGCCCGATTTCGTCGTCGCCGCCGCGAAATCCGCGGCGGAGGAGCGGGGCGAGCCGGGCCATGTGCTGACGCTGTCGCGTTCGCTCGTCGTGCCGTTCCTGCAATTCTCGCCGCGCCGCGAGTTGCGCGAAGAGGCCT
>Ga0180436_10001397_pt1 | contig 23538 bp, 18 predicted proteins | sample SS_ome_2_FD_132434 | JGI IMG/M metagenome (GOLD analysis project Ga0180436, IMG submission 132434) | Hypersaline lake sediment archaeal communities from the Salton Sea, California, USA - SS_3_S_2 metaG | ecosystem: Environmental > Aquatic > Non-marine Saline and Alkaline > Hypersaline >... | reverse complement strand
CAAAGGGCGCCCGCAGCTCGCGCTCGTAGCGCGCCTCTTTGGCGCGGCGCACGGCCCATTGAGCCTGCTCGACGTTGGCCCGCGCCACGGCAAGGTCCTCCGCGCTGGCTGGCTGCGAGACGCGATCGCGTTCGGCCTGCGCCTGATCGCGCTGCGCATTGGCGGCATCCAAAGCGCCCTGCGCATGACGAACCTCGGCGTCCGCCGCGATCCGGTGGGCCTCGGTGGGACCCGCGAGCAACGCCTCGAGCTGTAGTTCGGCGATGGCCAGCTCCTGCTCGTAGCTCTGCACCGCGGCCTGGGCGGCGTCGCAGTCGGCCTCTTGGGCGGCTCGGCCCACTCGACCGCAGACGCTATCGCGCCCGCTCTGCGCTGCCCAGAGCGCGTTCTTGGCCAGCTCAATCCGTCGCTCGGCAATGGCCAGTTCCTGGTCGCTGACGGTATCCAGACCGACCTTGCTCTGGATCTGGGCCATATCAAGCGCCGCTGCGGCATTGCGCACATGGGTCTCGGCGACATCCAGCGCGGCCTGCGCCGCGGCGACATCCTCCGTCTGCGGCTGACACTCCAGGCGTTGCAGATTGGCCTCGGCGATCTCGACCCCCAGGATGGCCTCCGCCAGCGAGGCCTCGACGTCAACCGTTTCCAGGCTGACAAGCGTCTCGCCGCTCTGCACGGCGTCGCCGGGCGCCACTCGCACCTCGGCCACGCGCCCGGTAGCGCCAAAGACCAGATCCGCCTGCCGCGCCGGCACGACAATGGCGTCGGCCACAATCTCGCGAGGCGCCTTGACGGCCTGACTGACCACCACGGTGTCCGTAGGCATTTCCACGTCCGCAGCGCTGTACCCCAGTTGTCCGCTGGCATAGAGCACGCCGACACCCACCAAAGCCACGACAAAGACAACGATGACGATCCTCTTCCACATGGTGAAACCTCTCCTATCCTATTCGTAGGCCAGCACGTCGCGCACCGTCAGTCGCGAGGCACGCGTTGCCGGCTGTAGACTCGACAATGCAGCAAGAACCAACACGATAATTAGCCAGATTCCCAACCCTTCTAGAGCAAAGCAATAGTTCATCGGTGAACGCAGGACCGACTCGCCCAGCAGCCCGGTCAGTATCCGGCCCAGCGGCATCGAAAGCAGACTGGCCAGCCACCAGCTCATGGCGGCAATCAGCATGCCCTCGGTGACAAAGATCTGTCGGATGTGGCCGCTGGACGCCCCCGTGGCGCGCATCACGCCGATCTCTCGCGTGCGCTCGACCACATTGATACTCATGGTGCCCATCAGGCCCAGGCCACCGACCAAGGCGAACAACAGCGACATTCCCAGAAGCAGGTTGACGATCAGCATCAACTGGCGCATAACGGCCTCGCGCTGCTGTCCCATGGTGCGGAACCAACTCACCAGCAGACCGCGGCTGTTCAGATGATCCTGCAGCGTGCGCGCCATGGCCATCTGATTATCCAGCGACTTGTCCTCGAGTTGCACCAGCACCGAGGTGGCGCGATTGACGCGTCCCAGCGTCCGGCTGAAATAGGGATAGTTGGCATAGGCCAGCGAGCCGGTCATGATGCCCTTGGTAATGCCCACGATCACCCAGGTCGTCTCGACATTGTCCGAACCCTTGGCAATCTGCAACACAATCTCGTCGCCGATGTCCAGGTCGGGCTCGTCCTTGAGAATGTTGCTGTTGATCACCACCGCATTCTGATCCTCGGGAAGCAGCCAGCGTCCGCGCACCATCTGCGCCTGGATCATCTGGGTGTCGGTCGGCGGCGCTACCAAGGTCATGGTCGGACCGTGATCGCCACCCGGTCGGACGCGCTCGGCGTTGGCATAGCCCCAGCATTCGACGCCCACTGCCCCCGGCACCTCTTGAACCGCGGAGACGATGCGCCCAATGCGCTGTGGCCGCCGGAAATAGAGCTGTACCTCTTGGTCCTGATAGCGAATGGCATCGTCCAGCGTGGTGATCAGCGAGTTGCGCACGCTCAGCACCCCAATAAAGATCGCCCCGCCCAGCGTCAACGTCGCCAGGGTCATGATCAGGCGGGCGCGGCGGCGAAAGGTGTTGCGCAGCGAGAGCAGCAATGGCCGCCCCAGAAAGCGCACGCGCTCAAACAGTCGCCCCGATCGTCGTCCCCCTTGCCGCGAGAGCCCATAGTCCTGCAGGCCCTCGCGCACCGTGCGTCGACAGCCGGCCAGAACTGGCAAGAGTGCCGCCAGCACCGGCGTCCCTAGAGCGATCAGCACCTGCAGGCCATAGACCCCAAGCGGCGGACGAATGCCGACGACACCGATGTTCAGGAAACCCGCCATGTAGCGCACGCCCTGATCGGCCGCCCAGGTGCCGAGTGGCAGGGCGATCAGCAACGCCAGCAGGCCATAGATCGCTACCATGACCAGATAGAGGCCCAATACCTGACGCCTGCGGGCGCCGACGGCCTTGAGAATGGCCACCTGTCGCATCTGTTGCGTCATCACGGCCGAGACGGTGTTATAGACCAGGAACCCGGCCAGACCCAGTGAGAGTGTCCCCAGGGCCGTCATCATGGTGATGACCGGCTCGACGATGGGGTCAGAGGGGTGACCGCCCGGTTCGGGCGCCCAGTAGCCCCAGGTGGGGTAGCCCCCTTCCTCCAATCGCTCGACCACCGCGTCGGCCACGTCGGCCACCTGGTCGGCGGTGACGTTCTCGCCCGACACGCGGATCATGATCTGCCCATAGCCGGCGTCCATCCCCAGGAAGGCGAGCGTATCGCGCGAAACATATCCGGCCCCATAGTCTGACCAGGTCGTGCTCTGATTGACATCGTGCACCGTGCCCGTGACGCGCAACTCGCGCACCACGCCGTTGGGGCACTCGACAGTGATCGTCTCGCCAATCTCGGCGCCCGCCCAAGCCAGCGCCGTTCGCTCCAGCAAGATATCACCCCTGCTGGGTGGCCAAGCACCCTCCTCCGGCCAGACCTTGCTGAGGCGCATCTCGTCATAGTCGGCGAGGCAAAAGCCGCCCAGTGACTTGCACTGGTCGGGCCCGACCTGCACCTTGAGGTTGAAGCGAATCCGTCCCTCGGCCGTCTCGACGCCCGGAACGCGCTCGCATGCCGCGACCATCTCGTCGTCCACGCCCCAGGTCCAGATGTTGGCGTGGGCCGGGTTTATGGCCTCATAGCTCTGGGCCATCTCGGCCGTCAGCATGCTCGACATGCTCAGAATCATGCCCAACCCAAAGACCCCAACGGCGATCGAAAGCACCACCAAGACCGTGCGCGTAGGGTGGGTCCAGAGATCGCGCCACACCTTGCACCATCTAGACCCGAGCATAGCGCACCTCGCGTTTCAAGTCGGGCCGCCCAACGGTATCCGCGACGTCGCGAGATGCGCGCATCGCCCCGTCGACGATGGCGCCATCCGCCAGGCGGATTGTCCGCGTGCCACGCTGGGCCATGTCCCGATCGTGCGTGACCATCAGGATCGTCTTGCCGTCCTCGACCAACCCCTCAAAGAGTCGAAAGGTGTCGTCGGCCGTGCGCGAATCGAGGTTCCCCGTCGGCTCGTCCGCGAGCAGAATGCAGGGATCGTTGGCCAAGGCGCGCGCGATAGCTACCCGCTGCTGCTGACCGCCAGACAGCTCTGAGGGCAGTTTGTCGGCCTGCTCGCACAGGTCGACCAGCGCCAGCAGCTCGAGCGCCCGACCCCGTCGCTTGCGCCGCGGCAGGTAGCCGGCAAAGTCCATCGGCAACAGGATGTTCTCGACGACGGTCAGCGTCGGCAGCAGCTGAAAGAACTGAAAGACGATCCCCAGGCTCTGGCCGCGCCAGGCAGCCATCTGGTTTTCGTTGAGCGTATGCACCGCGGTGCCGTCCACCCAAACCTCTCCGGATGTGGGGTGATCGATCCCCGATAGCATGTTGAGCAGCGTCGACTTGCCGCTGCCCGACTTGCCGACGACGGTCACAAACTCGCCCGCGTCGATCGCCAGGTCGACATCACGCAGCGCGGTGAACTCGCCCGCATCGCTGGTGTACACCTTGGACACCTGCGAAAGCGCAATCAAGTGATCGGACGCCTGGGATGTCGCCGCGTTGCTGCTGAACAGTCTACCGAAATCCATCGCTATCTCCTCCAATGATGTTTGCACCATCATTCGTCCATGTCCCTTGTGATTCTAGGCGACGAGCATCCCGCCAACATCAGCCAGGAGATGAGTCGCCACCTCGAACTGGGTAGAGTCTCTCACCTGACCAGATGGCCAGTTCCTGACACGGTTCCCGCTATGCCGCTGTATACCTGCCACTTGACAGGGGGGCGCGGCCATGTCATGCTAGCACGCAGCAGTCCTCTGGAGGCGCCGTGAAGCAGTGGAAGGACCATGGTATGCTTGCCCGTCGGACGGGCATGATCATACCGGCCTACTTTTCGTGCAAGCCCGACGACGAAACGGTGCATCAGCTCCTTTGGATGACGTTGGCCGATACGCCCCATTTCTACCGCCCTGAGCAGACCTTGGTGGTGGTGGACGGCGACCAACGCACGGGGCGACTGGCGCGAATAGCTCGCAAGCGAATGCTCGACAGGGCGGGGAGCACCTTTGGGTTGCTCGAGCTGCCTGAGAACCGCGGCAAGTTTGGCGCTATGGCGGCGGGCATCAGCCGCATGATCGCAGAGCAACCAAACATAGCCTATTTCGTCATACGAGATGGCGACGGCGATCACGCTGTATCCGAGGTGCCGGGGCTGGTGCGCATGGCCGAGGACCTCGCCGAGGCGCTGGGGCACACCCGTGTGATCGCGGTGGGCGCTCGTCGCAGCCGCATCCATCCGATGGGCTGGGTACGCGGCGAACTCGAGCGGCTGCTGGACGCCGTCACGCTTGACGCCCTGCGCTACCAATTCGCGCGCGAGGCCCGCTTCCCTAACCTGGCCCACAGCCTGGCGCCCGGACAGATTCCGGATATCAGCAGCGGATTCAAGGTCTATGGGCGCGAGATTGCCGAGGCGCTCTTTGCGCAGAGCGAGCCGAACCTGGCTACGCTGAGCGTCAGCGACTACTGGCACTTTGGTCCCGAGACGGTCACCTATGTCGAGGCCAGCCTGCTGGGCGCCGTCATGGCCGAAAAGCTACGCCTGACCTGGGACGGCCAACCAGCCAGCTCCTTTGGCGAGTTTGAGCAGTTGCGCCTCTATGGCGAGTTGATGGCCTGGGTCTGGGCTCGGCTCGAGACCCCACTGACGGTCGCGGCACAAATGATCGACAATTGGATCCCGGCCATGGCCCTGCGCACGACGCAAGAGGGGCAAGCGTTGGTGGACAAGGTTCGCGTGCATGCTTTGCGGCGCGTCTGCGCCTACCGGGGGAACATCGAAACCGTCCCCGAGCCGGCCCCCGGACCGACATTCGTCTAGGTATCTCGCGCTAGACGCGCGGGCGAGCGGAGCGACAAGGTGAGACCTACTCTGACCGAAAGCAAGTCACGCGTCTGGCCCATGGTAGTGGCCATCGGCGCAGGCGCCGTGGTCTGGCTATTGAGCGACCTGGCGCTGGGCGCCTTGTTCTCGCCGACTGTGGCCTCCCCGCATCTTTACGTCCTCAAGGATGCCGTGTTGCTGGCGGCGCTGATCGTGGGCCTGATTCTGGCCTATCGTCAGCAAAGGCGTCAGAGCGACGCCCTGCAGGCCGACCTCCGCCGCGCGGCGATGGCCACCAGCGAGCCGGCGATTGTCACCTTTGGGCAGCGCACGGTCGCCACAAACGCAGCTTTTCAACGGCTGATCGGCTGCGAAGCGGGCACCTCGCGCGGCAATCTGCTGCTGGCCGCGGTCCACACTGACGACCGCCAGCGCGTGGCCGACCTCTACGAACGGGCCCAGACCGCCACCGGGCAGACCAGCGATGCGCCGTTTCGCATCTTGGCCGAGGACCTCTCATTGCGCTGGGTGCAGGCCAGCCTCTACCCCATCCCCTGGCAGGCACAGAGTGGCACGCTCACACTGTTGACCGATGTGACCACCGACGATGAGCAGACTTCGGAATTGGCCCGCTCCGAGGGGCTCTACCGCTCAACGATCGACGCCATCGAGTCATTGGTCCACGTGGTCGACGCCGACCTGCGCGTCCTGCTGGCCAACCGATCCATGCGCTCCTGGTACGAGCACATGGTGAAAAAGGGGCCGCCCGAGGGGCAGGACCTTTTTGCGGTCTTTCCGTTCCTTCCCCAAAAGGTGGCCGACGAGTACCGCCAGGTGTTCGAGACCGGCCGGCCCATAGAGACGGACGAGACAACCGAGTTATCGGGCGAGATTCTCCTCACGCATACGAGCAAGCTGCCGATCATCAACCAAGGACGGGTTGTGCGCGTGGTGACCATCATCCGCGATGTCACCGAGAGTATCCAGAATCGGCAGCGTCTGCAGACTTCACTGCAGAGCCAGATCACGCTCAACGAGATGTCGGGGGCCGTAGGCGCCGCACGCGATCTGCAGCAGGCCTATCGGATCATCAATCGCCAACTGAGCAGCTTGACGCGCTATGTGACGCTCCGCATATATGGTCCCATCGAGGACGGCGCGGCACTCACCCTTGCCTGCGAACTCGAGCGCGGTCTAGAGCGCGATGTCCGGCAGCGCGCCGCTCTGTCGCTCGTCGAGCAGGCCGAGCATCTGGCCTGTCGCGCCTTTCGCTCTGGCGAGCCGCTGTGGGAGTCGGACAGTGATGACCCCGAGGGCCAGCGCACCACGCGCGCCCTGTACCTACCGATGAAGGTGCTGCAGCAACCGGTGGGCGTAATTGAACTGGTCGGCAGTGGGCGCGCCGACATCAGCCTTCAGCAGCTTGATACCCTCTGCGAAATGGCCGACGTGGCCGCTATCGGCCTGCATCGCCTGGAGATGTACCAAGAGGCGCGAGCCCGCGCCGAGCGCCTGGCCGTGGTCAACCGCATCTCGCGGGCCACCAGCTCTATCCTCGAACCGGATGCCCTCTTGGAGACGATTTATTGCGAGATCGCAGCCGTCCTCGGGGATGTGCACGCCGCCTATATCGGGTTGTATGATGCCGAGAGCGATACCATCGACTATCGCCTCTCTGTGGATGACGGTGAGCACCAAGAGCCCTCCCGCCAGAGTCTGGAGGGCAGTTGGGCCGCTTTGGTCATTCGCGGCGATGCTCCCCTGTTGGTGAGCGACGTCCGCGCCAGCATGGCCTCAATGCCTCAGGCGCAGTTGTTCGGTAGCCAAAGGGCGCCCGGGACCTGGCTCGGGGTGCCCATGCGGATCGGCTCGCGCATCACTGGCGTGATCAGCGTACAATCCTACCAGGTCGACGCCTTTGACCAGGACGACCTGAACCTACTGAGCACCATCGCCGACCAGGTGGCCATCGCCATCGAGAATGCGCGCCTTTATGACGCGCTCCGCGTCGAGCTGACCGAGCGCGAACGAATTGAAGAGCACCTCCGCCATACCAGCAAGCTAGAGGCCGTCGGAACGCTGGCGGGTGGCGTGGCCCACGACTTTAACAACCTCTTGACGGTGATCAATGGCTTTAGTCAATACGCGCTCGAATCGATCCCGGCCAACGATCCCCTTAGCGAGTCGTTGAGCGAGATCCACGCCGCCGGACAGCGCGCCGCAGCTCTGACCCGACAGCTTCTCGCCTTTGGGCGTCGCCAGGTCCTCTCGCTGACCGTTCTCGACCTCAACGAGGTCATTGAGCGTACCCGTGGCATGCTTTCACACCTGCTCGACCCGGGGATCGCTTTGCGATTCGAGTTGCAGCCGGACCTTTGGTCGGTGCTGGCCGATGCGGGACAGATGGAACAGGTTCTGGTTAACCTGATCGTCAATGCACGCGACGCCGTAGCCGACCGGGACGATGGCGAGATCATTGTGCGGAGCGAGAACGTGGTGCTCGAGCCCACGTCGGCACAAACGAGGGCAGGCGCCTGGGTGGGCGAATTTGCCTGCATCAGCGTCTCTGACAACGGCACGGGCATTCCGCCCGAGATCATCGACCGCATATTCGAGCCCTTTTTCACCACCAAGGAGGTAGGCAAGGGGAGCGGCTTGGGCCTGTCGACGGTCTATGGCATCATCAAGCAGAGCCATGGCAATATCCTGGCCGAGAATCTTCTTGGGGGTGGCTGTCGCTTTACCATCCACATGCCCCGCGAGACCAGCGCGCCCACACCACTCGCGAGCCCGCCGTCTGAGGATGCCGGCTCGCCGCAGGGCGATGAAACGATCTTGTTGGTAGAGGACGAGGACGGCGTCGGCAACCTGGTCCAGCGACAGATTAGCCAGTTGGGGTATCGCGTGTTGCGCGCCGCAAACGGGACCGAGGGGATAGGGGCCTTTCAGAGCGCATCCGACGACATCTCACTGGTGCTCAGCGACATCACCATGCCGAGCATGACCGGACCCGAGATGGTCGCCGCCCTACGCAAGATCGGCTATCGGGGGCCCGTGCTCTACCTCAGTGGTCACGGAGACCAGGACGTGGCGCAGGACGACATAGCCATCGGTGACGTGCCGCTCCTGGCCAAGCCGTTCTCTCGAGCGCAGCTCGCGCGCACGATACGCGAGATCCTGGACACTGAAAGCTAGCGCCCTTTTCGTCCCCGCTCCCTAGGCATCCCGCAGGGGCAGATAGAGCGCAATCGTGGTACCCTCGCCCGGCGCGCTCGAAACGCATACTTGACCGCCGTGCTGCGTGATGATCCCCTGCACAATGGCCATACCCAGGCCATGCCCCTTGACCCGTTGCGGACCGCCGAGCGGCTCGAACAGCCGCGATTGCTCCTCGAGCGTCATCCCCACACCGTTATCGCAGACCAGCACACAGCCATACACGCCGGCGGGAACATATCCATCCGCGCAGGGTAGCGGGTGCACGACGGTCTCGCAGCGCGTCTCGATCTCGATCCGCTTGGAACCCTCGCGTTGTTCGAGAGCGCGGCAGGCATTCGAGACCAGATTGAGCAACACGCGGCGCATCTGGGCCTCATCGGCAAGCACTGTGATCTCGGGGGCATGCAAGCGTAGCGCCAGTGATACCGGCTCCGGCAGCAAGGCTTGGAGGTGAGGCAGCGCCTGTTCCATCAGCCTGTCGAGCAACACGGGTTGCGGGTGATGCGCCTCTTGGCCCGACAAGGTCTGCAGGCCGCGGACCAGACCCGCGGCATCCTCCCAAGCGATCATCAGCTGGTCCAATGTGCCACCGGCAGGGCTATCCGCATCGACCTGTAATCGCAAGAGATCGCTGGCCACGCTAATGACCGTCAAATAGTGCGCGAAATCGTGCGCCACGCGCCCCGCCAGACCGGCCATGGCGGCGGACCTTTCGGCGCGGGCTGCCTGACGCTGTAGCTGGCGCACCTCGGTCACATCCTGGAACACGCCCACCACGCGTTCGGTATCGCCATCCTCGTCCAGGACCGTCTCAGCGTACACACGCAGACTCACGGCCTCGCCATCTGGCTTGGTGAGGGTCATCGGCACATGGGCTAGACCTGTTCGATGCAGGTCTTGGTCGAAACGCTGCAATCGGTCGGCATGATCTGCCAAGGCAAAAAGCGTCTCGTATGAAGTATAGCGCTCGGGTGCCGACCCGGGCTCGAGGCCCAGAATGCGCGCTGCCAGATCGGAGATTTGCACCGCGCCAGTGTGCGTGTTCAGCGTCCACAGCCCCATCCGCGCGGCACTCAGCGCGCGCCGCAGGTTGGCCTCGCTCTCCAGCAGGGCGCTCTCGGCCTCTCGACGTGCCGTGATGTCGATAGCCACCACGGCAAGCGCCGACACCTGGGCCAACTCATCCTTGATCGGATAGATGGAATTGACATAGTGGTGTCCCAGCCGTTCGTCATCAAAGCGAATCTGCTCGCCCGTCTCGATGACGCGCCGTAGATGGGCCTTTCGACTGGCCGCAATATCTGGGGCAAAGCCCGCCAGGCAGTACTGTCCGATCAGATCGGTAGGCTGTCTGCCCAGCCGCCTGGCAATCGCGTCATTGGCCAGCACAAAGTTGAGATCCGTATCGATGACAAAGGCCGGCTCGGATATGGCGTCCAAGAAACTGCGCAGCCGCCTCTCACTGGCCAACAGACGCTGGTCCGTCTGCCGGCGCACGATCGCGTGGGCGAGGGTGCGCGCCAGAGCCTGCGCCTGCTCGACGATGATCCCCTCCCAGTGGCGCGGATGCCGGACGGTGTGCAGCCCAACAAAGCCGATCACACGTCCTTCGTGGCGCATGGCGCAAGATAGTCCCGATCGCGCCCCCTGCCGCTCGAGTAGCGCCACCGCACCTCGCGCCTCCGCCGGGAGGTCCGCCAGATCGTCGATCACCACCTGCCCCTGCGACTCGATGGCCCACATCCAGTATGGCATCTGCCCCAAACTGGCCACGGGGCCCTGCCCAACTCGCGGGATCCCATCGGCCGTCCACTCATAGGCCACTTTCAGAGCGTTCTGTTCGCGGTCAATCAGCAGCAGCGCGATGCGATCGGCCTCGGCGCTACGACCAAAGGTCTCCAGGGCCGCCTGGATCGCCGAGTCCAGTTGATCCGAGGGCTGGTCGATCAGATCGGTGGCCAGTGTGCTCAAATAGCGGTCAAACGCAGCCCGCTGCGCCAACTGGTCATGCGCTTGACGCCGGGCTATGGCTTGACACAGCAGATGGGCCGCGTGTCGCGCCAGATTGCGCAAAGCGCCGCGCCAACGGATTGGCGCCGTGACCCCGTGAAAGCCGACATATCCTGTCAGTATCCCCTGGAGCATAACCGGTTCAAAGAGTAGGCTCTGCACCTCAGAATCCAGCACCACGGCCTGGAGCCAGGGATCGGTGGGCGGGTCGGACCGAAGCAACTCGAGGCTGCCTCCTTGGCGGATTCTGCTAAACAGCGGCTCCATCGGGCCAACCGAGAATCTCGTCAGCCCCACTGGGCTCGGCGGGATGCCCTCTGCACACCATTCGTGGATCGTCTGGACCTCTTGTCCCTCCTGTCGCAGGGCAGCCAGACGAATACGCTCCACACCGGTCAGTCGTCCGAGACGGGGCAGATGGCGTGCGATCACCTCATCGATCCCGTCCGAGCCGCAGCTGACCAGGTCAGCGCCCAACTCGCCCAGGAATGCCTCGGCAGTGCGGCGCTCCTGCTCAAGCTGCTCGCTCTGCATACGCAAGATGGCCTGTCCATAGAGGCGTGCAAAAACTCGTAGCGGACCCAGATCGACGTCTTGGCAGGTGACGCCACGCCCAAACACAAGCAACCCCAGCGGCTCCTGGTCGGCCAACATGGGCGCCACCAGCAGCTCGGTCAACCCCATGCCTCGCAAATAGGCCTTGGCAGCAGGCATGGTGTCGGGTAGATCGGCGACCATCAGCGCAAAGGGGTCTTCTTGGTACACAAGGGGCATGTGCTGGTCCAGCTTCCCGAGCGCGAGCTTACCCAGCGGGCCGCAGGACGCGGCTTGCCCGGGACGCCAAGATATCAGGCAGTGAGCCGTGTCGTCCGACGGCTCCTTCTCCAGAACATGCGCCCACTTGGCTCCAAGCACCCTGGCGAGGCGCCCCAGTCCTTGCCACATCACAGGGATAATCTCGTCGAGAGGACAGTTCACCAGACGCAGCACGAGGTAGGTGGCCGCGTCCTGATATCGGATTCCGTCCATACGGTTCGCGATCGTGGCGCTCTGACCGCGCTCCTTTGGCGATGGGCTATGCTCGGCCAACCAGCCCCCCGATCCCCCCGTTGCCTCATCCTTGGACATGCCGTCTACTCGGCCTTTCCTGCTGCCTGCGAGATGAGCGGCACGAATGCGACGCCCATCAGTCGCTCCCGCTGCACACGCGATCCTCGCCGCTGCAACCGCCACAGGGCCTGGGGTCCTCCGCGACGCCCCAACGGAATGACCATCCGCCCTCTGTCGGCCAACTGATCGAGCAGCGCCGAGGGGACCCGCTCTGGCGCACAGGTCACCAGGATGCCGTCAAACGGCGCCTGCTGGGGCCAGCCCAGGGCGCCATCTCCTACGCAGAACCGTATGTTGGCATAGCCCAAGCGCGTCAGCGTCTCGCGCGCTCGCTTGGCCAGCGCCCCGACGCGCTCTACCGTATAGACCGCCTGCGCGATCTCGGCCAACACCGCGGTCTGGTATCCCGAGCCGGTGCCAATCTCGAGGACGCGTGACGTAGAGCCTATCATCAGCGTCTCGGTCATCGCGGCGACGATGTAGGGTTGTGAGATGGTCTGCCCATGTCCAATAGGAAGCGGACGGTCGTCATAGGCCTGGTCGACGCGATCGGCGGGCACAAAGACTTGGCGTGGCACCGTCTCCATGGCGGACAGCACAGCCGCATCACTGACCCCACGCCCGCGAATCTGCCAAGAAAAGGCACGTTCAGCGCGCGTTTTTATGTGTCTCTTTCCGTCCATTCCCTTTGACAAGGGTCTGTCATCCTATAGGAACCACTTGTCTGGCAGGTCGGCCGAACGATAGCTCTCGACATGGTCGATCGCCTCTTGCGGCAAAGTCGTCACGCAGTACAGCTGCCGGTAGGCCGGCTTGGCAAAACCAGCGTCATACAGCGCCTCGAAATAGGCCAAAAGAGAACCATAGATACCCTCGACGCTTACCATCGCAATCGGGCTGTCGTGGTAGCCCAGTTGCTTGAGCGTCAGCACCTGCAAGAGTTCCTCCAAGGTGCCAAACCCGCCGGGAAGCGCCACAAAGGCCTCGGCCCGAGACTCCATCGCCTCTTTGCGCTCGGCCATCGTGGCCGTGACGATCAGCTCGTCGGCCTGCTGGTCGGCGATGCCATAGGCGACCATTCGCTCAGGAATCACGCCCGTGACGCGCGCGCCCTCCTGTCGGGCAGCATCGGCCAAGAGCCCCATTGTGCCGGTGGTCGAGCCGCCATAGACCAGCTCGTGGCCGCGTATACCGATCAAGCGCCCCAGCTCGCTCGCCGCCTGCTGATAGACGGGCGCCAGGGCCGAACTCGACGAACAATAGACGCAGATTCGCATGGTCACACTCTTTCTCCAAGATGACTTAGCTTACCCCAACGGAATGGCCGGTCAAATGAGGCGCGTTTCCAAGCCGCCATGCGTCATGCTACAATGCTAGCAGTAGCGATGGCGCGATAGTATTGGGAGGGGCGAACAATGCGCATTACCGGTACGATTCTGATTGCATGGCGGGGCGAGAACCTGTCGGTTGAACAACGCGAATGGATCCAACAGCGCGCCCCCGAGGCCAGAATACTGGTCACCCAGGACCGTGACGAGATCGAGGCCGAACGCGACCGGATCGAGATCGCCAACGAGGGTGTGCCCCGCGAGTGGCTCGCGCACATGCCCCGTCTCAAGTGGTATGCACAGTATGGCGCCGGAGTCGATTGGCTCTTGCGCCACCCCGATGTTCGCGACGCCGATTTCCTGCTGACCAACGGCTCGGGAATTCACGCCGTACCGATCAGCGAGCACATCATCGGCATGATGCTGGCCCTGTCGCGTCAGTTACCAAAGGCTCTGCGACAGCAGATGCAAGGCCAGTGGGACCGCTCGATCGCCGAGACCACTTTTGAACTGGCCGCCAAGACGATGGTGCTGGTGGGCGTAGGCGCCATTGGTGAACGCACGGCGCGCCTGGCCTCGGCGCTGGGGATGCGGGTCATCGGTGTGCGCCGAAATGCCGAGCGTGGGGCCGAGGGCGTCGAGCGCATGGTCGCTCCACAAGACTTGCAGCAGGTGCTGCCCGAGGCCGATGTTCTGGTGCTGACCATCCCATTGACCCCGGAGACCCGCCATATGATCGGCGCAGCCGAGCTGTCTCTGCTCAAGCCATCCGCCTACCTGATCAACATTGGGCGTGGGGGAACCGTCGAGCAAGACGCCATGATCGAGGCGCTGCGGCAGGGCAGGCTGGCTGGCGCCGGGTTGGACGTGTTCGAGCAAGAGCCGCTGCCATCCGATTCACCGCTGTGGGACATGCAGAACGTGCTGATCACGCCACACGTCTCGGGATTCACACCGGCGCGGGCCGAGCGCGCCTGGGCGCTGTTCAGTGACAACCTGGAACGGTATCTGAGCGATCGACCACTGTGCAACCTGGTCGACAAGCAACTGGGGTACTAGAGGGGGAACACCATGGAGCTATTCGAGGCTATCGAACGTCGGCACAGCTACCGCGGCGCCTACCACGATTCGCCGGTGCCGGAGAGCGATATCCGACGCATCGCGCAGGCAGGCATCCAAGCCCCCTCGGGGTACAACAGCCAGGATACGACCTTTGTGATCGTCGACGACCGCGATCTGATTGCCAAGATCGCTGCGATTCTGGGCAACACGCCCGTGTTCCGCACAGCGCCCCTGCTGATCGCCTGCATCGTCGAGAAGGAACCACAGGCACCGGAGGGACGCATGGTCTTTCCCATCGAGAACTGCGCCGCGGCCGTCGAAAACATGCTCTTGGCAGCCACCGCGCTGGGCTATGCCTCCCTGTGGTACGATGGCTCGCTCCGCAGGGAGGGTCGCAATCAGGCCATCGGCCAACTGCTGGGCCTCCAAGAGGGGCTGGTAGTGCAGGTGCTGCTACCCGTGGGCGTGCCGCTGGAGAGCAAGGCTCAGGCCGCCAAGAAATCCTTCTCCCAACGCGCCTGGTACAACCGCCACGGGACCTAGCGCCCCCGTACAGGAGGCTCACGATGGAACAGCGGAGATTGGGTCGCACCGGCATCGAGGTTGGCATCATCGGTCTGGGCACCGAACACCTGGAACCCGAGACTGAGAACATTGACCGCATGCTGGCCATGGCCATCGAGGCCGGCTCGAATTACGTCGATCTGCTCTACACCGAACCAGACTACTGGGAGCGGTACGGCGCCGTCTATAGTCGCCATCGCGAGCAGTTGGTCGTCGCGCCGCATTGGTGGGACCTGTACGACGGCGACCTGGATGCCTGTCATCGCGGCTTTGAGAACATTCTCGCCAAGGGCTGCAACGGGCACGCCGAGGTAGCGATGATGACCATGATCGACAAGCCCGAGCAGTGGCGTGACTGGGGACTAGCCTCTATCGAGATCCTGCAGGGGATGCGCGAGAGCGGTCAGATCGAGGCCATCGGCATGAGCAGTCATTCGCCCGAGACGACGCTGTTGGCCATCGAGACAGGCTTGATCGACGTGCTCATGTACGGCGTCAACATGGTCACCCACGGCGAGACACAACATGCTGCCGTCCTTGACGCCTGCCGGCGATTGGACGTAGGCCTGGTGGCCATGAAGCCGTTCTGGGGTGGACCGCTGCTCACGCTCGATGGCCAGCAGACCGGCATCACGCCGAGCCAGTGCTTGGGCTATACCCTCGATCAAGCTGTGGCCACCGCCGTACCGGGGGTACGCAATCCGGAGCAACTGCGGGCCACTTTGGCCTTTCTTAGCGCCTCGCCCGCCGAGAGGGACTATTCGCGGGCTCTGGCAGGGCTGCGGGACACGCTCCAGGGTCACTGCACCTACTGCAACCACTGCATGCCCTGTCCCGAGGGGATCGACGTCGGGCAGACCATTCTGGTCGTCGATTGGTCGAGCCAGGGGGTCAACGACGAACTGCGGGGCATGTACGCAGACCTGCCGGAACCGGCCAGTTCCTGCGTGGCCTGCGGCACCTGCATGGAACGCTGTCCATTTAGCGTCGACGTCATCGCCAAGATGGAGCGGGCCGTCGAGCTGTTCGAGACACGCTAGGCGACCCGATCAGTCCCACTGGGCGCAGCCGACATGGATGCCGGAGCGCAGATCGTCAAAGCAGCAGTCGCAACCCACGCAACGGGTGATCATGTCGCCCCGCCCATCGCGAACCCTGTTGGGCCACTGAGCATCCGCGATGAGGCCGCGCCCTACGGCCACCAGATCGGCTCGACCGCTGGACAGCGCCTCAACGGCTCGCTCCGCGCGGTCCAGGCCACCGACGGCAATGACGGGCACCCCGTGAACTCGAAAGGGCGCTGCCTGATCAGCCGGCGACTCAAGACTGGAAGGGGAAAGATCGAGGACGTCGACGCCGGCGTCAACCAGGGCTGATGCGAGTTGCAGGCTCTCCTCGATGCCGTACCCCGGCCCGACGGGCGTATGCCGGTAGAACAGCAGGCCGTCCCCCAGTGCCTGTCGCACCTCGCTCACAATCTCGAGCGCCAGCCGCATCCGATTGATCAGGTCGCCACCATAGACATCATCGCGCCGGTTCTGCTCTGGCGAAAAGAAACGGTTCAGCAGGAATCCGTGGGCGCCGTGTGGCTCGACGCCGTCAAAGCCCGCCTGCCGACACACCTGGGTGGCATGGCCACAGGCCACTCGCAGGGCATCGATGTCGCCATTGCTCAGATCTGCTGGCTGTGTGGTCTGGCCTCGACGGCCGGGAAACAACTGAATCGCCGCCAAGGCGCCGCCAGCATGGATGGCATCGACCAACGGCGAGAGATTGGCCGCCGTCAAGCGGTTCTCGAAGTCGGTCGTGTTGGTCGCCTCGACGATGACCAAAGCGACGCCCCCCCGAGCGTGATCCCCATACCAGGCCAGGGCCTCGGGCCCGGTCAGGCCGCGGTTTACCACCATAGGTGGCATCACGATACGATTGCGCAGGCGCCTACCTTTGATGGCCAGCGGCTCGAATAGCAGTGACAGATCACGAGTCATCTCGCTTCTCCTGTGCATCTCTGGGTATGCCGTGCGCTCCCCAATCTATAGGTTCGCCAGCACCACGGCAACGACCGCCAGGCCCATGCCATAGGTCTCGGTGCGAGATATGCGGTCGCCCCAGACAAGGCGCGCAAAGATCACCGCACAGAGCAGGCTGACCGAGCTATAAAATGGGAAAACGATCAAACCAGGAAGCCGGTCGAGCGCCCCCACCAAGGCCAGGTTGGCGAGCGCGTTGTCCAATCCCAGCAGCACGCCGGGCAATAGATCCCGCTTGGATGTGCCCTCGCGGTGCAGATACCAGCTCACCACGGCGATGGTGGCGGCGCTTCCAAAGAGGATCGACAGGAACAGTGACGTCTGACCCTCAATCCCCGTTTGGCTGAATGCGCGCACCGAGAGCATACAGCAGCCGTTCACCACGAACAAGGCCAGTAACAAGAGCAAACTCTTCGAGTCCAGACCCTTGAGACCCTCGTCGTCACCACGATAGGTCAAGAGCGGCAGCGACAACAGCGCCAGACCCGTCCCGATGGCCGGGAACATCGCCAGTGACTCACCCCAGAATAGCCAGCCGGCCAACATGGGAACCACCGCCGCCAGCCGGAGAATGGCCGTCGATACCGACACGCCGCGCAGCGACATGGCCGGGAAGAGCAGCAGGAATCCCACGATATACGAAATGCCGCCCGCTACCCCGATGGTCCAGGTGCCAGTCGCGGGGATCCAGCCTCCGACGCGGGCATGCGAAACGAGGTTAAAGACCATCGCCAGGCAATAGTTGATGGCCCCGACAGCATAAAGATTCGAGCCCCGCCGCTGGGCCCAACTAATGATCAGGCCAAAGCTCGCCGCGAACAGCGTCGCCAGTAGCAAGAGCAGCATACCCATCGCATCATCCTTTGCTCGGCCGCGACCGCTTCCACAGCCAGAAGGCCAGTGGTCCCGGCACCAAACTGCACAGCATGAGCACCATGGCCACCGCCTGCAGTGAGCAGTGACAATGGTCGTCGGCGATTCGACTGAGGTCCATCCAGTGCCCGCCACCCTTGGCTATGCCATAGGCCCAGCGATAGTCGGGGTCGCGCACCAGCCGCAGCGAAAACCAGGCCACCGATAGCACGTTGTACAGCCCAGCCGTGGCATAGAGCGGTCGTTCCCAGGGCGAGATTGCCGCTTGTCCGCCAAGCGCGCGAAAGAGGAACAGAGCGCCGAACAGCAGCTCGCCGCCATGCCCCATGAACAGAATCAGCACCTCATGCGCTGGCGTCAGGGCCAGCAACGCATAGACCACCAGCCCCACCACGGCGCAGCACAGCGCCCGGGCTCGAGCACGCATCAAGTACAAGAGTACGATCCAGACGCCGAAAACGGGCGCCAACAGCCAGAGCCTTTGTTCTCCATGCAGCGTGATGCCACCGCCCCAGACCAGGTCGAAACCAGGAACTGCAGGATGCCCAAAAGCCCAGGCCGTGAGGGCGTGGCCCAACTCGTGGACCAAGGTGCGCAGCATCGAAAAAGGCAGGCCCACCCAACGCGAGGCCAGCGCCAACAACGCCAGCATTAGGCCCGCGATCAGCGAGACGGGTGCGCTCCAGAGTTGGGCTGCCAGGTCCGATTTCCCATCGACTGTTGGGGGATGCACTCTACCGCGCTCCTGTGGTCACCGGCGGCCCGACGACGCTAGCCCTGCTCGAACCGCTGTCCCAATCCCGCCGGCGGGGCGCCGCGCAGGATGCCACGCAGTAGCGGGCGTACTCGCCTGGGCACATAGTACAGAAGGCGGTCCGGATCGCCGCTGACCAAGACCAGCACCACGATCATCATGGCAAAGGGCGCGGCCTGCAAGACCTGCGTCGGCACTTGCGGCCAGGCCGGTTGCAGGATGCTGCCCAATGACTTGAACAGACCGAACAAGTAGGCGCCCAGCGCCACCCGGAAGGGGCTCCAGCCGCCAAAAATCACAATGGCCAACGCGATCCAGCCCAGGCCGCCCGTGTGTCGATGCGACCAACCCAGCTTGACGCTGAGCGAGTACGCGGCGCCCGAAAAGCCGACGAGCGCCCCACCCACGATGGCATAGAGATATCGAAGACGATTGACGTTGATTCCTCGCGCAAAGGCGGCCTCTGGTCGCTCGCCGATGGCGCGCAGTTTGAGACCGGCCTGCGTCTTGTTCATCCAGAGCCAGGCGCCCACCACAGTCAATAGACTGAGGTAAAAGACCAGGTCCTGGTCAAAGAGTATCGGACCCAGGATGGGGATGTCCACCAGACCGGGAATGGGCATATGTGGCACACTGGGCCCCGGAATGCGAACAAAGGGCTGTCCCACAAAGCTACTCAGGTCGGCACAGAGCAAGGTCAGCACAAAGCCCACAGCCACCTGGTCCAGCCGCAGGGCGATGCTGGCATAGGCAATCAGCCAGGCGACCAGCGCGCCCACCAACATGGCGGCGCCAAAACCGAGGGTGAGACTGCCGCTCAGATAGGCCACGGCAAACCCCGCCATGGCCGAGAGCAGAATCGAGCCGTCCAGCGAGAGGTTGATCACCCCAGCGCGCTCGCTGAGCGTCTCGCCGATGCCGGCAAAGATCAGCGGCGCCGAAGCAGCCAGCACGGAGCGGATCGTATCGAGGAGCAGCGAGTTTTCGCTCACTCGACCACCTCCTGAGCGGTCTGCATCCGCCCGCGGAATCCACGCACCAGCAAAAAGAACAAGACCATGGCCGACTGGAGCACCCCCCCGATGGAAGAGTCAAGGCTCATGCGCAACTCGAGCCGCGGACTGGCCACCTGCACCGCGCTGAAAAAGAACACCACCAGGGGTACGATCTGCGCCCGTAGCCCCGAGAGCAGCACGACCAACTGCGACAGGTAGCCGATCCCACCTGAGATACTCGGGATCAGCCTATGATACACGGCGGTGGCCCGCAAAGAGCCGGCTAACCCCGCCAGGAGGCCGCAGGCCGCAAAGGCCAGCAGCATGTTGCCACGTGTATCGATGCCCAGACGGTGCGCCGAGCGATCATTGAGGCCGATGGCCTTGAGTTTTAGGCCCCAATACGAATCGCGTAGCAAAAAGTAAACCACGACAATTCCGACGATTGCCAGCAGAATACCGAGCCAACTGGCGCGCGTCGAGCCGATCGTGGGCATCCAAGCCGCCTTGGGGAAAGGCTCTGTGCCACTCATGGTGGCGCCGTCGGGGGGCTTCCAAGGGCCAAAGATGAGATAGTTGGTGAGAGCGGCCCCCAAATAGTTCAGCCCTAGCCCGGCAAAAATCTCATTGACACGGCCATAGGTGCGCAGCGCGCCGATCAGCAGACCCCAAAGCGCGCCGCCCAACATGCCGGCTAGTATCGTCAGCGGCAAGAGCAGAGCCGCGGGGACATCGATGCTTCTCACCACCCAGGTGGTCATCAACGCGCCGGCGATCATCTGCCCCTCGACACCGATATTCCACAGTCCGGCAGCAAACGTGATCAGCATGCCCGCGGCGCAGAGCAAGAGCGGCACCATGGCAGCCGCGATATCCGCCACCTTGCGACCCGACTCGAACGCGCCCAAGAACAGCGCGCCCAGAGCCTGCAGAGGATTTGCGCCGGCCAGCAGCAGAATGGCGCAGGCCAGGACCAAGGTCAGCAAGACGGGCGCCAGAGCATAGCCTAACCTGGTCAGGCGTTCACGCGTCATAGCCTTTGCCCCCGATCAAATAGCCCAGTTCCTCACAGGTGATGTCCTCCGCCGGGACCGGGGCCGACATCCGCCCCCCCGAAAAGACAACGATCCGGTCGCTGTGGGCCACCAACTCGTCCAAGTCGGTGGAAGTATAAAGCAAGCCCGTGCCATGGCGGCGGCGCGCGTGCAGCCGGTTCCAGACCCAGCGGGTCGATTCGATGTCCAAACCTCGGGTGGGGTGCTCGAGGATCAGCAGCTTGAGGTGTTCCGGCAGCAACGCCAGCAAGAGACGCTGCTGGTTGCCCCCTGAAAGCGAAGCAACCGGCGTCTCGGGCCGGCCCACCACCCGGTATGTGTCGATCCGTTCGCGCGCGTTTCCCTCGGCCTCCGACCAGCGAACCATCAGCCCGGTGGGCTGATGCGCGAGGGCCACGTGCTCGCGGATGGTCAGCCCTCCAACCATGCCCTCCTCCAACCGCGCTGCGGGCACGTGGGCCACACCCGCTTGGAGGTACTGATGGTAGCTGCTGCGCGACATGTCTTGCCCGCCCAGTCGAATACGGCCCTTGTGCGCGCGCAGCAAACCGGCGCACGTCTGCATCAGGATGCCTTGTCCGCTGCCCTCCAGGCCCGCCAGCCCGACAACCTCTCCAGCGCGCACAGCAAGATTGATGTTGGTGATCTCCAACCGATGCGTGCGCACTGAGACGTCTGCCACCTCGAGCATCGGTTCGCCCGGAGCAATGTCCGAGCGCCCGACCTCGCTGAGACACTGGCCGAACATGAGCGACACCAGTTCGTCAGTATCGAACGGCGCTAGCACCTCTCCGGCCACGCGCCCGTCTCGCAGCACGGTGGCGCGCGAACAGAGTTGCTCGACGTCGTCCAGTTTGTGTGAGACAAAGATGAGCGACAGCCCCTCGGCGGCCAGACCGCGGAGCGTCTCAAAGAGCAGCACCTTTTGCGGAGCGGATATGCCGGTGGTGGGCTCATCGAGGATGATGGTACGCACACCCAGAGCCAACAGGCGCACCATCTCGAGTTGCTGGCGCTCACCGACCGTGAGCGAGCCGACGAGCGCGTCGGGGTCAAGCTCAAAGCCAAAGCGCCTACAGAGCCGCGCCAGATCACTCTGGGAGCGATGGCGGCTCAGCACCAGACGCCTGTCGTGTCCCAGCGCAAAGTTGTCCAGCACCGAAAGGGCTGGCACGTCCATCGGGTCCTGATGCAGCATGCCGATGCCCGCAGCGATGGCCTCCTCCGGCGAGTCAAACGATACCTCTCGGTCGTCAACTCGTATGGTGCCGCTGTCGCAGGGCTGATAGCCCGAAAGCACCTTCATCAGGGTCGTCTTGCCGGCGCCGTTCTCGCCCAGCAGACCGTGGATGGTACCTGCCGCGACGCTCAGCGAGATGCCATCGTTGGCTCGCAACATGCCGAAGGATTTGACAATGTCGGTCAGTTGGATGTTCATACCCATCCCCGTCGAGTATTTCACTTCTCTGCCGCCCTACAAGCGACAAGACCTCCGAGGCAGGCTAGGCCGTGCCTCGGAGGTCTGCATTCTAGATCATTGGGCCGCCACTAAAAGCTGGCGCCCTCCATACCCCGCAATAGCTGCGGCAGGTACCAAATCTGGTCTTGCGTCGCATCCTTGCCGGCCTCGACATAAAGCGAGCCGTCCTGCAGATAGATCGGACCGGAGAACAGCTTGACGTCGCCACGAGACAGGTCCTTGATAAAGGCGTCCAGGTTCTCTTGATCCTCTTCGGACAGGGCCGGTCCGTATTTAAAGCCGACAGCCGTCTTGTCGTTGTCGGCAATGTCCTTCCAATACGGATCCTGCCACTCCCAACCCTGCTCGAACTTGCCGGCCTTGACGTTCTCGACCACCTCAACATAGGTGGGCCCCCAGTTAAAGTAGGGCACGCCCAGGCAAATCTCGGGCTTGATATCACAGGCCGACTCATAGTCGTACTGAACCGCCCAGACATTCTCGCCCCGGTCGCTTCGCTGTCCGGCAACGATGATCGCCTCAGTGGTGTCGATGCCAGAGATGATCACATCGGCGCCCGAGTTGTAGAGGTCATTGGCAACCTCGGTGGGGTCGAGCGTCACGCCGGGGATATTGAACCAAAAGCCGATCCAGGTGACCACAAAGCGCAGATCATCGGGGTTCCCGCCGCGGAAGCGCTCATAGCACTCGCGGCAGCCAAGATAGGCCGAGGCAGCCAGACGGCGTGTCTCATCGTTGGTGAGGGGGCCAAGATAGCCCACCACGCCGGTCTCCGTCTTGAGCGCAGCGGCACAGCCGGCCACGGCCTTCATATAGGTCATGTTGCCCATGAAATTGGCCACGTTCGACGGCGCTTTGCCCGTCTTGGCGTGATCCCCCGAAATGTGCATAAAGGCCACATCGGGGTACTTGGCCGCTACCACGTCGGTGTCCGCGGCAAAGTCATCCGAGGTGGTAAAGATCAGCTTGGCGCCCTGCGACACCATATCATCCACGATCATCTCGGTGGTCGTATCGGGACGATCCGCCGAGTTCACCTTGTCCATCGGGATCATCTTGGCGCCGGGGATGTTGGCCTCGACATATTCGCCGGCGCGATAGTGCGCCTCGCTCCAACCATGGTCATTCTGAGGACCCACCATGATCACGCCAAAAACGAATTCGCCGTCATCCTTGGCGCCGTCGCAGGCGGTAATGGTCATGGCCACCAGCAGCAATGCCGCCAGCAACACAACGAGTGTCTTGCTTCTGTTCATGTCGCAACCTCTCCCACACAGTTGGCTGTTCAGAGGCCATACGGTGGCGGTCTCCCTGCGGACAATCCGCAGTTGCCGTTCCACCCATCCCCTGTCGGATACAAAAAGACAAGGCGACCACAGACATTTCTGCAGTGGTCGCCATCGAACACGCCGCGCCAGTCTAGCACGAATCGATTGGCATGTCGAACAGAACGCTACGAGGGCCATGGGCACGCCAGGTCGGTCGTGAGCGATCCCTCGGAGTACCTCGGGATGACACGAGTCCGCTGAAAAAAGCTCAGCTTGGGCACATGCCCAAACGGGGTCTGAGCAATTGGGTAGCATAGGTGACGAGTTTGCTGAAGGAAGAAAAAGAGACGGTTTGGCGGCGCGCCGCGGCT
>Ga0180436_10001396_pt1 | contig 23540 bp, 22 predicted proteins | sample SS_ome_2_FD_132434 | JGI IMG/M metagenome (GOLD analysis project Ga0180436, IMG submission 132434) | Hypersaline lake sediment archaeal communities from the Salton Sea, California, USA - SS_3_S_2 metaG | ecosystem: Environmental > Aquatic > Non-marine Saline and Alkaline > Hypersaline >... | reverse complement strand
TTCTCGAGGTCTTCCGGCCGCATCTTTTCTTCGACGACCAGATGGCCCACGCCGGCCCAGCGTCCGGCGCGGTGCCCGCGGTGCACGTCCCCTTCGGCAGACTCAACGAGGAGGGCTGATCGGCAAGCGTCGCTGCTCGAGGCCGAGCAGGCGCCGATAATCCCCCTCGGTATTCACGCCGGACACGGCGCCGGCATCGTCGGTCTCGCAGACCGCCACCCGTTCCGGGTCCTCGCGCAGCAGACCGCGCAGTCCTTCTCGGCCCTCCGGCAGCGCCAGCAGTTCGTCGAAAAGAGTGGCCCCCACCAGCAGCGGGTGACCACCGCGGCCTCGTAGACGCAGCTGGACCAGAGGTTTTCCTCGACCGCCATCGTAAGCATCGATAAGACGCCGGACGGTGCGCGGCAGCACCAGGGGGTGATCCACCGGCTGAACGAGCAAGGCCTGCCACTGATGGGCAGGCCCGGTCAGGGCGGCTTTCAGCGAGACCAGGGGTTCGGCCGTGGGCTCGGGGGGCACCAGCAGTTCCAGACCGGGAACGGCCAGTGCCGCGGCCGCCGGTCGCAGCCCGGCGGAGACCACCGCGCGCACCTCGTCGGCGCCGGCGGCGCGGAGCGTGCTGGTGAGCAAGGAGAGGAAGGTCGTACCGCCCACGGTGAGCAGCGCCTTGGGCCGCCCGTTCATCCGCCGCGAGGCCCCGGCGGCGAGGATCACGGCCCCGGTCACCACGAGAGGCCCTTGGGGATCGTGCGACCCGAGCGAAGTGCGATGATCTCGGCGGCGATGGCCACGGCGATCTCTCCCGGCGACCGGCCGCCGAGGTCGAGGCCCACGGGGGCGCGCAGCGTTTCCAGCAGTTCGGGGGTCACGCCGTCGGCCAGCAGGGCGTCGCGGGTCTTGCGCACCTTGCCCCGCGAACCGATCATGCCGAGGTAGGCCGGCCGGTATTCGATCACCGCCCGTACGGCTTCCAGGTCGTGGCGGTGCTGGTGGGTCACCACCACCACCGCGTCCCGGGGCCCCACGGCCAGTTCTTCGGCAGCGACGGCTGGCAGGGCGCAGACGGTGCGGGCGCCGGGGAAACGCTCGGCACCGGAGAACTCGGCCCGCTCGTCGACGATGACCACCCGGAGGCCGAGTAGCGGGGCGAGGCGGTGCAGGGCCTTGCCGATGTGACCGCCGCCGAAGATCACCAGCCGTCCCTCCCCCAGCAGCGGCTCGAGGTAGACCGACACGTTTCCGCCACAGTTCATCCCCAGGTCGTCGCCCAGCCGCCAGGTGACCAGCCGTGGTTTCCCCGCCGCGAGCACCGCGGGGGCCTCGTCGATGACCCGCTTCTCCAGCGCACCGCCCCCCACGGTTCCCACGCCGCCGCCGACGGCCACCAGCATCCAGGCCCCGGCGCCGCGGGGCACCGATCCGGCGCTCTCCACCACAATGGCCAGCACACCTTCCTCGCCGGCCTCGGTCAATTCGCGGCAGGCATCCAGTATCTCGCGGTCCATGGCTCTCCCCCGTGGATTCGGGCCGGCAGGCCGCCGACCGGGCACCGGGAACGCTACCACATCGGCTTTGCCGGCCTCAAGGCGGACGGCCGTTTCTTGACCCCCTCCGGCGCCCCACCTATCATAGCCGTACAACCATCGATACCAGCATGGAACCGGAGGAGTGCGACGGTGACGATCACCCGCCCCACCCTGCTGCTCGACGAGAGGACGGCACGGGGCAACATCGAACGAATGGCCGCAAAAGCCCGGGACTGGGGTGTGCGCTTCCGGCCGCATTTCAAGACCCACCAGTCGGCGGTGGTGGGCCGCTGGTTCCGCGACTGCGGCGTGGACGCGATCACCGTCTCCTCGCCGGAGATGGCCCGCGGTTTCGCAGACTGCGGCTGGCGCGACATCACCGTGGCTCTGCCGGTGAATCTGCGCCAGCTCGATGCGCTCGACGCCCTGGCCGGCGGGATCCGCCTGGGCCTCCTCGCGGATTGCCATGAGGTTCTCGAGGCCCTGGACCGCCGGCTCTCCGCCCCGGTGGACCTCTGGATCGAGATCGACCCCGGCTATGGCCGTACCGGCATCACCTGGGATCACCCGGAAGAGGTGCTGGCCCTGGCCCGGGCTGCCCGGGAGCGTCGCATGCTGCGCCTCCGGGGCCTGTTGACCCATGCCGGGCAGTCCTACCAATGCTCCTCCCCGGAGGAGGTGCGGTCCGTGTGGCAGCAGACCGCCGAGCGTCTCGACACACTCCGCGCGCGGCTCGCCGACGCCGGCATCGACGTGGAACTGTCCGCCGGCGACACCCCGGGGTGCAGCCTCGCCCCACGGGCAAACGGGGTGGACGAAATCCGCCCGGGCAACTTCGTCTTTTACGACCTGATGCAGTTCAACCTCGGGGCCTGCCGTGCCCCGGATATCGCCCTCACCGCGATCTGCCCGGTGATCGGCGTCTACCCCGAACGAGGCCGCATCGCCATCTACGGCGGCACGGTGCACCTGGGCCGCGAACCCCTGCCCGCCACCCCCGGAAGGATCTATTTCGGCCTGGCCCTGCCGCCGGAAGACCAGCCGGACGAGCGGTTCAGCGGTGCGGCGATGCTCAGCGGCCTGACCCAGGAACACGGCATGCTCGAAGCCGGCGAACGGCTGCTGGCGCGGGTGCGGCCGGGGGACATCCTCCGGGTTTACCCGACGCACGCCTGCATCACCGCCTCGCAGCATGCCGGCTACCGCACGGTGGACGGCACGGAGATCCCGCGGCTGGAACGTGCCGGGGACCGGGGGGCCGGATAATGACGGGCGTGGTCATCCAGGTCACCGACACCATTCTCATCCCCGAGGACGAGCTGACCTTCAGCTTCGTCCGCGCCTCCGGCCCGGGCGGTCAGAACGTGAACAAGGTGGCCACCGCGGTGCAGTTGCGCTTCGATGCCGGCGGTTCCCCCTCCCTGCCCGACGACGTTCGCCGGCGGCTGCTCAAGCTGGCCGGCAGCCGTGCCACCGAAGAGGGGGTGCTCGTGCTCACGGCCCGGCGGTTCCGCAGCCAGCACCGCAACCGGGAGGACGCGGTGGAGCGGCTGGTGGCGCTGGTGCGCCGTGCCGCCGCAAAACCGAAAAAACGGCGGAAGACGAAACCCAGCAAGGCCTCGGTGGAGCGCCGCCTGGAAGCCAAGCTGCGACGGTCGCAACTGAAGGGCAGCCGCAGGCCGCCACGACCGGACCACGGCGATGAGTGAAGGAGGAACGATGATCCGTTTTCCAGACCGCACCCTGGAGCCGCGCCGCGTGTTCTGCATCGGCCGCAACTATGGTGATCACATCGCCGAAATGGGCGCGGCCCTCGACGACAGTTGCATCATCTTCATGAAACCGGCCACCTGCCTGGTACCGGCTGGCGGCATGGTGACCCTGCCCCGGGACCAGGGCGTGGTGCACCACGAACTGGAATTGGTGGCCGCCATCGGCACCGCGGGGAAGGGCATCCACCGTGACTCGTCCCTGGGCCACGTGGCCGGGGTGAGCCTGGGCATCGACCTGACGCTGCGCGAGCTGCAGGCCACCCTGCGCAACAAGGGCCGCCCCTGGGCGCTGGCCAAGGCCTTCGACCAGAGTGCCCCCCTGGGGGATTTCGTCCCCCTGGGCGAAGGCCTGCAACCCGGTGCGGTGGAGATGCGTCTGGAGGTCAACGGCGAGATGCACCAGCAGGGCAGCACGGCCAGCATGATCTTTCCCCTGGAGCAGCTGATCGAAATTCTCAGCCGCACCTGGGCGCTGCTGCCCGGTGACCTGATCTTCACCGGCACCCCGGCCGGCGTCGGCCCGGTCAATCCCGGAGACATCCTGGTGGCCGAGAGCCCGCAAATCGGACGGTTCGAGTGGACCTGCACCTAGCGATATTGCGGCAAACCGCCGGATCTGTTCGAGGAGTCTGACAATGTCTACCGACTACGACACGCTGGCCCGGGACCTCGAGGCCCTGCTGGGCGAGGAACGGGACCTGCTGGCCAACTCGGCCAACACCTGCGCCCTGATTTTCGAGAAACTGCCCCGGCTGAACTGGGCCGGGTTCTATTTCCGGCGGGGCCACGAACTGGTGCTCGGCCCCTTCCAGGGCAAGCCGGCCTGTGTGCGCATCGGCATGGGCCGCGGTGTCTGCGGCACCGCAGCCGAGCGGCGCGAGACGATGCTGGTGGTGGACGTGCATGAATTCCCGGGGCATATCGCCTGTGACTCGGCCTCGCGAAGCGAAATCGTGGTCCCGCTGCTCCCCGGAGGCACGCTGGCGGGGGTCCTCGATCTGGACAGCCCGGAGCGCGGCCGGTTCACCAGCCAGGACCGGGAGGGGGTGGAGCAGGTCGCCGCGGTCTTCGTGGCGGCCACCGATTTTTCGCCGCTGCTGACCGATTGACCGCTCCCCGGCCCCTCCTGTAAAGTACGGACATGGATGAACATCACGCCCCGCTGAGCAACTGGCGCTTCAGGCTGCACGAGGTGATTTTCGAGGCTGACACCCCCGGGGGCAAGGCTTTCGACATCGTCCTCCTGGTCAGCATCGGCCTCTCTGTCCTCGCCGTGCTGCTGGAGAGCGTGGCCTCCATCCGCGAAGCCTACGGCCCGCTGCTGCGGACCGTCGAATGGGGCTTCACCCTGCTCTTTACGGCCGAGTACCTGCTGCGGCTGTTCTCGGTGAACCGGCCCTGGCGTTACACCGTCAGTTTCTATGGCGTGGTGGACCTGCTGGCCATTCTGCCGACCTACCTCAGCCTGATCGTGGTGGGCACCCAGTCGCTGCTGGTGATCCGCGCCCTGCGGCTGCTGCGGGTCTTCCGGGTACTCAAACTGGCCCACTTCGTCAATGAGGCGCAGATCATGCGCGGCGCCCTGCGGGCCAGCGCCCGGCGGATAACCGTCTTCCTCGGAACAGTGCTGATCCTGGTCTTGATCGTCGGGGCGATGATGTATCTCATCGAGGGCGAGGAGAGCGGCTTCACCAGCATCCCCCAGAGCATCTACTGGGCCATCGTCACCATGACAACCGTGGGCTACGGTGATATCGCCCCACAGACGCTGCCCGGCCGGATGCTCGCCTCCCTGGTGATGATCATCGGTTACGGGATCATCGCCGTCCCCGCCGGGCTGGTGGGTGTGGAACTGGCCGTGGCCGGCAAACGCCGGGTCAGCACCCAGGCCTGCCCCGACTGCTCGGCCGAAGGGCACGATCCCGACGCCCGGTTCTGCAAATATTGCGGGGCCAAGTTATGAAAGCACTGCTCTGCCGGCCCGGCACCCCCCTGCTGGCCACTGACCACCCCGTCCCCGAACCGCCCCCCGGTGAAGCACTGGTCCGCGTGCTGCTCGCCGGCATCTGCCGTACCGACCAGGAGCTGGTAAGGGACTACATGAATTTCGACGGCGTGCTGGGCCACGAGTTCGTCGGCCGCGTGGAATCCTGCCCCGGGCGGCCGGAGCTGGAGGGCCGGCGGGTGGCTGGCGAGATCAACTGCCCCTGCGGCGCCTGCGAATTCTGCCGGGCCGGCATGGGCAACCACTGCCCGCAACGCACCACGCTGGGTATCGACGGCCGGGACGGCTGCCTCGCCGAATTCACCGCGCTGCCGGCGGGCAACCTGCACCCCGTGCCGCCGGAGCTTCCCGACACGGAAGCCGTATTCACCGAGCCGCTGGCCGCGGCCTGCCGCATCCTCGAGCAGGTCGACCCCGGCACCCGCGGGCCGGCGCTGGTCATCGGCGACGGCAAGCTGGGCATCCTCTGCGCCTGGGTGCTTTCCGGGGACGGCGAGTGCCCGGTAACCCTTCTCGGCCGGCACGCCGCCAAGCTGGAACTGGCCGCGGAAGGCGCTCCGGGGCCCCTCCGGCCGGTGCGCACCCGCGATTTCCGGGCCCCGTCACCCGACGACCGCTACCCCCTGGTGGTGGAGGCCAGCGGCACCGCCGCGGGCCTGGGCACGGCCATGGCGGCCGTGCGGCCGGGCGGCACACTGGTGCTCAAATCGACCATGGCCGGCGAAGAGCCGCTCAACCTCACCCCGCTGGCGGTGGCCGAGGTGACCCTGGTCGGCTCCCGCTGCGGCCCCTTCCCCGCCGCCCTGGACTCGATGGCGCGGAACCGCTACCCCCTGGAACGGCTGGTCAGCGCCCGCTTTCCCATCGACCGCGGGGCCGAAGCCTTCGCCGAAGCGGCCCGGCCCGGAGTACTCAAAGTGCTGGTGGAGCCGGCCCGATCCTGACCCGTCGGGTTGACGGGGTCTCGAACCTCTCGTTAGAATTCACCCTTCGTTGATCACCACACATCCGAGCGGGGGCGGCCCATGCATCACGACAAGATCGCCGTAGTCGACTTCGGCGGGCAGTTCTGCCATCTCATTGCCACCAAGATCCGGAAGCTCGAGGTGCTGGCCGAGATCAAGGATCCCAACGACCCCCTGGATTCGTACGCCGGGTACAAGGGCATCGTCCTCTCCGGCAGCCCAAGCCTTGCCTCGGCCGGCGAGGGCTCGCAGTACACCGCGGGGCTGATCGACCTGCCGGTGCCGATCATCGGCTTCTGCTTCGGCCATCAGGAGATCGCCAAGCACTATGGCGGCCAGGTGGAGCACACCGCCCGTGAGTACGGCTATGCCAAGCTGCAGATCCTGGAGCAGGCCGAGATCTTCCACGGCCTGGGGCCCGAGGAGCAGGTCTGGATGAGCCACGGCGACTCGGTCACCGTGCTGGGGGAGGGTTTCATCGAACTGGCCACCAGCACCATCGGGGAGCACGGGGAGCCGCATCGTAACGCGGCCATCGCCGACCCGGTGCGCAAGCGCTATGGCTTCCAGTACCATCCCGAGGTGGACGACACGGTCCACGGTGTGGAAATGCTGGCCAACTTCGCCTTTCGCATCTGCGGCTGCGAGCCCACATGGAAGATCGATGACTACGTGGCCGAACAGGTGGAGGCGATCCGCCGCGAGGCAGGCGATCGCAGCGTCTTCCTCTTGGCCAGCGGCGGCGTCGACTCCACGGTGACCGCCCGGCTGCTGGACAGGGCGCTGGGCGCCTCACGGGTCAAGCTGCTGCACATCGACAACGGCCTGATGCGCAAGGGTGAGAGCGCCCGGGTGGTGGAGCGGTTCAAGACCTACGGCATGGGTGAGAATCTGCACTTCGTCGACGCCACGGAGGCCTTCCTCGGGGCCCTGGCCGGGGTGACCGAGCCGGAGAAGAAGCGGCAGATCATCGGCACCACCTTCATCGACGTCTTCAACCTCGAGGCCGAGCGGCTCGACCTCGAGGGGCACATGCTCGGCCAGGGCACGATCTACCCCGACACCATCGAAACCGGCGGCACGAAGCACGCCGACGTGATCAAGACACACCACAACCGGGTGGATATCGTCGAGCAGATGATCGCCGAGGGGCGAGTGATCGAACCGCTGCGCGAACTCTACAAATCGGAAGTGCGGGAACTGGGCAAGCAACTGGGGATCAGCGACGACCTGCTCTACCGCCACCCCTTCCCCGGCCCGGGCCTGGGCATCCGGGTGCTTTGCGCCCCCGAGGGGCTGCCGGATGGCTATGACCCGCAGAGCGCCGCTGCGCAAATGAAAGCATTGCTCGATCCCCTGGGCCTGCAAGGCCTATTGCTTCCGGTGAAGAGCGTGGGCGTGAAAGCCGACCTGCGGAGCTACGAGTTCCCGGTCCTGCTCCATGGCCCCACCGCCGACTGGCAGACCCTGACCACCGTGGCCGGCCGTGTCTGCCAGGAGGTTCCCGGCACCAACCGCTGCATCCACAACCTGCTCGACGAGGTCCCGGTTTCCGCCGAGGTGCGGCCCGGCGGCATCACCCGCGAACGCCTCGACCTGCTGCGCGAACTGGACCACCTGGTGATGGACGGTCTGCGCCGCCACGGGGTGATGGCCGACATCTGGCAGTGCCCCACCGTGCTCGTCCCGCTGGCCATCAACGGCAGGGGCGAGGAACTGGCGGTGGTGCGGCCGATTCTCTCCGAGAGGGGCATGACCGCCGCCCCCTCCCCGCTGCCCGACGCACTGATCGCAGAGTTGCGCCACGCGGTGGCCGCCTTTCCCGAGGTTTCCGGCCTGGCCATCGACGTGACATCCAAGCCGCCCTCAACAATTGAATGGGAGTGAGGATAACCTCGCTAACGAATCGGCGGCTTCTTTGAAAAAGTGGACCGTCACCAGGGCGTGACAGTCCACTGATATGTGAGCCTTGCGAGGAGGTCGGCAACGCAGCCCCGGGGCCTCAGCCGGTGTAGTCAAAAAAAACGCGGATCCGCGGCGGCTGACCCGGGAGGGGGTGTGGATCCGGGCGCCGCCGCATCACCGCGTTACTGCTCGTTCTTACGTTCGATTGAATCGTATTCCCGCCGGCCCGGCCGCCGTTCAGGGCGCCTGGAACTCGATCACCGGATCGGGCACATCTTCCTTCAGGTCCACGGTGAGACGGTAGGTCTCACCCGAGGTCAACCGGCCCTTGTAGTAGAGCAGGTCGAGCATTTTGCCCCACTGGGGCACCTGGATGCGGTAGATGCCGATCTCGCCCGGCAGGGGGAAGAAGTTGGTGCCCACCAGCCGCGCGGTCCGCTCCAGCTGCCCACCGAAATTGGTCACCGAGAAGAACTGGCGGTCATGGCGGAACCGCTTGTATTCACGGCGCACTTCGGAAAGCGTGGCCATCGGCATTTCATTACCGTACTGATCGGTGAGCCTGATCCGATCACGGTCCACGGTGACGCCTCGATGCTCGATGTTGGAAAGCGCAAAGAGCAACGGCGTGAAGTCGGGCATGTCCGCATCGCTCTTGGTCTGGATCAGCTGGGTGCCGACAAAAACTTCCATGCCGTCGGCCTTCTTGCTCACGTGATAGGCGTAGGCTTTCTCCGCACTCTCGCCCTTGGACTGGGCGGCGGCCACCGACCCGGAGACCGACAGGCCGATGATCAGCGCCGGCAGGACCAGGGAAAGCAGCACGCTGTTTCTCATCACTTTCTTCATTGTTCTTCCTCCATCTGGAATGGCTATCCGTTATCCATTTATCCTGGCGGTGACCTTCGCCCCGCCGCGGGTCAAGCTGTCGCTCCGTTATCGACCGGCCGAGCGCCGGTTGCCGCCCTCCTCGGGCAACGCTGATCTATAAAGCAAACAACATGCCAACAGCGCCAATCCGAGAAGCCATTGATTCAAATCATGTTACCGACAGGTCCATGGGCTTGTTGGCCAGGGATGGGTGTCCTTTCAAGTGGTCACCGGCCTCTCTGCGGGACAACTGCCCGCTTGACGGGGCATGGTCGATCTCCTATATTCATATTGCTGAAAATACGACTGTTCCGTTGACAATCCTGCCTTCGGGCAGGGTTTGGCCTTTCAGGGGCCAGTCGGTTGACCGGCCCCGTCGACGAATGTGACGTTTTTTCATCGACGGTACGACGGCTTTCTGCGTATCAGGAGAAACAGCGCCGGGTTCCGCCTTCGTGGCGCCCGACCGATATTGTGGACAGGCGGTCCTCCACCGAGGACCGGGATTTCCAGGTTGAGCAGGGAAAGGTAGCAGACGTCATGAACAGAACCTCCGTTCTCGTCACAACAGCATCGGTGATCCTCCTCGGGTTGCTGATCGCATTGGCCCCGCCAGCGGCCGCCCAGGAGAAGAACCAGGATCCCACCGGCAAGCAGAAGCCCCTTGCCGGTCGGCAGCCGGACGAGGCACTCTCCACCGCCGGCACCGAGGCCGGACCGAACCAGCCGGCACCGGTGATCTACTTCCCCGAACCGCTGCACGATTTCGGCACCGTGCCCCGGGGCTCGAAGGTTTCGCACAATTTCCGGGTGATCAACAACGGCGACGCTCCGCTCAAGCTGATCAAGGCCAAAGGCTCCTGAGGGTGCACCGCAGCCGTCCTGACCAGGACGGCCATTCCCCCGGGCGGGGAAGGAAGCATCAAGGTAACCTTCAGCACCGGTACGAAGAAGAACCTGCAGACCAAGTCGATCACCGTCACCTCAAACGACCCGAAGAAACCCAGCACCACGATTCGGGTCAAGGCGTTCATCGAGGTGATTTTCGATTTCGAACAGCCGAGCCTCTACCTCGGTAAAGTGGGTCGCGATGATGGCGCGACAAAGAACGCTTTCATGCTGGTCAAGGACCTCGCCGGCACCGAGATCAAGGAGGTCACGACTTCCTCGGAGTTCATCACCGCGAGGATGCTCGACTACAGCGACACCTCCGGCAAATATGGCCGCCTGAAGATGGAAGTGAAGACACTTCCCGGGCTGCCGCTGGGCCGGATCAGCGAAACGGTGACCGTGAAGACCAATCTCGCGGACAAGCCCACAGCCGTGCTGCGGCTCACCGGCTCGGTGATCGGCGACGTGGAGGTGACACCGGAATGGATGACCTTCGTCATCACCGATGTGTCGCTTTCCCGTCCGGCCACCCTGGTGAAGAAGATCTTCATCACCAGCCACATCGAGGACGCCAGCCTCGAGATCACGGACATCCGTGACGATCAGGGGCACCTGGACCTCAGCCTTGAACCGCTGGCCGAAGGCAAGAAGTATCAATTGACCGCCCGGCTGAAGCCCGAGGGCATTCCGGACCGGGGCAACGTCAGCGGCAACGTGGTGCTGACCACCAACTTCCCCAGTCAAAAGGAAGTGGCCATCCGCTACAGCGCGGTGCGCAAGTCCTACCGCGGGAAGAAGGGCGCCACGGCCGGCAAGCAGAAAGCCGGCAGCACCGCCGGCCTCGGCCACACGCCGGCGGCGCTGAAACAGGGCGATGGCCAGGGCCTGTTCGCACCGACCAAGAACGACCCCTTCGCCCCGGGCGGCGCCCTGTCCAAGGATGGTGTCGCGGCGAAGAAGGCCGACCCCGCGGCGGTGAAGAAGCCGGATGCCTCAGAAAAGGATGCCGCGAAAGAACCTGAAGACACCGAAAACACCGGTGAAACGGAGAAAAAGGAGCAGTCCGGGAAGGAATAGCCCCTCCGGCGGCAGCAGCCGAAGTGCAGCGACCTTGCCGAACAACGCCGGCCGGGGCCCCGGGGCTTCACCGGCCGGCGACACCCGCTTTCCCGGGATCCTGGGGACCCATTGACCCGCAAAGCGCCGATCACTGTCCTGGCCCTGGCCGCCGCCCTGCTCCTCGCCGGCCTCCCCACCCCTGCCGGGGATGGCCCCTGCATCGATGTTCCGAACCCTGAAATCGACGCCGGCATCATCAGCCGCGGGAAGTCCCTTTCCGCCGTCTACACCCTGCGCAATACGGGCACCGAAAGCCTGCGCCTGATCTCGGTGGACGGCCACTGCCCCTGCATCGAGACAGCGCTCTCCCACACGGAAATCCCGCCGGGCGGCGAGGGGGCCCTCGACGTTCGCTTCACCGCGGCAAGCGGGGCCGGCGACACCGTGCGGATCATCGAGTTGACCACCAACGACCCTGAGCGACGCACGATCAGCCTGACCTTCAAGGCCCGGGTGGCGGTGCCTTTCGGTTTCGCAGACCGGGCCGTCGATATGGGGCGGGTGCACCACGAATATGCCGAGCCGCTGATCCGTGAGGCCATTCTGCTGATCCGTGAGTCCTCGACGGCGAAACCGGCGGCGTTGGAAACATCCTCACCGCTGGTCACGGCGCGGCTCACCGGCAATGAAACCGTGGCGCAGGGCCAGCGCCGGCTGGGCCTCGAGGTGTCGTTGCTGCCCGGCCTGCCCCCGGGGCCGGTGGCGGAAACGGTCACCGTGCGGTCTGCCGGGGAGGGCCTTGAACCCGCGGTCCTCGAGGTGAACGGCCTGGTCACCGGCGACGTGGCAGCCGCTCCCGAACAACTGCGCCTGCTGGTGGTGGAAACCGCCCGGCGCACGGCCAGGGACAGTTGGGCGAGGGTCTACCTCACCGGGCACAGCCCTGACCGGCCGCTCACTATTCTTACCACCCGGGACAGCAACGGCATCCTCGACCTCGACCTGGCTGAACTGATCCCCGGGCAAAAATACGAACTCACCGTAACCCTCGGGGCCGAGGCCCTCGACGTGAACAGCCAAATTACCGGGACCGTGGAGATCACCACAAACAGCCCGTCCCAGCCCGTGGTCTCCGTGGGATACAGCGCCGCCCGCAGGCGTTACGACAAACTGGACCAGGACGGCGAGGAAGATGCCGCCCCGGCCACGGAGGCACCGCCGGAGGCGATGCCCGCTGAAGAGACGAAGGAACCCGCCAGGGAATGAACATCGCGGTGAACACGCTGTTCCTGCTGCCCGGCCAGGTGGGCGGCACCGAGATCTACACCCGCAGCCTGCTCGGCGCCATGACCGAGGTGTCACTGAGGCACCGCCTGATCATCTTCACCAACCGGGAAAATCATGATTCCTTTGCCGATGGACCCGGACTGGAACGAGTCCCCTGCCCGGTCCGGGCTGTTTCGCGACCGGCACGCATCGCCTGGGAGCAGCTGGCCCTGCCCTGGCAGCTGCTGGCCGCAGGGGCTGACGTGGTCTTCTCACCCGGCTTCACCACGCCGCTCTGCTGCGGCACACCGACGGTGGTCACGGTACACGACCTGATCTGGCGCACCCACCCGGAGAACTTCCCCCCGTCCTACCGCCTCTTTCTCGAAACGCTGATCCCCTGGTCCGCGGCCCGGGCCCGGCGGGTAATCGCGGTCTCCCGCTTCACCGCCGACCGGCTCTGCCGGACCTACGGCGTGCCGGCGGACAAGGTGCGGGTGATCCACGAAGCACCGGCCCGGGCCCTGATGGAGCTGGCCTCGACAACCGCCCCGCCGGCTGAAGAAGCGCGCCGCCGCCTGGACGCCCTGGGGGTCGGGCCGGCGCACCTCCTCTGTGTCTCCACGCTGGCCCCGCACAAGAATGTCCGCCGCCTGCTCCAGGCCTTCCGCGAAGTCAAGTCCCGGCTGGCCGGCCATCGCGGGCTGGAGGGTCTCCAGCTGGTGCTCGCCGGCATCAAGGGCCGCTCCCACGACGAGGTGCGGGAGATGGCCAGGCTCCTGGATCTCGACGAGGCCGACCTGCTGGTCACCGGCTGGGTCGATGACGAGGACCTGGCGCTGCTCTACCGTACCGCCCGGCTCTTCGCCTACCCCTCGCTCCACGAAGGGTTCGGCCTGCCGCTGCTCGAAGCGATGGCCTTTGGCATCCCCGTGGCCAGTTCAAACGCCACGGCCCTGCCCGAGGTCGGCGGCGACGCGGCCTTCTGGTTCGATCCCGAGGACACCGGGATGATGGCCCACACCCTGGTCCGGGCCCTCACCGATCCCGATGAAGCCCGACGGACGGCCCTCCGGGGCGCTGAACGGCTGCGCCGCTTCTCCTGGGAGCGCGCCGCCCGGCAGACGATCAACCTGCTGCTGGACGCCGCGGGACACCCCCCGGAATTCCCCGCGGAGACAACGGTTTCCACCTGAACGTACCAGCCGGCCCCGGACGCCCGCCGCTCATTGAAACAACGGCCTTGCCGGTGATATATTGGTCGGCGTTCGGCTAGCGATCCCGCGGTGAATACGCGGGTTTTTTTGACGTCTCATTCCTGAGGACTGAACCATGGGAACCACCACCTCCGCACTGGACCGAAACCTGAACCACGAGGAAGTGCTCGAACTCACCGAGCAGAAGAGCGCCCACAATTACGCACCGATGGAAGTGGTGCTCACCCGCGGCGAGGGCGTCTATGTCTGGGACAAGAACGGCAAGAAGCTCTTCGACATGCTCGGCTGCTACTCGGCGCTCAACGTCGGCCACCTGCACCCGAAGCTGGTGGAGGTGATGGTGAACCAGTTGAAAAAGATCACCCTCACCTCCCGCGCGTTCTACACCGAGGAGATGGCGCTCTTCGCCGACGTGCTCTGCGAGCTCACCGGCATGGAGAAGATGCTGCCGATGAACACCGGCGCCGAGGCGGTGGAAACGGCGATCAAGATGAGCCGGCGCTGGGCTTACCGGGTCAAGGGCGTGGAGGCGAACAAGGCCGAGATCATCGTCTGTTCGGGCAACTTCCACGGCCGCACCACCACCATCGTCAGTTTCTCCGACGACCCTGACGCCCACGACGAATTCGGGCCCTACACGCCCGGCTTCGTCACCGTGCCCTTCAACGACCCCGAGGCGCTGGAAGCGGCGATCACGCCGAACACCGCGGCGTTCCTCGTCGAGCCGATCCAGGGCGAAGGCGGGATCATCGTCCCCGACGACGGCTACCTGGTGCAGATCCGCGAGATCTGCGACCGCCATAACGTGCTGCTCGTGCTCGACGAGGTGCAGACCGGCTTCTTCCGCACCGGCAAGGTCTTCGCCTTCGAGCACGAGGACATGCGGCCCGACGCCCTGATCATGGGCAAGGCCCTCGGCGGCGGCATCATGCCGGTGTCGGCGGTGGCCTCCTCGCACGAAGCGATGGACGCGGCCTTCCCGCCGGGCAGCCACGGCAGCACCTTCGGCGGGAACCCGCTCAGCTCGGCAGTGGCCATCGCGGCCATCGAGTTGATGAAGGAAGAGCGGATGGATAAACAGGCCGCAGAGAAAGGCGCCTACTTCATGCGCAAGCTCGAGGCGATCAACTCCCCGCTGGTCAAGGAGATTCGCGGAAAAGGCCTGCTCATCGGCATGGAGTTCACCAGGGAGGCCGGCAAGGCCAAGCCCTACCTGAAGAAGATGATGAAGGAAGGGGTGCTGGCCAAGGACACCCACGAGCAGACCGTTCGCTTCGCCCCGCCGATCACCATCACCACCGAGGAGATCGACCAGGCCGTGGCGTTGGTGGCCCGGGTCATCGGCGGCTGAATCCCTGGAGGCACCATGGCTGCCAAGCCGTCCACCATCATCCGCAACTACGGCAAAGAGGACAAGCCCAAACTCCTCGAGCTCTTTGCCGCCTGCTGGGACGAAGAGAAATCGGAGATGAACCTCGCCTGCTGGGAGTGGCTCTACGAGCTGAATCCCAACACGGACCCCGACCGGCCGGTGATCTTCATCCTCGAAGAAAACGGGCAGATCATCGGCTCGGTCTCCTGTGTCCCGTCGCAGTTGATGGTGGACGGTGCGATCTACAACTTTCACTGGGTGATGGATTACATGGTCCACCCCGAGCACCGCGGGGGGATGAAGGGCTTCCGCCTGGCCCGCGAGGTGATCAAGCTCTCCGCCTCCACCCTCGGGTCGGGGTTCCCCATCCAGGAAACGGTGCCCATCTGGCTCCGTGCCGGCAAAAAGGTCGGGGTGGATGAAGTTGGTGCCTTCGGCCCGATGGTGCTGCCGCTCAATGCACGCTACGTCCTGCAGCGCAAGTCGCTCAACCCGCTGCTCACGGCTCCGGCCAATCTGGCGCTCAAACCGGCCCTGGCGCTGCACCGGCTGTGGAAAGGGCTCAGCGCGCCGATGACCTCGGGCCTCACGGTGAGCGAGATCGAGCGCTTCGACCACGATTTCTCCGACTTCTTCGCCCGCGTCGGCCCAGGGTACCCGATCATCGTCGTGCGTGACGACTCCTATCTCAACTGGCGCTTCTGCGACTACCCGGGCAAGGAGTACACCAAGCTGATCGTGCGCGACGGCGAGGGGGCGAACCGTGGTTTTCTCGTCAGTCGCACGGTGCTCAAGCACAACGGGATCCGCGAGGGACTGCTGGTGGACATGCTGGTGGAACGCGGTGACGAGGCGGCACTCCGGGCACTGGTTCGGGAGGCCTTGCGACGCTTTCGGCGTCAACGCTGCGACGTGGCCAAGGGGCTGGAGTTCTGCGTGCCTGACATGCGCAGGTTCATGACCCGCCTGGGGTTCCTCCACCATCCGGTGAAACGCCACTACCTGATCTTCTACAACGAAATCTGTCCCGACAAACCCAAATCCTTCTTCCGCGACCAGGCCAACTGGTATATCACCAGGAATTTCGCCGACCAGGAAATCAACGAGTTCCTCGATTAGAACCTCGCCTGAGACCCGATAGCGGCGTTGCCGGCTGCCTCGCAATGCTCACCTACGGAAGGAGTAGGCTCCGCTTCCTCGGCAGCCGGCGCCTTGCTCTCGAACCACAGTCGAGGTTCCAGCACCATTCCTGAACGATCAGGGAATTACCGGTAGTCTTTGAGCTTGAGGGTCACCGTGCGCTCCTTGCCCCGCCGCTCGAAGAGCATCCGCACCCGGGTGCCCGCCGGCCCACGCAGCACATCGCGAATGTAGGGCAGCCCCAGTTCGGCGGCCGGCCGCCCGTTGCACAGCATCAGCCGGTCCAGCACCTTGACCCCCGCGCGGCGGGCCGGCGAAGAGCGGGCCACGCCGGCCACCACCATCTCGCCATCACTGAACACCAGCTGCATCCCGGACCGGTCCACGCGCACCGGTTCATCGATGAAGCGATTGGGCTCGAGCACGACGCGGCCGCGGCTGTAGTCGAGATAGACAGTGAAGTGGTTGAGCAGTGTGGCGCCGATCTTGCCCGACAGCCGGGGCCGCCGCTCCCGTCCGGCATCAATCCGCTCGAGGCTGAACAGGGCGGGCAAATCGTCAAAACGGAACGGCCCGACGCCGAATGCGTCAAGGTGCGCCGAGATCTGGCGCACCACGCCGCCCACGCCGCCGCTGTAAACCTCACGGCGATCCCGCCGGCCCCGCAGCAGGTCGTGGTCCTCGATGAACGCTCGATGCAACACCAGGGCAGCGCTGGCACCGGTGTCGAGCAAAAAGCGGCCTTCGTGCTCGTCCTCCACGAGGCCGCTGATCACCGGCAGGTTTCCCTGGAGATCCAGGGGCAAGGCGGCGCCCTGTTCGCTGAGGGCAAAGGTCGAAGGGCGGTACGCGGAAAGGGCCTGGTTCTCGTAATCGATCTTGATCACGAACCGGCTGATGAAATCGAAACCGAGGATCCCGTCCACGCGGCGACCGACATAGGGCAGGAAAGGATCGAGATTGACCGCCAGCAATTGCTGGTTGACCAGTTCGAGGCCGGGCATGGCGATGGACTCGACCTTGGTGAACGAGGCCTCGGCCCGACCGGCGGCGCCGATGACCTCCACCAGCCGGCCCTTCCGTTCGAGCCCCAGCTCGTCCACCAGCGATTCGTTGATCACGCTCACCGAGGCACCGGTGTCGAGCAGGAAGTGCATACCGCCCATCCCGTTCACCGTGACCTCGATGAGAATGAGGTCCGTGGCCAGTTCCATGGGAATGCCCTCTGCCGAAACGCCGTTGGCCAGCCGGCAGTCGAAGCCCACTTCCTCGGCTCGGGCCAGGGTGAAGAAGTTGTCGTCCACTTCGGGGTCGACAACCACCGACTGCACGCGGGTCTCCACGTCGAAGCGGGAGTCGCCGGTGGAAAGGCGCGAGTAGAAGGGAAAGAGCACTCCGTCAACCTCGCGGAAGTCGGCGTAGGTTGTCACCGATCCGAGCTCGCGGTACTCGATCTCGCTGCGCACGAGCAGGCAGCTCTGCGCATCGAAATAGAGCCTGGACGGCGCTCCTCCCGGCGGTGAGACCGCAAGGCAGAGCAGCGTGCGGCCATCCTTCTTTGTCGGGCCCAGAAAGCGGTAGTTCGAACCGTTGATCTCGGGGAAGCAGTAAAGGTGACTGGCGAACACCGCCCGGCCCACCAGCGCCTCCCGGTCCAGCCCCTCCAAGCGCGAGGCCCGGCGGTTGCCATCCACTTTCCACGCCCGCTGCCCGTCGAACATCGCTTCCTGGGTCATGAACCCCAGGTCGAGCTCGTTGCGGATCAGATTTGGCGCCCGGGTCCAGGTGGTGCTGCGCCCTTCGAGGCCGAAGGCCTTGACCGTCGAAGTGACCATGGCGCCACCGAGCGCCAGGATGCGTTCACGGCCGCCCAGGGCCTCGAGATGGCAATCCAGCAATTCACGAACCGCGTCCCGTTCCACCTGTTCGCTGTCCAGCCGGGCAACGGCCGGCGCCTTCGCCCCCGGGGCCGTCTCGATTGTGGTTTCCGCCACGGCCGCCACCGTGACCGCCACGACGAACAGACAGGTCGGGACGGCGGCCGCCGTGGCTCGGCGAAATCTTCGGCGCGCAGCATGGAAGGCGTTACCGGTCATGAACGGGACTCCCAGGAGTCTCAAACGTCAATGCTGGTGCTGTGGTTCCCTGGCAATGCGGCGGCGTGAACGAACGAAACTGAAGAACCGGCCGATGGATTCCCGGGAACGGCAGTAGAAAAGGATGTTGGCCTTGAGCAGCCACCGCTCCATGGAACGCCCGGGAAACGCCGGGTGGTCGAAGACGAGGTGCATTCCGTCGTAACACGACCAGTCGTCGTTCTTGATCAGCGGTTTCAGCTGCTCGTAGAGCCGGGTCCCGGGGAACGGCGTGAGAATCGAAAACTGCGCCGTGGCGGTATCCAGTTCACGGGTGTAATCGATCAGCTGTCGAACGGCGGCCTTGTCGTCCTCGAGAGCCCCGAGGATATAGGCGCCGAGGGTCTCGATCCCGTGCTCCTTGAGCAGGCCCACGGCCTCCCGGGCCACGGCCGGCGTGTAGCGCTTGTTGAAGGCCTTGAGCGTCTCCTCCCGCCCGCTCTCGATACCCATGAAGATCGTTTTCGTGCCGGCCCTGGCCAGCAGGTGAACCATCTCCGGGTTGCGCACGATGGTGTCCGGGCGTGAAAAGAGCCAGAGATTCAGGTCGTAGCCCCGCTCGATGATCGCTTCGGCGATGCTCGAGGCCCAGCGGGGATTGATGGTGAAATTATCGTCCATGAAGGCCAGGGCCCGGAAACCGAAGCGATCGTATATTTCATCGATTTCAGCCATCACGCTTTCCAGTGTGCGGAACCTCAGGCGGCGGCCGACGAAGTCGGGAACCGAGCAGAAGTGGCAGTTGCTCGGGCAGCCGCGGCTGGTGCTGATCGTGGCCGCGGGGCGCCCGTGGACCTGGGCCCTGCGGTAGGCCCGAAGGGGCACCAGGTGGCGTGCGGGAAAGGGCAGTGCGTCGAGATCCGGCACCGGGGAACGGTGATCACTGCGCATTACCTCCAGGGCGCCGTCACGCCGCTCCCCGGCCCAGGAGAGGCCGGGGACCGAATGGGGGTCCTCGCCGCGGCTCACCGCCCGAAGCAATTCGGCCATCGTTTCCTCGCCTTCACCGCGCACGACGAAGTCGATGTGCCCGGGAGCCAGCGCCTCTGCTTCACAATAATGGGTGTGGGGACCGCCGATGACCACCAGGGCACCCGCCCCCTTGGCCCGGCGGGCGATTTCGTAGGCACGGCCGGCCCGGCAGGTGTCGGTGGTGATGCCCACCACCTGGTAGGGGCTGAAGTCGAAGCGGTTCGGGCACCCCTCAACGGCAAAATCCTGCACGGTCACGTCGTAGCCCTTGCCCTCCAGGACGGCAGCGATGGAAAGCAGGCCGAGGGGGGGCAGACTCATCCCCAGGCGGGCAAAAATCGAAGTTGCCGGCGGATTGACGAGCAGCACGCGCACGGAAGGCCTCCCTGGATGGTCACGGCCCGGAACCGCGGCGGGAACGCCGGCACCATCGCCGGCCGTGCCACAACGCCTATATTAGCATAGCGCTGGCGGCGGGACGGCGGGCATGTCAGGACCGGCCCCGCCCCTCGTCCCAGGGGGAGCGGACCAGTGAAACGTCTTCTTCCTTTGCCTCCGCCTCGCGTCGGGCCACCAGGTCGATGTCCCGCTGGACAATCCCGGCGATGAGCGGATGCTCCCAGATGCGGTCCTTCAGCTGTTGAACAAGATCACAGGCCACCAGGGCCAGGCGGGCCTCATCCGGCTTGTCCGTCAGGCGCAGCACGTAGGCCGTCTCCTCCAGGCGCCGGCAAAGCCGCCGGCGGTCTTCCGCCCCGAACCGGGCGGCGATCACCCCCTGAAGCGCCTCCCGGCTTCGCTCCTCCTGCATCGCCCCGGGGAGGATGATCGTGCTCTCCCCCGCCTCCTGCACTTCGCGCCAGGCCTTCACCGCTTCCTCCGGGCCGAGGGTCCAGCCGACCAGCGGGTCGGTGGCCAGCAGCCGGGACCAGTCGGCTCCGCTGACCGTCCCGGCGTCACCGCCGGTGATCAGCTCACGCACCGGGTGGCGGTATCCCGCGCATTCGGGCTTGGGCCAGGTCTCCGCGGAACGCCAGCTGAGGAACTCGCGTGCCGGGTCGAAACCACGGGGGCGCGCATCCTGGAAGGCCTCCTCGAGCAGGTAGTAGGCGTGCTCCGGAGGCACTTCGCAGAGCAGGAGCGCGGTGCGTTCCTGGGCACGATCGATCATCTCCCGCAGATCGGCGCGGGACATTTTCCAGACCGTGAACTCCCGTACGCCCCGGTCATCGTCGAGCAGGGCCTGGGCCACGGCGTAGCCCCGGGCGCCGGGCAGCCCGGCCAGCAGCACCAGTCGCTGCCCCTGCCAGTCGATACCGCTGACGAACGCCCGGGTTTCCTGTGGTTCCTCGTAGCGGATCGGCGAGCCCACCGGCGCCGGCGCTTGCGCCGCGTCCCGCTCGGCGCCCTTGACCCCCCGGCTGCGCAGGCTGTAAAGCATCTTGCTCACGGCCTTGAGCACCTGCTTCTCCGCGGTCTCCGACTCCAGGCGCAGCAGCAGTGCGGCCGCCGCTTCCGAGGCCACCGCCCCGGCGATCTCCACCACCTGCAGGTCCACGGCCGTGTCCCGGCCGCTGACCAGTTCGAGAAAGGGGATCACCCGTTCGCCGGTTTTCTCCTGCAGCAGCCGCAAAAGGAGCGCCCGGTGCCCCGGTGCGAGGTCGAGGAATCGCTGGGCGTGAAACGCCGGCGGCTCGCCGGGCAGCAGCTCCACGAGGTCCTGCAGCATGTGCCCCACCTCGCGCAGCCCCTCGGTGCTTTGCGAGGCGCCCTGGTCCAGGGCGGACGAGGCCAATTCATCGAGAAGAGCAAACTGCACCTCGGTCCCGATGGTGGCGGAAACCATGGCCGCCTCGGTCAGGCCGGCCACACCGGCCTCCTCGAGGCGACGGATGAGCTGGGCCGTGGTCAGCCCCGCACCACCACCGGACGGGTCACTCCGCTCCCGCTCGCGCTTCTCGATCAGGCTGAGGATTCGCCCCACCGACTCGCGATAGTCCTCGGGGACCACGAGGTGACTGATCCCCTCGTCATCACTCCCCCGTTCTCCGGCCAGGCCGCAAAAGGTGTCCAGCCAGGCGGCGATATCGGCCTGGCCCCCATTCTCTGCCGCGGGCGTCCGCGAGGTGCCGCCCTTCTTCCGGTCGTTCTTCTGCTTTGCTTTTTTCCTTGCCATTCCCTCATCACCGCATGGAAAGGGCGCGGTTGCACCCCGGTGCCGGCGAAGACCCGCAGAAACGCCGGCGCACGGCGCCGGGCACTGCGGGGACGGGCCGCCGCCGGGGGCTATTCCTGCGTCCAGGCGTCGATCTGCTGCTTGGGGATGCCGAGCTTGCTCAGGTGGCTGATGGCGCCGCGAGTGGACTGGCCAGTACGGGCGCAGATTTGCAGTCGTTTCTTCCAGATCTTTATCGCTTTATCCCGATAGATGTCGGACTTTTCCCGTTTCAGCAGTTTCTCGTAGAGATACCCCAGGTTGTTCGCCGCCCAGCGGTTCAGCGGGTCGATTTCCATCGCCCGCAGATACGCCGCTTCGGCCTCTTCGTATTTCCGGTTGCACTCGCAGGCGATGCCCAGGTGGTTCTGCACGTTCGTGTGATCGGGCTGCAGCGCCACGGCCCGCCGGCAAAAGTCCAGCTGATCCTTGTATTTCCGCTGCACCCGATTGACCTCGGCAAGACCGAGCATGGCCCAGTAGTCCTCGGGATCGTTCCCCAGTGCGGCATTGAAGTGCTCTTCGGCCTTGTCCGTCACCCGCTCATCAAAATAGATGTAGCCCAGTTTGGTGTGCGACCAGGCAATGGTGGGATCGAGTTCGATGGCCTTCTTGAACCAGATCCGGGCATGGTCGACCTCCTTGCGGCTGAGGTGCAGCAGCCCCAGGTTCTGGCAGGGGGAAGCGAAGCCGTCGTCTAGGTCCAGGGCCCGCTTGTAGCTGACCTCGGCCTCCTCGTAGAGGCCCTGCTTGAACTGCATGTAGCCGATGTAGTTGTGCGCCTCGGCCTGGATGTGGTCGTTGGCCTGCAGCTGGAGGATGCGATGCGCCTCGGCCATGCCCAGTTCGAACTGCCGCTGTTCGATGTAGTAGTCAATGAGAAAAAAATATGCGTCGTAGTTGTGCGGGTTGATCGATATGGCCCGGCTGAAGCACTGCAACGCCTTGGCGTAGCCCCCCTCGTCACGCAGGAAGAACTCGCCCAGCGAAATCCAGGCCCGGGCGAATTTCTCCTCCAGGGCGATGGCCTTCTGGTAAAAGATCAGCGTCCGCTCGGTATCCCCGGCGCGGTAATGGCAGGTGCCGAGAAGGTGGATCGCCGAGAGGTTTTCCGGGTCGCACTCCAGGGCAGTGCCCAGGCAATCGATGGCGGCCTGGATATCACCCAGGTTGAGCTGAATGTTCCCCAGCACTTCCCAGGCCCGGGCATCCCCGGCGTTCTGCTGCACCACTTTCTCCACCAGTTCCCGGGCCAGGTCCTCTTCACCGGCATAGAAGTGCAGCAGCCCGAGGGTCAACTGGTACCAGCCCTCCCCCTCGCAGGCCGCGGCCTGTTTGAGCAGGGCATCACGGAGTTCTGGTACCGCTTCCTCACTGAGGTGGAACAGCGAACGGGCCGCCTCGAGCCAGGCGTCGCCGTTGGCCGGGTCGTCGTCGATCAGGCGCCGGCTCTGCTCCAGGGCTTCGGCGTGCATCGCCCGGATATTGAAAGCCCGGGCCAGCTCCAGCCGCATGCCGGGGTCGCCGGTGGACATCACCCGGTGCAGGACTTTCGCGATCGAACTGTCAAGGATGATGGCCTTTTCCGTCATCCGTCTCCGCCTCCATCACGCCCCCGTCCGCCGGGGGCCCGTGCCAGACCGCCGTTGAAAAAAATGGCCAGCGCCAGGGCCAGTGCGCTGAACGTGACCGCCGAGCCGAATGCGCCGTCCTCGAGAAACGTATCCGCCAGCAGGTAGAGGAGAAAGAAGGTGAGGAAGCAGGCGAACCAGCGCTTCCCCAACAACCCTCCGGACCGGTCACGAAACTGCCGGACGGTCATCCCGCCTCTCCCCGTCATTCTCCGGCAAACGCCGCCGGGCGGATGCCGCAGCCACTGTTCGGATGAGTATCGACGGGAAATGGTAACACCCGCTTGCCCCGCCGTCAAACCGTGGCCCCGCCCTGGAACCCGGCGTTCATCGGGTTACAACACTGTAACAAAACCGGGCGGCACCATCGGCCCCCCCCGGATCCGCCACCGAATTATCTGCATTGATTGCCTCAGTTAAAACGGAAAACAAATTACTGGCAGGGATATTGCTGACTGTAGTAACGACCGATAAGGAATAGTGTCCCGACGTCAGCGCAGGGAGGAGATACAGTGAGCATGAAACGGATCGCCAGAAAGCTGCTCGGCCAGGAGGGATCGACGATCCTGCTGGCCCTCTTCGTCATCCTCCTCGGTTCC
>Ga0180436_10001390_pt1 | contig 23630 bp, 21 predicted proteins | sample SS_ome_2_FD_132434 | JGI IMG/M metagenome (GOLD analysis project Ga0180436, IMG submission 132434) | Hypersaline lake sediment archaeal communities from the Salton Sea, California, USA - SS_3_S_2 metaG | ecosystem: Environmental > Aquatic > Non-marine Saline and Alkaline > Hypersaline >... | reverse complement strand
CCGGTGGCGATAGCTAAGGGGTTCCACCTGTTCTCATCTCGAACACAGAAGTTAAGCCCTTATACGCCGATGGTACTTGGTTGGTAACGGCCTGGGAGAGTAGGTAGCTGCCGGATTCAATATATTCCTCAGTAGCTCAGCGGTAGAGCATTCGGCTGTTAACCGAAGGGTCGTTGGTTCAAACCCAACCTGGGGAGCCAAAAAAACCACTATATAGTGGTTTTTTATTTTATATTCATTATACTGAAATGGAAATTGTATTTGGCTTTAAAACTATCACTCTTCCGGATAAGCAAAAAGCATTATTCCCATTTCTTCAGTTCGTAAAAACAGATAATCGACACCGTCTTTTGTCAGCTTAGAATCCTCCGGCATCACATCATCGAATATTCCGAGTTCTGTTAAAACCTCTTTTCGCTGTTCGGGAGTATATCCAGGATTAACCGTGGCAACTAAAGCACCAAGACCTATGATGATATCTATTCCGGAAACGGCAGTTCCATCGCCGGCACCGAACATACCAACGGATACTATCTCTTGATTTTCATTAATTTGGCCCAAAAAACCTGCATATTGCGTTAAAGTTACTTTGAACGTCTCCTCATCTCTCACAAGTTCTTTGTATGGCGGCTGATCGACTTCTGCCAGAAATGAGTTTAAACTATCGCCCCATTCCTCGACGCTGAAGCTGAATACAGGACTTGAATCCGGATCTGCGCTTGAATCGGATTCCTCTGCTTCAACTGCAGCAGGTTCGCCCACAACTTCATCGTTCCCTCCGGAACACCCCAAAACCACTCCGATAAAAGCGAAAGCAATGACTAAAAAAAACCACCACTTCTTATAGAATTTCTTTCTTTTTCTTTCTGCTGAATTCTTTTGCATTCTTCACCTCATAAATCTTTATTGTAATTTGATTATCTATAATAACTTTGGAATATGACTGGATTCCACCGATGCTTTCATTTACTCTTACAAATTAAAAACAGCCATAATACAGCTTTCCATAATTATATAGGAGCAAAGGAATAAAAACAAGAAATTTGAATATGCATTTAAACGGCGGGCTATATTTTGCGAGAATTCAGAAACAAGTCAATTTCCTTAATAGATATTTTAGGCTTGAAGACTCTTCGAGCGGTTCTCACAATAAGCTTAAAGGTAACGTTTGTGGAATCATCGTCGATAAAATCATTGAAGTATACGAAGCGAATACCGACAAAAACAGTATCGAATGGATCAATCCTCAAAGGAAGCTTTGCCGGTGATGCTGTATCGAAAAATGCTCTTTGCCCTTGTACTGTGACCTTGGTACGAATCTCCGTAAACTCAGGATTGTGCATAACGGTGTATTTTAATTTACTGCTCAGACCATGAATACTGTCGATTGAGACAGGGAGAGAAGTGCAGTTTGTAATCGAAAGTGAGAGTACGGCGCAGGCGTGCGTTCTGAAATTTTGAACTTTTCCGTTTGTAGTCTTAAAATAATATGATGATAGAGAATCCGACAGGGTGATTTTCAACCTCGGCCTTCTGCGCAGAATTTTGACTATATGAAACAATATCGAAGCGATACCGAATACAGCCCCTAAGATGGACAACCAAGCGATTATTTTTGGATTTGAACCGATGGAATAGATTAAATTTTGAAAAGCAGATGATGTACCCATAACGAAACCCCTACGATTATTGTACTTAAACTATACAGGATTAAAGTGACTAAAACAAGATATTGAAGGTCGATTATCTATGGTAACTTTTGGTATGGAGATTTGCTCAGGTTATTATACACTGATTAGCGGTGTCAAGACACATATGCTTTTCAAAAAAACATCTTCAGCGATTGGAAAACTTTACAATTCGGTGATATAATAGTTTTGAGGTGTAGACTATGATTGAATGGTTTAATATGAATCAGGGTTTTTTGATGGCTTTCTTAACTGCAATATATGTTATTGCTACGATACTAATTCTGTTTTCAAACAGGAAGAGCAATATGATTATGCAGGAATCGATGAAGCAAAACAATGAAATTCAAAGAAAAAATGCAAAGCTTGCTTTGTTTGAAAGAAGACGCAAAGCATATAATGAACTGGAGCGTTTGGTTGTCCAAGTCGAGGAAAAGGACCCGAAACCCCCGTTCACTGATGACCTCTATAAAGTTTGTCAGGATATCTACTATCTTTTCGATGACGAGGTCGATGATTTGATAGGAGGCATTACGGATAATATACGCAGGCTTCATAATGTGAACGAGAAGCAGAGAAAAGTGGTTTTGCATAAAAAAGAGAAAGAAGACTTAAGGATGGAAGAGTCAAGCTTAGTGAATGCGATATTTGGAGAGCTCAACAGGGTCACAAAGCTCGTACATAGATACTTGGATATGGGCAAGCTGGGGGTAAAGAAAAAGAAAAGCGACTGACAGGATAAATAACAGCTTCGAGTAGGCTTTGATTTCAAATATTATTTTCTAATATCTCATAAATGTCTAAATTGGGCAGCTCGTGAATATTGCTTTTCCGAACAATCCGATTATTGAGCCTATAATAAGAATCACTATAAGAAGCCATACCCACCAATCAAGAGAGGATTTATCCTTTTTCACTCTATCTTTTGATTTTTTCATAATCACACCCCGTAATCAATTATGTTGTTTTACATATAAATTATATGATTTTATTACAATCTTATAGTAGTCCATTCTAAACATTTAATACAGGGTTAATATAATAGTTAACATATATTTTACCTGTTGTTCAAATGTATAATTCTTGGCTTTTTTGAAGCCATAGCTCCATATTTAAAGTTTATTTAATACTTATTGTTGATTAATTCCATTCTTGTGTTATAATTATCAGTATAAAATATAGATATATATGATTTGTTGTGCCGAAAACGGGTGCAATTGGGGGTTTTAATATGAAAACAAGAAGTATGCGTGTTTTTAATGCTGTTTTTTTGTTCGTCATAATCAGCATTTTTTGTTTGCCTGTAATTCAAGTCTTTGCTGCATCGAGAAACCCATATGACCCTTCAAACCCAACACCTACGCCGACTTATTCAGAGCAGCCACAAACTGAAGAGCCATCCTCTACACCTGCTCCAACACCGACGCCTACACCTGCGCCTGCAATTACTCCTGTGCCAACACCCACACCTACAATTGAGCCTACACCTGAGCCGACAGTTGAGCCAACACCTACACCGACAGCAGAAGAGCAGGTTGAAGAAACTGAAAGTGGGATAAAGTACGTATTTATCGTTATCGGCGACGGTATGGGCGAAGGACACCTTGAACTTGGAAATCTTTTTGTAAAAATGATGTCTGGGGATATGAGCGAGAAAGCTGCATGGGAGGAGTTCCCCGTCCGGACAACAGCCAAAGCCGGAGCGGAATCCTCGCAAGGAAGCAGTATGATCGCCACCGGTGAAAAGAACGGCGCAGGATTGGTTGCTCAAAGAGCGAACGGCACTGAACTTACTACAATAATGGATATTGCGATGGACAATGGGCTTTCTACAGGAGTTATTACGAATTCATCAATAGTTGATGCAACACCTGCTGCATTTTTGGCGCATACATCATCCAGAAAAAACTATCACTCTATCGCCAAACAGATACCGGATTCAGGGATAGATTTTATTGCTGGTGGAGGTTTAGAAAGGATGTTCAAAAACCTTCCGAGCGAGTATAAGAAAGACTGTGCCGGGAATAAGGTAAGCTCAAGTGCTGGAAATTATGATGTTGCTAAGGAGATGGAACAATTAGGATACACAAACTATCTGGGTCATCCCGGTGCAAAATTATTCTTAGAACCCGGGATTTACGAAGGCGATATTTTCAGCTCTTTTACAAGAGGAAATATGCCTTTTCACTACATTATGAGCTTGAGAGATTCTGCAGAGATATCCGAAAACGTACCTACATTGCCCGAGATGGTCGAAAAGGGAATATTGAATCTATCGCTGGATAAAGACGGCTTTATCATGATGGTTGAAGAAGCGGCTATCGATAAAGCAGCCCATAAATCCAAAGAGAACTATGTTGCTCTGGAGATGGGTATTTTAGATCAAACTCTCGATGTGATTATGGATTTTTATAATCAGCATCCGGACGAAACGCTTATAATTCTTACTGCTGACCACGAAACAGGGAATTACAGCCATAAGCCGGGAGCTATAGATGCTCTGAGCGAGATCGAAGAAAAACTGCCTTGGGGAGAAAGTGCAGACATAATGAGTTCGTTTATAGAGGAGAATTTTGATATCAAAGTTTCCGATAAATATTTTGGTGCGGCCGAAGAGTTTTTAGAAAACGACACTTTTGGAAATGACTTTGACAATAAAGCCTATGCCGCAGCGAATATTACCTCTTCTCTGATGGGAAAGTTCGGGATAAGAGCAAAAACAATTAAGCATTCAAAACAGCCCATTCCGATTATAGCTATGGGGAATAACAGCTCTCTTTTCGAAGCCTGTGAGCAGACCTCGGAAATCCCGCATATAATATGCGATATTACGGGGTGGGAGAATACTCTTGGGAGCGAGAGGGTGGAGTAATCCGAATTTTAATATAGGAACGTTTTGTATCCAAGATATCGATAAATGTAAAACTAATTGCCAAAATATGCTATAATTATATAAAATAGTATATTAATTTTAATGATGAGGTGAGACCATGATTGAAAACGAAGAGATTATTGATCTTTTTAAAAAATTCTTAGAGCAGAGTACTCAATCAGGTTGGTATGCAAATAACCAGAATTGGTTTGTACCTATGATTATGACGGCTATAATCTCAATTATAAGTATGTTGTTGATTATGAGAAATACCAATAAACGTGCCGAGGAACAAAACAGACTTGCCTATCGACCTTTTCTGTATTTCGATATCGTAGATGAAAAGTTTGATATGAATAACTTGCTACTTATTAATGGCGAGGAGCTAAGCAAAACAATGTTAGATGCGGTCCTGAAAGTGAGAAATACTGGAAATGGTCTTGCTTCTAATATAAAATTTTTTGAAACAGCTCGTAATAAATTTATCTCTCCAGGGGTTAAATCAACAAACAGAACATTGTTTATTAGCATTGAAAAAGATGGAATAATTACTTTTAATTTATTGGTTGATTATGGTGAGGTCGAACATGGTAAGATTACAGAAGTTATTTGCTTGTGTTCAGATATTGCTGGAAATATCCATAAATACCTGATTGAGATTTTTAAGGTAAAGGGTGGTGAGCTTCCTCATCCTGACCCAAAGGAACGCAGAAAGATTAATGACCATATCGCTATTAATGTTGTACCGGATACGATTGCAGAATATAAAAATAAAGTGATAGAACTAAATATAAAGGAAAAAGAAGTAGTTGAGTTGTATTAAGACACGCTGGAAGAAACTAAAAAAACTATTTCCTAAAAAACGACAGCGGATGCACATCGTGTAAGTTCTTGTCGTTCTGCTCCTTTGGGCTTGCTTCGTCCATAAAGGTTGCACGGACGATTGAATGTTTTCCGAATCTTTCGATAATCTTATCCTTGGCGAACTCCAAGGATTCTTTTTTCTTCTTTTCGACGGGTTCGAAGAAAGAAACCTGCTCAGTATGCATAATAGGGATAAAATCCGTGCTTCGAATGCCTATAGACCTTATAGGCTTTTTTTCGATATCCCAGTGTTTATGGTAAAGCTCCATACAGATTTTTATTATTTCGTCCGAAACAAAAGTCGGTACGGAAAGGCTTTTTTGGCGTGTTATATGCTGGAGTTTATTATCGCGAAGATAGATGCATATACATCCCGCACACACGTTTTTTGTACGCATGCGAAAGGATACCATTTCGGAAAGCATCAAAAAGGCAGACATAACATCCCTGTCGCAGGTTAAATCCCTTGCTGTGGTCATGCTGTTGCCTATGCCTTTGAACCCAAAGTTATGGTCAACACCTTTTACCATGGAATCATCCTTGCCGTTTGCAAAATCCTTAAGCATAAGCCCGTTTTTGCCGAGAAGCCTCTTTAGGACCGAAGGTGAGGCGGTAGCTAAGTCGCCTATGGTTGTGATTGCGATCTTATTCAGCTTCTTCTTGGTGGCGCGCCCTACACAGAGCAAATCTTCGCATGGCAAAGGCCAAACTATGCTTCGATAGTTTTCTTGTGATATCGGGGTAACAGCATCCGGTTTCTTATAATCACTCCCAAGCTTTGCAAAGATTTTCGAAAAGGAAACACCGATAGATAGAGTGAGGTCCAGTTCTTTCTTTACAGCTTCTTTGATTTCGTATGCTGTTCTTATCCCATAATCCATATCCTTTTTATAGGCGGATATATCAAGCCAGCATTCATCTATGCCGAAAGGCTCAATGTTTCCCGTGTAACGATAGTATATATCCTTTACCTTATCGGAATATTCGATATAGAGGGGATAATCCGGTTTTATTATCGTGATATCGGGACATTTCTGCTTTGCTTTCCAAATTGGCTCTGCGGTTTTCACTCCTTTGAGTTTTGCCGGCATATTTTTTGCGAGTATTATGCCGTGGCGTTTGCTCGCATCTCCGGCAACAGCTACAGGAACATTTTTAAGCTCCGGTCTTTTTGTAAGTGAAGCGGTAGCAAAAAAGTTGTTCAAATCACAATGCAATATCAACTTTTCCATAAACCCACCGCCTTGGATAATTGTATTTTTGGAGAAAACAAAAGCGAAAAAATCAAGGGGGATGATTAGTTCGCTTTTATTAAGAAATTAGTGTCTTTCAAAGGCCAACTGACGATGTATAGCCTTAATAAAAGAATGATTGTTCGTATGGACATATTATAAACGCAAACAAACGTTTTGTAAAGGGTTTTTTTGAAAAAAATCAAAAAAATTTTATTTTCTATCCATAGCGGCGAAATTTTATAGTATAATAGTAAAAAAGATACAGCGGAAAGAGAGGAAAAGCAAAAGAGTTTTTGCTTAATAAAACATAAGACCAATATGAGTAAAATTAAAAAAGCGATAATACCGGCGGCAGGACTGGGGACGAGGTTTCTTCCTGCGACAAAAGCGCAGCCGAAAGAGATGCTGCCTATCGTGGATAAGCCGACGATACAGTACATAATAGAAGAGGCTATTGACTCTGGTATTGAAACTATATTGATCGTTACGGGAAGAGGAAAGAGGGCGATAGAAGATCATTTTGATCGTTCATACGAGCTTGAAAGCGAGCTTTTAAAGAACGGTAAGCAAAAGCTTCATAAGATGGTTGATGATATTGCAAACCTGGTTGATATATGCTATATCCGCCAAAAGAGCCCAAGAGGCTTAGGGCACGCTATATACTGCGGAAAGTCATTTGTCGGAAACGAACCATTCGCTGTTTTGCTCGGAGATGATGTTGTGGTTAGCAGGAAAAAGCCTGCATTATCACAGCTCGTTGAAGAGTATGAAAAGAAAGGAACCAGTATCCTCGGAGTTCAAAGAGTAAAAGAGGATATGGTTTCGAAATACGGTATCGTAAACCCGAGCGAGATAGACGGAAAAACGAGTAAAGTCAAAAGCCTTGTAGAAAAGCCGAGTGTAAATAAAGCACCATCGAATATTGCGATTTTGGGAAGATATATTATCACGCCGAAGATATTCGAGATTTTGGAGAATACGAAGCCGGGAGTAGGCGGAGAGATACAGATAACCGATGCGCTCAATACGCTTGCGACAATCGAAGATATGTATGCATATGAATTCGAAGGCAAAAGATATGATGTAGGTTCAAAGATTGGCTTTTTAAAAGCGACAGTCGAATTTGCTCTTGACAGGGATGATTTGAAAGATGAGTTCCTGGGATACTTGAATGAACTGATAGACGAAAAGAGAGGAATTTAAAATGAGTATTGTAAAAGACATAAACCTACATAAGCAAGGCGAACAGAAGATTGAATGGGTGAAAAAATACATGCCTGTACTCGCAGGAATCGAACAGGATTTCTTGAAAGAAAAACCGTTTGAGGGGATTAAGATTGCGATGGCGATCCATCTAGAGGCGAAAACGGCCTACTTGGCAAAAGTGCTGCAATCCGGCGGAGCTACAATGTATGTCACCGGATCGAATCCGCTTTCGACCCAAGATGACGTTGTTGCGGCTCTTGCGAAGGGTGGAATAGAGGTTTTTGCGACGCATGGCTGCAGCGATGAGGAGTATGAAGAATATATTGCAGAAGTTATAAAAGACGAAATAGATTTAGTTTTGGATGACGGTGGAGATTTGACTGCTGAGATACATAAGAATGAAGTGAAGGCGAAAAGGGTTCTTGGCGGGGCTGAGGAGACAACAACGGGGATTATAAGGCTGAAGGCGAGAGCAAAGGCAGGTAAACTGCATTATCCTATGATGTCGGTTAACGATGCGAACTGCAAATCGCTTTTCGACAATAGATACGGCACAGGGCAATCCGCATGGGACGGAGTTATGCGTGCCACGAACCTCGTTATCGCCGGAAAATGTGTTGTTGTAGGCGGTTACGGATGGTGCTCAAGAGGGATTGCTGCGAAAGCTGACGGACTTGGCGCGAGAGTGATTGTAACAGAAGTGGATGCGATAAAGGCGATGGAAGCATGTATGGACGGCTTCGAGGTTATGCCTATGGATGAAGCGGCGCCTCTCGGAGATATATTTATCACTGCTACCGGATGTATCGACGTTGTAACGACCGAGCATTTTAAGAAGATGAAAGACGGTGTTCTTCTTGCAAACGCAGGACACTTCGATGTTGAAGTAAGTGTGGCGGCGTTAGAAGAAATATCGGTTTCAAAAAAAGAGATGAGGAAAAACATAACCGGATATGTACAGGAGGATGGCAGGATATTAAACTTGATAGCTGAAGGAAGACTCGTAAATCTTGCTGCGGCGGATGGCCACCCGGCGGAGATTATGGACCTCAGTTTTGCGCTTCAAGCGCTAAGCCTGAAATATGTTCTTGAAAACTATAAAAACCTTGAGAACGATGTTATCGATGTGCCGCACGAAATCGATTATTCGGTCGCTGAAAGAAAGCTTAAGGGTATGAATATTAAAATCGACTATCTGTCCGATAAACAGGTAGAATATCTTAACTCATAGGAAAATAGAGATTATTTAGACGAAATGAAAAGAGAGAAGAAGACATGAAAACCCTGATTAGAAACGCATATGTTTTAACTATGGATGAAAAGGGAACAATATTTGAGAATGGCTGTGTTCTTGTCGAAGGAGAAGAAATCGTTTATGCGGGGGAAGAAAAGGGCCTTTCGGATTCAAGAGCAGATAGAGAGATTGATGCAGATCGAAATATAGTTATGCCCGGATTTATAAATGCTCATACTCATCTGCCTATGACGATATTCAAGGGTTATGGCGAGGGCTTGCCTCTCAAAAGATGGCTGGAGGAAAAAATATGGCCCGCTGAGGCGAAGCTTAACGATGAAATGGTTTACTGGACATCGATGCTGGGCTTGATTGAAATGGCGAGGACGGGAACTACGAGTTTCCTCGATATGTATATGCATTATGATTCGGTGTTTGATGCTGTGGACAAAGGCGGATATCGCTGTATGTTTTCAAGAGCGGTCTTGGACGTTGATGGTAATGAAGAAGTAAGATTAAAAGAGGCGGTTGAGGCATACGAAAAATATCACGGTAAAGGCAACGTTGAAGTGATGATGAGTGCTCACGCTGAATATACCTGCTCGCCGAGTATACTCGAAAAAATAACGGAAGCTGCCGAAAAATACGATACCGGCATACATATACATATTTCTGAGTCAAGACAGGAGCATATGGATTCGATAGGCAGACACGGACTAACCCCAATACAGTTCTTCGACAAACTTGGAGTGACAAAAAGACCGATTGCTGCTGCGCATTGTGTGCATGTGAATGAAAAAGATATGGAGATTATAGCAGAAAAGAATATTTCCGTCCTCTCCTGTCCGCAAAGCAACCTGAAGCTCGGAAGCGGGATTTCGCCGATAAAGCACATGCTCGATATGGGAATAAACGTAGCGGTGGGTACTGACGGTTCTTCTTCGAATAACAATTTGGATATGATTGAAGAAACTATGCTTATCTCCTTGCTCCAAAGAGGTGTTTTAAACGATGCCGAAGCGATAGGGAATATGCAGGCACTTAAGCTTGCAACAGCTGGGGGAGCGAAGGCCCTTGGATGGAGCGAAAAACTCGGGAGTTTAAAAAGCGGATACTTTGCTGATTTGATAATGATTGACACGAGCGGCGTTGAGTTTGTGCCGAGAAACGATCTTGTGTCCGGCATTATAAACAGTGGATGCGGTCGTGATGTATGTATGACGATGATAGGCGGTAAAATCGTATATGAAAGTGATAGTGTATCGTTTGCTGATGAGGATGAAGTGAAAAGAAAAGTACAGGAATTTGCTGATAAAATCTGTAGCTAGGAGAAAAGTATTTTGATTAAAAAAAGAGTCTTTATATTTTTGATTTTCGTGATTATTTTGTCTTTCTCGTTTTTGGCGTGTAAAGGGAGAAAGGGCGATGAATTCTATGATATGGATGAACAAGCGTCCGGAGGAAGCCCGACAAGCGAAATGGGTATGAATATCAAAGATATAGATATAAATTACTTTCAGAATCAAACTGAGATTGCACTGCATATAGTTTATGGGAGCAGAGAAGAAATACAGTCAGAAGCGATAATAACCAACTTGCCTAAATATGAAGTCTTCTTGCTTGACGAGCCGTATCGTTTGGGTGTGCGCCTATACGGTATCGAGTTTGTGGATTATATCCAAAAATCCGACTGGGCTTTGGATGAACATGTTGTCGGGGTTTTTCGCGAGAGAGTTGCAGGTAAGGATTACACTACGGTATACTTCCAGCTAAATTCTCAAGTGAAATTCCGTGTCGACGAAGGGGACGGAAAGATCAGGATTGTTCTCGAAACTGAAGAAACAGGTAAAGAGGAGAACCATTTTGTAATGCTTAATGCATTTGATGAGTACCTTGAAGGTGCTTTTGGTGAGGATTATGGTCTGTCTCCGGTTCTTTGTGCAGACAGAGTGAATATTGCTATGATTTCGAAACCTTTGGAGAGCTTTGAAGAAGCGGAAGCGCTCTTAGCTGAACTCAGCCTAAAAATCGAAAAGTCACCGATTTCAAAAACACCGTATACTATGACATTAGCGGGAGAAGTGCTGCCGATTATGAATTCGGATATCGATGTATTTCTTCCGGCAAATAAAAAGATGGTCATCGAAGATAACGTTGCAAAAACTCTTCCTGTGCTTATCGAAAACGGGAAGTTCATCGCACAGTCAGAAAATATGATGCTGTATGTAAAACCGTATATTCCAAAAGAGGGAGATGCGTTTTTTGCCGGCGAAGAGCTTTGGGCACTAACCAACCTGGATAAGAAAGCAAAGCTGGATTTACCTCCTTTTAACTTCATACAGGGTGCAAGTTTTTCCAAGGACGGGAGATATATCGGGTTTATTGATGTAAGCGTAGACAGTAAGGTTTTATATGTTTATGATTTGCAAAATCTTATTTTGTATAACCTCGGCGAAGAAGGATTTGGAAACATTACATCGAGTTTTGTTTGGTCCGAGGAATATAGCTCAATATATGCGATAACCGGAAACGACAATTTGCAGCTCGCTAAATGCGACTTCACTGAAACAGGGATCAAAATCTCTGCGATTACCGAGAACACGGAGGGGGAAGGCAAGATTGCAGATTTTGGCGACAGGATAATATTCGCTGATAATTTCGCAGGGGAACATGGGATAATATACGGTATAGACAAAAAGACAGGCAAAAAGGAATTTCTAACAGAAGGTGTGGATTTCAAGATCTCGCCAGACAGAGCCAATATGGCTGTGCTCGAATATAACGATTTCGGAGAGGAAAGCGCATATGTGAATTTAAAACTGTATTCACTGCTGGATCAATCCGAAACAACCATAGTAAAAGGCGGAATAGTAGAATCCTATGAATTTTTACCGACGTCCAATACGCTTTTATACTCTGACGGCACGAAAAGTGACTATACTTATCGTTTCTTATATTCTCTGGAATCCTATCACTTGAACACAGGAGTAAAGGATTTTATCGCGAATATGGCAACAGGAGAATTCTATCTTTCGAAGTTCTCTGCCGAAAGCTATTTAATCGATTATTATCTCGGGGATGACGGTAGATATAACTATACGACCTATCTGTATAAGCTTGAGCAGTAAGAAACCTATATAAATATCAACTCATTATAAAACCTTAAGGATAAAATTGAATTAAACTCTTACAATGCGGTATATTGACAAATATATCGCATTGTGATATAGTCGTGCTGTGATATATCACGTTACGATATAGGAGTGAATAGTATGAATAGTAAGCTTTTAAAAAAATATATACCTATGACCGAAACAGCATATTATATCCTGCTTGCTTTGCGAGAAGAAAGGCATGGTTATGGTATTTTGGGTCATGTTGAAAAGATTACGAATGGCAGGCTGAGACTTGGTGCAGGAACGATATACGGTACTCTTTCAAAGATGGAGAAAGATGAGTTGATTGACGCAGTAAATGAATATGACAGAAGGCGAACTTATAAAATAGCCGAAATCGGGAAAGAGATACTTTCGATTGAATTAAACAGACTTGAGGAAATGATAGACAATGGAAGGGAGGAGGAATTATAGTATGGCAATTAAAAGAGTGTTCAAATGGTGGTGGAGTTGGAATCCGTCGAAGATTGAGATTTTTTTAGAAAAAAAAGCTTTAGAAGGATGGCGATTGATGAATACGAAGTTTGCCATGACGATATTTGAGTTCAAAAGGGATGAGCCGATAAAAGTTCGTTATACGATGGACTATGACTATAAAAATAAAATAAATGAGGAGTATATGACAATAGCCGAAGATGATGGATGGGAATTTGTGGATAGATCTGCGGGCTGGATAATGTGGCGAAAGCAGTATGAGGCGGAGAGGCCTGACTTTTTTACTGACAATCAATCGATCATAGATAGAAATAAAAGGCTATTGAGATTTTTATTTGTCTTGAGCATGCTTCAAGTCCCGATACTTCTGATGAATTTTATCGATAGGGACTACTCGGACCATTTTTTTACGAGCATCGCTATACTATGCGTATATCTTCCGTCTGTAGCTCTGCTTTTTTATGGTGTTATAAGACTGTTTTATGCAAACAGAGCTTTAAAAAAAGATGGAAGAAGATGAGATTTGAACTTTTTAAACAGAGAAAAAAGCAACCGATATATCGATTGCTTTTAGATATTGATTGCTAAGGATTACTTTATCTCATATACGACAGTAACGTCAGCATTGATTATTAAAAGCCCGGCTTCGATAGGTACCGAGGCCATCTCTTCAGCGGCGAAGAAGGTCTGAGTTCTTGTCAAAGGTGAAGACTGGTTTATTCCTTCCGAAATACTCACAGTGCCTTTTACTTTCATGCCTGCGGCTTTCGCAAGTGCATCCGCTTTAGTGCTTGCCGATTTAAAAGCAAGAGCCAAAGCTTCATTATACGCCTCCTCTTCTTTCAGAGAACCAAAGCTTATCGAACCCGCCGAGTTTGCTCCGGCGCCCATAGCTGCTTCCAAGACCAAACCCACAGAGTCTATATCGAGGATGGTTATTGAAAGGTCACTCCTCACTTCATATCCGTTGATCTTTGCGGGAGATGTATCCCTGTTATACTGCGGATATATGTTGTATGACGAGGTTTGGATATTATCTTCTTTTACTCCTATATCCTTTAAAGCAGCAAGTACGCTGTTCATCGCTTCGCTGTTCGAATCCTGAGTTGCTTTTACTTCCTTTCCTTTAGAAACAACACCGATATTTATATACGCCACATCGGGTTCTAATTTAACGCTACCGCTGCCATAGACTGTAAGTGCTGTGTTCCCCGCGCTGATACCTGCAGGATCCTCCTCCGAGGTTGCCTTTGCGACAGTGACAGCAATTGTGCCGAAACCCACCGCCAACAGAACAACCACAAGAGTGATAACCACTAACTTTTTCATAATTTCCACTTCCTAAACTCCTTCGGTATTTATTTTTTGTCTACCGATTTCTCTGCTTTTTTTGCTTCTCTTTTCGCTTTTCTTTTTTTGCTTCTTCTGACAAGAAGAACAATAACGACGACGATAACACCTATGGTAACCCAAACAGGTGAACCGGCAACGATGACGATTGCAAGTCCCTCAAGGAACCTGGCGAAGCCTCTTGATACATTTTTGAATGATTCAGAAATTCTCTGTCCGAGACCCTTCTCACTTTCGGATATCGTTGAAATCTCATTTACTTCAGAAAGAGATATGGAAACCGTTGTATAATCGATTAGATTATCAAGCTGTCTTTTTTGTCCTTCATATCTGTCGAGCTCATACATTACGTCGGTTATCTCGCTATTAAGTGTTATTATATCTTCGAGCTTATCCGCTTTTTCAAGCAGAGCCTCAAGCCTGTCTAGCTGTGTATTTAGAACCCTTATCCTTGCTTCAGTGTCAAAGTACTGAGCTGAAACATCATCAGTGGTCTGCGATTTAGAAAGAATATTTCCAACTCCCTCCAGTGATGTTAAGAATGCATCATATTTACTTATCGGAATACGTAAATACAGCTCTGCATGTCTTCCTCTGTCGCCATACTCTACCGGCTTTGTTCCGTCCACATAAGTGTTCTGAGCATATCCGCCGAAAGCTTTGAGTTTTGATAGGATGAATTCATAATCGCTGTCGAACTCGGTTGTTTCAATATAATAATTAGCTCTGAATATGAGCTTTCTGTCGACTTCGAGATTTATCGCTTCAGCATCAAAATCATTTGAGATTCCACTTTCTTTGGCTTCTTCATAAACCGCCTCATCAGCACCTGCCATCTGCATGGATTCGGCTTTTTCCATCGCCGGAGCTTCCATCGCCATATCGTACTCAACATAGTCTTCGCTGCTTTGTCTTGCGGCACACCCTAAAAAAGTGCTTAATACAAGTACTAACCCCAAAGCTATTATTATCAGTTTTTTCATATTGTTCTACCTCCATTAGTTTTTTTACATCAGCTCAATCGATTGTTATATCTTTTAGACGAACCGATGGGCAGAAAAGTTCCATAATTTTAATATCTATATCAAAAGTTCTTTCAATTTGTTTCTTGCGCGAAAGATTCTTGATTTTACAGTACCTACAGTTATATCGAGAATTTTTGCAATCTGATCATAAGTGAAGTCGTTTATATCCCTAAGGATTATCACATTCTTATGATCTTCATCCAACTTTTCGATAGCACCCACGATCTCCTCTCTTTGAGCTTTATCGATTACAGCCTTTTCTGGAGAGACATCGGCGGATTCTTGATTATCAAAGATGTTGTCGTCAATCGTTAAGATATCACGTCTTTTCCGAAGAGCATCTTTGCATGTGTTGACAGTGAGCCGAAAAACCCAAGATTTAAAGGAGGACTCAAAACGAAAGCTGTTCAGTTTACGGTAAATTTTGATCATCGCATCCTGAGCTGCGTCCGAAGCATCAAAACTGTCCTTAAAAAACCCCAAAGCAGTGTTGAAGACATATTTCTCATATTTCGAAAGCAGTTTTTCGATAGCTTCTAAATCACCGCTTTGTGCTCTTTTTAATAATATGCGGTCAAAACACATAAATAATACTCCAACATACTCATCTTGTACGTATATTATACCGTACCAAAGACTGCAGTGCAAAGTTTAATGTTTTTATGAAGAAAATAAATGAGTAAAGATAATTGAGCCGAACAGTATGGGTTTATACGTTCAAGTCGGGAGAAATTTTATTCGCCCAGCGAATAAGAGCTTTTGAAAAACGATTGCGCAGAGAGGAATGGCTGCCGGACTTGCTGATTCCGGCTTTTTGTTTTTTTGCTTCATCAATTGTCTTTTGATATAAAAGCATCTGGCTGTCGACCACAAAGTCTTCTTCTTTACAGGAGTGTATATATTCACCGCTGGGAAGCATATCCCTGCCTTTGCCGGTGTCCATAAGCATTATATCAAGAGAATGTTTGAGCCGCTGCTTGATAGCAGAATCCTCAACAGGACATGCGATTTCCATTCTCCTGTCGAGATTTCTGGTCATCCAGTCAGCTGAGGAAATATACATTTTTTCATCACCGTCGGCAAGAAACCAAAAGATTCTTGAATGCTCCAAAAACCTGCCTACGATGCTTTTGACTTCAATGTTTTCGGTATAGTCCATTAGGCCGGCACTCAAACAACATATACCACGCACGATTAGATGGATTTTAACTCCGTTCTGTGATGCATATATAAGTTTATCCACCATGCCTTTGTCTGCAAGTGAGTTGAGTTTAGCGATGATGTGCCCAAAGCCTCCGTGATTTGCATTAAAAACCTCGTTGTCGATAAGTTCATACATCGATTTTCGAATACCCTTCGGGGAAACCAATAACTTTTGATACTCCTGTCTTTCGTTTCCGGCAAGGTCGCTATAAAAATTCAGCAAATCCTCTGCGATTACTCTGTCTGAGGTAAGGATACCGACATCGGTATACAACTTTGCTGTGTTCTCGTTGTAGTTGCCAGTGCCGAGGTGAGAAATATATTCGATACCGCGCTTGCTTTTTCTCGTGATGAGTATGCTTTTCGCATGAACTTTCAAGTTGTCCTTACCGTATATAACCGTACATCCTGATTCTTCGAGTTTTATAGCATAGTTTAGATTGTTTTGTTCATCAAACCTCGCTTTTAGCTCCAGAAGAACGGTTACGTCCTTTCCGTTTTCAGCAGCTTCCGTAAGAGCTTGGATAATTGCGGAATGTTCGCTTACACGATAGAGCGTCTGTTTTATCGAAATCACATCAGGGTCGTTGGATGCTTCCTTTAAAAGGTCGATGACTGCTTCGAAATTCTCATATGGATGCAACAGCAGACTGTCCTTTTCTAGAACCCTGTTTATGATAGACCTGCCTCGTATAAGTCCTCTCGGGTACACTCTCTCAATTCTTTGATACATCAAATTACCCATGTTCTTTTCTTGAGCTGCAGGTATAATATCCCAAGCCAATCCGGAGTGGAGATATGGATATCCAAAGAAAGTTTGGTTCTTCTTTATTGAGAGCTCTTCGGCGATGTTCTTTACGAGTTCAGAGCGGCTCTGAACAGTGGTTTGCAGTCTGACCGGCATAAGCCAGCGGCGTTTTCGCAAGATTTCGACCATAGCCTGCTTATAATCCATCTCATCGCTTATAGCATCATCGTCCAAAATCAAGTCCGCATTTCTCGTAACTTTGAATATGCCGGACTCCAGAACTGTGTATTTTGTGAATAGTTTTTTTATATAGTAAAGAACGACATCTTCGAAAAGCATATATTTTATCTCATCGACTTTGCTGTCGAGAAATATTACCATATCTACGTTGTTTGGGAAAAGAACGATACCGGTTCGCTTTTTTTCGTTCTTGGTAAGCATCCTAACACCACAGAAGATTGATTTGTTTGCGATATACGGGAAAGGGTGTTTTCCGTCCAAAACCATGGGGGAGAGGACGGGCATGATTCTTGTCTCGAAGTGCAGTTCCAATTCTTCTTGGTTCTCAATTTCTTCAGGGTGAAGATGGTGGATCTTGTTTTCTTTGAGGGTGCTGAAAACAGATTTCACTGCTTCCAAATATAATTTATCCATATCAGCTGTCTTTTTATATATAGCACTCAGCTGCTCTTCGGACGACATGCCGGAAATAGGATCTATAAAATCGTGGTCAGAGAGTGATTGGTCAAGCAAAGAACCCACACGAACCATGTAGAACTCATCTAAATTCGAAGAATATATCGAAAGAAATTTCTTGCGCTCAAGCGGAGGATTTTCTTTCTTTACCGCTTCTTCTAAAACCCGAGAATTAAAATCCAGCCAGCTCAATTCACGGTTTATATATGGAGATATCTTCTTTCCATTCATTGGCTTCACCATACTCGCTACAGATCAAACAACATAGTTTAAAAGGTATCCTTCTCTTACTCCAAATCTCGAAAGCCGAAGGATCGGTACATTAGTATATTCCATTACGGTCTGTAAAATTACCATTCCGGGTATAATCGTAAAAAGTCTTCCTCCGCAGTGCTGGTCGATAAGCTTGATTCCATCGATTTTTAAATCCAGCAGCTGACGATATATATTGCCGATGTCGCTCGAAAAAATTCTGTACCCATGCAAGTCTTGATCGGATTGGTCAAAAATCTGGTGCATCTTTGCCATAGCCCTTGCACTCCCGCCGACTGTGTATGCGACATCGAAAGAATCACAGCAAAGCCAATCGATTGGCTTTAAGGCTTCCAAGGTGAGTTTTTTAATTTGGTCAATCTCTTTATGGGTAGGCAAAATTCCTGATATGGTTTTCTTCGTCATTGAGACGCTGCCTACCGGAAGACTTATTGCCTCGGCAATCGAACCGTCTTTTACCATTGAGATTTCAAGACTTCCGCCCCCGAGGTCCAGACAAAGACAGTTGGATATATCGAAGTCGTATGAAATCCCATCAACCCCGCACTCAGCCTCTGTGTCTCCGGAAAGCACATCTATGTTTTCGCCGGTACCTTCACGGACTGCAGCTAAAACTTTATCAACATTGTCCACGCGTAACGGTTCTGTAGCAAAATAGCTTATATTATCCAGAGCGTGGTGAGATGCAAGCTCCTTGTGCTCATTTATCGCATCTATCAGGACCTTGGCACCGTCAATACGCATAACTCCGTTATCGATATAGTCAACCAGTCTTCCATAGATTTTGTTGTTCAAAAGGTATTCAATCTTTCCGTTTATCACCCGATACATCACCATTCGTATAGTATTGGAGCCGATATCGATGATTCCGTACTTCATATACCTCACTCTTTTCCATATGTTTTTTGATAAAATATAATAACATATTTTTAGTCAATAATGTTATCAATATATTGTGAATCTTGGAATTATTCTTGGCGAAGTGCACATACGGGATCAAGCCTTGAGGCTTTGTGCGCCGGTATGATACCAAAGCATACACCTATTGTTACGGCAAAGAGTACACTCAAACCGACAGACTGCATGGATATTGTAACCGATAAGTCAAGCATGCGGCCTGCGATATTGATTATAAGAAGAGAAAGCCAGATGCCGAGCATCGTGCCTATAAGCGAGTAGATAATCGCTTCGCAAAGGAATTGGTTTAGGATATGATGATCCTTTGCTCCGAGAGCTTTTCTGATACCGATCTCGCGAGTTCTTTCCTTTACGGTTACGAGCATTATATTCATAATCCCGATACCGCCGACAAGAAGTGAGATTGCGGCAATTGCTGAAATAACCGTTTTGAAAATATCGATTATGCTTTGTGCGTTCTCAAGCTCTGACTGCAGGTTTATATATTTGATGCTTTTTTCTCCGTATTTTTTTGTGAGTACATCTACAGAGTTTGAGAGTACAGGCGTTAAAAGACTGCTGTTTTTTGCAGTCAAAGAAATCTCATCGACAGTTTTGACTCCGAAGGCACTTTCAAAAGTTGTTATTGGTATATAGCACTTGCTGGAAAAAAAGGAGTTGTAAATGCTCTTTTCATTTTTTTCGACACCGATAACGGTGTATTTAGACCCTAGTAATTCGACTTTCCTACCCTCGGCTGGTTCGTCTCCGAAAAGATTATCCCTTGCTTCTTCACTCAATACAACAACTTTTCTTGAGTAATCAATATCAGTGCCTGATAGAATTCTTCCTTCAGAGAGTTTGGTGTCTTCCATAGAAAAGAGACCATCAGTTGTGCCGATGATGTCTGTGGCGAGTTTTTTACCGTCTTTTGAAATATAGGTTTTCTTGTATGCAGAGACAGCAATATCTTTTATTCCCGGAACAGAGGAGAGCAGCAAATCACTGTCATCAGACTTCAGTGTTACAGTCATACCTTTAAGATCATTGGGGAGAATCCAAACTCTGTTTACACCGAACTTCTCAAGTTCCGCCTTAATCCGAACTTCTCCTCCATCACCGACAGAGATTACCGTGATCATCGAAGCTATCCCGATAGTGATTCCGAGAACAGTGAGAAAAGAACGTATGCCGTTGTTTTTGATCTGGCTCCCAGCCATCTTGAGGTATTCTAATATGTTCAAAGGGCTCTTTCCTTTTTAAATTCATGATGGTTGATAAAAAGACCGTCACGAAGTACTAAAACTCGGTCCGTATATTCTGCAATCTCTTTTTCGTGGGTAATCAGGACTATAGTAGTCCCGTTATCATTTAATTTCTTTAAAACTCTCATTATATCCCTGCTTGTTTCGCTGTCAAGGTTACCTGTGGGTTCATCAGCCAAGATGAGATATGGGTTGTTTGCGAGAGCTCGTCCGATAGCTATTCTTTGCTTTTGTCCTCCGGAAAGCTCACTTGGATAGTGTTTTCCCCTGTCTGAAAGCCCCATAATATTGAGTATTTTCAGAGCTCTTTTTCGCCTGGCAAGCGGAGACATGCCCATATATGCCATTGGGAGTTCGAGGTTTTGGAGAGCTGTAAGTCTCGGAAGCAAAAAAAAGGATTGGAAAACAAAACCGATACCTGTATTCCGCAGGTCTGAGGTTCTGTCCTTTGAAAGGTTTCGAACATCAATTCCATTGAGGTAATATTCTCCCGATGTTTGCCTGTCTAAACAACCTAATATATTCATAAGTGTTGATTTTCCGCTGCCGGAAGCTCCCATAATGGATATGAAATCTCCGCGTTTCACACGAAAACTTACTCCACGCAAGGCTCGAACAGTTGCAGTTTTTTTGCCGTATGTTTTTTTGAGATTTCTAACTTCAATCACTCGACTTCCACCTTGTCGCCTTCTTCTATACCTTCCGGACAAAGTATTATCTCTTCGCCTTCGAAAAGTCCGCTTATAACTTCTATATAGTATCCATCTGTAAATCCTGTGATTATCTCTTTTTCACTCACAACATCATCCGTAAGTGTGAAAACGTTTCCGTCTTCTGAGATGCAGTCCACAGGAATAGCCAAAACATTTTCTCTTCCGTCCAATACAACTTCAATATCCATACTTGCTCCAAGCTTTGAAGTGAAGTTTGAACTCGGGGTTATTGTTACCCTCGCCATTACATCAGGAGTTTGGAACTGGGAAACGGTAGTTTCAAGATTTCCGACTTTTGATATGTTTCCCTCAAAATAGTATTCAGAATCATCATTTGGAATTATATTGACACTCATATTGTTTTCAAGATACATTATATCTTTCTCGAGTGCTACGGCTTCGATTCGGATATCATCAGGGTCGGCAACAACTATAGCAGGCATGCCGGGGGCGAGGAAAGAACCATCGAAGCAATTTATGCTGATGACTTCTCCTCCAATGTCGGTTCTTAAGCTCATATCATCAATGCTTTCTTCAAGGGAGGATACGGCGATTTTTGCAATGTCGATCTGAGCTTGACTTATGTTGGTTTCTTGGTTGAAATTTCTTTCATAATCTTCAAGACTGCCCTGAGACAGTCCGGATGTCAGTATCGCTTCATACTCTGAGTATTGCTCGGCCAGATCATCAGAAAAAGCTGAATTGAATGATTCGAAATCGAAACCCACTGTCTGAGAGAGGGCAAGAGCGATCTTCGCACGCTCTTCCAAAATACTTTGCTGTGCGGATGTTTCTGCTTCGCCGCTTACAGGTAATGGGGTTGTACCGGAAAAGCTTTCCAACTGATCTAACTCAAGCTCTGCTTTTTGGAGCTCTAACTCAAGCTGATCGGATTTGAGCTTCACCAGAATTTTTCCAGATGAGACTTTATCGCCCTGCTCGACATATACTTCCTCAACCAAGCCTCCTGTTGGGCTTGAGAGTGTATAGATATTGGCCGATACAACACTGCCCGAAAGTTCAACTACTTCCTTTATATCCCTACGCTCCACTTCTGTTAATGCGACAGAGGTGACTTCTTTTTTGTTGCCTATCAGGAAAACCCAACTCGCCACTAATGCACAGCATATGACGATTACCAATAATGTTTTTTTCATATCCAAAAATACCCCGAGAATGTTTGTTTGCTTATTATAGTATTTAACAGAAAGCGCCGAAGTTATTCTAAAAACAGCAGTAAAAATAAAATAAAAATAAATCTTGCATTAATATGCACAACAATGTATAATTATAAATATCTATAGCTTAAGATTGGAAAAATATATGATTAAAGTGAGCATCATTGGATGCACAGGGTATGTCGGAGAAGAGCTGATACGCATACTATTGAAACACAAACAAGTGAATATATCGCATTTGGTTTCTAAATCCTTTGCTGGTCAAATGCTATCCAGTGTATATAAAAATTATATTGGTGAATTTGATACAAAACTGGAAGAATTGGATATTCAGGAAGTCTGTTCGGACAGCGATGTTGTTTTTACAGCATTACCACATGGCACTTCCGCTGAAATAGTAAAGCAGATTGCATCAAAAGACGTAAAAATTATCGATATGAGTGGTGATTTCAGATATGACAATGCTGCTGTATATGAGAAATGGTATAGAACATCACATACAGCAAAAGAGTTGCTGGATAAAGCCGTATACGGTCTTTCCGAAGTGTATGCAGACGATATAAAAAAGGCAAGCATTGTTGGAAATCCGGGATGCTATACTACATGTTCGATTTTGCCGCTTCTGCCTCTGATAAAAAACTGTGCAATAGAAAAGGATGGTATAATCGTAGATGCAAAGTCCGGTGTGAGCGGAGCGGGCAGAAAGGAAAGCCTTGCGCTCTCCTTTACAGAAACAAATGAGAATTTCAAAGCATATGGGGTAACTAATCACAGACACACATCCGAGATTGAACAAGAACTCGGTAAAGCGGCGGGCGAAGAAGTAAAGATTTCCTTTACTCCGCATCTTCTGCCTATAAAAAGAGGAATACTGGTCACGTCATATTGTACTTTAAAAGAGGAAATAAAAAGAGAAGATATCCTGGAAGCATATGATGTCTATAAGAATAGGCCTTTCGTCAAAGTTATGGAAGATGGACTGCCGGAGATCAAATTCGTCACCGGGTCAAACAATATATACATAGGATTTGAAATAGATGAGAGATTGAACAGAATCATAGTTGTTTCTGTGATAGACAACCTGATAAAGGGTGCAGCAGGACAGGCGATTCAGAATATGAACATGATGTTTGGACTTTCTGAAACAGAAGGACTTGACCAGACAGCTTGGTATTTATAAAAGGAAATTTAATAATGGAAAAATATATTGAAAAAGCGGACATATTGATAGAAGCACTGCCGTATATTCAGCAGCTATACGGTAAAACCGTAATAGTAAAATATGGCGGTTCGGCAATGATGTCTGATGAATTAACCGAGAAAATATTGCAGGACATCACTCTTTTGAAGTTCGTTGGCATGAAACCTATCGTTGTTCATGGAGGCGGAGCGGATATAAACAGGATGTTGGATAAATTCGAGATTAAACCAAAATTTGTCGAAGGACTTCGTGTGACGGATGAGGATACTATGGATGTTGTGCAGATGGTCCTAACCGGAAGCATAAACAAAGACATAGTTTCGGATCTCTGTACGCTTGGAGCTAAGGCGATCGGACTTTGCGGTAAGGAT
>Ga0180436_10001388_pt1 | contig 23642 bp, 21 predicted proteins | sample SS_ome_2_FD_132434 | JGI IMG/M metagenome (GOLD analysis project Ga0180436, IMG submission 132434) | Hypersaline lake sediment archaeal communities from the Salton Sea, California, USA - SS_3_S_2 metaG | ecosystem: Environmental > Aquatic > Non-marine Saline and Alkaline > Hypersaline >... | reverse complement strand
GATATCAGTACAGCCTTGTTCCCAATAGACAACCGCATCATAAGTCGCGCCGCAGTTGTTGGCCTGATTGGGCGCAAAGCTCGCCGAAACATAGGCAGCCCCGTTTTCTGTTGGTATTTCCATGGCAACAGGGATCATGCGGTCATTCACCTGGGAAGGAGGCATCAGGGCCATGGCGGCTGAGGATTTGTCATAGCCTATAAAACCGGAAAGCTGGTTCACCCGTTCGCTACAATTTTTGACATCCAGTGACCGAGTGCCTGGGTCAATGAATTGGCTGCGGGTGTCTTTTCAGGTGTTGATGGTTTTTCAGCCAGCGACAAGGAAGGTAATGTGAATATAAATAAAAACAGGCATTTAACTGCTTTTATCACCCGCTTGGATGCTGAATGTAGGTCGAGAGCGTGCATTTTTATCCAGATGACTGCCAAGTCATTATTTTGTCGTTAACCAGTAAAATGCAAATACCATGCCTAGAGATAAGACTTTACTTTAGGTCTTTCCGCTAACATGATTGCTTCCTGTTCAAATTTGATGTGAAGAAAACCTAACGGGAATAATTTATGAAAGCGATCAAGCTATTTGGTGCCTCCGCCGCGATCTTACTTCTAACAGCCTGCTCCGGCTCAACCGAGGATGTGCAACTGACTTTATGCAAACAACTGGCAGGTGATCTGGTTTTTAATGACTATCAGAAATCCGACTGGCTGGCAGAGGATATGAAATTCAGTGGATATGAAGACCTTGAAGTCATTGTCAGGTACAAGACTGCATCAGGACAAGGTGAAACGCGTTGTTATTACGCCTATGACACGCATGATGAGAATGCCATGACCCAGGCTAACCCGGCTACAGCTTATGCAACGTATCCTTCAAAAGTTACCCAGGATGGTAAAGTGCTGGACAGCATGACGTGGGCGAAAAAGATCAATGAGATCATGCTCAAGGAGGGTAAGGAAGCGATCAAGGTGCCGGTCGAAAAGGTACGTGAAACGATAGAGAAGGTGAAGTCGTAATTTATTGGTATCAGAGATAGTTGGTTTCTATGAGGGCCTGCATTTCCCGGTAGCCCTCAACCTGGCTGGCATCAAAAATCTCCAGCATCTGGGACGCCAAATCGATCCAGTGGTGTTTCGATTGCTCTGTCAATTCTTGCAGGGCGTTGATGGCTCCCTGTTTCTGCCAGACCTGGTAGGCCTCATACAGTGAGGGGAACAAGAGTTTTCTCATAGCGGTGAAGTTCGCAAAGTAAAAATGCAGCTGCGCATCTTCCCTGTTTGCGATGAGTCTTGGCAGTGTTGAAACGGCATCGGCGATATGATCCTTTATCGCCCTTGCCATGAATTCAATTTGTGAACGTGGCATATCCATGACCATTTCATCCCACACATCGCCGAGCAGCCTACTGGCCTGAATTTCACCAATTTCATGATGCAGTACGGTATCGGTTTCCATGCTGGCCATGTTTTCCAGCGACTGTTCCGGTTGGTTATGGAAGTCGTAGCAGGCAAGAGCCCTGGCCAGCGGGTTTTCCTGTTTATGCCAGTGTGACTCTTCAAACTTTTCCCAGATAAATCGTCGCAATGATTCTTTACGGATAAAGATGGTTTTGTTGCTGGCCATGCCGGGCGGGGCCGTCAGGTCGCGTGCCAGTTCATGTCCTGCAACATACAGGGTGTAATCGTCGTAAACGGTTTTGTGTTCCAGTTCTGCCAGAAAGAACACCGGTTTGCCGTAACTGGCATAGCCGCCACTGTAGATCAGCTGATGCTGTTGCAGATGTTGATTGATTTGCGCGTTGTCAAAGGGATCAAACACTTCATCATTGAGAATGAGTGACTGGTAATCATTGTCTTCGGCCTCATCCCAGAGACCTTCTTTTTCAGCCAGCCATGAGCCTATCTGCTCGTAAGAGAGTTTTGTGGTGTAGGGTATGTTCTGTTCCCAGCGATAGTATTCACGCATTTTCAGCAGGTAAATACACAGGGTGTAATTACCGGCAAAGCGGGCATCGGAGATGTGGCAATTTGACTGAACAGATTTTTCGAGGTTTTGCGGGAAATCGATTTGCTGCATCTGAAAAGGTCTCCGTGTGCTTTTCTAGAAGTGTCTGCAGCAGGGAAGCTGCAGTCAAGCCTACAGGGAAGTATTTACGGCGTCTTCCAGAAAAGCAACCGGTGACCTTTAAAGGTTATTTTCAGGAAACTGCGTCCAGTGCCTGATCAATATCCGCAATGATATCGTCAATATGTTCAATACCAATGGACAGGCGTACCAGGTCTTCCGATACACCGGCAGTAGCCAATTCATCCGGCCCCAACTGTCGGTGAGTGGTTGTAGCTGGGTGGCAGGCCAGTGACTTGGCGTCACCAATGTTGACCAGGCGCAGTATCATTTGCAGCGCATCGATAAATTGCGTACCACCTTGTCGGCCGCCCTGAACGCCAAAACTCAGAATACCTGAAGCCTTGCCACCACAGATCTCCTGGCAGTTGGCATAATGCGGACTGTCTTCCATGGCAGCGTAGTTGACCCAGTTCACTTTAGGATGGTTCTTGAGATGTGCAGCCACTTTTTCAGCATTTTTACAGTGTCTTTCCATGCGCAGTCCCAGTGTTTCCAGACCTTGCAGGATTAAAAATGCACTGTGAGGAGACAGAGCGGAACCGGTATTTCGCAGCGGTACCACGCGGCAACGGCCAATGTAAGCTGCCGGCCCCAGTGCTTCGGTGTAGACCACACCGTGATAGGACGGGTCCGGTTCATTGAGCATCGGAAATTTTTCCTTGCTGGCTGCCCAGTCAAATTTACCGGAATCGACGATCATGCCGCCGATGGTGGTGCCATGACCACCTATGTATTTGGTCAGGGCATGAACGATGATGTCCGCTCCCAGGTCAAAGGGTTTACACAGGAATGGTGTAGCAACGGTGTTGTCGACAATTAACGGGATGCCATGTTTATGCGCGATTTCCGCCAGTTTTTTGATGTTCACAACATTACCGGCCGGGTTGCCAATGGATTCACAGAAAACCGCTTTGGTCCTGTCATCGATCAAAGCCTCCATGCCTGAGTAGTCATCAAATGACGCCATGCGCACGTCAATGCCCTGTTGTGGAAACGTATGGGCAAACAGATTGTAAGTGCCACCATACAACTGGCTGGTGCTGACAATATTGTCACCGGAGCGGGTAATACACTGAATCGCATAGGTGATGGCGGCCATACCAGAGGCAACGGCAAGCCCGCCGATACCACCTTCCATTTCTGCCAGGCGCTGCTCCAGTACGGCAGTGGTCGGGTTCATGATACGAGTGTAAATATTGCCGGGTACCTTTAAGTCAAACAGGTCTGCACCATGCTGAGTGTCATCAAAGGTATAGGATGTCGTCTGGTAGATGGGGACCGCGGCAGACTTTGTTGTTGGTTCTGATTCGTAGCCGTGGTGCAGCGCCAGTGATTCGAGTTTCATTGTTCCTCCTGATTCGGTATGGTTTTGTCATTATTGTTTAATACACGCACCATATCATCGTATGGATGCAAGGCAAGTGAAATCACAATGGAAAATTCAGCACAAAAAATAAGTTCACCGGAAACCGAGCAACTCACCGGCATCGGCACCGTTTTATTGACAGGTGACGATGTTGAAGCAAAACGCGAGGAAATCCGGCAGTACTTTCACAAGACTTTTACACTGTATGAAAATATTTTTGAGTGTCTGGCTAATGACCGGGCCTACTACACCAAGGCTACATCACTACGTCATCCCCTGATTTTTTACTATGGCCATACAGCGGTGTTTTTTATTAACAAGCTGCATGTGGCTAAACTGATCCCATCCCGTCTCGACCCTGAACTTGAATCGATGCTGGCCATTGGTGTTGATGAAATGTCCTGGGATGACCTGGATGAATCCAATTACACCTGGCCAACGCCTCAACAGGTAACGCAATACCGCAGAAAAGTGCGTGACCTTGTCGATGATTTCATTACGAATGCCCCCATGACGTTGCCTGTCGCCTGGGATGATCCCATGTGGATCATCATGATGGGTATTGAGCATGAGCGTATTCACCTGGAAACGACCTCGGTGCTGATTCGCCAGTTACCGATTCACCTGGTGCAGCCGCACGTTCTCTTTCCGGAATGCGATTTACAGGATGAAACAGCTCCTGTGAATCAGTTATTGCCTGTCCGTGGTGGTGAAATCAAGCTTGGTAAATCGCACGATGATCCTCTGTATGGTTGGGACAACGAATATGGTCAGCAGGCTTTCCAGGTGGAAGACTACAAAGCCAGTCAGTTCCTGGTTTCCAACCAGGAATACCTGGAATTTGTCAATGCCGGTGGTTACCAGGATCAAGGCTACTGGACCGAAGAGGGGCAGGGCTGGCTGGCGTTTACTAAAGCGCAGCATCCTGAATTCTGGGTAGTGGATAATGGCGCTTACCGATACCGTACCATGACACGTGTCATCGCTATGCCATGGGACTGGCCAGTGGATGTCAATTACCTGGAAGCCAAGGCCTTCTGTAACTGGAAATCAGAACAAACCGGTAAAACCGTTCGCCTGCCAACCGAAGCTGAATGGTATGCGTTGCGTAACTGCCTGGAAACGGATTTGCCAGACTGGGAAAGGGCGCCAGGCAATATCAACCTGGAGTACTGGGCTTCTGCCTGTCCGGTAAACCAGTTTGCCGTGACAATTGATGGTAACGATTTTTATGATGTGATTGGTAATGTCTGGCAATGGTCAGAAACTCCCATCGATGGTTATCCCGGTTTCAGGGTGCATCCTGTCTATGATGATTTTTCAACGCCAACCTTTGACGGTAAACACAACATGATCAAGGGCGGCTGTTTTATTTCAACCGGTAACTATGCGATTAAAGATTCGCGCTATGCATTCAGAAGACATTTCTTCCAGCATGCCGGTTTCCGGTACATTGAGTCAGAGGCTGAGCTGGATATTCAGGGTAACCCTTACGAAACCGATGAACTGGTATCGCAGTACCTGGAATTTCATTATGGCGAAGAATACTTTGGCGTTGCCAACTTCGCCAAAGCCTGTGCTGATATCTGTATTGCCGAAGCAAAGCGTGCACGCATCAAGCATTCAAAGGCTTTGGATCTGGGTTGTGCGGTGGGCAGAAGCTCATTCGAACTGGCCCGTTATTTCGAACATGTTGATGCACTGGATTTTTCAGCACGCTTTATTTCTGCTGCCGTGGAGCTGCAAAATGACGGCATCAAACGTTATACCATTCAGGATGAAGGGGAGCTCGTCAGTTTCCGTGAAACCCGGTTATCCACGCTTGGGCTTGAAGCTACCGCAGAGAGTTGTCATTTCATGCAGGGGGATGCCTGCAACCTGAATGAAAAATATTCAGGTTATGACCTGGTATTTGCCGGCAACCTGATTGATCGTCTCTATGCGCCTGAGCAATTTCTAACAATGATTCATGAACGTATGAATGCCGATGGTTTGCTGATTTTGGCCTCACCCTATACCTGGCTTGAAGATTTCACCGAACGTGAAAACTGGCTGGGTGGCTTCAAGGATAATGTCGGAGAAAACTTCACCACTCTGGATGGTTTGAGAGCGGTGCTGGCTGATCATTTCGAAATGATTGGCGAGCCCCGTGAAGTACCGTTTGTGATTCGGGAAACCAAACGCAAGTTTCAGCATACACTTTCAGAGTTAACGGTCTGGAAAAAAATTAACTGATCATAGTCATATTTTTCAGGAACGCTGTGAATACTTCCCTGTACGCTCTTCGAAAACATCCATGTTTTCGAACGTCCTGAAAAAACAGACTACGATCAGTCTATGAAAAATATTTAGTTACCTAATGAAATTTCCTGAGTATAAACTCACCAAATTCCAGGCCGATAATGCGCATCGTTCAGAATACTTCATGGGTGCTTCAGGTCCTGAGGCGATTTCATTGCAGGAACTGCTTTCCCTGGCTTCAGATGAAGACAGACAGCGCTGGCAGGGCTTTTCACTGGGCTTTGCTTCAAGTCAGGGGGATGAGTACTTACGAGGGTTGATTGCAGCAGACTACCCGGGCTTGTCGGCTGAAAACATTATTACCTTTGCCGGTGCCCAGGAAGCCATCTATGCCACCTACCACGCACTGCTCAACCCAGGTGACAAAACTCAGCTCATAACCCCGGTCTATGAACCGCTGGCCATTGTGGCAGAACTCATCGGCGCTCAGCTCAATAATGTAGCCATGAAATGTGTTGACAGCAACTGGCAGCTGGACGTGGATGCCTGGACGGACACGTTTCATCCACAGACCAGGTTGGCAGTGATCAATTTTCCCCATAATCCTACTGGCGCCATGATCAGTCGACTGCAATTGGAAGTACTGGTGGATCAATGTCGTGATTACGATTGTTGGCTGTTTTCAGATGAGGTGTTTCGCGGACTCGAATACCGTGATGCCGATCGCTTGTCCCCGGTTGCCTCGGCCTATGAAAAAGGAATCAGCCTGGGTGTTATGTCCAAGGCTTACGGCCTGGGAGGTATACGCATAGGCTGGATTGCCTGTCAGGATACTTCATTGATTCAACAGTTACTTGAAATCAAACAGTATCTTTCAATCTGTAACGGCAGGGCCGATGAATTGCTGGCATCCATTGCGCTGAAAAACAGAGGCAGCTTGTTAAGCCAGAACAGGGAAATTATCCAGAATAACCTGAAGGTCATCGAAGCCGCGGGAGAGGCGTTTTCTGAACGTATAAAATGGCATCAGCCAATGGCGGGCTGCGTGGCTTATCCGAAGGTGAGAAATGCAGAAACTGCTAAAGTTTTTGTCGAGGAGGTTCTGGATAAAACCGCTATTATGCTGGTGCCGGGAAGCTGTTTTCTGCAGGGTGAGGCGCATTTTCGAATGGGCTTTGGTGGCAGGTCTTTTGGCTATCAGTTAAGGCAGTTGGTTAATTGTTTATAACCATGGTGTTATTACTCTGTAACCTTTGCGGGCAGTATAAACCAGAAGCTACTGCCTTTGTCGCACTGGCTTTCAAAACCGAGTTCACCGCCCATTAGTTCCACCAGCTGTTTTACGATATTCAAACCCAGACCAGTTCCTTCAATGACCGAGCCTTCATGACCCAGTCGTTCATAGGGTTGAAACAATATCTTCTGGTTTTCCTCTGAAATACCTATACCGGTGTCAGAAACAATAAACTTAACCTGGTTGTCCGGCAATAATTCCATTGATAGCGTTACTTTGCCGTTTTCAACATTGTATTTACAGGCATTGGATATCAGGTTGAGAATGATTTGTTTAAACCTCAACGGGTCATTTTCTATGACAACGTTTTCGGGTAAATCATCGAGTATAATTTCAACCTTGTATTTCTCTTGTAAAGGTGCGGAAAGGCTGATGCATTCATTGAGTATCAGGTTGCAATCCAGTGCCGACTTTTTCAAGACAAGGCGGTTGGATTCAATTTGTGCCATGTCCAGAATTCCATTGATCAGCGATAATAGATGTTCACCACCTTTATGAATTTCATTAGACATATCCTGGCTGTCTTCTGAAAGTGATGGGTCTGTCCTTAACAGTTGTGAAAAACCGATTATGGCATTCAAGGGTGTTCTTAATTCATGGCTCATGTTGGAAAGGAAACGGCTTTTTGCAACATTGGCTACCTCTGCACGTTCTTTTTCTACCAATAAATCATTTGAAAGTTTTAGCGATCTGAGTAGGGATTTATTGAATCGTAGTCCGCTGGCGATAAGCGAGCCCATGTAAAGCACCACCATGGTTCCCATGATGTAATAAATGTTGTCGTTTTGCGTGAAAAACCAAATCATCAGTGGCAGTAACAGACTGGAAATGTAGATAAAAAACACGATCAACGAGGAGCCCAGCGTAGACAGAGCGCCAGCGGAAATTCCCGCAACTACAAATGAAATAAAGAAAGGTATTTCTTTAAGGTCAAAGGGTTGTAATAACCAGATCAGGCTGCCCCACAAAAAGCCATTGGCAACAGTTCCTACGATAAACAGTCTTAACCAGAGGCTATCGGGTGCGGCTACAGTGCTTTGACGTGCAAAGAACACACCCGTAATCAGGCGAAATATCAAAATCACGGCGAGTAGAGTGGCCCATAACAGCAGTTTGCCATGATTCGAAGACCCCCAAAGTAACCAGATTGCCAGTCCGGCAAGCGCGGCATTAAGGACAACTGCCATATTGAGGTTGTTAAAAAGAAATCGAATCTGTTCGGCAGAAATATTAATGGGCCCGGACAGGTGCGTATTGTCTGACTGGTTAGTGGGCATGCATCATTTTAGTTAATAAATCGTCATTAGAAAGTATATCAGAGGAATACCGGTTTAATTTGAAAAGCCTATGATAAACACTCCAGCCAGCATCATTACCGCGGCAAAGAGGTGCATACCGAGGTGTTTTTCTTTGAAAAGCAACACACCGAAAATAATACCAAACAGGAGGCTGGTGCGTTTCACCGAGACCATATAAGCCGCTTCCACCAGTTCTATCGCCTTGAAATGTAAAAAAACCATGACAGCCATCAGTGCTGCAACGACCAGGGCAGGTAAAAAATTATGTCTGATCGTTGTCATACTTCGTCGCCCAAACAACAGAAAAGCAGCAATGCCGATACAGGCAAAATAAAAGGCGCCAAACTGTTGGGCTCCCATGTAACCCATAGCAGCTTTACTGGTGCTGGCAGTGATACTGTAGATAAACGCCGCAATCAACATGTAACGTGAACCGGGATTTTTAAAAATGTTTTTAAACGGAGTGATGATGTTATTAAGAAAAGTGCGCGGCGCCGTGTTTGCACTGGAGGCAGTTCGAATTTCAGTTTCAGGTATGTTCAGTAACCAGGCTCCGAAAACAATCAGCAAAATACCACTGGCTCCGCCTGGAGAAATACTTTCCCCGAGAACAACCCATCCCGTGACAATGACAAACATGGGGGTAAATGCCAGGTACGGCACAGTCATCGAAAGCGAGTAATCCCTTATGGCCTTCATATACAACAGCATGGCGATGATCTCGGCCGGTACAGAGATGGCGATCCAGGCCCAGAACTCTGCCGGATAGTCAGCCGGTTGGATATTGACCAGTAATGGCGACATCAGCAGGCCGGCAAATCCAAGGCGAATGAGCGTCAGGGAGCGCAAATCGATATGCGACAGGCTTTTTTTGGCGACGGCATCGGAAGCTGCCAGGGTAAATGCGCAAAGCAGGGTGATTAATAGCCAGTTCATCGCTGATTCTTATTACTGTCTGCTGACCAGTGAAGCGGCTTTGCTGATGACATCAGCTTCCGCTCCAGAAAGATGGGCATTTTCTGATATATACCTGCGCCATGCCTTGGCTCCGGGCACCCCCTGAAACAGTCCGAGAATATGACGTGAAATATGGTTAAGGTAAACACCTTCTGCAAGCTGTTGTTCGATATAAGGTATCAGCAGTTCAATGACTTCATGCGGATCCGATACGGGGTTTGGTTTGTCGAAGAATGCCCTGTCAACTTGGGCAAGCAGCCACGGGTTGTGATAGATTGCACGTCCCATCATCACGCCATCGACATGCTTTAATTGCTGTTGAGCTTCATCCAGGGTGTTGATGCCACCATTGATAATAATTTCTAGACCGGGATTTTCCTTTTTCAGGTCATGCACCACTTCATAACGCAGGGGAGGTACGTCACGATTTTCCCTGGGTGACAGTCCATCCAGCCAGGCTTTGCGCGCATGAATAATAAATGTCCGAATGCCTGACTGTTTTACAATCTCGACAAACTCAAGCAACTGTTCATAACGGTCATCGTGGTCAATGCCAATACGATGCTTGACTGTCACGGGTATATTCACAGCATCCTGCATGCTGCCGAGGCAATCGCGAACCACCTCAGGCTCCGCCATCAGGCAGGCACCGAAACGACCAGATTGTACACGGTCTGAGGGGCATCCGACGTTCAGGTTAATTTCATCATAGCCATGGTCTTCAGCCATTTTGCTGCAATCGGCCAGTTCAGCCGGGTCGCTGCCGCCAAGCTGGAGGGCTACGGGGTGTTCTATCTGGTTGAACTGCAGATAACGTTGACGGTCGCCATGAATAAGAGCACCGGTAGTGACCATTTCTGAATAGAGCAGGGCGTGTCTGCTCAGCTGGCGCAGAAAAAACCGGCAGTGGCGATCCGTCCAGTCGAGCATCGGGGCCACGCTAAACCGGTGATCGGGATTAGAGGGGTTATCAATCATATGTAGATGATAACCATAACCTGCTAATTGTCGATGGTTCCCGGGTAACCGGCAACTGTTGACCGGCCCCGAATCAGCCAGTGTTTAAGGTATTACTTTGATAAATCCACATTCTTGCCACTTTTGAGGATTTCTGCAGTTCGGGTATCCAGCCAGCCATAGAAATCGTCAGGATACTTTTCGTAGTGGCCATCCGCGACATAGCGTAACAATTCGGTAAAGTGGTAGCTGTATAGCATGCTCTGGATGCGTGCGATTTCTTTTTGCCTGTCAAACAGCACAATGGCTGGGCGATAGCTGATACCAAGCTTTTCAACCCAGGCCTTCGGAGTGGTTTCATTACCATCGACATCTATCAGCCTGTTATCAGACAGCGCGTCCAGTCTCACGAAGCTATATTTTTTGAGGATGTCGCGAACCTCCTGGGAAGCCAAATATCCATCATGCAGGGCATCACAATCTATACAGCCCTTGTCTTCAAGAAGCACTGCCAGCGGTTTGTCCGCCAGCTTTTGCAGATTATCAGCTGAAGTCAGTTGAGGGTGATCGCGGAAGCTGTAGTTCTGTGATTTCTTGTCATTGATGTATTGCGTCAGCTGCTGATTCTCATAGGCTTTTTCCTGCACGTAATTAAGTACCAGTTTGAAATCGGGGACCGAACGGTAGCCATTGGTTCGCGCTACGACCTGGTTGTCGGGGCTCAGGAAGATAATTGTAGGTGTGTACATTACCTTGAAACGCTCCGCCAGTTGTTTCTCGGTAAGGCTCAAATCTTCGTTCAAGGCTACCTCACGATCGCCACGGATATTCAGAGAGATAACATCAAAATTTTCCTGGATAAAATCAGTGTAAGGTGCATTCTTGATATTTTCTTCAATCATCTTGTAGCAATAGGGGCAGCCGTTGAGATGCATGAAGAGCATGACATGTTTGCCTTCATCAGAGGCTTCCATCACATCTTCACCAATATCGAGAAAGCTTTCCTTGAACCAGTCAGGGTGAACAGACATTATGCCGCCAACAACTTTGCCTTCTTTGGCTGATAACTGGGCTGAAGAAAAGATCAGGAGGAACAAGGTGAAAAGTGAAGCAAGGGTTTTTTTCATTGTTTTGCCTATTCAGTTGATGGCATCCCTCGGCTGCGCTCGAGATGTCCAGTCGGTCATTTAATACATTTTCCAAAGATTAGACGCTTATTGCGAATTCGACAACTGGCACAGCGAACAGGTTCCAGGTAAATCCCTTGCAGGATAAAGACTTTCCGGCTTGGGGGCTGTAAATATAAAAGTTCTGGTATCATAGTGGTGATACTGAATAAATGAATTATAACTCAATTTATGCCATTTTCTCTCTCCCGCCTGCCCCGCGTTGAATTCGGTAACGGCCGTTTCAATCAACTCATTCCTGTCATAGCCGGATTTGGGCATACTGTTCTGCTGGTCACCGGTGCCAAGTCTTTTACGGAGTCTTCACGATGGCAGCCACTTCTCAAGCAGTTGTCAGAGCAGGGAATGACATACCATCATGCCGTTATACCCGGTGAGCCCTCCCCGGAACTGGTTGATGATATGGTCAGTCGATTTTCCCGCAAGAGTATTGATGTGGTTGTCGCCATAGGCGGCGGCAGTGCACTGGATGCTGGTAAGGCAATTGCGGGTTTGTTGAAAATCAAGCGTTCGGTGATGGATTTTCTTGAAGGGGTGGGCCCGGAACTGGACTATGACGGCCCTGCGGTTCCATTCATTGCGGTGCCAACCACTGCTGGTACAGGTAGTGAGGCTACCAAAAATGCCGTGCTTAGCAGGCAGGGTCTGGATGGATTCAAAAAATCTTTTCGTGATGAAAAGCTGGTCGCGCAACTGGCTATCATTGACCCGGATTTACTGCAAACCTGTCCGCAAGGGGTGATTGCTGCCAATGGTATGGATGCACTGACACAATTACTGGAATCCTATGTGTCTATAAAGGCCAACCGCCTGAATGATGCCCTGGGAGAATCCGGATTGCGTGCAGCCAGAGATGGCCTGATCAAATTATATAAAACCCGGGGGCAGGACGCCCAGGCGAGGGAAAATATGGCTTATGCCTCGATGATTTCCGGCATTAACCTGGCCCAAACCGGACTGGGTTCGGTACATGGGCTGGCTTCCCCTTTGGGCGCTTTTTATCCGATACCCCATGGGGTGGTTTGCGGTACTCTGGTTGCCACAACCACGCGTATCAATATCGAAGCCATGCAGCAACGTGAGCCGGAAAACATTGCCCTGAAGCGTTATGCCAGGGTCGCGGCATTACTCATGCAGCGCCACTATAAGTCGCAGGACGAGGCATTAAGCGATCTGGTGGGTATACTGGAAAACTGGACTGAGCTGCTGGACATGAAGCGACTGTCCACTTATGGTCTGCAAGCCGATGGTATTGATCATGTGGTAAAACATTCCCGTGGCAGCAGTATGAAAACCAACCCGATAGTATTGACTGACGATGAAATTGCATCGATTGTAAGTGAACGTTTATAAATTAAAAATAAAAAAACCTACCATGGAGACTTTGACAACATGATAATTTCAAACGCAGCGAAACTCATTGAAGGCAAGACAAGGCCGGTTATTGAGCCAGGTGCCTCGGTCAATGATGCCTGTAAAGCCATGTTGAAATTTGATGCACGTGCACTACTGGTGCTCGAAGGCGAAAAGCTGGTTGGAGTGCTTAGTGAGCGTGATGTTATCAGAAAGTGTATCGCTAAGGATCTTGATGCCACGGCAACGGGTGTTATGGATATCATGACGGCAGAAGTTAAAACCATCCGGGCTGGAGACAGTATTGCCATGGCCATAGAGATAATGCAGGAAGGCGGATTTCATCGTGTGCCTGTAGTTGATGGCGAAAAAGTCATCGGCCTGATTACCAGTGATGATATTCCGGATGAATATCGTATGCTGCTGGAACGTTTCAGGGAAATGCGCGGCACTTGATTTTGTAGTCAGTTTTGAGACACCGCATATTGCCGGCCACTAACATGATGAACTATTAGGAAACCAAATTGCTGCTTCGGGAAATCTGCAGAGCCCGGTAGAGAATAGTTTTAACAGTGAGATTTGCATTTGGTCGTGTTTCATATAAGGTTGGTTTGCGCCCATTTTTTCGGCTGAGAATACAAAACCCACTAAAGGAAATCACGAATGAAATTAAAATTTACCATTGCATCCATTTTCTTGGCTTCAGCTACTTTCGTCTCCACCTCCCAGGCTGGTACCCTGGATGATGTCAAATCCAAGGGATATGTCGACTGTGGAGTCAGCACCGGTCTTGCCGGTTTTTCCCAGAAAAACGAGAAAGGTGAATGGAGTGGTTTGGATGTCGATGTTTGTCGCGGCGTTGCTGCAGCTGTATTGGGTGATGCGGCAAAAGTCAAGTACAAGCCGTTAACAGCAAAAGAGCGTTTTACAGCCCTGCAGTCCGGTGAAATTGACATGTTGTCACGCAATACCACCTGGACCCATACCCGTGATACCTCGCTGGGGCTGAATTTTGCCGGAACCATTTACTACGATGGGACTGGCTTTATGGTACGCAAGGAACTTGGTGTAAAAAGTGCCAAAGAACTCGATGGCGCTGCTGCATGTATTCAGGCAGGTACTTCAACGGAGTTGGCAATTGCAGATTATTTCCGTGAAAACAACATGAATTTCACCGTGGTCACCTTTGATACTTCAGACCAGACCCGCAGCGGTTTTGAATCCGGGCGTTGTGATTTCCTTACTTCTGACCAGTCACAGCTGTATGCATTACGTATCGGCCTGAAAGACCCTGCGGGTGCAATCGTACTGCCGGAGGTCATCTCCAAAGAGCCCCTCGGTCCAGTGGTGCGTCAGGGCGACGATGAATGGTTCAATATTGTAAAATGGGTTGTGAATGCTTCGATCGAAGGCGAATACCAGGGCGTCACATCCGAAAATGCCGATGAACTGCGTAAAAACGGTAAACCTGGTCAAAAACGCCTGCTGGGCAGTGAGGGTGACCTTGGCAAAAAGCTGGGTCTGTCCGCGGACTGGGCATATAACGTGATTACCCAGGTGGGTAACTATGCAGAGTCCTTTGAAAGAAATGTGGGAAAAGATTCTCCATTAAAAATTGAACGCGGCCTGAATGCGCAGTGGACCAATGGAGGCATCCTGTACTCACCAGCGATGCGCTAAAATCCAGTCAGTTATAAAGAGCCAGGTTATCTCTGGCTCTTTTGGTTTGACCACATGATGTCTTCATGAATAATCGACCTGACATTTCGAAATCTCCGACTGAAACAGTTTTTTACAATAACCCGCATATTCGTTCAGTCATTTACCAGGTCCTGTTGGTACTGGGGCTGGGTTATTTCTTTTACCTGATTGTTTCCAATACATTGGCAAACATGGAAACCCGCGGTATCAAAAGCGGTTTCGATTTTCTTTGGGGAACCGCAGGCTTTGACATTCTCATGTCACTGATACCTTATGACGCTACCCATACCTACGGTAAAACTTTTGTTGTAGGCCTGTTAAATACCATCCTGGTTTCCATGATCGGTATCGTCCTGTCTACCATAGTGGGATTCATTATTGGCGTAGCCCACTTCTCCCACAACTGGCTGGTACGAAAACTGGCAACGATTTATATCGAAATTTTCAGGAATATACCCCTGCTACTGCAAATCTTTTTCTGGTATTTTGCGGTGCTTTCAGCACTTCCCGGCACACGTCAGAGCCTGTCATTGGGAGAGGCAGTTTTTCTCAATGTACGAGGCCTGTATTTGCCCGAACTGGTCGGCGAAGATGGCTCTGCAATAGTCTACCTGGCAATAGCAGTTGGCATTGTAGCCACGTTTATGGTTAAACGCTGGGCTAAAAAGCGCCAGGATCAAACCGGTAAACAGTTTCCGGTTTTTTATACCGGTTTAGCTTTCATCCTGGGATTGCCGGTTCTGGCACTGTTCATTATGGGGGTGCCATTTCATTGGGAATACCCTGAATTACGTGGATTTAATTACAGCGGTGGTATTACCGTGATACCTGAATTGATGGCACTGGCGCTGTCGCTGACGATTTATACCGGTGCTTTTATTGGCGAAGCTGTACGAGCTGGTGTGCAATCTGTGCCACATGGTCAGACCGAAGCGGCTCGCAGTATAGGTATGAAAGAAAAGCAGATCATGAAACTTATTATCGTGCCACAGGCGATGCGGGTTATTGCCCCTATCCTCAACAGCGAATATCAAAGCCTGGTAAAAAACTCGACCCTGGCTACAGCGATAGGCTACCCGGATCTGTTCACCGTGTTTGTTGGTACCACGCTCAACCAGACTGGGCAGGCAATAGAAATTGTTTTTATGACGATGGCTGTTTACTTTGTGTTTAACATGATTATTTCAGTCGTTATGAATTTATTTAACCGAAAAGTGACATTGGTTACGAAATAAAGAACAGACTGTCATTCAGAATATTTTTATGAAAACTTTTGAACCAGCACCATCAAGGCCAGCCCCCGAAATGACTGTAGGGGCTGTTGCCTGGTTAAAAAATAATCTGTTTTCTTCTATCCCTAATACAATAGCGACTTTTTTTATTCTGGCTATTCTTGCAAACCTGTTACCTGGCCTATTTGACTGGTTGTTGTTTTCAGCAAACTGGTCTGGAGAAACCCAGGACGATTGCGTCCAGGATGGGGCATGCTGGGTTTTTATCAGCGCCTGGTCGCAACAGTTTTTCTATGGCAGCTACCCCACTGAAGAACTCTGGCGGGTTAATCTTTGCCTTTTTCTGCTCATTGCCACTGTATTAGGTTCTTATTTTGTAAAAAAAGGAATACGTGAAAAGGTCTTCGTGCCTTTGTTCCTTGCTTTGCCTTTTATTGCGATACTCATTTTAAATGGTAGCTGGATCGGTCTTGAACCGGTGAGTACTGACTACTGGGGTGGCTTTTCACTCAATGTTTTCCTTGCTGCAGCCAGTATTATCATTGCTTTTCCACTGGGTTTCATCTGGGCTCTTGGCCGGCGCTCGAAAATGCCAATGGCACGCAGTATCAGCATTATTCTGATTGAGTTCTTTCGTGGGGTACCGGTATTGGCCCTGTTTTTTATGGGTTCGGTGATGTTGCCACTGTTCTTTCCTGAAGGAACCAATGTCGACAAATTGCTGCGTGTATGGATCGTATTGACGCTCTTTATGGCAGGCTACATGGCCGAAGTTTACCGCGGTGGTTTTAATGCGATACCCCAGGGCCAATATGAAGCAGCCGACTCCCTGGGTTTGGGATACTGGCAAAAAATCCTGTTAATCATTCTGCCCCAGGTTATCAAGGTTTCCATGCCAAACATTCTGGCAACCTTTGTGATGTTGTTTAAAAACACCAGCTTCCTGATGATTATCGGTATTTTTGAAATACTGAGTACTACACAGGCTGCTTTAAGTAACTCTTACTGGCTTGGTGGGCATGCTGAAGAAGGTTATTTATTTGTAGCTGGGGTTTTCTGGACTGTCTGTTTTGGCATGTCGGTAATCGCCTCTTCTATTGAGCGCAAGCTCAACACCGAACACAGGAAATAACGTGGTTTACTATGAGTACTGAAGAAACAAAGTCGCACACCACTTCTGAAGAAGTCATCATCATGCGTGACCTCAACAAGTGGTATGGCAATTTCCATGTATTAAAGGATATAAATCTGACTGTGCGTAAGGGTGAGCGTATCGTTATTTGCGGCCCATCAGGCTCAGGTAAATCCACCATGATTCGCTGTATTAACCGTCTTGAAGAGTTTCAGCAGGGCTCATTGATTGTTGATGGCATTGAGATGATTGAGGATGTAAAAAATATCGATGCCATTCGTCGCGATGTTGGTATGGTATTTCAGCACTTTAACCTGTTTCCTCACCTGACCATCATGGAAAACCTGTGCCTGGGGCCGATCTGGGTGCAGAAAAAGCCCAAAGCTGAAGCACAGGAAATTGCGATGAAATATCTGCAGCGGGTAAAAATTCCTGAACAGGCTGATAAGTATCCTGGCCAACTGTCCGGTGGTCAGCAACAGCGTGTCGCGATAGCGCGTTCTCTGTGCATGAGCCCCAACATCATGTTGTTCGATGAACCCACCTCGGCCCTTGATCCTGAGATGATTAAAGAGGTACTGGACGTTATGATCGAGTTGGCAGAAGAAGGTATGACCATGCTATGCGTGACTCATGAAATGGGTTTTGCCAAGAAGGTAGCTGACCGCGTAATTTTTATGGATGGCGGCGAAATCGTGGAACAGAACACGCCGCATGAATTCTTTGAAAGCCCCCAGGTTGACCGTACCAAGACATTCCTGGATCAGATTCTTAACCACTAGGGCCAGAGTGTTGCACTAGTTCCTGGTAAATAAGACGGTTTCTACAATACCGGGAAAATCACAGGTTTCAATAGCACACAATGTCCGCTTTTGATAGCCAGACAATGAAAATGGCGGGGCGCTGATATCGACACCTGATTTTATTCTCATGCGATTGTCAGGTCCCGGTGGTTTGTCGATGTTGGCTGTAAAACTACCAGCGGGTACATGCTCGGTAACAATAATATGCTCAAAACCCCTTAGCTGATCCACAATTGCCTTTATTGATTGGTTATCCAGATGCTGAAGTACCTGGCGTATCAGCAGAATATCAGCATCCGGCAGTTTTTCAGTCGTTGCATCCATGCAGTTAAACGTCAGGTTATCTGCCTTGAAGTGTTGCTGATTATGTACAACCAGTTCAGGCACAACGTCGATCGCATAATAATGCCGGGATTGGCTGTATAGCTGCCTGCCGATATTAAAATCACCACATCCCAGGTCAATCATTACCGGGCTTTGCGGCAGGGCAGCGATCAGGCTTTTTACCGCATGGACATAGGGGAGGGTCTGTGTTTCATCATGACTGCCAGTGCCTGAATAGAAGGGATATCGGGATGAAGTTCCCCAGTAACCTTTTTCATAGATTTCACTGAATAAGGTCTGGGTATCAAGTTTCGCCAGTTCACGTAACAAGGACTTGTTGAGCGTGTGGGTTTTATTCTGGTGTTTCATTTACAGGATAGAAAAGTCGACCAAACCATCATTTTTGTCCAGTGTCATTTGCATCTCGCAGTGACCTTCAGCTGTTTCGGGTTCATCACCACTGCAGGGACACAGGTTGGATATTTCCTGGTAAAAGACACTGAGTTTCAGTATCAGCTTGAGCCCGGTTTCCTGTTTATGCAGCAATGAAAATCTAAGGGTATCGTCAACAAATACACCCGAATAGTTGGCAACCTGTTTAAGCGGCAGGTCAGTGGATTCAAGTAGCTTTAACGCTTGCTGCAATTCAGCTTCAAAGCCTGGCGTGTTCCAGGAATCGAGTAGTGCGGGCAGTTTTTCCATTGAATATTCTGGGGGCATCCTGATTAAGTCGTTATTTGTTAAATCAAGCGAAGTTGAGATGAAACCGGGCAAAAAAAAGGGTGTCACTGCAGGACACCCTTTTGATTTCAAAGCAGCGTTTAAGCTTACTTCTTAGCTTCTTCGCGAGCTTTCACTTCCTTGATAACCTCTTCAGCAACGCTGTTAGGACATGCCGAGTAGTGAGAGAACTCCATGGAGAACTGGCCACGACCGGAGGTCATGGTACGCAGGTCACCAATGTAGCCAAACATCTCAGCCAGTGGTGCGTCAGCCTTGATGCGCACACCGGTAGTACCGGCTTCCTGGCCTTGGATCATTGCACGACGGCGGTTCAGGTCACCGATTACGTCACCCACGTGATCTTCAGGGGTGAAGACGTCAACCTTCATCACAGGTTCCATCAGCTGAGGGCCGGCTTTAGGCACTGACTGGCGGTAAGCCGCTTTGGCAGCAATCTCGTAAGCAACCGCCGAGGAGTCAACCGGGTGGAAAGCACCATCCATCAGGGTAACTTTAACGTCCAGCAGCGGGAAGCCGGCCAGCGTGCCTTTTTCCATGCTCAGTGCAAAGCCTTTCTCGACAGCAGGCCAGAATTCACGGGGAACGTTACCGCCCACAACCTTGGATTCGAAAACATAGCCCTCGTTCTTTTCAGCAGGCTCAATAACGTAATCGATCTTTGCGTACTGACCGGAACCACCAGACTGCTTCTTGTGCGTATAGCTGTCTTCACAAACCTGGGTGATGGTTTCACGGTAGGCAACCTGGGGTTTACCCACTTCAACTTCAACACCGTGGGTACGCTTGAGGATATCCACTTTAATATCCAGGTGAAGTTCACCCATACCTTTAATGATGGTTTCACCTGAGTCTTCATCTGTTTCAACGCGGAAAGAAGGATCTTCCTGCATCATCTTGTTGAGGGCGACACCCAGTTTCTCGGCAGCACCCTTGTCTTTTGGTGCAATCGCTATCGAGATCACAGGATCAGGGAAGACCATGGGTTCCAGGGTTGCAGGGTTGTCTTTATCAGCCAGGGTGTGGCCGGTCTGGGTATTTTTCAGACCAACAAAGGCAACGATGTCACCCGCCTGGCAGGAATCCAGTTCAATACGGTCGTCAGCATGCATTTCCACGATACGGCCGATACGCTCGGTTTTACCGGTGAAGGTATTCAGCAGGGTGTCGCCTTTCTTGATGGTACCCGAGTAGATACGAACGAAGGTCAGGGCGCCGAAACGGTCGTCCATGATCTTGAATGCCAGTGCTCGAACCGGTTTGGAAGGGTCAACAATGGCTTTCTCACCAGTTTCATTGCCTTCCATGTCAACTTCGTCCTGAGCCTCGACTTCAGTTGGATTGGGCAGGAAGTCAACCACAGCGTCCAGAACCAGCTGGATACCCTTGTTCTTGAAAGCAGAACCACAGTAAGTAGGGAAGAAGTCCAGCGCGATGGTGCCTTTGCGGATACAACGCTTGATGTCTTCGATAGATGGCTCTTCACCTTCCAGGTAGGCTTCCATCAGGTCATCGTCCTGCTCTACAGCCGTTTCGATCAGCTGCTCACGATATTCGGCGGCTTTATCCACCAGGTCAGCAGGGATATCCTGAATCTCAAAGTTTTCAGGCAGGCCGGTATCGTCCCAGACATAGGCTTTCTGACTGAGGACGTCTACAACACCGACGAAATCATCTTCAGTACCGATAGGCAGCGTCATAACCAGGGGGTTGGCACCCAGCACGTTTTTCACCTGGTCAACAACACGGTAAAAATCCGCACCCAGGCGGTCCAGCTTGTTGACGAAGATAACACGGGCAACTTCAGATTCGTTTGCATAACGCCAGTTGGTTTCTGACTGCGGCTCAACACCACCAGAACCACAGAATACGCCAACACCGCCGTCGAGAACTTTCAGCGAACGGTAAACTTCGATAGTGAAGTCAACGTGTCCGGGGGTGTCGATGATGTTCAGGCGGTGGCCATCCCACTCACAGCTGGTCGCAGCTGACTGGATGGTGATGCCGCGCTCGCGCTCCTGGTCCATGAAGTCGGTGGTGGCTTCACCATCATGTACTTCACCGGTTTTATGCACTTTACCAGTGAGTTTCAGAATTCGTTCGGTGGTCGTTGTTTTACCGGCATCAACGTGGGCGAAAATACCAATGTTTCTGTACTTGGTTAAATCAGTCATTGCTCTGTCCTGAGGTTAAAAAAAGGGCAATCCTTCATTCGGCACGACCACGTGAATGGCTGACTGATTTTGAGCCAGTCTTCCCGAATAAAACGATTGAAATTCCCTGAAAAAAATTTAGTCGCGCGATTATAGACGAAACTGGCGAAAAATCCATTCCCATACAGTCCCGACTGCCAGAAAATTTCCTGAATTTCGCCTTCAGGTACAGAAAATTTTCAAAATCAGTCGTATTCCGATGACAATTCGATGCGGTCGATACAGGCGCGGTTATGCTGCAATGGCTTAAGCCAGCCTTTGCGTCGGAATTCAGCTGTGGCTTTGCTGGCGCTTTCGGTAGTGATACCAAGCATGGCGCCCATGTCATCGCGTGTGGGCAGAAAGAAACTGTCATCTTCGGAGGTCTCGTCCAGCAGTAACAGCAGGCGGGCCACGCGTTGCTTTGAATTGCCGGTTGAAAGTCGCGTAATCCAGGTATTGGCATTATGCAGGGCTTTTTGCCATCTTTTCAGCACGGCATCGTGCAGCGCCGGGGTGTCCTTGCGCAGCATATCAATGACACTGATGGGTATGCGGCATACTTTGACATGATCCATGGTGATGGCATCGTGATCAATGGCTTGGCCTTCAAGACTTTCCAGGCCTGCCAGGTCTCCCTGGCCGAGTAAACGCACGATGCGACGGTCTCCGTTAGGCAGACGCTGCACCAGCTTGATAAGGCCTGAACGAATTGTGTAGACATAAGCGAGTTTTTCGCCCTGGTAGTAAAGGCGGTGGCCCGGTTCGTATTCTATGTCATGAATCGGTAAATGCAGGTTGTCGAACTGGTTCTGTTCGATGTCTGCAAAGAGTACCAGGTGGCGTATTGCGCAATTTTTGCACCGTTCAGCCCCTTTCCAGGCAGATTCAATCTGGTTTTTCTTCACGATAGGGAGCCCTGTTAATTAAGCCGTGTCGGGGGGAGAATACCACATCAGCACAACAGGCTGTGGGGATCTGATGGGGGCAGCAGGGGGTGTAAAACTAACGGGGCATAATTGCCACCGTCAGTTTTGAGGCTTAGAAAATTAGTTCTTGAATGGTTTATGACAGCCCTTGCAGGAATCTCCCAGAGGCCCCATCGCTGTGGCAACAGCGCCCTTATCACCGGATTGCGCAGCCATGTTCATGGCATCGGCCGCCTTTTTGAAATCACCCATTTTTTCTTCAAATGTTTCGAAATCCATCCAGATGTCTTCCAGCGCCGAGGAATCTTCTCCGGTTGAATCCTCCGGGAAACCCGCCATGATATTAAGTGAGGCAACACTGGCAATATCGGCTGCATGGGTTTTGATTTTTTCTGCGTCATAGGGCTGTTTCCCCTTGAGCATGCCACCAAGATGTTTCATGTTCCAGCTGAGGATGCTCATAACGCCCTGACGGTATTCGATTTCTTGTTCAAAGCTGTTTTCGGCCACAGTGGCAGTTGTAGACATTAATAGTGCCACAGCAAGCGTGGCAGCCAGTTTTTTCTTTGATGCTGGTTTGATCATTTTCTTCTCCGGGAATTTTGTTTAGTGTTGGAAAAATACTAGACGAGCTGAATTAAAAGGCAAGGATTATGATAATGGGGTTGTTTGATTTTTTGCTCACAGAAAAACAGAAAAAGGAAAAGGTGGCTATCCGTATTGGACTGGAAAGCGGGGCCTTCCAGGAATGCCCGGTGTGCCGCGATGTGACAGAGTCTGGCACATTTGAAAATTATGCAGACAAAGTGGCAGTAATAGTGGATCAGAAAATGGCGCTTCCGGCTGATATTGATATGAAACTGTTTCAGGGAAACAAAGAGGAACTGTTGCGTACCGTCAGCGAAGTGGCAAAAAGGCTGCCGTATCACTGTACCTGTCAGAGTAACTGATGGTGTTTTGGCTGATTGCTGTTCACATAAAGCAGGCAGTAACTCAGGAAGATTTGAGGTTTGCTGATTTGGCCTGAAACAGCATAAACCCGGAAACAATCAAGAGCAGGCCGGTAAAGTGATACCACAGCAAGCTTTCATTTAAAAATATGGCCGCCAGAACGGCGGTAAATATCGGCAACAGGCAAATGAAAAAACCGGACAGGCTGGCACCAATCATTGCAATGCCCCGGTTCCAGAACAGGTAAGATGCGATAGACGGAAAGATGGCAACATAAAGCAGGCTGTAACTCAGTGTGGTATTGATTTCAGGTAAAGGGTGAAGCGTTAAATCCCAGGCAAACAGGGGTATCAGCAACAGGCTGCCGCTGATAAAGGTTGCTCCGAGAAAAGCAGAGGGATGCAGGTCAGGCATCTTGCGTAACAGTACCGAGTAACAGGCATACACCAGGTTAGCGACCAGCATCAACAGGTCACCACTGACAAATTTCATTTCAGACAACACTGACCACTGGCCTTGAGTAACAACCAAAACCGCGCCACCAATGCTTAGCGCGATGCCCATCATGGCCAGCATTCCGGATTTTTCGCGATACAAAACCACCGCAAGCAGAATAATCATGGCGGGCATGGTGGTCTGTATCAGGGCGATGTTGTTTGAAGTGGTGGTTTGAGCAGATTGATACAGCAGTGTGTTAAACAGACTGACACCCAGTAAGCCCATCAGGGCTATATAGCGCCAGTGTTTCAACAATACGTCAGCATCCCTGCGCAGATGTTGCCAGACAAAGGGCAGTAGAATCACTGTAGCCAGCCACCAGCGACCACAGGAAAGTGCAACGGCTGAGATATCATTAT
>Ga0180436_10001387_pt1 | contig 23664 bp, 22 predicted proteins | sample SS_ome_2_FD_132434 | JGI IMG/M metagenome (GOLD analysis project Ga0180436, IMG submission 132434) | Hypersaline lake sediment archaeal communities from the Salton Sea, California, USA - SS_3_S_2 metaG | ecosystem: Environmental > Aquatic > Non-marine Saline and Alkaline > Hypersaline >... | reverse complement strand
TCAGTTCGAGCCGCCCTGCCCGTACGCGGTCTCCGAGTGGGCCGCGAGATCGAGTCCTTCGAACTCCTCTTCCTGGGTGACCCGCAGGTCGCCCATGACCGCCTTCAGGCCGTAGAGGATGATCGCGGTCGCTCCACAGGCGAAGACGGCCGTGAGGAGGATCGAGATCGCCTGGGCCCAGATCTGACCGCCGTAGCCGAGCCCGGTGGTCTCCGTGATGAAGATCCCGGTCGCGAGCGCCCCCCAGGCGCCGCCGACGCCGTGGACGCCGAAGACGTCGAGGGAGTCGTCGTAGCCGAGGGCCGGCTTGAGCATCGTGACCGCCGCATAACAGATGACCGCAGCGCCGGCGCCGATCCCGATCGCGCCGAGCGGACCGACGAAGGCACACGCCGGCGTGATCGCGACGAGGCCGGCGACGATCCCGGTCGCAGCGCCGAGGATCGTGGGCTTGCCGCGGTGGAACCACTCGATCATCGTCCAGACGAGCAGGCAGGTGACCGTGGCCGTCTGGGTCGTGAGGAACGCGAGGCCGGCGACGCCGTCCGCCGCGAGCTCGGAGCCGGCGTTGAAGCCGAACCAGCCGACCCAGAGCAGGGCCGCGCCGATCACCGTGAGCGGCAGGCTGTTCGGCGCCATGGACTCCTTGCCGTACCCGAGGCGCGGGCCGACGATGATCGCGGCGACGAGGGCCGAGAAGCCGCTCGACATGTGGACGACGAGGCCGCCGGCGAAGTCGAGGGCCTCGATCTCGGTCGCGATGTAGCCGCCCCCCCAGACCATGTGGGCGAGCGGGATGTAGACGACGAAGACCCAGATCGTGATGAAGATCGCGTAGACGCTGAAGCGCATGCGCTCCGCGAAGGCCCCGAGCATGAGCGCCGGGGTGATGATCGCGAACATGCCCTGGAACATGACGAAGACGTAGGTCGGGATCGTGCCCGAGACGCTGTCCGGAGTGATGCCGGCGAGGCCGAACATGGAGAGGTCGCCGATGAAGGCGTTGCCCTCGCCGAAGGCGAGCGAGTAGCCGACCAGGACCCAGAGCACGCCGATCATGCCCGCCGAGAACATGCACTGCATGAGGACCGAGAGCAGATTCTTGGTCCGAACGAGCCCGCCGTAGAAGAGCGCGAGGCCCGGCAGGGCCATCAGCAGGACCAGCAGGGTCGAAGTCATCATCCAGGCGGTGTCGCCGGTATCGAGGGTGTCCTCGGCGCGGGCGACGCCCGTCGTCAGGACGAGCGCGGCGCTCGCGAGGAGGGGAATCGCCAGGGCGCGGACCAGCGCGCGGACGGAGGACTCGGGTAGGACGGGCATGGGTGGGCTCTCCTTGCGCGGTCGAACGCGCGCGTTCTGGCTTCGTTCTTCAGCCAGCAAGAAGTGAGCCAAATACCGCGCTTCTGAGCCTTGATATACGCATACGAGATGCGCTGGGCGCGATCCACGGCCCGAAGACTGCTCGAATCGCGGGCACGACTGGCGCGAGAATGAGCACACCAACCGGCCCACTGCGCCACGATCGACACAGTGGGGCGAGGGGCTAGTCGCGCCGGGCCGGAAGCACGCCCCGCTCGCGAAGCCCGGTCCGAGCCGCCTCGTCGAGACCGAGCTCCGACAGGATCGCGTCCGTGTGCTCCCCGTAGAGCGCGGGCGCCCGACCGGGTGCGCTGGGCGTTCCAGAGAAGCGCGCCGCGGGCGCCGCCCGGCGATAGGGGCCGTAGACGGGATGCTCCGCCTCGATCACGGCACCGTTGTGGACCAGCTGCGGATCCCGGAGCACGTCCTTGTGCTCGAGCACCGGCGCGACGGGGACCTCCTCCGCGAGGAGCGCCTCGTAGGCCTCGGCGCTCGTCAGCTTCGCGAGCCCCGCGCTCATGACCTCCGCCCGCTCGAGGGCGTTCGCCTCCTCGCCGGACGCGATCCCTCGATGGCGCTCGGACTCGGCCAGGTCGTGGCGCCCCACTGCACGCAGGCCCCCGCGCATCTGCTCGGCCGTTCCCATCCAATAGATGATCTGGCCGTCCTTCGTCGGCGTCAGCTGATAGCGCTCGCCGGGCACCACGAAGGTCGACACGTCGTCGCCGACGAGCGTGTGCCGGAGCATGCCGTCGGGCCAGAAGAACGCGAGGCCGACGTCGAGCATCGCGACCCGGACGTGCTGCCCTCCCTGCCCGCGCTCCCGGGCGAAGAGCGCGGCCGTGATCGCCTGGGCCAGGGTCAGTGACGTCGCCTTGTCGACGACGGCGTTCCGGATCAGATCCGGAACGGGGATCTCGGGATTCATCTGCGCGGCGACGTGGCCCGTGAGCGCCTGGAAGATCGGGTCGTAGCCCCGACGGTCCGCGTACGGCCCGTCGTCCCCGTAGCCGGTGATCGATCCGTAGATCAGGTCGGGCTTCACCTTTCGAAGGTCGTCCTCGCCGATCCGCAATCGCTCCGCTGCCCCGGGGCGCCAGTTCTGGATCACCACGTCGGCCGTGGCTACGAGCTCGAGGAAGAGCGCGTGGCCCTCGTCCGTCTTGAGATCGATCCCGATCGATCGCTTGCCGTGATTGCAGTTCGCGTAGAGCGCGGCCATCCCGGCGCGGTAGTTGACGGGCTGGCGGCTCTCCTCGCCGTAGCGGGGCGGCTCGACCTTGATCACGTCCGCGCCCTGGTCTGCCAGCACCATCGCCGCCAGCGGACCCGAGATCACTTCGCTCACGTCGATCACGCGCACGCCGTCGAGGGGACCTGCCATGCTCGTTCTGCCTCCAGATACGCTCGCGCGCACTCGACCTTGCTAGGCGTCCGGAAAGAAGTTCGGGTCGCGCTTCTCGAGGAACGCGCGCATGCCTTCCTGCATCTCCGCGCTACCCTGGGTGCGGCGCACCTCCTGCCGCTCGACCCGCAGCGCCTCGTCGAGGCTCGCCCCTTCGGCGCCCACGACGCAGCGGAGCACCGCGGCGACGGCGTTCGGCGGCTTCGCCGCCAGCTCGTGGGCCAGGTCCTGCGCCCGCTGCTGGAGCTCGTCGTTCGGCCAGACTTCGTGGACGAGGCCGATCCGCAGGGCCTCGGGGCCCGAGATCATCTTGACCCGCAGGATGATGTCGAGGGCCGCCGCGCGGCCTACGCTCCGGGTCAGCCGCGCCGTGCCGCCCCAGGCGGGAATGCTGCCGAGATCGAGCTCGGGCAGGCCGATCTTGGCTCCCTCTTCCGCCGCCAGACGAAAGTGGCAACCGAGGGGCAGCTCGAGACCGCCGCCCAGGCAGTAGCCGTACATCGTCGCGATCCACGGCTTGCTCATGTTCTCGATCTTCGAGATCACGCGAAGCCGCTGGTCGAGCAGCGCCTCGAAGTTGCCCTTCCGCTTCGCGCCTTCCGGGATCTGCTTCAGATTCATGCCGACGGAGAAGTGCTCGTCCCCGGCGCCCCGGATCACGACGGCCCCGACGGAATCGTCCTTCGCGAGGGCATCGACCTGCGCCTCGAGCTCGTCCACGAAGTCCAGGCTCATGCGGTTGCGCGGCGCGTCGTCGTTGACGAGGGTGACGACCCGGCCTTCGCGCTCGACGATCAAGGCGTCGCTCATGCGGTCCTCCTGGCGCGGTCATCGCGCGACCCCACCAGTCTACGAGACCCCGCCCGATCGCCGCAGGCGGCCGACGCGACCGTGCGTCAGCCCTAGAAGAGCGGAGCGAGCGCGGCGCCGAAGCCGACGACCCAGGCGGTCGAGATCACGGTGGCGAGTACGTACTGGATGGCGGTGTTGGTCTTCATCTTGGATCCCTCCGGTGTGTTTGCCGATGGGATCAGGATCGTCGATGAAGGCGGGATCCCGTGTGAAGGGGTTCAAACGGCCGTCGATTTTCTCTTCGCCGCCCGGCTTCAGCGCGGGTCGAGGCGATAGACGAAACGGCTGGGATCGAAGCCCTCGAGCTCGGCGGCGTCCTCGACGAGGACGGCCCTTCGCTCGTAGATCGTGTCACCGAAGCGGACGCGCACGCGCGGGTCCGCCCGGAGGTACTCGAGCCAGGTCCGTCCCTCGGCCGGGTCGATGTAGAGCCGGCCGTCCTTCACGAAGTAGTTGAGCTCCACCGAGTACGGGTCGTCCGGCCGGAACTCCACGTCGACGAAGGCGTCGTCGACGAAGCTCCAGTCGTCGACGGGCTCGGTGGCGATCTCGCCACGGAGCGCTCCGCCCGGGAGCATGAAGAAGGGACCGCCGCATCCGGCGACGAGCATGACGAGGGCCAGGCCGACGGCGAAGACGAGGAGCGAGGAACGAAGCGCGAGACGCATGGGGGAAGACCTCCTGACGAGAGGAGCCAATCTAGCGACTCGCCCGGTCACCGCTCCGGACGCGGGGTCGCGTGGGACCGACGAGCTACGCTTCCCCCGCCCGACGAGGCACCTCGCTCCCCGCCCCACCCCTTGGAGACCCGATGTCCGACGCGAAGCCCTCCCTGATCCTCTACGGCGTGCCCTTCTCCCAGCCCGTGCGCGCCGTCCTCTGGCTCCTCTTCATCAAGCGCATGCCCTTCGAGATGGTGCTGATCAATCCGGGCTCGAAAGGCGAGAACGGGAGCCGGAACCCGAGCTACCTGGCGAAGAATCCGGCGGGCACGATCCCGACGATCGAGGACCGCGAGAGCGGGTTCGTCCTCGCCGAGGCCCACGCGATCCTCGCCTACCTCTGCAATCGTGAGGGTTGGACCGACCTCTACCCCGAGAACGCCGAGGCGCGCGCGCGCGTCGACTGGTACCTCCACTACCACCACCGGAACGTGCGCGATGCCTCACTCGGCCTCGTCGCCCCGAAGATCCGCAAGGACCTCGACATCCCGGAGGCGATGCAGAATGCGGCCCGGGCGACCGTCACGAAGGCGCTCGAAGCGCTCGAGACGGGCTGGCTCGCGGACTCGCCCTTCCTCTGCGGCGAGGCCGTCACGATCGCGGACCTCGGCTGCTATGCGGAGCTCGGTCAGCTCCAGGCGGACTACACGAACGTCTACGACTTCTCGCCCTTCCCGAACGTGAGCGCCTGGCTCGCGCGGATGCACGACGTCCCGGCCCACGACGACATCCACACCGTGCTCGCCGAGCTGGGCGACATCAGCGAGGAGGCCCCGTCGATGGAACGGATCGTCGGCGCCAACAAGAGCGCCCTCGGCGTCCTGAAGAAGCGACTCGCCGAATTCGGCGCTTGAGCGGAGACGCTGGGCGCAGGCCCCACGCCGCAGGCTTCGTCTACTTCGCGTGGAGCTGGACGGGCAGCTCGGTATACCCGTTCACGAAGCTGGACCGGGTCCGCACCGGCGGACCGACCACCTCGACCATCTCGTAGCGCTCCAGCAGCTCCTCCCAGAGGACGCGGACCTGGAGCTCGGCGATCCGGCTGCCCACGCAGAAGTGGCGGCCCCAGCCGAACGAGAGATGGTTCCGGTGGTCCTTCCGGTCGATCAGGAACTCGTTCGCGCGATCGATCGCGGTCTCGTCCCGGTTGCCCGACGCGTACCACATGAGGACCTTGTCGCCGGCCTTGATCGACTGGCCGCCGAGCTCGGTGTCCCGGGTGCAGGTCCGTCGCATGTGCGCGAGCGGAGTCTGCCAACGAATCATCTCGCTGGTCATGCTGGTGACGAGAGAGGGGTCCGCGCGCAGCTTGTCGTACTCGAACGGGTGCTCGTTCAGGGCGAGCACGCCGCCGCTGATCGAGTTCCGGGTCGTGTCGTTCCCGCCCACGATCAGGAGCACGAGCGTCGCGAGGAACGTCCGCGGATCCATGTCCTTCGTCGCTTCGCCGTCCGCCAGCAGACTCACGAAGTCCCCGGTCCGTCCCTTGCCCTTGCGCTCCTCCCAGAGTCCCTGGAAATGGTCTAGGCATTCGACGAGGACGGCGTGGCGCTCGTCGTGCGTGATCGAGTCGGGGCCCGGCAGATTCGGCTGGGTCGTCACGATGTCGGACCAGTAGGTCAGCTTTCGCTGCTCCTCGTACGGGAAGTCGAAGAGGTTCGCGAGCATGGAGGTCGTCAGCTCGATCGAGACCCGATCGACCCAGTCGAACGTCTCCCCGACCGGCAGCCCGTCGAGGATCTCGACGACCCGGTCCCGGATGATCGGCTCGAGGCGCTTCAGGTTCCGCGGCCCGACGGCCGGTGCGACCGTCTTCCGGTGGGCGATCTGCCGCGGCCCGTCCATCGAGATGAAGCTCGAGTCCATCGGCGAGTCCGGCAGCGGATCGCTGACCGTGATCGACCGCGCCGACGAGTAGGTGTCCGGATCCTTCTCGACCGTCACGATGTCGTCGAACTTCGTGATGCTCCAATAGGCCCCGAAATGACTCTCGGGCGTATAGTGGACCGGGTCTTCGCGCCGCAGACGGGCGAAGTAGCCGTGGTACTCGTCCGCCGCGAAGAGCTCGCCGTCGGCGGGATCGATCTTCTCCAGCGGGAACGTCTCCGGATCCGCCCCCACCTGCCCCGTCGATTGCGGCGTCTCCCCGCGGACCTGGGGCGTCGACGGGCGCGGCGGGAGCTTCGACCAGGCGTCGTCGGCGTTCGCGAACGCGACGGACTCGGTCTTGACGGCCTGACTCATGGGGACCTCCGGAAGGATGAAGCGAGAAGATAGGGGCTGCGCCCCCGCGCGCCTACCGCTCGTCGTCGTCCCCGAGACCGAGAGTCTCCTTCACCTTCCGCTCGAGGAAGCGGCGCTTGATCGCCGACATGCTCTTCTCGATCTCGTCCTGGCTCTGGAACGGGATCTCGACCGTCGCGTCCTCCGGCCGGGTGCCCCCCGGCAGGATCAGGCCCTCGCGGTCCGCGCTGAACAGGAACTCGTAGACCTTGGTGATCACCGGCTCGAGCAGCCACATGTTGTAGAGGAAGACGTCGGTCTCCTCGCGCGGGTCCTGCTCGACGTTGAAGACCTGCGGCGCCCAGAGCCGCCGCCAGGCGCGATCCCGGGGCGAAGGATCGTCCCCCGTGAAGAAGACCTTGAAGCGCCGCCACTTCGCGGCCAGCAGGGTCCTGCCCGAGAAGAAGAGCACGTGCTCCCGCGCCGAGCGCTCGGTCTCTCCGAGCAGGAAGGCGGACTGGTCGACACCGTCGATCACCCGCCCGGTCGGCAGCTTCGCCCCGGCGAGCGTGGCGAGGGTCGGGAAGACGTCGACGAGCGCCACGATCTCGTTCGAGACGCGACCGGGGGCCACGCGACCGGGCCAACGGACGATCGCGGGCGTCCGGATCGAGCCCTCGAACGCGCTCCCCAGGTAGCCGCGAAAGGGGCCCGAGTTCGAGACCTGGGGATAGTGGGCCGAGTCCGGGCCGTTGTCGCTCAGGTAGAGGACGATCGTGTCGTCCGAGAGCCCCGCCGCGTCGATCGCGTCCAGGACCTGACCGACGCGGTGGTCGTGCTCGACGATCACGTCGGCGAAATCGCCGTTCCCGCTGCGGCCCGCGAAATCCGGATGCGGCAGATACGGGTGATGGGGGTTCGACCAGGAGACGAAGAGGAAGAAGGGCCGGTCGTCCTCGGCGCGGTCGGCGATCCAGCGGACGGACTTCTCCGCGATGCGACCGTCGATCAGCGGCCGGTTGCCGAGATCGTAGGGCTCGACCTCGCGCACGGGCTCGCCTCGCTCCCCCTCGAGCAGGTGCGGCACGCGCGCGACCGTCGCGTCGAATCCGACCGCGACGGTGTCCATCGCGACGTTCGTCGAGAAGGGGAAGCCCCACCAGGTGTCGAAGCCCTGATTCGTCGGGAAGCGCTCCTCCGTCTCTCCCAGATGCCACTTGCCGAAGATCGCGGTCACGTAGCCGGCCTCCGACAGGGTCTCGGCGAGCGTGACCTCCCAGGGCGCCAGTCCGCCGGGCAGCCCCGGCGTCGCCGCGCGCCAGGTCCCCGAGCGGACGGGCATCCGCCCCGTCATGAGCGCGGACCGCGACGGCGTGCACTCGACCTCGACGTTGAAGTTCGTGAGGCGCAGCCCCTCTTCGGCCAGCGCATCGAGACGCGGCGTGGGCGCCCCGCGAAGCACCCCGCCGCCGTACGCGCCGATCTCGCCGTAACCGAGGTTGTCGCTCAAGAGGACGACGACGTTGGGGCGATCCTCCTCTGCCGCGGCGACCGGTCCTGCAACGAGACCCAGGATCAATGAGCCGACCCACGAGAGCGCGGCGGATCCCACGAGAGTACGAATCGTGGATCTCAACCGAGTGTCTCCTTCGCGACCCGTTCGAGCTCGTCGAGCACTTCCGGACCGCGCCCGTTCAGCCAGATCGTCGCGTGATCGACGCCGAGGTCCGCGAGGTCGTCCATCTCCGCGCGGCTTCGCAGGCAGTCCGGGAAGCCGAAGGCGACCCGCGTGAGGCTCGCCGGATCGCGTCCCGCGCGCGCCATCGCCTCCTCGAGCGAGGCGAGCCCGGCGCGCATCTCGTCGACGGTCGCGATCCCCGGAATCCAGCCCTCCGCCCAGGCAGCGATGCGATCGAAGATCCGCGGCGAGGCCCCGCCGAGGAGCACCGGCGGATGCGGCTTCGAAGCGGGCTTCGGATGCGATCGCACCGGAGGGAACCGAACGTATGGGCCGTCGTGACTGGCCTCGTCCTGGGTCCACAGTGCCTTCATCGCCGCGACCTGGTCCCGGATCTGCGCCCAGCGCCGATCGAAGTCGCCGCCGAGAATCTCCGTCTCCTCCCGCATCCAGCCGGCCCCCACGCCGAAGAGGAAGCGCCCTCCCGAGTCCGCGTCGAGGGTCGCTACGTCCTTGGCGAAGGCGATGGGCTCGTGGAGCGGAAGAAGACAAACGCCGGTCCCCACACGCAGGGTCGTCGTGACGGCGGCCGCCCGCGCGAGGGCGACGATCGGCGAGGAGAGCAACCCCGCGTATTCCGGCGGCTCACCGGTCTCGGACGCGGGATAGACATGCTCGTAGTCGACGGGGAGGACGACGTGCTCGCCGACCCAGAGCGACCCGAAGCCGAGCGATTCCACCGCCTGCGCGACGCGCGCGATGTCGATGGCCCCCTCGCCGGCCGTGAAGAAGACTCCGATTTCCATGGCCCGGGGATCAGCCCATCGGGTAGCGGATCTCGCGCGTGACGCGATGGACCGCCTTCATGACGTCGGGCTCGAGGACGAGGTCGGACGCGGCGAAGATCTCGGGCAGCTGTTCCTCCTTCGTCGCGCCGACGATCGTGGAGGCCACGAAGTCGTGCTGCTTCGACCAGGCGACCGCGAGGGTCACGACGGAGATCCCCGCCTCGTCCGCGATCGCCCGGAAGCGCTCCGTCGACGCGAGCGCCGCATCGCTCACGAACCGATTCACCATCGCCCCCTGCCGCCCGCCCATCGCCTTGTAGCGGGAGAAGCGCGCGTCCTCGGGCCAGTCACCGCCGTTGTACTTCCCGCTCAGGACGCCGCCGGCGATCGGCGAGTACGGAATCAGGCTCACCCCCTCCTTGCGACACACCTGCGCCAGCTCGTCCTCGAAGCGCCGATTGTTCAGACTGAAGTTGTTCTGGATCGTCTGGTACTCGGCGACCCCGAGCCGGCGCGACGTCTCGAGGCTCTTCATGAGGCCCCAGCTCGTCTCGTTGCTGCAGCCGATCACGCGGACCTTGCCCGCGACGATCAGCTCGTCGAGCGCCTCCATCGTCTCGTCGTAGGGCTGGTCGTGATCCGGCCAGTGGGTCTGGTAGAGATCGATGTAGTCGGTCCCCAGGCGCTCGAGACTGGCTTCGACCGCACGCACGATGTTGTGCCGATCCAGGGTCGTCTTGCCCGAGCGCACGGACGCCTTGAGCCAGCCGTGCGAAGGACCCGCCACCTTCGTCGCCAGGATCACCGAGTCGCGATCCTTGGTCGCGAGCCACTTGCCTACGATCCGCTCGGTCTCTCCCGCCCAGGCGGGATCCGGCGGGACCGGGTAGTTCTCCGCGGTGTCGTAGAAGTCGATCCCCGCATCGTAGGCGTGGTCGAGGATCCGGAGACTCGTCTTCTCGTCCGCGTGGGAGCCGAACGTCATGGTCCCCATGCAGAGGTCCGAGACGACGAGGGCGCTGGTTCCGAGGCGACGATGCTGCATTCGACCTCCCGTCTCCGTGGCGAAGGCCCGGAGGCTTCGGAGCATACAGAACGTGGCGTCGCCGGCGCGGGCGACGCGGGCAGCCTCAGTCGAACTCGAGCTCGCCGCTCGCGAACAAGACGAAGACGAGCCAACCGACCAGCGTGATCCCCGCCGCGATCCCGAAGACGAGGCTCCAGGAGCCCGTCGCCTGAAGGATCATGCCCGTCGTGTAGACGCCGACCATGCCGGGGATCGTTCCTGCGGTGTTCGTCAGGCCCATCACCGTCCCCGCGTGCCGCGGCGCGATGTCGATGTGGTTGACAGCGAAGCCTCCGGTGACGAAGGCTCCGACCGCGGTCCCTACGGACATCACGACGATGGCGGCCCAGGCGGTCTCGATCTGCCCCACGATCAGGAGCGAGACCGCCGTCCCGAAGCAACCGATCGTCTGCATGATCTTCCGCACCCGAACGACGGGCAGCCCCGCCGCCAGCATCCGGTCGGCGACCTGTCCTGCGACGTTGATGAAGACGAACGAGGCGACGTGGGGGATCATCGTGAGCCAGCCGACCGACGCGAAGGGTACGCCCAGGCCTTCGCTCACGAAGGTGGGCAGCCAGGTGATCAGGATGTAGAGCGACCAGTTGTTGCAGAAGTGGGCGACGACGATCGCCCAGACGGCCCGGCTGCGCAGGAAGACTCCGAGCGAGGGCAGCGCTTCGCCCGCGCGATCGGGGATCTCCGCCTCGATCCGCGAGCGTTCTTCCGCCGGGATCGACGGGTGCTGCGCCGGCGTCGCGTACACGAAGAGCCACCAGGGCACGAACCAGACGAAGCCCAGGAGACCGAAGAGATAGAAGGCCCACTCCCACCCCCAGGCCGCGATGATCAGCGGCGTCACGACGAGTCCGAAGATCGTTCCGAGGGGGATTCCGCTGTTCGCCAGCCCCACGGCGCGGACGCGCTCGCTCTCGGGGACCCATCGCCCGAACAGACTGAAGAAGGACGGATAGGTCACCGCCTCTCCGGCGCCGAGTCCGATCCGGGCGATCAACAGTGCGCCGAGCCCCAGGAAGGCGGCCGGCGGCGTCAAGAGCGTGAAGAGCGACCAGAGGATCACGCCCACGCCGAGCACGACCTTGCCCCCGAAACGGTCCGCGAGGCGGCCACCGATGATCTGGAGCGTGATGTAGCCGGCGGCGAAAGAGGCGAGGACGATGCCGCGCGTCTCGAGGTCCCAGCCCAGGTCCTCGGCCATCGGGATGATCGCGACCGAGATATTGACGCGATCGATGTAGCAGAGGGTGACGGCGAGGAACGAGAGCGCGACGACGGTGTAGCGACGCGGCCAGTCGGAGAAGACGGACATCGGGACTCCGATCCTGCGCGTGCCGGGCGGGCGCGGGGGCCGCAAGGAGAAGGGCCGAGCCGGCCTGCGCCGACTCGGCCCTCGGAATCAGCGGATCAGGCTGGTCGCCCGAGCGCGCAGATCTTGTTGCCGTCCGGGTCGCGCAGATACGCGAGGTACATCTCGTTCTCCCGACGGCCCGGCGCATCCTCGATCGCGGTGCCGCCGTTGGCGACGCCGGCCGCGTGGAACGCGGCGCCCTGCTCGTCGCTCTCGACGAGGAAGCCGATCGTCCCTCCGTTCGCGGGGGTCGCGGGCTGGCCGTCGATCGGCGCGGTGATCGCGAAGATGCCCTGGGGGCTGATGTAGAAGTAACGGCCGTTGTTGTCGACGCCGGGTCCGATTCCGAGCGTACTGAGCACGGCGTCGTAGAAGCGTTTCGAAGCTTCGATGTCGTTGGTCCCGAGCATCACGTGGCTGAACATGGAGATCTCCCATTCGGGTTCATGGATTGGCGACGCGCGTGCATAGCCTCGTCGCTGGCGAAGGCGGCGATCTTCGCGGGCCCCGAGTCCGGGCCCCCGCCTCGACGCCCGGGACCGGATCGGGTGCGTCCCGGAGATCGGCCACGGGACGCCGGTCGACGCCGGTCAGATCAGCCCGTCGTAGGAGCCGCCGTCGAGCTGGAGGTTCTGGCCGGAGATGTAGCCCGCCTGGGCGCTGCACAGGAAGGCACAGGCGTCGGCGAACTCGCCCGGAAGACCGAGCCGTCCGGCGGCGATGCTGTCGACCTGCTGCTGCCGCGCCTCCTCGTAGCTGATCCCGCCGATCTTCATCGCGATCTGCGCCATCTGTTCCTGTCGCGGCGTGTCGATCCGCTCCGGCAGCAGATTGTTGATCGTCACGTTGTGGCGGACGGCCCCTTTCGAGATCGACTTGCAGAGCGCCGTCAGTCCCGTCCGCGCCGTCGTCGAGAGCGCCATCAGCCCGACCGGCGTCTTCACCATCGCGCTGGTGATGTTCACGATCCGGCCGAAGCCCCGCTCCTGCATGCCGGGCAGCAGCCCCCGGATCATCATCGCCGGCGCGAGCAGGTTCGCCTCGAGGGCCTCGAGCCACTTCGCGTGGTCCATGTCGAAGAAGTTGCCCGGAGGCGGCCCGGCGTTGTTGTTGACCAGGATGTCGGCATCGGGGCAGGCCGCGATCAGGCGCTCCCGCTCCGACTGGACGTTCAGGTCGGCCGCGACCGGCGTGACCGGGACGCCGCTCTCGTCCGCGATCGAGCGCGCCGTCGCCTCGAGCTTCGCGGGATCGCGTCCGTTCACGACGAGCTCCACGCCCTCCCGCGCCAGCGCCCGGGCACAGGCCTCGCCGAGCCCCTGACTCGACGCGCACACGAGCGCCTTGCGCCCCCGAATTCCGAGATCCATTCCGCTCCCTTCCGGCGTCCTCGATCGGACGCCGCAATGAACTACGATTTTCCCACCAGCGTCAAGTCGCCCGGTCGCGGACTCCCCGCGCGGGCCGCGCCAGCGAGGCCCCTCCGTGAAGCTCTCCGATCGTCACCGCCAGTTCTTCCGGAACGACCAGTTCCTCCACGCCTTCGGCATCAACGTCGCGTTCAACGGCGTGATCGCCTGGTTGATCCTCCGGGAGCACGAGACGATTCCGCTCTGGGGCGAGGCCGCCATGGGCCCCGACCTGCTTGCCACCGGCGTCCTGCTGCCCGTCATCATGACGCTGATCGTGTCCCGCCTCATCGGCGGTCAGGTCGCCAAGGGGGCGCTCCCGCCCCTCGATCGCGAGATCATCGCCACCCACGGACTCCATCGGCGTCCGGCCTTCGTCCGGGGGCTCGTGCTCGCCCTCTTCGCCACGCTCTGCGGCTCGCTGCCGATCGTCGCGCTCCTCGACCTCGCGAGCGCGCAGCCGGTCTCTCTCTGGGGCTTCGTGATCTTCAAGGCGCTCTGGGCCGGCGCCCTGGCCGCGATCGTCTCCCCGCCGATGGCGTACTGGGCCCTCGCCGCGGCCACGGAGGCGAACGCCGAGACGGCCTCCCCGGCCTAACGTTCCTCTCCGGCCCGACCCGCCGCGGCGGCGCGTTCCCGAGCGACGTCGGCCCACGGCGCACGATCCTCGGGCCCCCCGAAGCCGTCGGGGTCCCAGAGGAAGAGGAGGGGCGACGTCTCACCCGGTCGCGAATGGCGCGGCCAGGCTTCGGCGGCGGCCTTCATGGACGCCACGCGCTCCGGCTCTTCCGCCGCGAGGTCGCGTTCCTCGGTCGGATCCGCGAAGACGTCGTAGAGCCGCGGCGCGTCCCCCTGGAGCACGAGCTTCCAGGGGGCGCGATAGAGCGCCATCGCCCCGGTGTCCCCGATCACGTAGTCCGGAGTCCGACTCGGCCCGGTCCCGCGGAGCACGCCCCACTGGCTCGCGCCGTCGAGATCGCCCGGAACGTGATCCGCCGCGCCGATCGCGTCGAGCACCGTGGGCAGCACGTCGGAGATCGTCATGAAGCCGCCGTGGCGACCGGCGTCCAACCGCCCGGGCCACCAGATCGACGCCGGCACGCGTGCCCCTCCCTCGGCGATCGTCATCTTTCCACCTGGCAGGGGCCGGTTGTCACTCGCTCCGTCGTACGTGTTCGACACGATGAACTCGAGGGACGCGATCGGCACAGGGCGATCGAAGATCGAGAGGATGAGCTCGCTCGCACGCTCGAAGAGCGGAATGCGCGCTCCGGGGGAGAGCCCACCGTTGTCGCTCGAGAAGAACACGAGGGTGTTCTCGAGCATGCCCTCCTCCTCCAGGGTCTCGATCACGCGACCGATCGCCGCGTCCAGCTCCGTCACCATCCCGGCGTGCAAGCGGCGCTTCTCGTCCTCGATCGCCGCGTAGGTCTCGACCACGTCGTCGGGCGCTTCGTTGGGAAGGTGCGGCGCGGGGAGCGCGAAGTAGAGGAACGTCGGTCGCGAACGGTCTCGCGTGCGCAGCAGCCGGACGGCTTCGTCCGCCAGGAGACGGGTGCTGTACCCCTCCTCCCGGAGCGTCTCCCCGTTGCGCTGCCAGTCGTGGCCCCCTCCGTGGTTGTGGTCCCAGTACCCGATGCCCCCGGTCAGGTAGCCGTAGAAGTGCTCGAAGCCACGCGACTGTGGGAAGTAGTCCGGGACGACGTGGCCGAGGTGCCATTTCCCGACCATGAACCGCTGGTAGCCGAGCGCCGCCAGATACTGGGGCAGGATCCGCTCGTCGAGGCCGAGCCCGTCGCCCTCGTTCTTGCCGAGCGGCCGATGGATGCCGAGCCGCCGGGAGGACTTTCCGGTCATCAGGGCAGCACGCGTGGGACTGCAGCTCGGCTGGACGTAGAAGCGGTCGAGCTCGACGCCCTCGCCCGCGAGGCGGTCGAGGGTCGGCGTCCGGATCTCGCTCCCGTGGTAGCCGACGTCGTTCCAGCCGAGATCGTCCGCCAGGATGACGACGACGTGGGGCCGCTCCGTCGTGGTCTCGTCCGCCGTGGCGACCCACGCGACGCACGAGAGAAAGGTCAGGATCGCGAGCCGGGTGAGCCGGGTCATGCGCCCTCCAGGAGGACGCGCACCGCCGCGTCGGCCTTCTTGGCCTCGGCGATCCGGCTGCGCCCATGGCCGATGAGAGGATGGTCGTGATCGAGGATCGCCTGTCGATAGGAGGGACGCGCCTTGAGACGCGCCCAATAGGCGGCGACCTGCGGCCGTTCGGCCGGGTCGAGAAAGACGTTCTCGGCGCTCGCCTGGCGGATCCGCTCGAGGATCACGACCCAGCCCACGTCCGCGAGGGTGAAGGCGTCCCCCATGATCCAGGGGCCGCCCTTCGATTCCAACCGGGCCTCGAGCTCGTCGAGGAAGCCGCCGAGCAGACGTCGCGTCTCGGCGATCAGCTCGGGAACCGGCCCCAATCGCGGGAGACGCTCGATCCCGAAGAGCTTGAAGGCGATGAACATGAGCGGGCGGCGCTTGTCGAAATGGAAGAGCAGCCCCTCGAGGATCAGGGGGAGCGGGATCTTCTCGACCATCGTGCAGAAAAGCGGGAGCGTCTGGCCGGGGACCGCGTTGCCCGCCGACTTGCCGGGCTCCTCGAGCGGATTGGTCAGCGAAGTCCGGTCGACCCAGGCCTCCATCTCCGCGCGTTCGGCCGGATCGGACGGCACGAGCGAGGTCGCTCCGGGCGGCGCGAAGCGTGCCGCGTAGCGGATCTGCTCGTGGGACTCATAGATCGGATGCCCGTGGTGGAGCAGGACCGGAACCGTGCCACCGGGATTCACGCGCAGCAGCCTCGGGCGGAGCGTCTCGTATGCCCCCGTCTCGATCAGGTCGACGTGGTGGCCCACGTAGGGGATCTCTAGCTCGGCGAGGCAGATCCGGGTCTTCATCGAGCAGAGCGACAGCGCGTTGTGATAGAGCTCCCACTCCGCTTCGTGGGGAAACTCGACATCCGCCTGGAAACCGGCCGGGACGGGATGCGTCCGGCGTCGGCGCTTCTCGACGAGGAACCAGCCGATCGCCCCGATCACGAGCGCTGCGAGCGCGTAGCCTGCCACCCTGCCCCTCCCTTCCGAACGACGCGGGAGAGCATACGAGATCGGGCTCCGTCCCCGCAGAACCGCGCGTTCCGAGACGAGAGGAGAGCGACCTCCCTGCACGGGCCGACCGAAACCGCGCGGACGCGCGTCCCGGGGCGTCCCCATTCGAAGTCGCTAGGCTGCCCCTCATTCGATCGTGCCGGCAGCTAGCCGCGCCCATCCAGGAGAGCTGATCCATGGGATTCCGACTCGCGAACGTCGACGGCCGCGCAGCCCTCGTCCTCGGGGACGACTACTACGACCTCGAAGCGGTCTCGGGCGGGCGGATCGCCAGCGACCCGATGGCCGCGCTCGCCGTCTGCGACCAGCTCTCCGAGATCGCAGCCGGTCTCGACGCGCAGACGCCCACCGGCCGGCTCGCGGACGCGAAGCTCGGGCCGCCCTCCCCGCGCCCCGCCAACTCCTTCGGCATCGGCCTCAACTACCGCAACCACGCCGAGGAAGGCGGCATGCCGATTCCCGACGCACCGCTCGTCTTCGCCAAGTTCCCGTCCTGCATCGCAGGGCCGGACGACGACGTGCTGCTCCGAAGCGACTACGTCGACTACGAGGGCGAGCTCGTCGCCGTGATCGGCAGGACCGCGAAAGACGTCCCCGTCGAGCACGCCTGGGACCACGTCGCGGGGCTCTGCGTCGGACAGGACATCTCCGACCGGCCCAAGCAGTTCACCTCGGCCCCGCCCCAGTTCAACCTCGGCAAGTCGTTCGACACCTACGGGCCGATCGGTCCCGTGCTGATCTCACCGGACGAGCTCGCGAGCCGCGACGCCATGGAGCTCACCTGTGAGGTGAACGGCGAGGTCCGGCAGAAGGACAGCACCGGCGACCTGATCTTCGACGTGCCGACGCTCGTTTCCTACCTCTCGGGGATCCTGACGCTGCTCCCCGGCGACGTCATCTTCACGGGGACACCCGGCGGCGTCGGCGTGTTCCAGAACAAGCTGCTGAAGGACGGAGACGTGATCACCACGACGATCGAAGGCCTCGGGACGATCACGAACCGATGCGTGCGCGCGAGCGATCACCCGCGCGCGGACTTCCTCCCCGAACAGATGAAGCCGCTGCTCGGCGGCAAGTAGCCCGGGGCGCCGGCGATCAGTCCGCCGTCGCGAGCGGCGCACCGTTCAGGGTCGCCGTCGCGTTCACGGTCCGCGGATTCCGGATCGCATCCATCAGGAAGCACATCTTCTCGGCCTGCGCGACGACGACGGCAACCATCGCCTCATCGGCGCTCGACTCGAGCTCGAGCTTCGTCTCCACGTCGATCAGACGGCTCGCCGCGTTGCCGGCGCCGATCGAGCCGGTCTGCTCGAAGCGCGGCGTCACCACCAACGAAACGTGGTCGAACTCGACCTTCTTCGCCTCGCTCACCCGAGCGAGCTGCGTGAGCAGTCAGAAAGCGATCGAAGAAGCGAAGTAGGCGAGCGGCGGCGGGGCCGAGTCGTCGCCGCCGATCATGGCGCTCTCGTCGCAGAGGATCTCGAACGCCCCGAAGATCGCGCGCTTCACCTGCTTCGGGCCGCGCACGGTCTCTACGTCGAACTCGATTCGGACGCCCTTGCCGTGCGGGGCGTCGACCGGACTGATGCGGAACGGGTTCGATTGGTCGCTCATGCTTCCTCCTGGCGGCGGCCGCGCCGCCACACGAACGATACCCCAGGCGCGCGCCGACCGGGTCGCGCTAGGCGGTCGCACCGCGGCGACGCGCGGCGAGCGCGAGCGCGCCGGCCGCGAGCATCGCCCCGAAGCCCGGTTCGGGCACGAGCGACGGCTCGCAGGCGTCTCCGAAGCCGTCGAGGTCGGAATCTTCCTGGGCGAGGCTACAGAGTCCGCCGGTCCCGCAGTCCGCGTTCGCAGCGCACTCCGTTGCCAGCAGCGCGGCCTCGCCCGCCGTACAGGTCCCGCCGAGCGCATCGTTCGGGGCACCCGGGCAGTTGTCGAGCCCGTTGAGGACGCCGTCCTCGTCCCGGTCGACCGACATCCGCGGACCGGAGCCGGGCGGCACGCACGAGAGCGTCACCTCCTGACCGGCGACTGTGGCCTTCGCGCGAAGCGCGGCGCTCGTGATCGCCGCCGACCCGTCGTCGGGCAGGAAGGTCCCGTCGGTCTGCCGCAGATAGCCGATCGGCTGCGTGCCGCCGGCCTCGACGACCCGCGCGATCGCGTCGCACTCGGTCGCCCCCGCCCCCAGGATCTGGGAGGCGAAGCCCGCGCCCGCCCGCCCCAGGATCAGGTCCGCGCGCGCGTTCACGTCCGACGCGTCCGTTCCGGCCAGCAAGCCCGGCGTGAGCGTGACCTGCTGCCCGACGATCGGCGCGAGGTCGGTCGGGAAGACCATCATGAACGCTTCGATGTCCTCCTGCTCCGCGCTCGAGAGCGAGAAGACGTTGGCGCTCAGGAAGCGGTCCATCGTGTCGAAGGAGCCGTCGTGGGAGAATCCGGAGCCCCGGACCTGCGGGCCCTGGCTCGTGAAGGGACCGTCCGTAGCGGAGATGTCCTGGAAGCCGAACATCCCGACCTTCTGATACATGTTGCGCAGGTGCGGCACCTTGAAGACCTGGGTCAGCGCATCGAAGGTCGTCTCGCCGTTCCCGCCGAAGTGGCCGTTGGCCGCACCGATCGTATGGCAGCCCTGGCAGTCGGCGAGGTTGTCGGTGATCGGGGCTGGGGCCTCCTGGGTGCCGTAGAGCGCCGCGCCGTCGGTCTCGTTCGGCCCCGAGCCGGGGTTTCGGAGCGTGTTGTCGAGCTCGCGGATCGGGTTCGGCGGATAGCGGAGCTGGAGCGCGAACTCGCGGAAGGCCGTCATGTCGGCCGGGTCGAGCTGCCCTTCGTCTCGCCCGACGAGCCCGGGGAACGCGACGTTGAAGGCCTCGAAGGCCGCGATCTCGTCACCCTGCCGATCGCCCCGCCAATGCTGCGGGCCCATGTTGGCGAGGCCTCGCAGGCTCTGCGTCGCCATCGGCCCCTTCATGCCGTGGAAGTCGCGGATCGCGGGCGGAATGATGAAGGCCGGCGTGACCGGATTGAACGGGTTGTCGTTGGCGACGACGTCCACGTCCGGATCGCCGAGGTCCCACGGAAGGTCGTCCATGTCGCCGAAGAGGTGGCAGCTCGCACAGCTCGCCTCGCCGTTGCTGCTCGTCAGGTTCGCGTCGTAGAGGAAGGGACGGCCGGCGATCACCGTCTCGGGCTCCGGGTTCGTGAGCGGGATGCGCTGGGACTGCGCGGTCGTGTCGAGCTCGATCACCCGGAGGCTGTTGTCGAAGCGCGTGGTGACGTAGAGCTTGTCGCCGTTGCGCAGGACCGCAGACGGACCGCCGCCTTCGACCGGGATGTGGTCGCTCGCCTGGACCGTGAAGGTATCGGCCTCGAGGCCCGCGACGTCGTAGACGCCGATCCGGCCGGAGCCGTAGCCCGCCACGTAGATCGTGTTGCCGTCGGCCGAGAAGGCCATGCCGAGGGGCGTGGCGAGGCTCCGCTCCTTCGTGCCGGCGGGGACGGGCGTCGTCCCGTACGGGATGTGCTTGTTGAGATGGCGCGGCGACACGCTGCCGGCCACCGGGTCGATCACCGTGATCCGGGAGCGCGCGAGGTCGCCCCGCACCGAGGCGGGCTCGCCCGCAGGCTTGAGGCCGTTGTTCGTGACGTGATCACCCGGGCCCTCGAAGCGGATGTGATTCTGCGCGTCGGTGTTCGTGACGAAGATCTTCCCCGACGTCGGATGCACGGCCATGTTGAAGATCGACGTGCCGACGCTCGCATAGGGCGTGCCGATCTCGACCGGGATCGCGGCGTTCGCATCGATCGTGAACACGTCCTGGTCGGGCAGATCGAACTTCACCAGATCGGACCAGTCGCGGCCGAGCTCGTCCTGCCAGGCGTTCGGCGAGGTTCCGTCGCGGTTCTTCTGGACGATCAGGCCCGTCTCCGGTCCGTTCACGCCGGAGTGATCCTTGAGCGGCGTCGGCAAGCCACCGGGCGCGGTGGCGGCGCTCCCGCCGTTGCCCACCGTACAGCTCCCCTCGACGGTCTCGCTCGTGCGGTTACCCGCCGAGGTGTCGCAGACCGCCGCCTCGTGGAGCACCGTCGTCCGATTGCCGGATCGGTAGACCGCGACGTACACGCGATCGCCCGAGGCGCTCTTCGCGAGCGCGCGCGGCCGGTCGCCGAAGACCGTCACGACGGCGAGACGATCCCCTTCGAGGGAGTCCCCGAGCGCGGTCGCATCGAAGACGTAGACGTCGGCGCGTCCCTGTCCGGGCTGGTCGTAGTCGCCGTCGACGACGGGCGCGTTCTGCCCGCGGTGGGCCGTCGAGACGAAGGCACGTTCGCCGCCGGGGCCGGCGAACACGATGTCCTTGGGCTCGTCGCCGACGAGAAGCGTCCGCACGACGCGCGGCGTGCCGGTCACGTCGACGATGCTGACGCTGTCCGAGAGGTGGTTCACGACCCAGACTTCGCCGTCGTTGCGCGCCGCGACGGCGACGGGCTCGAGACCGACGCCGACGCTGCCGGCGGGGGTCAGGTTCCCCGCGGTGTCCACGTCGAAGAGGTCGAGGTGGCCGTCGGGGGTGTTCACGACGAAGAGCTTCTGCCCGTTCGGCGACAGGGCCATCGGACGGACATGGCCGCTCTCGAAGAGCTGATAGGCGTCCTGAGCGACGGCGGCCGTGGCCGCGAGCAGGGTGAGGGCGAGCGTGGCCACCCGAAGAGCGGAATGGAGAGGGCGCGTCATCCGTCCATTATGAGAGCCGGGCGCCCCTCGGGTCAATCGCAATCCCGGCGCAAGGGCGGCGTCGCCCCCGCAGGCGAGCTCAAGCGGTCCCGATCGGCCGTCCGGGCTCGTCACCATTGAAGACGATGACCTTCCGGTGCGGGAACGGGATCTCGACGCCGGCGTCGTCGAGGGCCTTCTTGATCTGCTCCGGGACGGAGTAGAGGATGTCGAAGTAGTGGGCTCCCTCGCAGAAGGGACGTACGAGGAAGTCGACGGAGCTGTCGTTCAGCGTCTCGATCTCGACGAAGGGCGCGGGATCCGAGAGGACGTGGGGATGCGCCGCGAGGATCTGGTCGATCGTCCGGCGGGCCGTATCGATGTCCGAGTCGTACGAGATCCCGAAGCGCATGTCGACGCCACGCACCGGGTGGTGGCTGTGGTTCACGATCTTCTCGCCCCAGATGCTTCCGTTGGGAACGATCACGTGTTGATTGTCGAAGGTCTTGAGGTTCGTCGTGAACAGGTCGATCCCGTCGACGAGACCGAAGAGGCCGGCGACTTCGACGAAGTCCCCCACCTTGTAGGGCCGGAAGATCATCAGCATCACGCCCGCAGCCAGGTTCGTCATCGCCCCCTGGAGCGCGAGCCCGATCGCGAGGCCCGCGGCGCCGAGGAGCGCGACGATCGACGCCGTCTGCACGCCGAAGCGGTTCAGGACGGCGATGAAGGTGAAGGCGAGCACGACGTAGCGCGCGATGCTGCCCAGGAAGGTGAAGAGCGTGCTGTCGAGCTGGGCGTGGCGTTCGCCCATCCCGACGATCAGGCGTCCGACCCGACCGGCGATCCAGTAGCCGATGATCAGGATGACGATCGCGAGCAGGACGTTCGTCGCCCACTCGAGCGCCGTCGGCAGGTACTGGTTGATGTCGAGGCTTTCGATCCAAGCTTCCACGGCTTCCTCCGGGTCTATTCAGCGGGACTCTCTCGGGCCAATGCAGAGTGAACCGGATTCGTCACGGCCGAGGAAGGGGCAAGCGGCCACGGTGGGATGAAGGGGGCCTGGAAGTGCTTCTTCGCGTTCGCCCGCGTGATCTCGTCGAGGGTCGTTCTAGCCGGTTCGAACCGGCAGCTTCTCCCACCCGCGAACCGACGAAGTATGCGCCTGGACCGCCTCGTCCCAGTCGACGTCCCACTCGGGCCAGCGCTTCAGCACCTCCTCGAGCGCGACACGCCCCTCGAGACGCGCGAGCGAGGCCCCTAGACAGAAATGGATCCCGAAGCCGAAGGAGAGGTGGTGGTCGATCTTGCGATCGATGTCGAAGCGGTCCGGATCTTCGAAGCGACGGGGATCCCGATTGGCCGCGCCGTTGAGCAGCGTCAGGATGCTTCCCTCCGGCACCGTCTGGCCGTGGTACTCCACGTCCTCCGTGACGTAGCGGGCCTGGATCGGAGACGGCGCCTCGTAGCGGAGGAGCTCCTCGATGGCGTTCGGGATCAGACTCGGATCCGCCGCGAGCCGTGCGCGCTGGTCGGGGTTCTCCGCGAGGACCTTTCCCGCCCAGCCGATGAGCCGCGTGGTCGTCTCGTTACCGGCGCCCGCGAGCAGGCCGACGAAGCCCACGATCTCCGCCCGCTCGAGCCGCCGCGTCTTCCCGTCCATGTCGACGAACTCGGCCTGGATCAGCTCGGTCATCAGGTCGTCGGCCGGGTGCTCCATCCGATGGTCGATGTACTTCTCGAAGCCGGCGAAGCTGAGCGCGCCCCCCTGGCGGCGCTGCTCCGGCATCTCCCCGTCCGAGAGGCGCAGGCCCGAGTCGATCCGGTCGCGGATCGCCTCCTGGTCCTCTTCCGGAACGCCGAGCAGCATGCCGATCGTCTTCATCGGCATCTGCGCGCCGAGGTCGGCGATGAAGTCGAAGCCGCCGCTTCCGACGAGGGGGTCGAGGCTCTCTGCGCAGAACGCGCGGATCTTCGGCTCGAGCGCGTTGATCTGGCGCGGGGTAAAGAGCTTCGCGAGCAGACTGCGGTGGAGGTCGTGGCTCGGGGGATCCTCGAAGAGGATCGATCCGGGCGGGATCTGGACCCCGTTGCGGATGATCTCGAGCACGGAGCCCCGCGCCGAGCTTAGCCGCTGCCAGTCCTTGAGTGCCCCTTCCACGTCGTCGAAACGCGACAGCGCGTAGAAGTCGTACTTCTCGTTGTAGTAGAGCGGTGCCTCGTCCTGCAGGCGGCGCCAGACGAGATACGGATCGGTGTCGATCTCGAAGTCGTAGGGGTCGTAGTAGAGGTCGGAGGCGGCAGCAGCCATCGGTCGGTCTCTCCGGGTCTATCGGTGTTCGTCAGGGACGTCGCCCGCTCGAGCGATCCGCGGGAGGATCAGTGTGCGAACCGTTCGTTCTCGCAACCGTCGGAATGCCGAGCTCCTCATCGATCGCTCAAGGCATGATGCCGACGCGAGCCACCGGCTCGGGTGCGGCCTGCCGGGCGGACAGCGCTCGTTCGAGACTGTCTTGGAGCACGTTCCGCGTCTCCCGCGGATCGATCATCTCGTCGAAGCCGAGCGAGCTCGCCGACGAATAGGAAGCCTGCAGCTCGATCTCCCGGAGCATCGCCGCCTCGTCCTCGTCGGACTTCCGCGAGGCGCTGAGCGCGCCCGCGCCCATCGCGCCGAGCGTCGTCCCCGGGTAGCCGAACACCGCCGACTGCCCGTCGAAGCCCATCATGCCCATGACCATCGAGCCGAAGCCGTAGGCCTTTCGGAGCGTGACCTGGAGCTTGGGACCCCGGTGGTTCGACTGCGCCGCGAACATCCTCGCCCCGGAGCGGAGGATGCCCTTCCGCTCCGACGCCGTCCCCGGCATCACGCCCGGATTGTCCGCGAGCATCACGAGCGGCAGATGGAACGAGTCCGCCACGTTCACGAAGTG
>Ga0180436_10001386_pt1 | contig 23677 bp, 20 predicted proteins | sample SS_ome_2_FD_132434 | JGI IMG/M metagenome (GOLD analysis project Ga0180436, IMG submission 132434) | Hypersaline lake sediment archaeal communities from the Salton Sea, California, USA - SS_3_S_2 metaG | ecosystem: Environmental > Aquatic > Non-marine Saline and Alkaline > Hypersaline >... | reverse complement strand
TCGGCCCGATCGCCCGAGAGCACGACGAAGCCAACATCGATGAGCGCCTCGTTCGGGCGCGCCGAACGGAGCGAGGTCTCGACGGAGCTGCAGACATCGTCGACGTACAGCGATCCGTATCGCCCGCCACGGCGACCGCGCGATCGGTCGACCATCAGCTCATCAGCGCCGTAGAGGACCCGCACACCCAGGACATCGTCGACGGTCAACCATCGGCTACCCGTGGCGATCACCTCATCCTGCTCGGGCGGCGAGCTCAGCAGGATCTCGCCTGCGACACCCCGCAGGCCCCGTACATCCCCGTTGAAGCAGTCGTTGACGACGTTGAGGTGTAGCCCCTTGAGCTCAGTCAGATAGCCCAGGCGGTCGCCGGCAGCGACCACAAGCTGACGGCCCACGCACGTGTGGCCGTCGGGCAGCGCGGCGAACGCTACGTGCGTCACGGCTTGGTCGGTACACTGACCGCCTTCGTCAACCCGCACGTCGACGCCCTCCATCACCGCCCCACAGGTGACGAAGCCACCAGGGTATGTCTCGATATGGTGTCGGAGCAGCCGGCGATGATCGCCCCCATCGCCACCCTCGTCCCCCAGGAAGCGAACCACGGGCGACAGGTTGAGCGCCCAGTCGGCTGAGTTGATCGCCGTAGCATCGCTCGGTGGCAGACAGAGTCCCATGGTCAGCCCGCGCGACCGCCAGGAGAAGGATGCCAGCCGCGCTGGTGAGCGATGCATCACAGCCCCGTGTTCAGGCTCGCACCACACGCCGGCAACCGACGGCTCGAAACCACCTGTGGGGCGCTCCGCAGCAGTGACGAGCGGCAGGTAGTTGACCAACATCGAGAGAGCACATGCGCGATCGGACTCAAGGCGCGTGTAGTAGTGCGGATTGACGTCCCGCATGTGACCCATGCGTCGACCGTAGAAGGTGCCATCGTCGCTGGCATCCATCTCGCGCTCGATCAGTTCCAGTTGACTGTCCGCCAACAAGAGGGCGTGGCCGTCGCCCAGAGCATCGGCTGCGTACAGCAGGGACGGCAGCAGGTACTCCTGGCAGTAGGCATAGCGAACGAGGCTGTCGCCGCCGATGCGCGCCAGACGCCCGTTGCCGAAGATAAACCGGCGCAGGACCGCCCAGAGATCGGCCTGATGGTGTCTCAGTGACTCGGGCACCAGCAGTCCTGCCGCGCGCATATCGAAGGCCAGCATCGCTGCATTGCTGATGCAGATGACCATATAGCCGACGTTGAGGTAGCTGTGGTGGTCCAGAGCGTAGCTGGGGAAGAAGTTGGCGCCAACGTGGCGATCGGAAACGGGCTCACCAGCCACCACGGTCCGGTTCTCTGCGTCCGCGGGCACCGAGATGCCATTGACAAAGTACGTGTGGGAGCGCTCCCGCCACGCAGAGGCATCCGGGTGATCTGGTGCCGCCTGTGCGGCTCGCCACAGGAGTGACCCGGACCAGATGTTGGATTCGGGAACATTCCGTCCGGCCTGCCCCCAGAGTCCGGCAACGACGCCGCTCTGGTCGCCACGACGGGCATCTCGAAGCAACCAGGTCGCCTCGCTGATCAGCAGGCGGCGTTTGGCTGCGACGTCCGCCTCGGTGAGGGTGTCCTCCAGAAGAGGCATCCCGTGCATCCCGCGCTCAATGCCCAGCTGGCTGATCCAGGAATGCCCCCACTGACGGCCGTCGTTGCCGGTGGCAGCGCCCGTCAGATGCGTGGCAAGCGCAAAGCGCAGGGCAACTAGGGAGCGGGATCGCCAGTGGTCAGCGTCCGGCCGGCCCACTTGGTGGGCCAGCGTAGCCATCGCGGCGGCATAATTCCAGTTGGACTGCACGCCCCAGTGGATGTAGCCAGGACCGTAGCAGCCCCTTGTGGGGTCGTCGGCATCCTCGTTCCAGAAGGGTTCGACAGCCTCGGCCCAACGCTCAAGCAGGGCCACAGACCTCGGGATCAGGGACTGAGTCAGCTGATGCTCCTAGCCAGGGACGGTGCGCCACTGGGGATGTAGACCACGGGCAGGCCCTGTAGTCGTGCGGCCAGAATCTCAGCCTGTCGGCGTATGGCGGGGCTCTCACTGACGCTGTGCAGCGTCTCTATCACCGGCATGCCCATCTCCAACGCGGCCATCAAGATGAACTCGCTCATCTCACCAATGATTAGCGCCTCGGCGCCGAGGTCGCGCGCGGCTTGCGGCATATGGATCTGGTTTTCGCCAAAGCCGCCGATGAGGAAGGCAAAGCGACGTACCAGCTTCTCGGGCTTACCAAACAGCCGGGGCCGGTCGAAGCCCAATCCCTCCGCGGCCGCCGCACATAGACCGGACACAGCTATTGGCTCCGGCAACTCGCAGACCGAGAAGTAGGTCTGCCGGGCGATCTCGGTCAACCCCGGTAGGCCGAGCGCGGCGACCGCCTGGTCGTTGACACCATCCCGGACGAGCGCGTCCCAGTTGGAGTGGCTTCGGTAGACCACGATGCCGTGCTCTTCCAGGAGGTCGCGGCGAAGCCGGTTGGACGCGATGTCGCCTGCCGCGGGACCGTCGTACCAGGGGCTCTCCTGGGGAGGCAACCAGATCGCCTCGTGGCAGATCAGCATGTCCAGACCACGAGCGGCGGCAGCGCGGATACTGCCAGAGTGCGCACACCAGCAACACCCCACCCCGCGTATATGTTGGTCGGGGTCACCAAAGATGAAACCCAGCTCATCGCCGGGAATCCCGGAAGAGAGCGGCGCGATCCGCTCGAAGACTGCGGCGACATCCCTTGCCGTCGTCACTGCGCATCACCCGCTCCGGCGCGCTCCCGCACGAAGTTTAGGATGGACATCACGACGTCATCGGCCTCCAAATCGCAAAGCATCTCGTGCTCGGTCTCCTTGAACCAGACAATGCGCTTGTCGGACGCCGGCGTGGCGATTCCGTCGAGGACGATCGTCGCGCTCTCGGGGGAAATGGTGCTGTCGTTGCGGCTCTGCACGATCAGGGCAGGCGTGGTGATCTCGGGCAGTCGAGCACGGGCAGCCGCTGAGAAGGCGAGGAACCTGCTGTACTGCGTCAATGGGTGCCCACGGGAAGTTGGTGTCGTTGGCCTCCAAGGTCCTATCCGCCCGCACCGGCGGCATCATGTGCCGGCGTTTGAGGAGCGACACGACAGGCAACAAGAAGGCCAGCGGGCGGCCTGGCGCCAGCGGTGATGCCGCCTGCCCGCCAGGCGCAGCCAGCACCAGGCTGTCGAGACACCCATCTCCCGCGTGGTCAGCGCCCAGCGTGATCGCGACCAGTCCGCCCATGCTATGGCCGATCACGATGGCGCGATCAACTTCGGTCAGCAAGTCCTGCAGTGCCGCTTCGGCATCGGCCACCCAGTCCTGCCAAACCACGCCACGCAGCGCATCCGGCGACTTTGCGCCGTGCCCGCGGAGCACCGGCATGCGTATGGGCAGTCCCAGAGCCTCGATGGGAGCCTTCATCGGCCTGACGCAGTCCAAGCTCGCCGTTAACCCGTGTATGATCAGTGCGCCAAGCATCTGCTTGACCATCCATCCTCCCTGTCTTCCACTCCGGCGCTCGAACGTGCGCGGCCCAGTGTCAGTCCTGGGCCAACGGCGACTCGGCACCCTCCACGAGCCTCGGGCCGCCTCTCAGATACCACGGAAGATGCATGTCCAGGACCCTGGGACGGATACCCAGCACCACACCGATTATCCCCAGCATGACAAGCCCGCCGGCGAAGCCGTTGTTGTAGAGGTTCATGTAGCCGTGAAGTCCGCCCACGTGCATCACCATCGGCAGGTGGATCGCGCCCACCACCAGACCGGCGAAGAAGCCAAACTGACCGGCGATCGGAGCGAGGGTTGTGCAGAACAGCGCCGCCAGCAGCGGCCCCGGCTCGGAGTGTGTCCAGATCTTGGGGATGCACATCAGATAGACACCCATCATGATCGGGAAGATGTTGCGCAGGTGCTTGCCCAGAGCGCCGAAGCCGACGATCGTCAGCACACCCGCCATCGTTGCGCCGTTCAGGTCGCCACCGACCAACAGCACGTAGGCGAGCCCCAGGAATCCGACCAAACCCATGTTGACCAACGTCGTCCCCAGATCGGCCACCTCGACGTAGTCCGTGGAGAGCTTGCCGGTCTGATGAATGATCTTGCGGAGTCCCTTCCAACTCGCCCCCCACGCGAGTCCCAGCGCGATAAGCACAAGCAGCAGCACCGTCGTGAAGACGGCAAAGAGCGTGGTATCAGTCGTGGACCAGTAGAAGGCCGGTTTCACCTCGAGCCCGAAGCCCCTCATCATCATGTAGGCGGCCACGCCGACAAAACCACCCGTGGTACCAGTGTTGTAGAGATTGTAGCCGAGGTGAATAGTGTAGATATGGCCCATCAGCGCGGCGAGGAGGAAGCCGCCCAGCAGCCCTGCCAGGGCGCCGGCCAGGAGCCCTGCCGTCCCCCAGCCAAAACCAAAGGCCATCTGCCCGACCAGGGGACCAAGGGTGGTGCCGAACAGATAGGGCGCCAACAGATCACGATTGTCACGTCCGGCGACCCTGCCGTAGATATAGATGCCCGCCAGGATCGGAAGCGTGTTCACGGGGTTCTTGCCGAACATGGCGAACCCCATGATCGTGAAAGCACCTGAAATCAGGTAGCCCGTGAACTTCGCATCGATAATCCACGCAACGGCCAAGGCAAGCAGGGTCATGATGCCGGCATTGACAAGAGCTGCCCCTGGACTTGCGAGGGCCACGTAGTCTGTGATCAAGATGCCCGGAGAGGTGACAATGGTGCCCAGCCCCGCGAGCACCTCGCTGAGTGGGTCCACCACGAGCCCGGTGACAATCGAGGCGATGCCGACGCCGCCCAGAAGCAGCGTAATCCGTCGACGGTTCCGATGGGCAATATCCATACAAGTCTCCTATGCACTAGGTCCCGGTGGTCAGTTTCACAAGTGTATTCGGGCATCCGGAAGCGGCAAATCGAGGTTCGGCGCCTTTGACGATGTCTGGGTCCGGGTCTATGCTGTGTCTGACCGAGCATAGATCACGGAGGGTACATGTACACACTTAGGAACGAAGCACTGGAAGTCACCATTCTGGACCCCGTAGCCGACCGCGAGCGGCTCGGCACCAGATACTGCACCGGCGGCTACATATTCGAGGTGAACGATCCCAGGTACGGGAACCTGTTGTCGGGCCCAACGTATCCCGACAGCTTCAACACGTTCGACGGACAGGGGATCCCCGATGCCTTCAACCGCGACCCGCTCACAGGAATCGGCGGAGCCCGCGCGGGAACGCAGCAGCCGCCCAACAACGGATTGGCGCTGGTCCTGGGGATTGGGACCGTCAATCTGCTGGAAAATGTGGTCGCGGAGTGGTGCGCGTGGGACGTGGTCGCCGACGGCACATCCGTCAGCATGGTGACCCGACACGATTTCCGCGGTTTCCAGGTGACGCTGTCGCGCACGGTCTCCCTACTGGGGCGCACGGTGCGCTCCAAGACGACCGTGGACAACGCACGGCGGCCCCTCTCGATCCGCTGGTTCCCCCACCCGTTCTATCCCCATCCCGAGACTGACGAGCTCGTGAAGTTCAACCTGGTCGTCAGCTTCCCGGAGAACAAAGGGTATGAGTTGGGTGACAACGGGTTCATCTTGCGTAGGGCAGGAGACTGGCAGCGGGGGCACTTCCAGGCACTGGACCACGTGGCCACCGGACCGCTCTCGGTCATCCAGAAACACCCGCAGTTGGGGCTTGTGGCCGCGACCACGAGCTACACACCGGATTTCTTCCCAATCTGGGGCAACGCCAACACCTTCTCGTGGGAGCCCTATCTGGAGCGGAGCCTGGCCCCGGGACAGTCAGCCAAGTGGTGGATCGACTACGAGTTCTGATCTGGCGTATAACTCCTGCAGCTTGCGCCGAGAGCGAAGTGCAGTAGGGTTGGGCTGACGCTGCGAAGGGCAGCGGATCGGGAAGACTGATCCGGCCTGCCCAGACTGGGGCGGTCGGCAGCCGCCACTTGTGGATCCTGACGTATAGCCGGGAGGGTGGTCGATGGCTACTGCAGGGACACCGCTCGCACCAACTCTGACCTCACCGAGACCCGTCGAATCAGAGTTGGTGATTAGTCTTGGCTGGCTCGCTGGGCTGCGGTGGATTGCTAGCGCCGCGGTCATCGTGGGCACGTGGGTGGCCGGGGCGCTCCTGCGCCTGACGATCCCGTCGATTCCCCTTGCCGGCATCGGCTTCGTGATCGGCCTGTACAACATCGGCTTCACGGTCTGGCACCGGCGCATCAGGCGCGTGGGCAATGCCGGCGACACGCACCCCTACGCCCTGGCTCGACTGCAGATCGCTGCCGATTGGCTCGCCATTGCCGCACTGGCCCATCTGTCGGGCGGCGTGGAGAGTCCGGTCATCTTCTACTGTGTCTTCCACACGATACTTGCCGCGCTATTGCTCTCCGAGCGTGACACGTATATCGCAGCGACAGCCGCGGTAGTGCTCCTTGGTGGCGTGGCGGCACTGGAGGCCTGGGGCATTCTCCCGCACTACCATGTGCCCGGCCTCTATGCCATAGAGCACTACCGGCAGAGTCTGTACTTGACTTCGACTTTCCTCTTCTTCACAAGCACTATCTTCGTCTCGGCCTATCTGACCACGCGCATCACGCGCCGACTCAGGGCACGCGAAGCCGAGATGATGCGTCTGAGCGAGAGCCTCCGAACGGCCTACCGCCAACTACAGACAGTCTATGCGAGCGCGCGCGACGTCACCTCAACCCTAGAGCTTCAGGAGGTGCTCGACCGTCTGACCAAAAGCACGACTGAGGCCGCCGACGCAAAGGGGTGCACCATCCGCCTGCTCCACGAGACAGGTACCCAGCTGCGCCTCGCCAGTAGCTATGGCTTGCGGGAGGAGTACTTGCACAAGGGAAACCTCGTGGTGGACCAGAATCCGCTGGTGTGCCAGGCCCTGAGCGGCGAGATCGTGGCCGTCCCTGATGTCGCGGCCGAAGGCAGGCTCCAGTTCGGCACCGAGGCCATCGCCGAGGGCATCCGCTCGACGCTGACGGCCCCGCTGATGGGCAAGACGGGTCCCCTGGGCATCATCCGCATCTACTGCGAGAGGGTGCACTGCTTCAGTCAGGAGGACCGAGAGTTCATCGCCTCGGTGGCCAGCCACGGTAGCATCGCCATCGAGAACGCTATGGCCTATGAAGCCATGCAGAACCTAGAGGAATCGAAGCGCAAGTTCGTGCTGCTCGTCACCCACGAGCTACGGTCGCCGCTCGCCGTCGTGCGCAGTCTGCTGGGCACGCTCTCGGGCGGCTATGCAGGACGCCTGACCGACCTGCAGCAGGAAGTCGTCGACCGGGCCAGGCGCAGGACCGATTTCCTGCAGACGCTGATCGACGACTTGCTCAACCTGGCCGCCGGGAAGGCAGGTCTGCGAATCACAGGCGAGACGGCAGAGCTCGACCTGCACGAGGTGCTCGCCACGGTCTCGGAGAGGTTCGCCGTGCCCGCTTCGGACAGGGGCATTCGGCTGGAGACCAACTATGTCGGGCCGACTTCGGTACCGGTAACAGCCACAGCCGAGGAGCTCGACAGGGCGGTGACCAATCTCATCTCGAACGCCATCAAGTACACGCCCCAGGGCGGCGCGGTGAGCGTCACCCTGGAAGCACGGTCCGGGCGGGCCTACCTCGAGGTGCGCGACACCGGCATCGGCATACCGCAGGAGTCGCTAGATCACCTATTCGAGGAGTTCTACCGAGCGCCCAACGCCAAGAGTCAGGTCAGCCAGGGAACAGGGCTGGGCCTGGTGATCACCAAGGACATCATAACGCGGTACGGCGGCACCATTCGGGTCAGTAGTACGGAGGGCGTGGGAACCACGTTCACCGTGATTCTGCCCGTCTCTAGAGACAGAACCAACAGATCACTCACCACCGGGAGGGACTAGATGGACACGAAGACGATTCTGATTGTGGATGACGACGCCGACCTGACGCTGGCAAACCGGCTGGTCCTTGAGAGTGCCGGCTACGCGGTTGAGGAGGCTGCGGATGGCGCGACCGCTTTGAAGAAGATGCGGGCGAACAAGCCGGACTTGGTACTCATGGACGTGATGATGGCCACGCCGATGGACGGCTACCATACCGTTCAGCAGATGGCCCACGACAACGACCTCTCGGGAATCCCCATCCTGATGATCTCGGCGGTGACAGCTTCTGAGTACGCGGCTCAATTCCCCACCACCGGGCCGCTCCCTATTCGCGACTTCATCGCCAAGCCGGTTGCGCCGGAAGCCCTGCTGAAGAAGATTCAGCGATGCCTCCGGTAAGGGGTGACCTGCAACCGGCACAAGTCAAACGATGAACTTCGGCTCCCGCCTGGCACCGTAGTCGGTGGACAGCCAGCGTGCGATGCGCAGCACACTCTGGTCCAGCATCGCGCGGGCACCTGTGGGGCACGCGCGAATGCACGCACAGCACAGCGTACACGCCCTGGCATCCGTCGTCACGGCGTGGCCAACCGAAACCGCCTGGGTCGGGCAGACGGCGGCACACGCGCCGCACAGCGTGCAGAGGGCGGGATCGGTCTCCGGAGCCACAGGCTCACGAGAGGAGCGTTCCCGGTAGGGGCGATCCCCAGGCATCCCGATCGGTTTCAGGTCTAGTCGCGCTGCGGCACTCGCCATCCGCTGCCGCAGTATCGCGCCGAAGCGCCGAGCTGAAGCAAGGTCTGCATCATCGGGGCGCCCCGGTGCGATGGGTGCGACTTCGCTGCTGAAGGAGTGCTCGCCGACAAAGGCTGCCCCGGCGAACGGGACGAAGCCTGCAGGATGGGCCCAATCCTCCAGCTCAACCAGCGCATCCTCCCACGCCCGGTTCCCATAGACGACCACCAGCGCGGCGGGCGTGACCGTGCCGCGGACCAGTGAGAGGCGTGCCATCTGGGTCAGCGGCACGCGCCCGCCATAGACTGGCGCCCCGACCAGCACCAGACCGGCATCGACCTGTACCTGTTCGGCGGGTAGCGTCGCCGGCAGCGTCAGGTCCAGCACCGACACGGATGCCGCCCCAACGCCCTCGGCAACGGCCGCCAGCACGCGCCTTGTCGTGCCGGTTGGCGAGTACACCACAAGTTGAACGGAGTCGATCTGCATCACGCTGCCTCCCCTAGGGCGCTCGGGTTCCCACCATCCCAGGCAATGCAAGATCCCCAAGCCCCATACAGCGGATATCCTGATAGCTGAGCCGACCATCCTCGAATCGACAGCGGACGGTCGGAGGGAGAGGTGTCTCGTACGAACACACCTTGACCAAGTCGAACACCACCACTGGCCACTCTCGGGCGGGCCGTGACGGCCGAGAGGCAGATCAGGTCCCCATCCACCCCATTCGCCGGAACATCCCCAGAGGGCACGTGACGCTCGCCATATAGACTGGATTCTGGCGGTGGCCACCATCGTTGTGTGAGCACTCCCAGGGCGCTCCATGGGCCGCGCCCACCCGGAAGTCATCGCGCCGGAGATTGGCCACATGGGCAAGCGCTAGTGCGACCGCCGCACCATTGTCGACCTGAGCCAGGGCGTGGCAGACCCAACCCACAGGCGTGGGCCAGTACGCGCCGTTCTGGTAGCGGTTCATGGGTTGGTCGCCGATCACACGCTCCCACATGGTCAGCCGGCAATGGTCCCAACCGATCGGCACGTGGCGCACCCCACCCTGCCACGCGATGCGTCCATCCCGCAGCATCGCGCAGAGCATCCGCGACATGTGCTCCGACTGAGGCTCGGGCACGGCGCCGACGACCACGGCGAAGGCCGATCCCCAGACGTCGGGCTGTCCGCTCAGACCGGTCGCAGCGCGAAGCAGACCGCTTTCGTGGCCGAAGACCGTCGGCAGGTGCGACCTGATACGCCGCTGGATCTCCTGGAAGACACGCGCCCTGGGGGTCCGTCCCACTAGCACACAGAGGTCAGCCATGCGTCCGGCCGCCTGATACCGGAGCAAAGAGCAGAATAGGAGTTCGCCGGTATGGACCACGGTGTCAGTGAAGCCGAAGGAGACACCGCGATCCTGTTCGGCGCACCAGACCAAGCCTGTCTCCTCACGGACCGATGGTACGGCGAAGGCCAGCTCCAGCCGATCGATGAGGGGCACGCCGGCGACCTCACGAAGCAGGAGATCGCCTCGACCCAGTTCAATGGCCGCGTGCCAGGCCATTGCCACGAAGTAGTAGTGGTCGTCCAGAGACGGCAGGTAGCCCCACGGCATCCCTTGGCCCTCGTAGTCATCCAGAGTGCCGGGGAAGAAGATGGGGCGTCCATCGAACGTGATGTGATCAGCGATCGCACCTCGGGGCACAAAGCTGCCACTGGCGGTGTGCCAGTCCGCGTCCGCCTGCAGACGGGCGGTCAACACAAGCGCGTGCACGACCTCAGCGGGGGTGAAGAGCCCGGCGTCCAGTGACATCGCGAAGTCGCGAACCCAGAATGCGGGGTAGCAGTCACGACCCCCGGGACGGACCAGCGTCTCGCCGGTAGTGTTGGGCCCGTGACCGGCCACGCTCGCGCCGGGTCGCACGCGCGATGCCTCGACGACGGCTGCTGCCAGGACCTCCAGGTAGGCCAGAGACGCTGAGAGGTCGCCGGACGCTGCGACGTCCGGCGACCCTACCAGATCTGTCACAACGTCACCGGGAAACCAGGCCCCCCAGCAGGGCACCGACGCCGGCCAGGATTAGGAAGACCGGCCAGATGACAGCCCAACTCCAGCCGAGGAGGAAGGTTGCGGCGACCAGCAGGAGCACAAGACCTCCGACGAACTGGCCGGAGACGTGGCCGCCGAAGTGACCGCCACTCGCCTGGTATGACCGCCACGCCTGGGCTAGAGAGCTGACTGCGGGGATCAGGATGAACAGTGCCCACCAGTTGCGCAGGATGGGCAGGTTCAGCCCCATGTTCCGCAAAAGGAAGATGACGCCCAGTGCGATCAACACCAGCCCCCCCGCCCACGGGGCCGCCCCCCACCGGTTGTCAGTGACAGCGGCTTCGGGGATCGGGTTGTCCGCTTCGGGCGCGGACTGCACCTCGACGAACGGTGACTGTTCTTCACTCATGTGCTAGCTCCTCCGGTTACGGGTTGATCTCACCCTATGTACGGGGGTCGGCGGTTCGGGTTGCAGATGGCAGCGCTAGCGTCGGGCGAAGACGTTGATGCGGCGGAAGGTCTCCATACACGTGCCGTCGGGCAGGCTCGTTTCCTCTACCATCCGGCGGTGCACATAGCGCCGGAATGGTTCGCGGCTGTCTGTAGGCAGGTGAGCCAGGAAGGGCACGATGCACGGCTGGTCCACCCATCGCAGCATCAACTCCTGGTCAGCAAATGCGCGGTCTATCGCCTCACCCCACACCTGGACATCACGGTACCCCGCCGCCGTGACCAACTTACCATACGTGGAGATTGATGGGAAGTGCCAGGGCCAGGAAAAGGAGGTGAAGTCAGGAGAAAAGGCCGGTAGCGCCATCGCCTCCCTAGCCACGCTATACAGGTGGCTACAGTTGCCCTCGGCCCCGAAGTTGAACCGGATCACCCCGCCCTGACGCAGTGCACGCCGGATACGCGGGAGCAGAGCCGCGTGGTCGGTGATCCAATGCAGGGTCGCATTCGAGAAGATGACGTCGAAGGCCTCCTCAAAGTCCAGGGCGTTGATGTCCATCCGTCTGAAAGCCAGGTTGCCGGTCAGTTTCTCCCGGGCCACCTCAATCATGCCCGCCGACGCGTCGATGCCAAGGACCTGTCCAGCAGGGACCAGCGCTGCCAGCTGTGCGGTCACGCGACCGTCACCACAGCCGAGGTCGAGGATGTGCTCGGCACCGCTCAGGCTCAGCTCAGAGATCAGACGCTCGCCCCACTCCTGTTGGTGGGCCGAGGCCTGAGCGTACTTCCTGCCGTCGAATTCGTGTGCCATATCGAGGCTCCCCTTCACTCCTGAATCAGGGCAAGCACCTCTGGAAGCAACTGCTGCGTTGTAGAGAGCGCCTCTCCGCCGTGTATCGTCACGTTGCCGCGCCAGTCGCCGAAGTAGCCACCGGCTTCCGACAGAATCGGCGGGAAGGGACCGCAGTCCCAGTCGCTCATCAGTGGGTCGAGCATCAGTTCGACTCGCCCGGTCGCGACCAGTGCATGTCCATAGGCGTCGCCCCATCCAGCACGGTAGTAGGTCGCTCTCCTGATCCGCTCCCACGCCTCGGCCCGCCCGCCGGTTTTGAAGCTGTTCACATCGGTGAAGGAGATCACGGATCGGTCCAGGCGCGTCTCGCTGGAGACTCGACAACGTCGACCATTACGCCAGCAGCCCTCTCCCGTCGCTGCAGCCAGCATCTCGTCGAGTGCCGGGAAGTAGGCAGCCCCTACCTCCACGCTTCCCTCAATCTCCAGACCGATGAGCACGGCGTAGAGCGGAACGCCCCGGATGAACGACTTCGTGCCATCAACAGGGTCCACGTACCATCGATGGGTGGCGTCGCCCGCCCCGTCCGCACCGTACTCCTCGCCGACGATGGCGTGGCGCGGATATGCGGCCTCAATCCGAGATCGGATCAACTGCTCGGATTGCCGATCGGCAATCGTGACCGGCGTGTCGTCGCTCTTGTAGTCAGCGTGGACACCCGCCTGGAAATGGCTCAGCGTCAGGCGACCGGCTAGGTAGGCGGTCTCCACGGCGAAGTCGAGGTAGTCTCGCAGGGATTGCGGCATAGCCCTTCCTTTCGGATGCAGGTGGTGAGCTTGAATCCGTCAGAGGCTCGCCGCATCGAGTGCCGCGGCGAAGTCGTCTTCGCCCAGGGCGGCCCGCAACATCGCCAGCACGTTCTCCGACGGCGTCCCCACCTGCACCGCGTGGGTGGGCGCCGCGATGTAGCCGCCGCCCTCGCCAAAGACACGTACCAGACGCTGGGTCTCAGCACGGACCGACTCGGGATCGCCGTGGGGCAGCAGCGACTGCACAGGGATACCACCGTGGAAGCTCAAGCGATCGCCATAGGCAGCCTTCAGGCGCACCGGGTCCATACCTGCGGCATCCGTCTGAACAGCTTCCAGGACCTCGAGCCCGGCGTCGAGCAGATCGGGCAGGATGTCGAAGACGGCGCCATCGGTGTGGAGCATCACCACCGCGTGGGGAGCCAGCGACTTGGCAAGCCGAAAGAGCCGAGCGTGGTAGGGCCGGATCACCCGCCGGTACGCCCGCCGTGACATCAGCAAGCCCCGTTGGCCGCCGAGGTCGTCGGCGAAGTAGACGATGTCAATCAGGTCACCGGCAGCCGATAGGGCACGCGTCATCTTAGCTTCGAAGAACCCCGTGATGCGATCCATCGCAGCATGGACGACGTCCGGCTGAGTCAGCACGTTGATCAGCGCCTCCTCCAGACCGGTCATCCAGCAGTAGATTTCGAAGGGATTGCCCGAGTTGGCAATCGATAGCTTGCGCGCCCTCCGGCCATCGGGGTCGGCGGCCAACTCCTGCTCGCGGAAGTGTTCGTAGTCGTAGGGATCGGGATCGGGCCAAGGATAGGCGTCGAGTGCGGCAGGGTCTGTCACGCCTGCCAGGGGATAGTGGGATATCTCGTTGTACACTCCCTCGCCATACGACTGCGCCGATCGCTGGATCCCCCAGATATCGGTGTCGGCGTCTGGCGCGGCCAGCGGCTCCGGTTGCACCTCGCGGATGTCATCGACAGCGTCTCGCACCGTTGGCCAGTCGTAGCCCATCTCCCGAAGATGGGCTGTGAGGACGTTGTCCATTTCGGCCGTGGGACCGAAGTTCCACGCAAAGGGCACGCGAGCCGGCGTGCGGTGGGCCAGAGCTTCGACCACACGTTGTCGAGGTGTCATCAAGGCCTCCTAGGGCAGCTCGGTCCTGACCAGGAGCGCAAGATCATTGAGCTCGGTCGTCCCGCCGAGAGCGACGATGTCAGCGTCGCTGACGCCGATCAACCGCAACGGCTTGATGATGTTCTCCATCAGGTCGGGCACGTAGGTCTTCAGCAGCGCGCACGGCTCAGTTGGGACGACAGTCACGAAGCCAAGCGTGGCAGGCAAGAGCACCGTGTGCCCTGGCAGGAGACGCTCGTGGCGCTCGCCGTGGACAATCGTGCAGGCGCCTTCGATCACGGACAGCACGTAGAACCGGGCACCGTCGCAGTTGACCATCGTGGGCGCCATCAGATCCATGCGCTCCAGCGCAAAGTAGCGGCAGGCGTAGACGAAGGTGCGCTTGTTGGCGCCGCCCCCAAGCGTGATCGGCTGGGTCTTGGCGTCGAAGCCCTCTTCGAGATGCACACCTGCGAGTGCCTCTCGCACACCAGCCGCGCGCTCCGCAGGAGACAGATCCGGCGACGGACTCCGCAGACTGATGTAGACGTCGGAGTTCTGCATCACCTCGTAGAAGAGCACGCCGCCGGCCGAGTAGTGCATCGTGCCGGCGTAGAGCAGGAAAGCATCGCCGGGTAACACGGCGTACTCGCGCATCTGGTGACGCACCGTGCCGTCCATAATAGCGTCGCGAGCCGAGGAGAAGGTCGTTCCGTCGCGATTGCCGCAGTGTATGGTGGCACCGTCCCGAACGTGCAGCATGTACCAGGCCTCGGTCTTGCCGGGATCGTCGAGGCCGCGTTCAGCGGCCAGCTGGTCGCTGTGGTGTGCTTGCTCGGACAGCTTGTTCGAGGCGTCCAGGAACTTGATCAACAGCGGAAAGCGCGTGCCGCCCCTGGCGATGACGTCGGATCCGAGAAAGGCCTCGCCGTGGGTTGAAATCAGGTCGTGAAGGGTCTGTCCGGCCAGCGGTCCATTGAGGATCTCGCTGCTCTCGTCGCCACGGTCACAGACCTCCCAGGTCTCGGCGACCCGGTGGTCTTCCGGCAGACCAGTCTTGTCGTAGGCCTCAGCAATCCATCGGTCACCAAACCCATAGTTCCTGAGTATTTCCTTGAACCGCAATGGATACAGTATCTGTGACATTGGCTACCCGCTTCCTAGTCGCCCACCTTGATGACATCGAACCGGCGAGCATACTCGTTGTTGAGCTCGATCCCCAGTCCCGGCGCCGTCGGCGGTGTGAAGTAGCCGTCGGTCACGGTAGGTTCGAACGGCTCAACGAGGAGGTCGTATCGCCCGTCATCGAAGTATGGGAACCACTCCTGGATGATGAAGTTGGTGATACAGTTGTCTAGCTGAACCGCCGCTGCGGTGGAGACCGGTCCGCCGCAGTTGTGCGGCTGGACGTGAAGGTTGTAGGTCTCGGCGAAGGAAGCTATCTTCTTGGTTTCGCTGATCCCACCGGTCAGACCAAGGTCAGGCTGCAGGATATCGAGGACCTGCCCCTCGATATAGGGACGAAAGCCATACCGCGTGTAGAGGCGCTCTCCCGCCGCGATGGGGATGTCGACATTGGCGGCGACCTTCCTCATACACTCGACGTTCATCGCGTCCACCGGCTCCTCATAGAAGAACGGGGCGAGCTCCTCTAGGCGCTTGCCCATCCGGATGGCAGCCGAGGTGCCGAGGTTACCGTGCACTTCGACGAGGATGTCGATCCCGGGGCCGACCGCCTCACGTACCGACTTCACGCGCGCGTAGGCCAGGTCCGCCCGCTCGCGGCTCAGTGCGCGCCGGGAGTAGTCCCAGGTACCATCGGCGGTGACAGCAAAGGGGTCGAACTTCATGGCCGTGAACCCATCGGCAACGACCCCACAGGCAGCATCCGCATACTCCTGCGGCGTCACGAGACCCCTATACCAGCCGTTAGCGTAGAGCCGCAGTCGATCCCAGACGGGCCCGCCGAGGAGCTCGTAGACGGGAGCTCCCAGGGCCTTGCCCTTGATGTCCCAGAGCGCCTCATCGATGGCACTTAAGCCCCCGTAGACCACCGGACCGCCGCCCTGTCCCCAGAAGGTCCGCCGGTAGCCCTGGTTCCAGAGCGCCTCGATGCGGAGTGGATTTGCCCCAATCAGGTATTCCTGAGCCAGACCGCGCAACATGCCGATCCCTGCGTCGGCGCCCACGCCGTAGGCCAGCGCGATCTCACCGAGCCCGGTGATGCCCTCATCAGTGTGGATCTGGAGGATGACGGGGTTCCAGCCGGTGCTTGCCGTGCTGCCTAGCTTGACGTCAAAGATCTCAACATAGGTGATCTTCATCGTGGCCTCCTGTCTGACCTTCTTCCCCCGACTCTACACCCAGCTCAGCTGGGCGAAAGCCTGAAGACGCCGCCGGCTTTATCTGGGCCAGCACCATACCCGCCATCATCAGAGCGGCGCCCAATCCGCCACGCGTGCCGAGGCGCTCGCCCAGGAGCAACCCACCGCCAAGGGCGGCGAAGGCTGACTCAAGGCTCATGATGATGGCCGCCGGCGCCGGTGGGGCATAACGCTGCGTCACGGTCTGCAATGTGTAGGCGACCCCCACCGACATCAGGCCACCGTAGAGGATCGGCCACAGCCCCGCACGGATAGCAGGCCCCGCGATGGGCTCCGTGAGAACCGCCACCAGCCCGCTGAGAAAGGCGCAGACGGCGAACTGGGCCGCCGCCAGCGGCAGCGGGTCAATGCTCTGGGTGAGGAAGGCGACGAGCTGGATTTGGGCAGCAAAGAGGACGGCGCAGAGCAGGACCCAGGCATCGCCTGCCGAGGGGATAAGCCTGTCCGTCATCGTCAGGAAGTAGAGGCCGGCCACAGCCAGGGCTGCACCCGCCCACGTCAACCAGGGGGCACGTTCACCCCACGCCAGGGCCAGCAGCGGCACGAGAACCACATAGAGGCCGGTGATGAAGCCGGCCTTGCCGGCGGTCGTCGTCACGAGGCCAACCTGCTGAGCTGTGGCCGCACCGAAGAGCACCACCCCAAGCGCGGTTCCCCCGAGCAGCAGCCGCCGCAACGGAGCGCGGTATACCTGACGATGCCGAGTGGCGCGGATGATGGGGACCAGCGAGAGCGCGCCCAGCGCAAAGCGAATCGCGTTGAACGTGAATGGCCCCATATGGTCCATGCCGACGCGTTGGGCCACAAAGGCGAAGCCCCAGATCGCGGCAGCGACGAGCAGCAAGAGGTTGGCAGTCAACGTTGTCATGGGTGCGTCCCGCGGCCGCACTGTCGATGATTCAGCCGTCGACGCGCGGGGAATGGACACCATTGTACCACGGGTCGGGTGCGGCTCACTGGTGCACTCCCGCGGCGCTGGACGCCTAGGCCGGCCGTGTCGCCGCCGGCGTTGCGCGAACGCGAGTGAGGACTGCCACAACGGCCATGATCAGACCGGCCAGGATGAGCGCGCCACCGACGCCGGCGACATCCGCCAACGCACCCAGAACCGGTGCCATAGCAGCCATGAGGAGTGTGATGACCTGAGATTCGGCGGACAACCCTGAGGCCATCACGTCGCTGGGTATCTGGTCGCTCATGTACGCCACGTTGAGGGGGCGGCGCAAGTTGTGGAGCAGATAGAGTCCCAGGAAGACCAGAATCGACAACACGGGCAGGGAGCCCCACGCGGCCAGGCCGGCCACGACCAGGAGGCCTGCGCCGATGAGGAAGGTCACGTTGATGGCTCGAGCCACGTCACCGAAGCCCTCACCGATGCGCCCCGCATTGCGCGAGGCGTAGCTGCTCAGCAGGTAGATGCCCGAATAGACGGCACCGATGACCAGTGCGGACCGCCGGTCACCCTCCAAGGCCACGAACACCGGCAGTGCCACAGCGAAGGACTCCAGCACGGGCTGCAAGTAGTCCTTGGTCGCCTTGAAGAAGGCGTCGAAACCCGAGCTGTTGAGGATTGCCCGGATGGCCCGGGGGCTACGGAAGATGTCGAGGAAGGCTCTTGTAGTCGTACCGATCTGGGATGGGACATCGGCAAGCCGGAGGTCTCCCAACTCGCCATCCAGCCGCGCAGGGTACGTCGCGAGATTCACGAGGTCGATAATGTAGGGAAGGATGGAGGCGGCGAAGACGTAGCGGTACTCGCCCGAGTAGAAGACCAAGGCGGCCGCAAGGAGAGAGTTGAGGGCGGAGCCCAGCTGGGACGCGCTGCGCGTGCGCCCGTAGTAGGCCACCTTCAGATGACCGAGCTTCTCGATCCGCAGGTGCTCGAGGATCAGCGCCTTGTGCGTGCCGGTCCGAAAGGCCTCACCTACCGCAAACACAACCATCGCGGCCGCATAGCTGGCGAAACCTGGCCACACGAAGAACATCACGAACGAGACGATGTACGACGAGAACGACAGCACCATCGACCGGCGCCGGCCAAACGCGTCTGCCACCACGCCGGCCGGAATCTCCAGCAAGTTCGTTGCTATGTCTCTGACTGCGTAGAGCACGCCTATCTGGAAGAAGCTGAGCCCGGCATCACGGAAGAACAGAATCAGAAACGGCTCGAACAGGCGCAGGTTCTTCAGGAAGCCATACATCGAAAACCGGAACAGCAATCGATCGTGCTTGAACTCATCGGGTCTTGCCATACCAACCTCCGACCACACCCTCATCAGGCAATCATCAGGTTCACGTCAAGCTACAGGCCATTGGTATGCTAAACTACTATCGAGCGGACAGACTAGTACCGCGAAGCGATTCTCCTCCTTCTGAGAGCCGGGGGCCCGGGACAGCCCCCGGTTTCTCGCGTCAATGGCCCCCGGGTCACAGCAGCCGGACCCAGACCACGGCGAACGCAACAACAAGCGCAACGGATGGCACAATGCGCCGATAGAGCTTTCCCCACGTCGCGCCGTAGTAGTCCTTGGTCAGCGCCAGACACAGGTGCAGCGGCGAGAGAAGGATACCGCTGAAGCCGCCCACAAACAGCCAGACACCGGCACCCATGTCGCTGAGGGCGCTCCCGGCCAGCAGGGGAGCCGCCAGCGGGACGCTGAGTGCGAGGGCCGCGGCCGCCGTCCCCGTGAGCAGTCCCACGAGGAGTGGAACGGCAAACGCCACGAGCATCGAGGGCAGGCCCAGCAGCATCAGCGCCTGGGGTATCTGACTGACGGCACCCGAGTCCTCGATCACCTGCTTGAACACCATCACGCCGAAGATCGCCGCGAATGTGGTGATCGGGAAGCTGGCTTTGACGATACGCCACCAGACCCTGGCCGGCACGCGCCTGGCCGCGATGTAGATCACGATCACGCCCACAAGACTGTACGACATGGGCAGTCGCAACACGGCCACCGTCAGGATGACAAGCAGCAACGGCCACGTGCTGGACAGAAGCCGAGACCAGGCTGACCTGCGCACGCTTCTGCCACCCAACGGGCCGCTGCCTGACGACTTGCTCACACCCACAATGCCCCACAGTAGCCCGGAGACCAGTGCAACAACAGTGAGGGGCCAAGCCGCCGCGATGAACTCATAGACGGAGACACCCAGGAGCGCGGAGACCACGAGGAGCGATGAGTAGAGTGGGAAGACGTATTCAGTGGCGTGGCGGAACCAGTAGTTGACGAACGTCTTTCGTCCGGCCCCCATCCCCAGAGGCGTCCCCACCTCATCGACCATCGGAGCGGAAAACATAGCCCCGCCCAGCATCGGCATCAGTCCGAGCACCAAGGGCAGCAGCGCCACGGAGATGCGGCCATCCGGGACCAGTACCTGCAGAGCGTCCACCATCCCCTGGGTAGCTCGCGTGTGGCGCATCAGCTCGGCCAGAAGCAGCACCAGAAAGACGGCCAAGACGAGGTTCAGCGTGGCTGGCGCGACAACACCCCGCGCTAGCGACTCGATCCATCCCACCAGCGGGTAGCCGAACAACAGCGCCGTCAGGAGGGAGTCCAGGAGCAGTACGAGCCCAAGGTTCCATCGCCGCACGAGGAGCGCCACGGTCAGCGCCATCACTACGACCAGTTTCAGTAGGTCAGCCATTTGCCACCAGGATGCCCTTCCACAGAAGAGGACGCCTCGCGCGAGGCGCCCTGTTGTCGAGTTCCCACGCGGACCCGGGACGTAGCGGCACGCGGGCCTGAGGTCGCGCGAGCCTACATCAGCCGACGCGTCCGCTGATGTAGGCTTCGGTCCTTTCCTGACTCGGGTTGGTAAATAGCTGTGTCGTCGGTGCCGTCTCGACCAGTTCACCCAGCCAGAAGAAGGCCGTGTCCTCAGAGACCCGTCCGGCCTGCTGCATATTGTGCGTCACGATCACAATCGTGTAGTCCGTCCGAAGCTCGCGCATGAGGTCCTCCACCCGGAGCGTGTCAATGGGGTCGAGCGCAGAGCAGGGCTCATCCATCAGGACCACATCGGGCGCCACCGCGAGGGTGCGCGCGATACACAGGCGCTGCTGCTGCCCCAAGCTAAGGCCCAACGCAGGCTTGGATGTATCTCCATCAATCTCGTCCCATAGGTCAACGCGCCGAAGGTAGGTCTCCACCAGATCGTCCAGGTCGGATCTCTCTGCGATATCGAGCGAACGGGGGCCCATTGCGACGTTGTTGTAGATCGACTGCGGGAAGGGGTTGGGCTTCTGGAACACCAGACCCACCCGTCTCCGAAGCTCGACCACGTCCTCCGTGGGTGCATAGATATCCTGTCCATCGATCCGGACAGAGCCCGTGAGCCGCGTTCCCGGTATCTCCTCGTTCATGCGGTTGAGACACCTCAGGAGGGTGGACTTGCCACAGCCGCTGGGTCCGATGAACGCCGTGATGGACTTCTCGACGATGCCAAGCGTGATGTCGAAGAGCGCCTGATGTTCGCCGTAGTAGAAGTCCAGGTGCGACACGTCGATCTTGATGCTGTTGTCCAAGGGTGTCCGGCTCCTATGCAAGCGGTGCTGAGGCTTCGGCCAAGGAGTATAGAAGGCCGCGCGCTGCTGTCAACCGGACTCGGAAGTTGCGCCGAACTCAGACGCGGCACGGCACGGCGTGGGCTGTCCGGCCGCTGACAGACCCACAGCCCTCTCTTCACGCGCACTTGCGTTCTTCCAGCTATGGGAGTAGAATCCGCTTCCGTGAGATCGAGAACACGCTGCGCCCTCGCGGTCCTCTGGCTGGCCCTCCTCTGGGTCAGCGGCTGCCGCTCTGCGGCCGACAAGGGCGGTCAGAGTGGCGCCGGCCAATCGATCCAGAACAAGGGATCAGACACCATCGTCAACCTCGCTCTCGCCTGGGCGGAGCGGTACCGGGACATCGAGCCCGACGTGAGTATCGCAGTCACCGGTGGCGGCTCGGGCACGGGGATCGCGGCCTTGGTCAACGGCACGGTCAGCATCGCGAACGCGTCGCGTTCCATCAAGCAACAAGAGATCGACGACGCGAGGGCCAACGGGATCGAGCCCGTGGAGTTCGTGATCGCCCGAGACGCGATTGCCGTCATCGTCCACCCCAGCAACCCCATAGATCAGTTGACGCTTCAGCAGATATCCGATATCTATAGCGGGCGGGTGATCAACTGGCAGGAGGTGGGAGGAGAGGACCGCCCCATCGTCAAGCTCTCTAGGGAGACCAACTCAGGGACCCACGTCTACTTCCTCGAGTCGGTGGTCCGGCTGGGCGAGAAGGACAACGGCACGCTCTTCGCCACCGACACGCTGCTCCTGCCCTCGTCCGAGGGCATTGGCGCCGAGGTCCGTCAGAACCCCAACGCTATCGGCTACGACGGCCTGGGATATGTCACTCACGATATGAAGACCTTGGCCGTGGGGCTGACCGAGGCGGGACCTTTCTGGCTCCCCAGCATCGACACAGTCAACCAGGGCGTCTATCCGGTCGCCCGCGATCTGTACATGTACACCGCCGGCGAGCCAACAGGCGCTGTGGCCGTCTACCTCGATTGGATTCGCACTGGCGAGGCCCAGGCAATCGTCGCGGAGCTCGGTTTCGTCCCCATCCTGGAGTGACCATGCCAACGCCTTCGTCACCACAGTCACCAGGACCCAAACCGGATCGCCGTCGTGGCGCCCGCAGAGTGTCGCTCGCAGAGGCGCTGATCGAGCGTGCGATCCAGATCACAGGCTTGAGCGCAGTCGTCCTCGTGATCCTGATCTTCATCTTCCTGATTCGCGAGGGTGTCCCGGCGCTGCTGCAGGTGCCTCTCGCCGAGCTGGCTAGAGTGCGGTGGTATCCCATCGAGGAGTACTATGGACTCTTGCCGCTGATCGCCGGATCGCTTGTCATCACCGTCGGCGCCGCGGCCATCTCCCTGCCGCTGGGTGTGGCCACCGCCATCTTCATCGCCGAGATCGTGCCTGATTGGATGCGAGAGATCCTCAAGCCTGTCGTGGAGGTGCTCGCCGGCATTCCTTCCGTTGTCATCGGCTTCATGGGAATGCTCGTCATCGCCCCCCTCTTCCGGACAGCCCTCGGCATCCCCACCGGGCTGACCGCATTCACCGGGATTGTGTTGCTCGCGTGGATGGCCCTCCCCACCGTGGTAAGCGTGGTTGAGGACGTGCTCGACACCGTACCCAAGACCTACCGCGACGCGGGGCTCGCCTTGGGCATGACGCGGTGGCAGACCATCTGGCGCATCGTGCTCCCGGCAGGGAAGTCGGGCATCCTCACAGCCTTGATGCTGGGCATCGGCCGGGCCATCGGCGAGACGATGACAGTGATGATGGTGACCGGAAACGCGCCTCGGATGGCGAGGCATCCGCTGGACATCTTCCTGCCGATCCGGACGATGACGGCGACCATCGCTGCGGAGATGGGCGAGGTGGCGCAAGGAAGCACCCACTACCACGTGCTCTTCGCCGTAGGGCTGGCCCTCTTCGTCATCACGTTCGCGGTCAACCTGGCAGCCGCCGCCGTTGTCTTCAGTGGCACCGAGCGAGCCGAGAGGATGCTGTCGTGAGGGCCTCACGACAGGTGTCCCAGCGCATCGCCTTTGGGCTGATCTCGCTGGCCGCCCTCGTGGTGGTCATCCCCATCTTCTACATCATCGGCTACATCGTGGTCCAGAGCGCCGGCGCGGTGTCGTGGACCTTTCTGAGCGAGATGCCTCGCGATGGCATGAAAGCCGGTGGTGTCTTGCCGGCGATTGTCGGCACGCTGCTCCTCACCCTGGGCACGGCCATCATCGCGGTCCCCATCGGCGTCGGTGGAGCCATCTACCTTTCTGAATACGCGAAGGATACATGGGTTACTCGCGCCATCCGCATCGCCATCATCAACCTCGCCGGTATCCCGTCAGTGGTCTACGGGCTCTTCGGGTTAGGGCTCTTTGTGATCTTCCTCAACTTCGGGACGTCGATCCTGGCAGGATCCCTCACCCTGGGGATCATGACGCTGCCCGTTATCATCAGCACGTCGGAGGAGGCACTGAGGGCCGTTCCCCAGTCTTTCCGGCTGGTCAGCAACAGCCTGGGAGGAACGCGCTGGCAGACGATCCGCCGCGTTGTCCTGCCCCAGGCGCTTCCGGGTATTATCACAGGCATCATCCTGGGCATCGAGCGGGCTGCCGGCGAGACGGCGCCAATTCTGTTCACGGCTGCCGCTTTCTTCCTGCCGCGTCTGCCGGCATCCCTCTTCGATCAGACGATGGCCCTGCCGTACCACCTCTATGTGATCAGCACCCAGGTGCCGGGGATGCCGATCAGCATCCAGTACGGCACCGCACTGGTTCTTCTGCTCTTTGTGCTATCGATGAACTTGCTGGCCACGCTCATCAGGCGTCACTA
>Ga0180436_10001385_pt1 | contig 23679 bp, 17 predicted proteins | sample SS_ome_2_FD_132434 | JGI IMG/M metagenome (GOLD analysis project Ga0180436, IMG submission 132434) | Hypersaline lake sediment archaeal communities from the Salton Sea, California, USA - SS_3_S_2 metaG | ecosystem: Environmental > Aquatic > Non-marine Saline and Alkaline > Hypersaline >... | reverse complement strand
TGCTGGGACATACCTACGGGTCGTTCGATTTGTATGATTTTCGAGGAGACAGACTCGAGGCGAAGCTGGAGGAAGAGATCAACCTGGGCAGGTATTCATCCATCCTCTATTCCAACCCGAATAACCCGTCGTGGATCTGTCTCACGGAAAAGGAACTGGAGATCATCGGCAGGATCTCACGCAAATATGATGTTACGGTAATTGAGGACCTGGCCTATTTCGGTATGGATTTCCGGAAGGACATGTCACAACCCGGGAAACCGCCGTATCAGCCCACTGCTGCAAGGTATACCGATAACTGGCTGATGCTTATTTCGAGCTCCAAGGCGTTTAGTTACGCCGGGCAACGTATCGGCATGATGGTTGTATCGCCGACCCTGTATGACAGGAGGTTCCCTGACCTGAAGCGGTATTACAGTTCCGACAAATTCAGTCATGCCATGATCTACGGCGCGCTGTATGCACTGTCAGCCGGGGCTGCACATGCACCCCAATATGCACTTGCCGCGATCCTGAAAGCAGTGAATGACGGCACTTATGATTTTATCGAAGTAGTACGGGAATACGGGGAAAAGGCGAAGATCATGAAGGCACTCTTTTTGAAATACGGATTCAGGATTGTATATGAAAAAGACCTTGACGAACCGATTGCAGACGGGTTTTATTTCACCATTGCTTACCCGGGATTCCAGGGAACGGAGCTGGTGGAAGAGTTGTTGTTTTACGGGATCAGCGCCATTGCGCTGAACATTACGGGAAGTGCCTACACGGAAGGTCTGCGTGCCTGTGTGTCGCAGGTACGCAGGGACCAGTTCGGGGTGCTGGAAGAGCGGCTCAGGCGTTTTGCTGAAAATCATCCCGTTACATAATGCATACTGTTTCTAAATAGGGGCTTTTTGGGATAAATCATTTTATACGGGGACAACTTTTTTTTAATATCGGCAGGTTATCTATACTTTTCCGTAGTAATTGGCCGACGGAAGAACACCGGGGAATCCGGGAGCAAAGATGAGGGAAACCTCAACATCATGTTACATTGAGAAAGAAAATAAAAATCTGAGTTATGGGAAAAATGAGAGGAGCCATCGTAGTAGATACCGAACGCTGTAAAGGGTGCGAGGTTTGTGTTGTAAATTGCCCAACAGACACCATTGGCATGGCAGAAGAAGTAAACGGGAAAGGATATCACTACGCATATATGAAGTATCCCGAAAACTGCACGGGTTGTTCGAACTGCGCGATTGTTTGTCCGGATGGCGTAATTACGGTATACAGGGTAAAAACAGAAAAATAAAGAGATACTGATATGGGTGAAATTCAATTGATGAAAGGAAATGAGGCCGTTGCTGAAGCAGCAATCCGGGCCGGCCTGGATGCCTATTTTGGCTATCCCATTACACCGCAGTCTGAGGTACTTGAATACCTGACACTTCAGCGGCCTGAGGAAAGGACCGGCATGGTGGTGCTGCAGGCTGAAAGCGAGATTGCAGCCATAAATATGGTATATGGTGCCGCCGGTACCGGGAAAAAAGTCATGACCTCCTCTTCCAGTCCGGGCATCAGCCTGAAAATGGAAGGGATCAGTTATATAGCGGGTGCGGAATTGCCGTGCCTGATTTTGAACGTGGTACGTGGCGGCCCCGGACTGGGGACCATCCAGCCTTCGCAGGCAGACTACTTCCAGGCTACCAAGGGAGGCGGACATGGTGATTACAGGCTGGTGGTGCTGGCACCTGCATCGGTGCAGGAGATGGCAGATTTTGTTGACAAGGGAATGGAACTGGCTTTTAAATACCGGAACCCCGTAATGATCCTTTCCGACGGCCTGATTGGCCAGATGATGGAGAAGGTGGAACTGCCCGAACAGAAGGAACGTCTGACTGAATTTGACCCCAGCTGGACCATCACAGGGAAAACACCCGATCGTGAAAGGAACATCATTACTTCCCTGAACCTGGATTCCGAAAAGCAATATGAACATAATATGAAGCTGCAGGAGAAATATGCCAGCATGAAGGAAGATGTGATGTATGAAACCTTCGATTGTGAGGATGCTGAATTCCTGCTGGTGGCTTATGGATCCAGCGCCAGGATATGTCAGAAAGCGGTGGATGTGGCACGCAGCCGGGGTAAAAAGCTCGGACTGTTGCGCCCGATTACCCTGTTCCCTTTTCCAACAGAGATCATTGCAAAATTGTCACGACAGGTCAAAGGGATCCTTTCTGCTGAACTGAATGCCGGACAGATGGTGGAGGATGTCAGGCTGGCAGTGAACGGACGCATCCCCGTGTACCATTACGGGACCCCGGGCGGTAAGATCTATTCGCCCGATGATATATTGAAAGCAATTGATGAAAAACTAATGGGAGGATACTAATGGATATCAAAGATATTATTCAACCGGAAAACCTGGTCCATAAGCGCACGCCGCTGATGACCGATGCGACATTGTCCTACTGTCCCGGATGCGGTCACGGTACTGCGCACCACCTGGTCATGGAGGTCATTGAGGAAATGGGTATACAGCAGGACACCATCGGGATCGCCCCCGTGGGATGTTCTGTCCTGGCATATGATTTCATGGATATTGACATGTCGCAGGCGGCGCACGGACGTGCACCTGCCGTGGCTACCGGCATCAAGCGACTGTGGCCTGAAAAATATGTGTTCACCTACCAGGGCGACGGCGACCTTGCAGCCATAGGCACTGCGGAGACCATCCATGCCTGTAACAGGGGAGAGAACATCGTGATCATCTTTATCAATAATGGCATCTATGGCATGACCGGCGGACAGATGGCGCCAACTACGCTGGAGGGAATGAAGTCATCTACCTCTCCCTACGGACGGGATACGCAACTGATGGGTCATCCGCTGAAGATCACCGAACTGGTGGCACAGCTTCCCGGTACCTATTTTGTGACCCGACAGGCGGTGCACAAGTCAGGGAATGTAAGAAAAACCAGGAAGGCGATCAAGAAAGCCTTCGAGGTCCAGCGCGATAAGAAGGGACTGGCATTTGTGGAGATCGTCTCCAACTGCAATTCGGGATGGAAGATGACCCCCAATGAATCCAACGTGTGGATGGAAGAACATATGTTCCCTTTCTACCCGCTGGGCGACATAAAAGTGGAGGGTAAGATTGTTAAGGACCTGGTAAAGGAGCTGATGTAGTTTGAAACAACGACAAAATCTGTAATTATGACTGAAGAAATAATCATAGCCGGTTTCGGAGGACAGGGCGTACTTTCCATGGGTAAGATCCTGGCTTATTCAGGGATCATGCAGGAGCAGGAAGTAAGCTGGATGCCTTCCTACGGGCCGGAAATGCGGGGTGGTACTGCCAATGTTACCGTGATACTCAGCGATGACCGGGTAAGTTCGCCTGTGTTGCATAGTTTTGATACGGCCATTATCCTGAACCAGCAGTCGCTCGATAAATTCGAATCGGCCGTGAAACCGGGCGGGCTGTTGCTTTATGATCCCAACGGAATCACCCGTCATCCCGAACGGGAAGACATCCGCATCTTCAAAGTCGAGGCTGCAGCGGAAGCTGCCGCGATGAAGTCACCCAAAACGTTTAATATGATCGTGCTTGGCGCCTACCTGAAGGTCAATCCCATCGTTGAATTCGACAATGTCATCAAGGGGCTTAAAAAATCACTGCCCGAACGTCATCACCACATGATTCCTGCCAATGAGAAAGCCATTCACCGTGGCATGGAGATCGTTAGCGAGGCCAAACTGTAGGCACATCACTTAGGCGTGATCCCTTTCTGCCCTGCCTGGACGAATCTGTTGAAAGAAGATTTCGTCCGGTCAATCTTTGCCTCCGGCTCATCTATTGTCGCGATGCGTTGGTCTATAAAAACAAGCATGTTATAAAGTTCGTGCGCAATTCTTCATACATTGGTCACAAATCTGTTGAAAGACTCCGATTTATGCAATAACTTTAGTATTCAAGTTGCCCACATATTAATACCATTCGGCATTGGAATCTGAACTTAAAAGCATATCTCTGGAAATAAGGAAGATAGCATTTGAATGGGAGGTACTTCTGAAAGACCTTTCCGAAGATGTTATCGTGGCCAGGCTCAACAGGCAGGGAAGAAACATCAAGCAGATCATCGGCCACCTGATCGATTCTGCATCGAATAACCACCAGCGAATGGTGCGTCTTCAGTATACTTCCAACCTTGTTTTTCCCGACTATACCCTTGAAAATGACATGTGGATCTGCATACAGCAGCACCAGCAGGAGGACTGGTACGAAATGTTGCAGCTGTGGAAGTATTTTAACCTTCACATAGCGCATTGCATCTCGCATACCGACAGGAGTTGGTTGAAGAATGAATGGTCGGATGGCAAACGTGATCCTGTTTCACTGAAGGACATCATTTTTGATTACCTTGCCCACCTTACGCTGCACATGAGCGAGATCAACAGCCTGATTGCCAATCACAGCCGGCTTATTGAAAAAGAGGTATGAACGGGCTGGATCACTTCTCGTAAAAATGCATTTCCCTGATGTAACTATAGGTTTTTGGAGGAAGAAAATGGCGCATGTCTTTGCCATCACTGATTGCTTGCCTGATAAAGCTGGATGAGATCTCCATCAACGGGGCATCCATGAGTGTAATGTTCTTTTGTTTCTTTATCATTTCCCTGGTCATGCCTGGCCTGGGGTATACCAGGCGGTGGTAGCGCTGTTCAAGGAGATCTGCATGTTTCCAGCGATGAAAATGCTTCAGTCCGTCGCTTCCCATAATAAGGACAAATTCCCTGCTGGGGTGTTTTTCTGACAGGTAAGTCAGGGTATCAATGGTATAGGATGGCCTGGGCATTCTGAATTCGATATCCGAGACATCGAACCGGTCATCATCTTCAATCGCACGTTGTGTCAGCTCCAGCCTGTCGTAATCGGCAAGAAGTGTTTTTTTCTCTTTCAGGGGATTCTGGGGACTCACTACAAACCACAGCTCCTGAAGATCGGAATACTCCATCATATAGCTGGCGATGGCCAGGTGCCCGATGTGTATGGGATTGAATGAGCCGAAAAATAAGCCGGTTTTGGTCATGGCTTGAAGTTATATCATGGGGTGAAATAAAGAAAATCTTTCACGCATTTTTCTGCTTCTGCGAGGGATTCGGCCAGGTTGTCATTGACAATTACCTGGTCGAATTTATCTGCGTAGGTCATTTCCTGTGCGGCCTTGCTGAGGCGTTTCTTCAATTGCTCCCCTGAATCTGTTCCCCGCGACCGCAGGCGTTGTTCCATTACCTCCAGCGATGGAGGTCTTATGAAGATGGCCAGTGCATTATCGCCGAACTCCTGTTTCAGGTTGAGTCCTCCGACCACATCAATATCGAATACCACATGTTGTCCTTTGTTCCGGATCCGTTCCACCTCTGTACGGAGAGTGCCATAATACTGCTGAGCATATACTTCTTCCCATTCTAAAAAGGCACCTTCTTCAACCTTCTTCAGAAAAGTTTCCGGGTCGAGAAAATAATAATCCTCACCCTCTTTCTCATTGCTCCGTGGCTTCCTGGAAGTTGCAGAAATACTGAATTCCAGTCCCAGTCCGAGGGTCAGGAGATGGCGTACGATGGTTGTTTTTCCTGAGCCTGAAGGTGCAGATAAGATGATCAGTTTTCCCTGCATGACGGATTGAATTGATTACAACACATTCAGGAGTTGTTCCTTGATCCTTTCCAGTTCATCTTTCATTTCCACCACGATCCGCTGTATTTCGCTGTGGTTGGCCTTGGAGCCAAGGGTATTGATCTCGCGCCCGATCTCCTGGCTGATGAATCCCAGTTTTTTGCCGTTGGGGCTCCCTTTTTCAAGGATCTCGATAAAATAGTCCAGGTGGTTCCTCAGCCTTACTTTTTCTTCATTGATGTCGAGTTTCTCGAGGTAGTAGAGGAGTTCCTGTTCGAAACGGTTCTTGTCGATATCTTCATTAAGCCTGAGTTCCTCCAGGTTGTTGGAAAAGCGCTGTTTCAGTTTCTCGATCCGCTCAGCTTCGAAGGGTTCTGTCTCCAGCTGTTTTGCCCTTATATTTGTGATGCACTCCGACAGGTCCCTTTCCAGTGCGGCACCTTCCTGGATACGGAACTGGTCCAGTTCGGAGATGGCATCCATGAGCGCTTTTTTTACCGATTCCCATTCTTCTTCCACAAGTTCTGCCTTGTCGGAAGTAACCGTATCCGGGAGCCGCATCACTGCAGATAGCAGGCCGGCCGCGTCAACGTCGTGTTCATCTGTAACCTCTTTGAGTTGCCGGAGGTAATCCTTGATCACCATCGTATTGATGGTTGCAGCTGCTCCTTCTATTACTTCGTAATGGAAATTGCATTCAACCTTGCCACGTTCGAGCTGACTTGAGAGCAACTGCCTGATCTCCATTTCTTTTTCCTTGTATATGGCGGGCAGCCTTGTACTGGTATCGATCTGCTTGCTGTTCAGCGATTTGATTTCGATGGTGAGTTTCCTGGCTGGGAGCATGCATTCCGACTTCCCGAAACCAGTCATGGATTTGAGCATCTGGTTGTATTGTTAAAATTTCCGTAAAGTTAGTAAAATGGCCGAAAGGTCGCTTTTCCGGGATGGATTGTCGGTTGAAAAGCTGAAATATCCGAAGGCGTTCCGGATGCAGGCAGCGGGTTATTGCTCGTACGGGATGGTAAACCTGAAGGTGCTGCCCTTTCCCGGGGAACTTTCCACCACGATTGTACCACCGTTTTTTTCCACGAATTCCTTACAGATTATAAGACCCAGCCCGGTACCTTTTTCGCCATCTGTGCCAGGTGTCTTGAACTTATCGTCGATCCGGAACAGACGTTCCTGGTCTTCGGGAGTGATTCCCACGCCTTCGTCCCTGACTTCAATGATGACATGTTCCTTGTTCAGGAAGCTGTTGATCTGAATCTTTTTACCCGGCGGTGTGAACTTGATGGCATTGTTGACCAGGTTTCTGAAAACGGTACTGATCATTTCCCTGTCGGCAACAGCGCACAATTCCTGTTCGGCAGTGTATTCAATCGTTATATTTTTCTTTTCCGCTGCCAGTTTCAGGATATTGATATTGGTTTCAATGATTTTGGTAAGGTTGAACTTTACTGCTTCGATATTGATGTTCCCCCGTTGTGTTTTTGACCATGTAAGAAGATTTTCAAGGAGTTCATAAATGTGTTTGTTGGTCTGGTGGATCTTGTTGATGCCGAACCTGATGTCATCGGGGTCGGTTTCGTCGTAATTGGTTGCCATCAGCTCGCTGATCGAGAGCACGCTGGTAAACGGATTCTTCAGGTCATGTGAGATGATGGAGAAAAACTTATCTTTTGTGGCATTGAGTTCTTTCAGGTTATTTTCCGAGATCTGGAGCTGATTATGCGCAATTTTGATCTGTTCATACTGTTCTTTCAGCAATTTGTTGGTACGCTGGTTCAGCAGGTAACGGTAAATAAACACAATGATCCCCATCACCATCATTGCAATCAGCAGCATGAACCAGTAGGAACGCCAGAAGGGAGGGGTAATGGTGATCTTCAGTTGTGCGGGCCTGCTACTCAGGAATCCGTCGGGGTTGATGGCATCCGCTTCAAAGATATAGGTTCCCGGTTTCATATTGGCATAGGTGACGTAGTTCCGGTTCCCGGCTATATTCCAGTGTTCTTCCAGGTTGCGCAGCCTGTAGCGGTAGTTGAGTTTTTCCGGGATATGATGGTTGAGTGCGGCAAACTCCAGGGAAAAGAAGCGCTGGTTGTAATCCAGCCTGATCTCATCGAGGTAGGTAACGTGCCTGTGCAGGTAAAAATTTTCAACCGATTCGATCAGCCCGTTTTGCAGTTCGGATGTATCCGGCATAATCACGTCGCGCATCACGCGGACGTCCTTGCCCATTATCTCCAGTCGGCTGATGATCAGTTCGGCTTTGTTTTCCAGAGGTACGAGCTTCTCCGGATCAATGATGCTCAGTCCGTAGATGCCTCCCGCATAGAGAAGCCCGGAGCTGCCCTGGTGAAAAGCACCACCATTGAATTCATTGCTTTGCAGCCCGTCGCGCACGTCGAAATTCTTGAAACGGAATTCAGTAAGGTCCAGTCTGGAGATTCCTTTGTTCGTGGTCATCCACAGGCGATTTTTACGGTCCGCCATGATACCGTAAATCACCTCATTGGGCATGCCGTCTTCAATGCCATATTTTTTGAATTTTCCAGTAGCAGGATTAAAGAGGTTGAGTCCACTGTTGGTACCAATCCAGAAGTATCCTTTTTCGTCTTCGTGAATGTCGAATACGATGTCATCGGACAAGGCCGACGGGTCATCCGGGTCGAACTGGTACCTGATGAACCTGCCTTTTTCCGTATCCATCATATTGAGTCCACCACCATATGTACCCACCCAGAGAAACCCCCTTTTGTCCATATATATGGCGGAATAAACGAAATTATTGGAGAGGGACCTGCTGTCGTTGGAATCATGCAGGTAGCGGGTGAATTTTTCAGTAATGGGATTGAATTTATTGAGACCGTGACGTGTTCCCACCCAGAGGATCCCGGTACTGTCTTCGAAGATTGTCCGTACCGAATTGGATGAGATGCTGGATGGGTCCCCGGGATCGTGGCGGAAATGCCTGAAACTTCCTTTTGCGGGGTCATACCTGCTTAAGCCGCCACCATCTGTACCGATCCAGACCGTTCCGTCCATGCCCTGGCAGATTTCCCTTACCGAGCCGTCGGGCAGCGATCCTGGGTTTCCGGGATCATATTCCAGGAACCGGAAATTTTCTGTTTTCGGATCATATATATTGATTCCCGTGGTGTTGGTGCCGATCCACAGGCTGCCGTCCTGCATTTCGCAGATGGACCAGATGAAATTGCTTGACAGGCTGTTGGTATTAAATGCATTTTGCGTGAAGTTCTTTATGAGATTCAGGCGGGGTGAATACACGCTGATTCCTGCTCCGAAGGTGCCCAGCCAGATGCCATTGGCACGGTCCTCGAAAATGCAGTTGACGGTATTGTCCGAAATACTGCGGGAATCGGAAATATCGTGTGTATAGTGATAGATGATGCCCGAGCCGGCGGCAACCTGGTAGGCTCCTCTGCCAAATGTTCCCAGCCAGATGTTCCCGTTGTGGTCCTCGACCAGTGGTTTTCGGGGCAGCATGGCCAGGCTGGGAGAGGTTTCTGGTGTTTCCACCACGGTGAATACAGCATCACCCGATTGTTTCAGCAGAGCTGCTCCAGTAACGAACCAGAGTTGTCCGGATTTGTCGCGGTGGATTTGTTCTGCACGGGAATTGGTGTTGTATTGCACCAGGGGTTCGTTAAGCGTTTGCCCGTTGAAGCCATTGAGGATGTATTTATATACATGATCATTTGTTCCTACCCACAGTGTATCCGCTTCGGGCAGTATGAAATGAATCTCCGCACCGGATGTTCGGGAACCGGGAGCTTCGAGGCAAGTTGCCTTTTCGCTTTTTGTATAGGCTATGTGCAGACCGTCTTTTGTTCCGATCCATGCGCGTCCCTGTTCATCAACACTTATCGCATACACCTGCTTTTTCCCGGGCCTGCAGTCAAGATCGATCTCTGACACTTCGCTGGTCCTGGTATTGATGCGGTTGAGACCATTCATGGTCCCGACCCAAAGGTAGTCTCCATCCAGGGCCATAGAAATAACGGTGTCGTTTACGATTGTGTTGTAACCGTCGTTATCGGAAAGAAACCTGTCGAGTTTTTCAGTTGCAGGATCCAGCCTGGTGAGCCCGTGCCTGGAGCTGAGCCAGAAATTACCGTACCTGTCTTCCAGGATGTTTTCGATCCATTTGTATGAGAGGCTGTTGTTTTCGGAAGGGGTGTGGTTATAAATGGTAAAATTATGACCATCATATTTGTTCAGGCCATCTTCAGTGGCAAACCACATAAAACCCTTGCTGTCCTGGTAAATGCGGTAGACGGAGCTCAACGAAAGACCATCATTGATGGTGATCCTCCGGAATCTGATGTCCTGTTGTGCGCACAGGTCCTGGAATCCTGACAGCACATATGCAATGACCAGCAGCAGGAGTATATGATGATTCAGGGTTCGCATCTGCGAATTAAACGTAAAATAAGTAAGCAAATTACGTATTATTCAGTGTTTCTTCAAGTGATTTGGTGACTCGCTGAATAAATTAAGGTATTTTAACAATCAGCCAGGACGCTTATCGGGATGTTGCAGCCGGCACATAGGGTACCTGTGGCGATCTTAAATTAGCTTTGGTGCATTCGAAAATAGTGGCAGTATGGCCTTCAGGAACGGACATTTCACGAATGATGTATTTTATATTCAGGAAGAACTATTCTTCCACTCTTTTCACTACAACTTTAGATTTCCACCTTCCCATTTTGTAGTAAATCAGTGTCAGCACCAACCCGACAGTCCAGCCGGACGGGATGGACCACCAGATACCTGTTTCCCCGAATTCACGGCTCAGGGCGAATGCTGCCGGGATCCTGATGAACCAGAGCGCAAAGAGTGTGATGAACATGGGGATCAGGGTGTCGCCCGCCCCTCTCATGACACTTCCAAAGATGAACATGGATGTAAATATCAGGTAGAATGAAGTGACGATGGTCAGGTATTCTCCGCCGATTTGAATAACGGTCGTATCTTCGGTGAACCAGCCCATCAGCGGATACTTGAAAATGATCACGATCGCGGTCATAACAACAGAAACTGCCGATGACATGAAGAAAGTGGTCCAGAGCCCCCTGTTCACCCTTTCAAGCTTCCCGGCGCCCATATTTTGGCCGACGTAGGTGGCCAGGGCCTGGGCAAATACCATGGCAGGGATCACTGCCAGGCTGTCGAGCCTTCCTGCTGCAGTGTATGCTGCGGTGACATTGGTTCCGAAGGTGTTTACGATCCCCATCAGGGCCAGCATCCCAAGCGATACAAAGGTGTGTTGCAATCCTGTGGGAAGTCCGATCCGCATGCTTTCCCTGAAGACTTTCCGATCGAAGGAAAAATTCCTGATATTGAAATTGATCAGTTCGTGGTACCTGTCGAGATAGATCGCTGCTGCCAGGAAGGCAACTCCCTGCGCGATCAGTGTGGCCCATGCGGCTCCTTCCACACCCCATCCCCACACTACAATAAAGAGCAGGTCGAGACCGATGTTGAGCACCGTGGCCAGGATAAGGAAATAGAGTGGGGTGATCGAGTCCCCGAGTCCGCGCAGTATGGCGGCAACACCGTTATATCCAAAAAACAGGATAAGTCCGCCAATATACACTGAAAGGTATGCTACCCCCTGTTCCATGAGTTCCTCGGGCAGCTGGATCAGCCGGAAGATCTGTTCAATGAAGGGGTATCCCGCTGCTGTGAGGATGATTGCAGCTATGAACAGCATAATGAAGACGGTATCGATGGCCCGTTTCACCATCCTGAAATCCTTGGCGCCAAAAAACTGGGAGATCACAATCGTACCGCCGCTTGCAATGCCGATCACCAGGGCAATGAGCGTAAAGATTATGGGAAAAGAGGCTCCTACTGCGGCAAGCGCTTCCTTGCCAAGAAAATTTCCCACGATGATTTGGTCGACAAATGTATACAGCTGCTGAAACATTTGTCCGATCAGCATCGGTAAGGCAAATTTAAAAATGGACAGCCCGATTCTTCCTGTTGTGAGATCTTTCATGGTACGGCCGACAAATGTCGGCTTTTATTTTTGAAATACAAGAAGTGGAACAAGGTGCAGTTGTAAAAGTTCACTGTTGTTCCGCCAGGGATATCGCAGGTGATTTCGCGAATTCTGAAATACTGCAGGAGGGCGTTGATGTGTTCAGAGTGGTTGAAGTTCCACGGTGAAATGCCGCATGATGGGCGCTTCATCGAGGATCCTGTATCCCCGGGTGATCCTGTCCCTGCGGTCGTATACATTCTTCAGTGTTGCAGCGATATAATCCATATGGCTGCGGGTATACACGCGCCTGGGGATTGCAAGCCGCACCAGTTCCAGTTCAGGATACCTGTTTTCCCTGGTATCCGGATCACGGTCGGCCAGCAGCGTTCCAATTTCCACACCCCTGATCCCTCCCTCGAGGTAGAGCTCAATGGCGAGTGTCTGCCCGGTATACTCCTCCTTCGGGACCGAGGGAAGAAATCTTTTGGCATCCACGAAGATTGCATGTCCGCCGAACGGTTCCTGGATGGGGATACCATATGCTTTCAGCTTCTCACCCAGGTAATGAACCTGCATGATCCTGCTTTCGAGGAATGAGAAGGTGGTTGCTTCCATGAGTCCCACGGAGAGTGCTGCCATGTCGCGTCCGGCCATCCCACCGTATGAGAGAAAACCTTCGAACATGATGTTGAAATGCGAGGCACTTCGGTACAGTTCATGATCGTGCATGGCCAGGAATCCGCCGATATTTACCAGCCCGTCCTTTTTACTGCTCATTGTCATCCCGTCGGCATAGCTGAACATCTCCCGTACGATTTCCCGGATATCCTTCCCTTCATAACCATCTTCCCGGGTTTTAATGAAGTATGCATTTTCTGCAAAACGTGCGGAGTCGAAGAAGACCGGAATGTTGTGTTGCAGGGAAAATTCACGCACCTGTTTCAGGTTTTCCATACTCACCGGCTGTCCGCCAGTGGAGTTGCAGGTGATGGTGACAATGATCATGGGAATCCTGTCGCGACCGTATGTTGCGAGCGCCTGCTCGAGCTTGGCGATATCGACGTTGCCCTTGAACGGATGATAGAGATCGGTCCGGGAGGCTTCATCGATGGTACAATCGATGGCCCTGGCATTGCGGAACTCTATGTGTCCCTTGGTGGTGTCGAAGTGGGCGTTTCCCGGGAGTACGTCGCCGGCTTTCACGGTTGTTGAAAACAGCACGTTTTCTGCTGCCCTGCCCTGGTGGGTGGGGAGCACATGCTGAAAACCGGTGAGGTTGCGAATGGTTTCGCGTAATTCGATGAAGGAGCGGCTGCCGGCATATGCTTCATCGCCTGACATGATTGCGGACCATTGTTCCTGGCTCATGGACCCGGTCCCGGAATCGGTCAGAAGGTCGATATACACCTGGTCACTGTCGAGGTAAAAGAGATTGTAACGGGCTTCTTTGATCCATTGTTTGCGCTGTTCAGGAGTACTCCTGTGTATGGACTCAACGGTCTTGATCTTATAGGGTTCTGCGTATGGTAATTCCATGATAAGTTTTATTTATGCTGTTATTGAATTGTGCTTGCCGGAACATGCCGGTTGATGTCCTGAACCCGGTACTTCTCAGGCACAAATAAGCGGTATGTGTTTTGTTACTGATACTCATGCGATGAATTGGTAGTGGATTGATTGCCTGTGCGGAAAAAAGAAACAGGACTTGCGGATTGCTGGCCTCAGGCAGCATAGGGATATACATCCCTTTTTTTGATGTGGATGTAGCGTTGTTTCGGATGGTATCTGAACGCTTTTGTCATGGTACAAAATTATCTGCAAATTGACTTTAATAATCATCTTCCTTGATGTTCTTGGGCAGGATGGAGAAGCAAAAACCCTATCCCGGAACCCGGAAGCCTGCATTTGGTCCCGCTCTGCCGGGCGCTGTCATGCGGGTCCCTTGTCCCGGTCTGCTGTTCACTATCCAATCGTTGCCACTGCCAGGCCACTGTTCAGACTCTGTGCGTCCCTCTGCCCTGGTATCTGTTCGCAGATTATTTTTCCTGGTAGCGTTGGAAGTATTTTGCAACCAGCTCCTCTTTTTTCTTTTCAGCTGTTGCTGTGCGTGCTTCAAAGTCAGACCGCTTTTCCCCCTTCATCCTGGGCTGGAACAGCGGGTCATTCGCCATCTCTTTTTCCATTTCCTCACGGAAGTATTTCATGACAAAGATCTCCGGGTGAAGGCGTCGGATCTTCAGTGTACCGTCCATGCAGACACTTACAAAAGTATCGCCACCGGGTATAAATTCAATATCGGGGATGCTGCCATTGTTGTCCAGAAAGGCATACAGCTGTTCCCCGGAAGCCACCTCCCAAAGCTTGATGGCCTGGTCGGCCGATGCGCTCAGCAGGTATTTTCCATCGGGACTGAATTCGATCTCCAGCACCATGTCCTGGTGACCTTTCAGCACCCGGTGCAACTCCTTTTTCCCGATGTCCCAGATGCGTACCGACTTGTCCATGGAGCAGGCAGCGACATATTTTCCATCCGGACTGAAGGCCACATCGTAAATGTTGCCGGAATGGCCGTGGAATGTTGCGATCACCTCCCTGGCGGCAAGGTCCCAAAGGAATACCTGCTTGTCGTTGGATCCGCTGGCGATATATTTCCCGCAGGGACTGAAAGCCACGGCGAAAGTGATATCCTCGTGTGCGCGCATGGGTTGTTCCACCTCCCCTTCATACACATTAATCAGCTGGAAGGTCTTGTTCACTTCCGTGCTCACCATGTACTGTCCGGCGGGGTCCAGGTCCATGCTCCACATCGTGTTGCGGTGGTGGGGCCATGAGGTGATTTGTGTTCCGGTGGTGTCATACAGCCTGATGGTGCTGCCTGATGCAATAAAGATCACATCCGTTTTCGGACTTATTTCAATATCGTAGATTGCAGCAGTCCCGGCATTTTCAACAATCAACCGTTCTTCCAGGTTCATTGCATCCAGGATCCGCAATGTGCCGTCTTCGAAACCTGCGAAGATCAGCCTGCCATCGGGGGATACCTGTACTGCTGTGACCGGTGTTTTGAAAGAAACGGACTGCAGGACATAATCGCTGCTCTGTGCCGGCAAAACGGACATACATAAGATTCCGAGGAATGTAAGGAGCATTTTTTTCATTATTGAAACAGTTGTTATAATGGCAAATATGGGAAAAGCAGTCCGGATCACAAGCAATTACAGCTTTAAGTTGTCCTGCCCCGGGTCAGGCTGCACTGCAATTACCGGAGTAGTTTTACCGGATTGGATGATTTCCCTGAAAAAGGATTCGCGCGCAACGTATCCGCTGCCTCCTGAAAAAGCTGGAGCGCCCCTGGAAATCAGGCAGAAATGATTTGCCAGCACTGAGGCGAAGGAACATGCCGTTGCGGAATGGCAGGAGGTATTGTCGGGAATGAAAAAACTGATTGAAAGGAGTCTGCGCTCCGTGGAAGATCCCGAACAGCGCTTTTTCATCTTAAAATTTATTTATTTAGACTGATTCTAATATCTTTGTGGCCGGATATACTACACAAGGGAGGTCGAAGATGTTGATGGAATATATTTCTGCTTTTTTCAGTGAGCTGTGGGTGCTGTTGCTGGAGATGGCGCCTTATCTTTTAATTGGATTTCTTTTTGCAGGAATCCTGAAGGTGTTTTTTCCAAAGAGGCTCATCAGGCGCTATATCGGTAAATCGGATTTCAGGTCGGTGCTGAATGCTTCATTGCTGGGTGTTCCCATGCCGCTTTGTTCCTGTGGTGTGTTGCCCACCGGGATCAGTTTTTACAAGAACGGGGCATCGCGTGGATCCACGGTGTCGTTCCTGGTGTCCACTCCGCAGACAGGTGTGGATTCCATCATCGCCACCTATGCGATGCTCGGATTGCCACTGGCGATAATCCGGCCAATAATAGCCCTCTTCTCCGGTGTTTTGGGAGGTACGCTGACCAACTACCTGGGGGGCAGTATTGCGGCTTCAGAGCAGATGAGGCAGCAGGTGGAGGAAGAGAACGGGGTACGTTCGTTCAGGGAGATGCTGCGATATGGTTTCGTGGAGATGATGCAGGATATCAGCAAGTGGCTGATCATTGGGTTCCTGATCGCAGCATTCCTGTCGGTTGTCATACCCGAAGATTTCTTTGTTGAAACCATCACCAACGAATATCTTTCCATGCTGCTGATCCTGGTGGCTTCCATTCCGTTGTATGTGTGTGCAACAGGGTCGATTCCTATTGCAGCGGTCCTGCTTATGAAAGGACTTTCGCCGGGTGCCGCCATCGTGTTCCTGATGGCCGGTCCTGCAACAAATGCGGCCACAATGGCTGTGATCAGCAATACCATGGGCAGGAGAACGTTCTGGTTATACATGATCAGTATCATCGGGGGAGCCTTGCTTTTTGGCACCCTGGTCAATGAACTGATCCCAAGGGGATGGATCCTGGGCGCACTGCCGGAGTTTGCGCACGACCATGCGCATGGCGGAGCCAGCATCCTGAAAATCATTTCCGGTATCGTACTGATCCTCCTGGTCATCAACGGGTACCTTCAGAAATACCTGGAAAGAAGACGTATACTGAAAGAAGAAAAAACATTCAATAATATGAAATCAATACAAGTTTACACAGTGGAAGGCATGACCTGTAACCACTGCAAGGCCAACGTTGAAAAAGGGGTCCGTGAACTGGGTGCTGAAGGGGAGGTCTTTGCCGATCCGGCCACCAATGAGCTCAGGCTCTCATCGGTCAGCATACCTGAAAATGAGCTTAAGAAAAAGATAGAGTCACTTGGCTACACATTCAAAGGCAGGAAACAGCATTGACACTTAACGATCTCCAGGCAGGCGAATCCGCCGTGATCAGACAGATCCACGGGTCAGGGGCATTCAGGAAGCGGATCACGGAAATGGGATTCGTTAAGGGACAGCCGGTGACCGTAGTGAAGTCTGCCCCTTTCCAGGGACCTGTCGAATTCCGGATCATGTCGGGCACCGTATCCCTGCGCCGCAGTGAGGCGATGCTCATCGATGTATCAGTGGCCGTTGCGGAGAAGGAACTCGAGATTTCTCCCTTTGAACCGATCTTCAGGGAAAGCATGGCCGGGTCCGATACTGCCAGGAATCAAAAGAAAATTACAGTCGCCCTGCTGGGGAATCCCAACAGTGGTAAAACAACGTTATATAACAGGCTTTCCCGTTCAAACGAGCGTGTAGCCAATTATTCCGGTGTCACCGTTGGTACCAAGGAAACCACCTTTTCGTACAAAGGATACGATATCTCGTTTACAGACCTTCCGGGCACCTATTCACTCTCGGCCTATTCCGAGGACGAGGTGATCGTCAGGGAATTCCTGAACAAGGCACGTCCCGATATCGTCGTGAACGTGGTGGATGCCGGGAATCCAGAGCGGCATATGTACCTTACCACCCAGCTCATCGACATGGGGGTGCAGGTAATCATGGCCCTGAACATGTACGACGACCTGAAGGCCCGCGGTGACCAACTGGACATCTCCAAACTCGGGGAACTTATCGGGATACCCATCGTCCCCACCATCGGCAGGCACGGGAAGGGAGTATACCGCTTGCTGAACCGCATTATCAAGGTATACGAGGATCGTGAACCGGTGATCCGGCACATTCATATCAACTACGGTAAAGAGCTGGAACAGTCGATCGACCGGATCGAGGCAGAGCTGGAACGGTTCAGTGAGCAACTCAGGGGCCAGCACCTGCGATATTACGCTGTGCGTTTGCTGGAGCGGGACGATTACTGCCTGCACAAGCTTGCCCGGTTCGAAGATTTTGAAGACGTCAGGCCGGTGATTTCAGATGAAATCAACCGGTTGGATTTACTTTTCAGGGAGGATACTGAAACACTGATCTCCAACCGCCGTTACGCGTTCATCGCAGGAGCCCTGCGTGAAACCTATAAAAAGGGTGCGCGCGACCGCGCATTGTCACGCACCCAGAAAATCGACAGGGTGCTGACACATAAATATTTCGGGTTCCTGATTTTTATGCTGATCCTTTTCGGAATGTTTCACGCCACGTTCTCTCTCGGTCAGTATCCAATGAACTGGATCGAGGCAGGTGTTGATCTCCTGGGGCGTGGCATGACCAATTTGCTTCCAGCCGGCATGGTGCAGGATTTTGTTGTGGATGGCGTGATCGGCGGGGTTGGAGGCGTGATTGTTTTCCTGCCGAATATCCTGATCCTGTTTTTTATCATTTCACTCATGGAAGATACGGGATACATGGCACGCACAGCCTATATCATGGACCGCGTAATGCACATTTTCGGTCTGCATGGAAAATCATTTATCCCCCTGGTGATGGGATTTGGCTGCAATGTTCCCGCGATCATGGCCACCAGGATGCTGGAGAACAAGCGGGACAGGATCCTGACCATGCTGATCATTCCCTTTATGTCGTGCAGTGCCAGGCTGCCTGTTTATATCCTTGTTGCAGGAGCTGTTTTTCCCGGTCAGGCCGGCAATGTGATTTTCCTGATGTACCTGATTGGCATCCTCTTTTCCGTGGTGATGGCCATGATCTTCAAGACAACCCTGTTCAGGAAAAGCGAAGCCCCCTTTGTAATGGAACTTCCGCCTTACAGGGCGCCAGGTTTTCGCGTAGTGGTGAAACACATGTGGCTCAAGGGTGCTCTTTACCTGAAGAAAATGGGCGGGGTGATCCTGGTGGCTTCTGTGATCATCTGGGCGCTCGGGTATTTTCCGCGGGACGTGGAGATGTCGCGGGATTATGACCAGCTGATTGCCCGCGAAAAAGCTGAGTTGGAAACGCTCATGTCAAATGGATTACCAGGCGCGACGGATGCGGGGCAGGAGTTGCCCGGTGGTTCAGAAGTAAAGGAAGGTGGAGATACCGGGGAGAATGATCTTACCGGTCGGGGGACAGAAGAAGATGGAGCCATAGGACTGGTCGACCTCAAGCAGGAAAAGATCCGGGACCTTCAGGTTGCCCGGGCGAATGAGCAGCAGGCCGGTTCCTACATCGGGATGCTGGGACATGCCATTGAACCGGTGATCCGGCCGCTCGGATTCGATTGGAAGATGGGGGTCAGCCTGCTGGCCGGCTTTGCTGCCAAGGAGGTGGTGGTGAGTACCATGGGCGTGCTCTACCAGGTAAGTGAAAGCGAAGAAAACACCGTTTCCCTGCAGGAAAAACTGAGAAACCAGGTGTATACCGAAGGAGAAAAAAAGGGCCAGGAAGTTTACAATCCTTTGTCTGGCTTCAGCTTCCTGATATTTGTGTTGTTGTACCTTCCCTGTGTTTCTGTTATTACGGCAGTGGGAAGGGAGTCGGGCAGCTGGAAGTGGTCTGCTTTCGTTGTATTCTACACCACCTTCCTGGCATGGTTCGCAAGTTTTTGTGTATATCAAATAGGTTCTCTATTTTAGCGGACCATATTTTTCGACAGAGAGATACAAATGGAAGATGACCGGACCATGACCATATTATTTACCTGCATGCTACTGATTGATTCGCTTATGGGGGCAGGCAGCTTCAATATGTTGTCATGGCGCAGGTTATCTGCCCTTCAGAAATACAAAACATACAGATGAAAATATTGAAAAGATTATCCTTCCTGATTGGAATGCCTTTTATGGGCATCCTGGTGATTATCATGATCATATCCATGGCCCTTGCCACATTCGTAGAGAGTGCACAGGGAACCAATGCCGCATGGGCGCTCATATACGATGCCTGGTGGTTTGAACTGCTTTTTGCACTGGTATTGGTGAACCTGGTGGGCAACGTGATCAAACTGAAGCTTTACAGGCGTTCAAAACTGACTGTCTTCGTTTTTCACATTGCCTTTGCACTGATTATTATCGGGGGTGGTGTTTCGCGCTATTTTGCCGTGGAAGGAATGATGCATATCCGGGAAGGGGCAATGTCGGGGACATTGATCAGTGATGATACCTATGTGAATGTTGCGGTCAGTGACGGAGAAAGCAAGCTCACTGATACGGAGAAAGTGCGTCTGTCGGTGCTTACGCCCGGTAAGTTCAGGTGGAAAGGAGAGCTGAACGGGCGGAAGATCAGGATCAGGTCTACGGATTATTTAAAAAATGCTGTTGCACAATATGTTGCAGCGCCAGGCGGGGAGCCTTATATGCAGATGGTCATGCTGGCCGGCCGCCAGGTCAACGTGGGGCTCACCAGCGGGGAAGAGGCTGCTTATCCGGGTGTATCGGTGAGTTTCAACAAGCCTGGGAGTGAGGCGGATCTGCGGGTTGAATCGCGCGGAGAAAACCTTATCGCGGTTTCGTCGTATCCTGTTGTCATAACTGCCATGGGAGGCGCTGAGATGCAAAATTTTGCTGCCGGGGAGGAGCTATTGCTTGAGCAGCAAAAACTGTATGCCGTCAACAACGTGCGCTTTGCCCTGCAGCGTTTTCTTCCCTCGGCAAAAATGAAATTTGTGGATGCAGGTTCGTCCGGACAGTCGACCGGGATGGATGTTGCAAAAATGGAGGTGACACTCGACGGTATGAAATCGGAGCTCTATGTGCCCGGTCATTCCAACCTGGAAGGAGAGCCGGCCTCGATTACCATGGGGTCCACCACGATCTCCTGCGCCTATGGATCAAAACACATCCGGTTGCCTTTTGTGTTGCGTCTTCAGGATTTCAGGATCGATCGCTACCCGGGGTCCAACAGTCCCTCCTCTTTCGAAAGTGATGTGGAGCTGATCGATGTGGAAAAAGACATCAAAGAAGTCCACAATATTTATATGAACAATGTGCTGAAGCACCGTTTTTACCGGTTCTACCAGTCGTCCTACGACCAGGATGAGCTGGGAACCATTCTTTCTGTGAAACGGGATGCCACTGGCACGAGCATCACCTATGCAGGTTATGTGCTGATGATCCTGGGGATGTTGCTGGCCCTTGTTGCAAGAGGGACACGCTTTTCGGTCCTGTCGCGGGCCACGGCTGGTAAAGGGGCGAAAGTGGCACTGGTCATTGTCGCGATGCTCATGGCGGGATCCTACGCACATGCACAGCACTATCCCGTTCCTCCAAAAGAGGATGCAGCTGCATTCGGAAAGATATGGGTGCAGGGGAAAGAGGGCCGTTTCAAGCCGATGAATACCCTTTCCAACGAAGTAATGAGGAAGGTGGTGAATGAATCGCATTTCGACGGGCACACGGCCGACCAGGTGATGCTGGGCATGATCGCCTATCCGGATGAATGGAAGCAGGCCCCGATCTTTGAAGTGGACAATCCCGAACTGCACCAGATGATCGGATTCAAGGGAGCCCTGGTGAGTTTCAACGATTTCATCGTGGAAGGGCGCTATGTGCTGTCACAGGTAGTGAATGATGCATATAAAAAGCGTGTCCAGGAACGCACCGACCTGGACAAGGAAGTGATGAAACTGGATGAGAAAATCAATGTGTTCTATATGGTCCAGACAGGTGCCCTGCTGAAGATTTTCCCTGATCCTTCGGCAGCTGATGGCTCCTGGCATGCTGTTTCAGACCTGCTGAATGAAGACCATACCGTTACAGATACCCTTGGCCGGGTTTTTCTTTTGTATACCCGTTCCCTGCGCGAAGGTGACAGTCAGATGGCCGGCGAGATACTGGATTTTATTCAGCAATACCAGGTAAAGAACAGCCTGCACCCGTTGGATGAAGGAGTGAAAAAGGCAGAGATCTTGTATAATAAAGTCGGTCTTTACGATAAGCTGATCGGTTTTTACGGGATTTTCGGGTTTCTCCTGCTTGGGCTGCAGTTCTTCAGGATATTTCATCCCAGGAAGTGGGTGGAATATATGTTCAGGATTGGTGTGGTCCACCTTGGGGTTGGTTTTGTATTGCATACCGCCTTCCTGGGGCTGCGCTGGTATGTCAGCGGTCATGCCCCGATGAGCAACGGGTATGAATCCATGATCTTCGTTTCCTGGATTTCATTACTGGCCGGCCTGGTATTTGTGCGCAGGACCGGGTTTGCACTTGCACTGACAGCTATACTTTCCATGCTTTCCCTGCTGGTGGCGCACATGAGCTGGATGAACCCGGATATCACCAACCTCGTACCGGTGCTGAAATCGCCCTGGCTGACCATCCATGTCACCGTGATCATGGCCGGGTATGGTTTCCTGGGGATGAGTATGCTGATGGGACTGATTAACCTGGTCTTTTTTGCTATCCTGAACCGGAGGAACCGGGTCCGGATAGCATCTGTACTGGAGCAGGTAACCAAGGTGAACCATCTTTCGGTGATCATCGGACTCTATTTTCTCACCATCGGAACCTTCCTGGGTGGCATATGGGCCAATGAATCGTGGGGACGCTACTGGGGCTGGGATCCGAAGGAAACATGGGCGCTCATTTCAGTACTGGTGTATACCTTTGTAACACATATGCACAGGTTCCCGGGAATGAAGGGGACCTTCGCCTTCAACCTGGCGACATTGCTTGGGTTCTCCTCTATCCTCATGACCTATTTTGGGGTGAATTATTTCCTTGGTGGCATCCATTCCTACGCTGGTGGCGTTGCGTTTGCCATACCGGGATGGATCTACATCCTGGTGCTGGCACTGGCTACCCTCTCCATGATTGCATACAGTAAACAGAAAGTTCTAACAAGTGATTATCTTCCTGAATCATGAATCAACTTACATTAGCAACCCCGGCCCTCTTGTTTTCAGCTATCTCGCTGATCATGCTGGCCTACACCAACCGGTTCCTGGCTTATGCTTCACTGGTGCGGAGTCTGCACGCACGCTACCAGGAGCATAAGGACAAGGTGCTGCTCTGGCAGATACAGAACCTGCGCAGGCGACTGACGCTCACACGTGGTATGCAGGTACTGGGCATTTCGAGCCTGCTGCTGTGCGTGGCCACCATGTTTTTCATTTATATCAATACCGTTACACTTGCTGAAATCATCTTTGGGATTGCCCTCATGTTGCTGATCGGCTCGCTGGCACTCCTGATCTGGGAAATCCAGATATCCACGCGTGCGCTTGACCTGCACCTGGGCGACATGGAGGAATAATTGAGGCAGTCAGGGAGACGGGTTGAGGGCTTCAGAACGGGAGTTCGTTGAGGTTGCTTCGGTCCTGTTTTCCGAAGTCAATTACGCAGTTCACCCTGTATCGCTTGTGTTCCCTGATGGCCACGCCAACGGAGTTGAATTCAGGATTGAGTATATTTACACGGTGACCCACATTTTTCACGCCTTCATCAATCAGCAGTGTGATCACAATGTCGATTGCACTGGCATGTCCATAGGAAGCATTTTCCCCTACGTTGGAATACGGGGCACCTATGAAGGGTTCGAATCGTTTTTCAAAATCTTTATGTCCGACATGACCCGTGCGTCCTGATTCCGTTGCATGACCTTGTGCAATTCCTGTGAGGTCTTCCTCGGGGACCAGCAGAGGAAGTCCTTTCACTTTCCGCAGGTCCCTGAAGAGGGAGCGCAGGTAGGAACTGTTTTCTGTTCCATTGGATGCAACATAGGCATCGAGCAGCGTTTCGGCAAACAAGCTGCCGTCGAGCCTGGCCAGGTTCATGAAAAACACTACTTTTTTCTCCTCATCGGAGTAATATGCAACATCTGCTGCTGTGTTTGCTTTTTCCAGTATTGCGGGGTCCCATCTTTCCCATACTGCTGACTGGCCCGCTGCAATGGTGCTGCAAAAAAGCAATATGACCGAAACGATGTTTTTCACACCTGGTTCCTTAGAAGTACATATCATGTAACGGAAAAATTCACCTGAATGGTCTGCCAGGCATCAATTGAAAACCATAGAAACTATACTTTTACAACATACACCTGTCCTGTTTCATAGCGCAGGATCTTTACTTTTTCTCCCTTGCTGATGTAGCCGAACTCTGCCTTGGCGTCATAGATTTCTCCCTCTATCATTACCCTTCCTGAGGGACGCAACACCGTGTAAGCCTCACCTGTTTTCCCCACCAGGGTTTTCTGTTTTGC
>Ga0180436_10001384_pt1 | contig 23687 bp, 20 predicted proteins | sample SS_ome_2_FD_132434 | JGI IMG/M metagenome (GOLD analysis project Ga0180436, IMG submission 132434) | Hypersaline lake sediment archaeal communities from the Salton Sea, California, USA - SS_3_S_2 metaG | ecosystem: Environmental > Aquatic > Non-marine Saline and Alkaline > Hypersaline >... | reverse complement strand
GAAAAAGTTTTAACTTTGCATCCCGATTCTCTGACAAAACTGCAGGAACAACTGCAGATCAGGCAGATCGGAAATTGGTACTGACCCGTGGTGTAATTGGCAACACGTCTGATTTTGGTTCAGAAGAGTCCAGGTTCGAGCCCTGGCGGGTCAACCACAAACGCCTCTCCTGGAATAACAGGGGAGGCGTTTTTTCGATTAAAACCGTTTCGGTTTATCGTTTTCATCGACACAGGCGAAGTTGAACCAGGCAGTTGCAGCGATTGCTCTCTGGTTGCCACCTGGTGATTCAGCGATCACTTCCGTATAGATGCTGAGTTTGACGCCATTGTTTTTCTTCAGATGGGCATTGATTTCCACAATGGATCCTGCTGGTACAGGTTTTATGAATGAAATATTGTCTACTGAAACAGTCACCATTTTCTGCTTCGCGTATCTTGTAGCTGCAATAAAAGAGACCTCATCCAGCCATTTCATTAGTTGTCCCCCGAACAGGTTTCCATAGCTGTTCAGATGCCCGGGAGTGATCATACGGGTCATGCACACCGGATCCATTGTCATGCTGTTTTATTTTTCACAAAGGTAAGGGAATATTTTTTTAATGAACAATAGTTCATTATATTTGTAGCGAACAATAGATCATAAACAATGGTTCCACGGACGAGAATGCCCAGGAAGGTAACGGCATCGCCAAAAATAAAGGGATTCAAGCCCTTCGGGGGCAGTGCGGGTGACAGCAACCAACCTGCTGTCAACCTGTTGCTGGAGGAGTACGAGGCATTGCGGTTGTGCGATTATGATCATTTTAACCACGAGGAGGCAGCATCGATGATGGGGGTATCCCGTCCCACTTTTACGCGGATATATGCGGCTGCATTGAAAAAGATAGCGCAATCGTTTGTGACCGGGCGAACGCTCATCATTGAGGGTGGTCATGTTTACTTTGACAGTGAGTGGTATTATTGCAAGGTATGTGAATGCAGGTTCAATCACCCCGGGGAAACGGGTAAGCCATCTGATTGTCCGCTGTGTGGAGCAACGGAAACTGCTTCATTAAAGCAGGAAACTACCGGCAATGTCACTCAGCCATCCCCGAAGAAGATTGTATTCGGTTGTGAACATTGCGGGAATGAGGAATCAGTGCCGGCTTCCGAATTGGAGGAAGTGCTGCGGTGTCCTGTTTGTCATGCTTCCATGGTATTAAAAATGAACCAGGATTGCGGTTTAAATGAATGTTTATGAAGTTCGCAGTCACATCCAGGGGGAATTCGTTGGAGGCTGGCATCGACCAGCGTTTTGGACGGTGTGCATATATCGTAACTTTTGAAACGGTTACCAAAACCCTGGAGTTTTTTCCAAATCCGTTTAAGAACGACGAGGAAGGGGCTGGTAAGGCTTTGGTGAAATTACTGGATGAAAAGGGTGTCCAAAGGGTTGTTTCGGGATCATTTGGTATCAGGATCAAGGATCTGATGGATAGCAGGCAGATGCAGATGATCATCCCGCATGATTGTGATCAGACAGTGGGACATTTGGTTGATCTGATTGAAAAGAGATAGGATTGCTGCCCGGGCAGTGTTCTGCTGCAACAGGGTACATATCAATTTCCTGCGTATTTACGAACGGTTCAGGTATTTGTTACCTGCGGCAACCCGTGAACTGGGTTCAGAATTTTTTTATGATGCAACAGCATCAAAACATAATAATTCACAATAACATGAAAAATACGGATGTTTTAATTATTGGCGGCAGTGCAGCCGGAATGGTTGCTGCAGTAACCGGAAAAGCGCATTATCCTGACAAGGATTTTATTCTTGTGAAAAAGCAGAAAGACGTTATGGTACCTTGTGGTATCCCTTATATCTTCGGGACACTTGGATCGAGCGAGGAGAACCTGATGCCTGTGGATAACCTGATGGAGAAGAACGGGATTACCTCGATTGTTGATGAGGCTACGGAGGTCCTGACGAAGGAAAAGAAAGTACGTTTTTCAAGCGGTGACGAGATCGGTTATGACAAGCTGGTCATTGCCACAGGCTCTGCTCCCGTTGCACCCCAATGGCTGGGAGGTAGCGGACTCGAAAACGTTTTTGTCATTCCCAAGGAGCGGGACTACCTGGACAACATGAAGGCGAAGCTGGGAAAAATGAAAAAGGTGGCAGTCGTTGGTGCGGGATTTATTGGCGTAGAGCTTTCTGATGAATTGAGCAAGCATGGATTTGAGGTAACACTGATCGAAAAGCTTCCCCATATTCTTAACCTGGCATTCGATGAGGAACTCTCCGTGAAGATCCGGGAAATGATCGTTGCACGTGGCGTAAATGTAATCACGGGTAACGGGATCAAGTCCATCAACGGGGAAGAAAATGTGCAGGGGGTGACCCTTGAGGACGGTACCCGGATGGATATGGACGCTGTGATCCTCTCCATGGGATACGTGCCCAACAGTGGATTGGCCCGGAATTCGGGGATTTATGTGGATGAAGACAATTTCGTGGCGGTTGACGAGTACATGAGGACCCATGAAAAAGATGTATTTGCTGTCGGGGATTGCGCACAGAAGCGGGATTTTGTGACCAGGCGCAGGGTTCCCACCATGCTGGCCTCCACCGCATGTGCCGAGGCGCGTATTGCAGGCATGAACCTGTTCAACCTGCATGTAGTGAAAACCTTTAGTGGAACCATTGCCATATACTCCACTGCGATCGGAGATGTGGGATTTGGTACAGCGGGGGTCACGGAACAAAGGGCAAAGGAGGAAGGTATTGATGCAAAGGCGGGTTTGTTTGAAGGAGTGGACCGCCATCCCGGGAAATTGCCAGGCGCACATAAGCAGATCGTGAAATTGATTACAGCACGACATTCCGGAGTAATCATTGGCGGAGAAGTGATCGGTGGTCTTGAAGCCGGTGAACTTACCAATGTGATCGGACTGGCAATCCAGAACAGGATGACGGTTAATTCGCTGCTTACGGCGCAGATCGGAACGCATCCGTGCCTGACAGCTTCACCTGCTGCCTATCCGCTGATCAAGGCAGCTGAAGGTATTGCTATTTCCATGTTAAGAAACGGTTCGCGATCCTGATTCATATAAAAATGATTTGCCCGGTAAAATGCATGCATCTTACCGGGCAGTTATTTTGGTATTGCTTCAGTCTTCATTCACCAGCTTCAGTCTTCATTCACCAGCTTCAGTCCATCTCCGGTCATCTGCCATAGTTTTCCACCCATCCGCCAGTCGGATATGTGGTCCACATTGTATACATCGTCAAGAACGTCGCGGATTTCGGTATCGAGGTACACGTATTTGCCTTCCGGAATCTCCAGGGTGATCTCCACCCGGGGGAATCTCCATTTGATGCCCCCTTCGATGAAGAAATAGGGATTCAGTTCAAGGTCATTGCCCCGAAGCCTGTAATTATAGGTGACATCCGCAGCATTGCGCTCCGCTTCCTCCCGGTTCTTTCCCTTGGAGCGTTTTTCAATCTCAACCCATGCCTCCCTGTTGCCGGATGGTTCAATGTCAAGGTCTACCTGTCCGTAAATCCTGTCCAGGTCTTCGGTGAGGTACCACTGGTTGTCCATGTCAAAATCAAATGCCAGGTCATCCTCGAATTCCCTTTTTTGCAATTCATTGAGGGAGACAAACAGTGTATCGGAAGGTATCGTTAGTTCCGTCTTTGTCCTGCTGATCCCGTTGTCGGAGTAGTTCCCGGTTTCAATGGCCAGTATCCCTACGGTCATGATAAGGGCGACGAACCATAACATGGTTGATCCGATCATGAGCCCGCGGTTCCGTGTTCTGATCCCGAAGATCAGTTTTACCAGTCCATAGATCATGGCAATCACCGGGATCAGGAACAGCAATGTGAGCGCGATCATCAGCAAGGTGATACTTACAGGGTCCGAGAAAGGAGCCAGGAGGTCGCCCAGTGAAAAGCTGTAATCTGAGAAAGGGAAGACATGAAGCCCGATGAATGTTCCCGAGATGAGTCCGACAATGATACCGATTCCTGAGATGACAAAGGCCGTGCCTATCAGGATGAGGATCACCTTAACGAACAGGATCAGGATCTTCCCGATTTCCGAAAAAACATTGCCTGCTGCTTTTTTCGTCTTTTTTGCTGTTTCGGAATTGGCTGCCTTTTTCACATTTTCCTTGGTGGCCTCATACTCCTCGCGCACCTTTTTTTCAATGTTGGAGACATTTACCGGTTCTCCACGCATTTCCAGTTTTTGCGCTGCAGTCTCCGCCTTTGGCAATACGATCCAGAGGATCAGGTAAACCAGTATGGAGGCTCCTCCGAAAAAGAAAAACACCAGGAAAAGGATCCTGAAGATCAGCGGATCAATGCTGAAATATGCGCCCAATCCGCCGGACACACCTCCCAGAACTGAGTTCTCCGGATCACGGTAAAGTCTCCGTGACCGGCCGGTATATGAAGACTGCGTACTTTCGGAACCACGGGTTCCGTCCTCTACCGGGTCAATAATCTCTTCGGGATCTCCCATGATTTCTATGACTTCCTTTACCAGGGAGAGGGAGATGACCTCTTCTTCTTTCTTTTTCTTTTCCTGGAATAGTTCCGCGATCCTGGATTCAATGTCGCGCAGGATTTCTTCACCTTCCTCTTTGTTGGAAAAGTGACGGCTGATGGCGTCGAGGTATTTTTTCAGCATTTCATAGGCATCTTCATCGATATGAAAGATGCTGCCGTTGAGGTTGATTTTTATTGCTTTTTTCATGATTCAATCAGGTTTCTGTTATTCAATGATGGAATTTACGGAATCTATTAGTTCTTTCCAGGATCCCTTAAGTTCAGAAAGGTAATCTTTGCCCTTTTCTGTAAGTGCATAATACTTCCGCGGGGGACCCTGTTTGGATTCTTCCCATCGGTATTGGAGCAGACCGGCATTTTTTTGCCGGGTCAGAAGGGGATAGAGCGTTCCTTCAACCACGATGAGATTCTTCTCCTTCATGGTATTGATGATGTCGGAAGCGTAGCAGTCCTTTTTACTGACGATCGCCAGTATGCAGAACTCCAATGCGCCCTTTCTCATCTGTGCCGTTGCGTTTTCTATGTTCATTGTCTTGCCTCTTTAGATAGTTATAATGTCAGAATACATTCTTATGCATATAACATGACAATGCAAAGATATATAAATATTTTGGTACTATGCAAGACATAGTACTAAAAAATTCATATCCGGTGATGGTCCGGCAATTCAAAGAGATTCGTAAAACTCAGTAATACAGGAAAATAGAGTATTTTGGCTGACAGAAAAATATTTTATAAGGCTCTTGCTGCACATGGAAAATGACGGATTTTTCTGCATTTCGTTATCTTTATGTTCTGTTCAAACCTATTATTATCAGCAACCAAACACATTTAGCCATGGAAAAGGCAGGAAATATTCGCAAAATGCGCACGGAGCTGGCTGATCCGGTTCGCTATTTTTTACCCGTGGGGGGTGAAGAGATCTTTCTGAATGAGCTGATTGGCAGCGAGCTTCGGATGGAATTCCTGGGAGAGATTCATTGCATCCGGTGCGGAAGAAAGACCAGCAAATCATTTGCCCAGGGATATTGTTTCCCTTGTTTCAAAACTGCTCCCGAAACCGAGGAATGCGTGCTGCATCCGGAAATGTGCAGGGCGCATGAAGGTATTGCAAGGGATATGACCTATGCAGCAAAGCATTGCCTGTCCGACCAGGTGGTATACCTTAGCTATACCAGCGGATTGAAAGTGGGGGTCACCCGGATCTCACAGGTTCCTTACCGGTGGATCGACCAGGGTGCTGTGGGTGCCGTTGAGATTGCCAGGGCGCCCAACAGGTTTACTGCCGGCCTGATCGAGGTGTTCCTGAAGGACCACATGGCTGATAAAACCAACTGGCGGAACATGTTGAAACATGTGCTTCTGGTTGCAGGTGATCTCCTGGAAAGGAAACGTGAGGTATTGCGCCTTCTTCCTGTTGATTTGGCTGCATATGGATCACACAATGATGCGGTAACAACGATTGGTTACCCGGTGGATGCCTATCCTGTAAAAATCGGAAGTCTGAACCTTGACAAGGATCCGCAGATACGCGGCGTATTGAGTGGAATCAAAGGACAGTACCTGCTGTTCAGCAATGGAAAAGTTATCAATATCAGGAAGTTCAGTGGGTACAGGGTCAGGCTGGAATACTGAGATTACTGTTCATTTTCCATGATTGCCCTGACCTGTCTGCGGATGTTTTCCCAGGTCGATTCATCCATTTTTGCGCCCAGGACCTCGATCACCCTGCCGGAAAGGATGGCACCGATGTTCCCGCAGGTATCAAGCGACAGTCCATTGACCAGTCCATAGAGAAATCCCGATGCATACATATCACCGGCACCTGTAGTATCAATGGGTTTGGAGGGCCTGATACCGATTTTATGCAACGCTTCATCAGCGAAGATCAGGGAGCCTTCGGCACCGGTTTTAACGATGGCGATTTCTGTATAGCCGCCAAGTATTTCCACAGCTTTTTCCGGTTGCTCACCGGTAAGCGCTTCCGCCTCCTGGTTGTTGGCAAAGACAATGTCTACCTGGTTCCTGATGAGTTCAAGAAAAAAGGGCCTGTGTTCTTCCACGATATTGTAACTGGCCAGGTCAATGCATATTTTCATACCTTTCATTTTGGCCAGTCTGACCGCTTTTTCGATCAGCGCATGATCCTGTACAAGATATCCCTCAAGATAAAGGTAATCGTAGCCAGTGAAAACATTTGAATCCAGGTCTTCTGTCGAAAGCTCCACCGCAGCTCCAAGATACGTGGCAAATGTACGTTCCGAATCGGGACTGATCAGCGCAACAGCCCTTCCGGTTTCCCGGATACTCTTGAACAGCATGGGGTTGATCTTCTTGCTCTTCATGTCTTTGAAGAAAAATTTCCCCAGGTCGTCGTCGCCGACCATGCCTACAAAACCTGTTTTGACACCCATATGGGCCAGGCCGTGAATGGTGTTTGCTGCAGATCCGCCGGAGGCTTTCTGCTTTTTCAGTCCGGCTGTCTGTATGTTGATAAAGTTCGAAGTCTCATGATCCACCAGTGTCATGCTGCCTTTTGGCAATCCAAACGTTTCCAGTAATGTATCATCTTCAAGCGTGGTAATGATATCGACCAGGGCATTGCCCATTCCCAGTATTTTCATCTGTCAATTATGTTTTTTGTAGGTCAGATGGAACCCGCCATGACACTTTTTTGAAGATTCCCAACGCGGGTAATGAAATAATAAACAACGCGTGTCAGTATTGCTGTTATGGCTCGGTTCATCATTCAAATTTGAACAAATATAGAAACTAATGGGGTTTTAAAGGTAATGGCAGGGAAAGATTCAGATTTTTTCCGCTAATTAATTGTTTAATTAACCAAAACAATCTATTTTTGCCACGCTGTTTGAAAACAGAAAGGTGTTAAAAATATTTTCCTCAGTAGCTCAGTTGGTTAGAGCGGCGGACTGTTAATCCGTAGGTCGTAGGTTCAAGTCCTACCTGAGGAGCCAGGGCCGGGAAAAATTCCCGGCTTTTTTTATTCTTCCAGACGATATCCGGAGCGTACAACGCATTAACCCAGGGTCGTCCATGGGATCATATCACTTCTCTCATGCAGTGAAGGGTACCTTGAGATCATATCACTTCTCTCATGCAACTATACGTGCCGTTGGATCATTTCACTCCTCTCGTGCAACTGTGCGGGCCGTTGGATCATATCACTTCTCTCATGCAACTAAGCGGGCCATGGGATCGTTCTTTCTGGTCTTATACAGGGCTGGGGTTTCAGGTATTTTTATCGCCTGTTATTGAACAATTCCGCATTTTTTGTGATTACTATTAGTATCTTCACTAAAAAAAAGAACTATTATGAGAAACTTGTTGCGCACAATTGCAGCATTGCTGCTTATATTCATTACCGGTGAGCTTTATTCCCAATCTGCTGCTGAATTGAAACTCCCGCTCGACCCGGAGGTAAGGTACGGGGTACTCGAGAACGGGATGACCTATTACATTCGCAGCAATACTGAACCCCAGAACAGGGCTTCGTTTTATATGATTCAGAATGTGGGTGCTATCCTGGAGAACGACAGTCAGAACGGGCTTGCACATTTCCTGGAGCACATGGCCTTTAACGGGACAAAACATTTCCCGGGAAAGGGCATCCTGAATACCCTGGAAAAGCACGGGGTAAAGTTTGGCTACAACATCAATGCATATACCTCGCAGGATGAAACGGTATACAATCTGAGCGAGGTGCCGACCAACAAACCGGGATTGCTCGATACCTGCCTGCTGGTGCTCAACGACTGGTCCAATTACCTGTTGCTGGCTGAGGATGAGATCGAGGCTGAACGGGGGGTCATCTCGGAAGAATGGAGAACCAGGAGAAATGCAGGCTTCCGGATGATGAAGGCCTCCATGCCCTATATCTACAACAATTCGAAATATGCAGAGCGCGATGTGATCGGCGACCTGGACGTGATCAGGAATTTTGAGTACGATGCACTCAGGGATTTTTATCATGACTGGTACCGCACCGACCTGCAGGCCATTGCAGTTGTGGGTGATTTCGATGCCGGGGAAATGGAAGAGAAGGTCATCGGGCTGTTTTCGCAGATCCCCGCCGTGGAAGATCCGCAGGAACGCGCTGTAACGGTGATCCCGGACAATGAAGAAATGATCTTTGGCGTGGTCACTGACAAAGAGGCGGATCAGTCGAATATCAGCATCTATATCCGGGAGTTCGTTGAAACGCCCGGCATAGAAAATGTGGAGCAAATACGGGAGGAGTATATCGGGCAATTGTTTAACCGGATCATGTCGCAACGGATTTCTGAATTACTCCAGAAAGGTGATCCTCCTTTTGTTGCGGGGAACATCGTCAGAACCTCACTTACCCGTAATTATGATATGACAGCGATTGCGGTCATCGCAAAAACCAACGAGGAGGCGCTTGCACTTTCCGCGATTCTCGAAGAAGTGGAACGTGTGAAGCGTCACGGGGTTACACCCGGTGAACTGGAACGGGCAAAATCCCACCTGCTGAACAGGATGGAGAACAGGGTGAAAGAGAAGGACAAGATCACCAATGATCAGTATGCCCGTGAATACCAGTCACATTACCTGGGGAACAATGCGTATATGGATATTGAAATGGAATTCCAGATCATGCAGGCCCTGTTCAACTCCATTACCCCGGAAGATATTGCGCAAAAGCTGCCCGCCTGGTTCAGCACAAAGAACAATGTGATGGTGATCTCCGGACCGGAAAGTGAGGAGGTGCAACATTTGTCTGAAAATGAAGCGGTCGCAATACTCGAAGCCAGCAGGTCCATGGAGGTTACACCTTATGAAGATGTGGAAGTGGCAGCTTCACTGATCGAGACACCCCTTGCTGCAGGTGATGTCGTTGCTGAAAAGGAACTGCCGGAATTTGAAGCAGAGGAATGGACTCTGTCGAACGGGGCAAAAGTGGTGTACCGGTTTGCAGACTACGAAAAGGACAATATCTCTTTCCGGGCCGTCAGTCCGGGTGGTTCTTCGCTGTACGATACAGAATATGTTCCTTCCATGGAGATGCTGGCGAGTCTTGTTCCGTTCTATGGAGTTGGAGATTATGACCAGGCCACGCTTCAGAAAATGCTCACAGGGAAAACTGTTGAACTGAACCTGCAACTGGGTGCACTGACAGAGGGCATGCAGGGCAATGCCAGTCCGAAAGATTTCGAGACCCTGATGCAGCTGATCCACCTCAGGTTTACTGCACCGCGTTTTGATGAGGAAGCCCATATGGCCATCACGGGAAGGTACCTTGCTTTCGTGGAGAATATGAACAAGAACCCGCAAAAGATCATGAGCGATTCCCTTTCGCTGATCCTCACAGATTACCACCCGCGGACCAGGGTAATGGATACCGGTTTTATCAGGGAGGTGCAACTGCAGCAGGTGCAGGAAGTCTATACAGACAGGTTCAGTGATGCATCAGATTTCACCTTCTTCTTCGTCGGGAACATCCAGAAGGAGGAGCTGGTGCCGTATGTGGAACAATATATAGCCACGTTGCCGTCCACGCAGCGCAAGGAGTACTGGATCGACCGGGAAGTGAATGAGCCGCAGGGGCGTGTTGAAAAAAACATCACCATGGAGCTGTCTGTTCCCAAGTCTACCGTAATCCTTGCATTTAACAGGGAAATGGACTATTCACCGGAGAATCTCGTGAAGCTTCGTGTCATCGAAGGAATACTGGACCTCAGGTTCGTGGAATCCATCCGTGAAGAGGAGGGTGGTACCTATGGCGTGAGTGCCAGTACATCGCTGAGCCAGTTCCCGGATGAAAAAGCCAACATGATGATTGCCTTTGACACAGATCCGGCCAAGGCGGAATACCTGAAGGGACTGGTTTACGAAGAGCTCGAGGCGCTGATGAAAAACGGGCCTTCAGAAAAGGACCTGTCCAAGACCGTGAGCAACCTGCTGAAGCAGCGGGAAGAGGACCGGGAACACAACAGTTACTGGATGAATACCCTGTATAATTTCTACCAGCACGATCTCAATTTCAATGATCCGGATAATTTTGAGGAGATCCTCCGGGCACTGACCGTGAAGGATGTGAAAAAGGCAATGAAGCAATTGTATAAGGGTGCAAATGTAGTCGACCTTGTTTTCAGTCCTGAGCAGACTGAAGATCAAGGTGCCTCTGCGGAAGCGGCTGAATAACCGGTTGGTCGGAATGGACCGGCATAGTATTCCCTATTTGATCATCAACCTCTGTGGACTGTAATCACCTATGATTAAAACAGTCCGTGGAGGTTGGCATTGATTTTATCAATCACCACGCTGAGATCTTCCGGTTTGGCCGGGAAATTATAGTTATCCGCATCGACGATCAGCACCTTACCGAGGCTGTAGGTCTCTATCCAGGCTTCGTAGCGTTCGTTCAGGTGTTTCAGGTAGTCGAGCCGGATGTTGTCTTCGTATTTTCTTCCCCTGTTCTGAATCTGGTTGACCAGTGTAGGGATGGAGGCGCGCAGGTAGATCAGCAGATCGGGGGGTTCAATAAGACTGCTCATAAGATTGAACAGGGCGAAGTAATTTTCAAAATCCCTGGTGGTCATCAGGCCCATGCTATGCAGGTTTGGGGCAAAGATATACGCATCTTCGTATATGGTCCTGTCCTGGATGATGGTTTTTTCACCCTGTCTGATCCTAACAATCTGGCTGAACCTGCTATTGAGAAAATAGATCTGGAGGTTAAACGACCAGCGTTGCATGTCTTCATAGAAATCGTTGAGGTACGGGTTATCGTCCACATCTTCATATTGTGCTTCCCAACCGTAGTGTTTCGCAAGCATTCCGGTCAGGGTGGTTTTTCCGGATCCAATATTTCCAGCAACAGCTATATGCATAATTGATTTTTTGAGAACAGAATACTAAAATACGAACTTTTTATGAAATGAGTTGCTTTACCTCCTCAAGGTATTTCCTGTCATTTGCCAGTCGGGGCATTTTATTTTGTCCACCCACCTTTCCCTTGGTCTGAAACCACTGGTAGAAGGTGCCATTCGGCACAGCGATCACCGTTGGTTTTTCCAGGGTGGTATTTTTATACCGCTTTGCCTCATAGTCCGAATTAATGGAGCAGAGTGCTTTGTCCAGCACATCCGTGAAACGCTCCAGGTCTTCGGGTTCGGCTTCGAATTCAATCATCCATTCGTGCGACCCCTTGGTGTCATCAGTCATATAGATCGGTCCGGCAGTATAATCCCTGATTTGTGCGTCCGTATGGCTGCAGGCCGTCATAAGTGCACTTTCAGCATTTTCCAGGATCACCTCTTCCCCGAACGCATTGATGAAATACTTGGTTCTCCCGGTGATCTTGAATTTGTGTGGTGTGAGGGAGGTGAAGACGATGGTATCGCCAATAATGTAACGCCACAGGCCAGCATTGGTGCTGATTACCAGCGCATAGTTCACTCCTGTTTCCACCTCTTCAATGGTATAGACTGGCGGATGGGGCTCATTGAATTTTCCCATGGGAATGAATTCATAGAACACCCCGTAATCGAGCATCAGCAGCATCGCACTGTCATTGAGGTCGTCCTGTATGCCAAAAAAACCTTCGGAAGCATTGTATGTTTCGAGGTAATTCATTTTCGGCGAAGGGATCAGTTTCCGGAATTGTTCCCTGTAGGGAGCAAAGCTTACTCCTCCGTGGGTGAACAGCTCCAGGTTGGGCCAGATGTCCAGCAGGTTGTCATTGCCGGTGACATTCAGAATATGTCTGAGGAGTACCAGGTTCCATGACGGGACCCCCGCAATATTGGTAACATTTTCCTTGATGGCGATCCTGGTGATTTTTTCCACCTTCTGTTCGAAATCGGGTATGAGTGCAATTTCCGCCGAGGGAGTCCTGATGAAATTGGCCCAGAACGGCAGGTTCTCTATCAGGATGGCTGACAGGTCACCGTAGTAGGATTGGTTGCTGTAGTTATTGATCTGGTGGCTGCCCCCGAGCGTGAGTGCCTTCCCTCGCATAACAAGGGAATCAGGAAACTGTTTGGTATACAGTGCCATCACATCTTTTCCTCCACGGAAGTGACACTCTTCCAGCGCTTCCGGACTTACCGGGATGAATTTGCTTTTTTCTGAAGTTGTTCCGGAGGATTTCGCATACCAACGGATTTCGGAGGGCCAGATGATATTTTCTTCCCCGGCTCTTTGCCGGTCAACATAGGGCACAATGTCCTCATAGGTCTGCAGCGGAACGCGGGCCTGGAACTGTTTGATGGTTTCTATGTTTTTGTACTGGTATTTTTTCCCCCATTCGGTGCCGGCAGCCTGCGTGATCAATTGCCGGAACATTTCACGCTGCACATTTCCCGGATACTTTTTGAAAAGTTCGATCTGGTGAAGTCGTTTGACATTCAACCAGGAGATAATGGAATTGATCAGGGGCATGTAACAGCGATTTACAGGATCAGCATGGCATCGCCATAGGTTCCAAACCGGTATTTTTCCTTGATCGCCACTTTGTATGCATCCATCAACTGGTCATACCCGGCAAAAGCAGACACCATCATCAGCAAAGTGGAATAGGGCAGGTGAAAATTGGAGATCATCCTGTTGGGCACACTGAATTCATAAGGTGGAAAAATAAACTTGTTGGTCCAGCCATCAAATGGTTTCAGGTGTCCTGTGGTGGAGACCGAACTTTCAAGCGTCCGCATTACGGTAGTCCCAACTGCACAGACATTTCTACGGCTTTCCTTGGCGGCATTGACTTTCGTTACAGCCTCATCGCCGATGATGATCCGTTCGGAATCCATTTTGTGTTTTGTAAGATCTTCAACATCCACGGTTCTGAAATTACCCAGGCCCACATGTAGCGTAACATAGGCAAAATCGACACCCTTGATCTCCAGGCGCTTCAGCAGCTCCCTGCTGAAATGCATTCCCGCAGTGGGCGCTGCAACCGCCCCTTCATTCTTTGCAAAAATGGTTTGGAACCTTTCGCGGTCTTCTGGTTCCACGGGGCGATCGATGAATTTGGGCAGGGGTGTTTCTCCAAGTTCAAAAAGCGTTTTCTTGAAATCGTCGTAATCACCATCATACAGAAAACGAAGTGTTCTTCCCCTGGAGGTGGTATTGTCAATTACTTCAGCTACCAGGACATCATCCTCGCCAAAATACAGTTTGTTCCCGATCCGGATTTTCCGGGCAGGATCGACGAGAACATCCCACAGGCGTTGCTCACGGTTCAGTTCCCGAAGCAGGAATACTTCGATTTCAGCACCGGTTTTTTCTTTGTTCCCGTATAACCTTGCAGGAAATACCTTGGTATCATTGAATACCATGATGTCCTGGTCATCAAAATAGTCGATGATATCCTTGAATTGCTTGTGTACGATTTTTCCCTGGTCACGATGTACCACCATGAGTCTCGATTCATCTCGATTCGGTTCCGGGTACTTGGCGATCAGGTCTGGAGGAAGATTGAACTTGTATTGCGATAACTTCATTGTCTGTAAAAACTTTTATTGAAAGCGGCTGCTGACCGATTGGTTTTGGGTCCGGCTGACGAGCCTCCTTATACGTAAGAAACACAAAAAGGTTACAAAGGTTTTAAATTTTTTGTAAAGTCTGATATTTTTTCTGCATCATTTACATGATAATCACCAATTTTTGTTCTTCGCAGGGCAGATAAATGGGCGCCTGTGCCCAGTTTTTCACCTATATCGTTTGCCAGGGAGCGGATGTAGGTTCCTTTGCTGCAGTGTATCCGGAGGTGGATTTTTGGAGGTGAAAATTCCAGTAGTTCAAGTTCATGGATGGTCACCAGGTTTTTTTTCAGTTTGAATGTTTCTCCCTGCCTGGCCATGTCATATGCTCTTTTTCCATCCACCTGTTTGGCGGAATAGTTGGGAGGGGTTTGTTCGGTTTCCCCCCTGAAGGTTTTCAGAACATCCTCGAGCTGATCCCTGGTGACGTGTTCAAAGGGGAATGTTGCATCGATTCCTGTTTCGAGGTCATAGGAAGGAGTAGTGGTGCCGATGGTCATTTCGGCCATATATTCCTTGTCGAGGCCCATGAACGATTCGATTTTTTTCGTGGCCTTGCCTGCACAGAGGATCACCAGCCCGGTGGCAAGGGGGTCAAGCGTCCCGGTATGGCCCACCTTGATCTTTTTTATGCCGAGCTGGTTGCGTAATTCGATGCGGAGTTTGTTGACCACATCAAACGAGGTCCAGTCGAGGTCTTTGTCAATCAGTATGATCTTGCCTTCGAGAAATGCCTGGGCTGCTGTATCACTCATGAATTATAGGGTAAAAAAGATTGCGATGAGCCCGATCACGGTGCAGTAGGCGGCAAACCAGATGAGTTTTCCTTTTTTCACGATATTGATCATCCATTTACAGGCCAGGAATCCGCTGAGATATGCTGCAATGAATCCGGCTGCCAGGGAGAGGGTGCCGGTATCCGATGTGCCTGTTCCTGACCAATCCAGCAGCTTCAGCAGGGAAGCCCCGATGATAGGGACCAGGACCATTAAAAAAGAGAATTTGGCAACCTGTTCCCGGTTGTTCTTCAGCAGCAGGCCCGTGGCTATGGTGGCTCCTGATCTTGAGAGGCCGGGTATGACTGCAAAAGCCTGGGCGATGCCGATGATGAATGCATCAGAAAAGGGAAGTTTTTTTGGCTGCCCGGGTTTGATGAAGCTGGTGAGCGCAAGCAATATCGCCGTGATGAGCAGGGCAATTCCAACAAAGACCAGGCTGGCGTCACTTTTACTGAAGAGCAGTTCCACTTCCTCTTCCAGGAGGATCCCCACGATAAGTACTGGTATGGCTGAAAAGAGCAGTTTGGAAATATATTTTGTTTCTTCGTTCCAGCTGAATTTGAATAAACCTGCCAGCAGCTGCCTGATTTCAGAAAAGAATACCGTGATTGTACTCAGTACTGTGGCAAAATGGACCAATACGGTGAAGCCAAGGTCCTCTTCGATATTCACACCGAGAATTGCTTTTCCTATTTCCAGGTGTCCGCTGCTGCTTACCGGTAAAAATTCTGTGAGTCCCTGAATGATGCCAAGGATGATTGCTTCAATAATGCTCATGCCAGGTGTTCAGGATGGTTATTCCTCGTGGGATGGGGAGGAAGGTTTTTTCATGATGGCCCAGATTTCGAACACAAACCCGATCATTACAACGATTGGTGCAAGGGTGATCCGCCGAAAACTGAAAATTTCATCCGGTTTGAATACTGCGGGGTCATCTGTTTCACCACCCAGCATCAGTAGGAACCCGATAACGATAATTGCGAAACCGATGATCAGTAACTTATAATTTTCAGGTGCGAGTGCGAAGTTTTCCTTCTCTTTATTTTTTTTGGCCATGATCGACAGATTAATAATAGAGTTTATCTGTTTTAATGTTCAGATATTTATTTACTGCAAAGAAAGTAGAAATCCAGTTAATTACAATGCTAATCACCAGGATAGATGTTCCAAGCAATAACATAAGGTTGCCATCGGTAAAGGAGATGATATTTTCAAGCTCTTCAGCAGCAAGGTATACGATACCTGCAATCAGTGACATGGCGATGACTGTCCCGATCACTGCATTGATGAGACTTCGCAGCATGAAGGGTTTGCGTATGAAACTCCGGTTTGCTCCAACCAGCTGCATGGTGTTGATGATAAAGCGTTTGGAATAAATCGACAGCCTGATGGTGTTGTTGATAAGTGTAATGGCGACAAGTGTCAGCAGGGCGCTGAATCCGAGGATGACGATACTGATTTTCCTGATATTTTCATTGATGGCATAGAGGAGGGTTTTTTTATACACCACTTCGTTCACCTGGTCATACGTAAGGATCTCCTGTTCGATAAACACCACGGAATCGGGTCGTGTATAGGCAGCCTGCAGTCTTAACCTGATAGACGGAGGGAGCGGATTGAATCCGAGGAATTCAACAAATTCGCCACCAACCAGTTGCTCTGTTTCAAGTGCAGCTTGTTCCTTGGTGATGTATTCAGTGGACAGGGTATATGGTTTTGCATCCAGGATTTTCTGAAGCTGCAGGATGTCGGCATCTTTCACGTTTTCTTTCAGGATGACATTGAAGCCGATACTTTCCCTGACTGTTTTATTGATGTTGCGTCCGTTGATGACCAGCAGTCCGAGAAAACCGATCAGGAACAATACCAGGGAGATGCTGATCACAGAAGTAAAGTGGGAGCTCCGGAGCCTTCGCCTGCTGATTCTTTTTTCATTTTTTGCCATGGCAACATGATCAGATTTGCCCAAAGATAAAAAAAAACGCCGGGAATTCCGGCGCTTTATGATCAATGCAATTTCGTTCAGTCCAGTATGGTAATCCACCCGTATGGATCTTCCACATCGCCGTACTGAATCCCTGTTAATCTTTCATATAGTTTTGTAGTCACCGGTCCGGGATTGGATCCGTCTCCGTAGGTATAGGTTTTGCCGGTATCCTTGTCCACAATTTTCCTGACCGGAGTGATCACTGCAGCTGTTCCGCAGGCACCGGTTTCTTCAAAAGTTTCCAGTTCACCGACTTCGATATGTCTTTTTTCAATTTTCATGCCCATATCGGAAGCAATTTGCTGCAGGCTTTTGTTGGTAATAGAAGGCAGAATGGAGCTTGAATCGGGCGTAATATAGGTATTGTCCCTGATGGCAAAGAAATTTGCCGGTCCGGCTTCATCGATATACTTTTTTTCCCGTGCATCGAGGTAAAGCGCTGTTGCAAATCCGGCATTATGTGCTTCGGCAACAGAGGTCATGCTTGCTGCATAGTTTCCGCCAACTTTCAGGTGGCCCGTACCCAGTGGAGCGGCCCTGTCATGGTCACGTGTGATCATGAGATCAACGGGCTTGAAACCTTCCTTGAAATAGGGGCCTACCGGCATGACAAACACCATGAAAAGAAACTCATCGGCAGGCCTGACACCCACCTGTGGACCTGTACCAATCAGCAATGGCCGGATATACAAAGAAGCACCCGTTCCATGGGGAGGAACAAACCGTTCATTGAGTTTCACCACTTTTTCAACAGCCTCCTGGAACAGGGACTGGGGAACTTCCGCCAGCATGATGCCTTCTGCGGAGGTGCGCATTCTTTTCGCATTTTCGTCATACCTGAAGAGCCGGATTCTTCCGTCTTTGCCCCTGTAGGCCTTTAATCCTTCAAACGATTCCTGTCCGTAATGCAGGCAGGTGGCTCCCATGTGCATGGAGATTTGGGAGGATGAGGAAATTTCCAGTTCACCCCAGCCGCCGTTCCTGAAGTAGCAACGTACGTTATAATCTGTTTCACTGATACCGAACCCCAGGTTTTTCCAGTCAATATTCATATTCATATACATTTATTTTGAGCAATCAAATGTAATGATTCATGAACGGTTCTACAATCCGGGAAAGATGTTTTACAGTGATGTTTTAGATCTTATTTCCAGCTGCGGAGGTTGACGAGCTGATTTTCAGGTGTGATTTCCCGCAGGCGCTGCGCAGCCAGTGTAAAAAAGTTAAAATTGCTGACCAGCTCGGTTTGTTGTTTCAGGAATTTTTCCTTCGGCAGGTCGCGATATACATTTTTCTTTTCCAGGTACAGCAGTTTCACCTGGGTGATGTAATCACTTCTTCCGAGGTATTCCATTCTTGCATCCACCAGGATGGATTCCAGTATATTCTGTGGCATGAATGGTTCTTTGGTAGCCAGGATAAGATTACAGATCCGGTCGATCTGTTTTTCATCATAACCGTACTCGGGGAGTATTTCCCTGGTAATTTTTATGGAAGTGTTTTCAAAATTGTCATAGGTTTCGGAAAGGCCTGAGAACATCATCAGGGCCGCAGTTTGTGACAGCAACAGCTCATCGTCTGAGACATTTTCGGACCGTCCCAGCAATTCGGTCTGATTGCACACCTTCCGGATATACTCGTTTTTATGGAAGTGCAGGTTCAGTAACATGTTGGAGGCAATCATGTCGAGCACTCTTTCTTCCAGGTCCTTGATTTTAAGCATCTGCAATTTGATAAAGAATCTCCTGTTGGGAATGCCATGCAGGTCGACCGACAATTCCGGCCGCAGGCCGGTGACAAAATACATGTCGATATTTCCCTTGTATTTCACCGGGAGTTTTCCCCTGTATTCGCAGATGAAAAAATCTTTGACCAGGGAGTAGGTGATGCCCGATATGTTCACCCTGCCACCCTCGCCGGAAGATTCCATTCGTGAAGCAGTGTTTACCGTATCCCCCCAGATATCATAGGAAAGTTTTTTATGGCCCACTACCCCGGAAATGACCGGACCGGTATGAATCCCGATCCGGAGGTCCCAGATTTCGGCCTTCTGCCTTTTCAGGTTTTTCATGTAGTACTGCATTTCGAGGCCCGCCAGCACTACTTCAACGGGATTGGAGCTGTTTTTTACAGGGATGCCACCTGCAGCCATGTAGGCATCACCAATGGTTTTTATTTTTTCAATATTGTATTTATCCACCACCGAATCGAAATGGAAGAAAAATTTATCCAGTTCATCGATCAGTACTTCGGGGTTCATTTCTTCGGCTATTCGTGTAAATCCTTGAATATCACTAAATAAAACGGTAACCAATTCGAATTTCCTGGATTTTGCGCGGCCCCTGGTTTTGAGTTCTTCAGCTGTTCCTTTGGGGAACAGGTCGGCCACCAGTTTGTCAGATTTCTCCTTTTCACTGAGAACGGCCTTCATGCGTTCCCTGATTTTCTCTTCCAGCCTGTATTCCACCTTTTTCAGGCTCAGCAGACGCCATTTGTAGAGTAAAAAAGCGACGGTAAAAAGCAGCAGGATATATGCAATGTAGGCGATCCAGGTCCTGTAAAAAGGCGGAGTTACAGTAAATCTGAATGTTACCGGCTCTGACAATTCTCCGAAGGATGAAACGGACTGGGCTTCAAAAGTATACTTCCTTTCCCATGGATTTTCGATGACGATGTTGTTGTTCCTGTTCCATTCGGACCATTCTTCCTGGTAGTGGGTGAGTTTGTACCTGTAATAGGGATAGGTGGTCTTCTGGAAGCGCAGGTTTTTTAATCCGATGATGATGTTTTGCTTCCGGTACCTGAACGTCTCGGAGGATTGGATCCGTCGAGGTTCTGCATATGATCCTTCTTTGGCAAGGGAGGCGGATTGGATACGGAGCAGGTTTTTTTGCCGGATTTCTGCCGGTTCAATATCGAGCCTGAGGAGCATTTTGTTGCTGGTGATCCACAGGTATCCGCTGTTCACCTGAATATCCTGTACTTGTCCGAAGGATTGTTTTGCAAGGATTTCGTAGAAGGGCGTGTTGATATATTCGTTGTCATGTTTCCATACCGTTGTGCCACCGGTTGCATCTCCGGAAATGCTCCAGAGATGTGCGCTGCCGGGATAAATAATATCTGAAGAGAGCAGTATTTTTTGTAATTCTGACATCCGCAGAGGAGTGCAGTATTCTGAAGCGAGGTCCCAGGAATAGAACTGTTTCCCCCCCTGTAACAGCAAGCCTCCATGGTATGAAAGTATACTTTTCAGTGAATCATTTGGAGGTATGATCAGTGTTACCGGTTGCAACCGGTCTGTATCTGCCCTGAAAATCTCATTGTTCCCTGTGAGAATGTAAGAAACCTTTTCAAATTCGGTATGTGAAATGATTTGGTGTAATGTGGAATCAATGATTTCGGAAGCCCACCTGCCGTTTTGATAGGAACATTTGAATAGTTTGTTTTTTCCGAATGCAATGAAAGAGTGGTCGTCAAGAATATTTATAAAACCGGGATGCCCATTGAAAATCAGTTCCACGGTATCTTTATCTACGCGGCAGGTCCCGGGTGCGCCTGTTGCTACTACCAGGTTGTTTTGTGCCTGTATTGTATGGAAGTAGCTTTCCTTTGAACCTGGTATGGGAACTGCAGTCCAGCTTCCGTTTTCAGGGGATTCCAGGAGATATACTCCATTGGTGGTTGCCAGGTAAATCCCATCCTCGTTAAAGCTTGCAGCTATCACATATTTTCCCAGCTGCGCATAGATATCGAGGATGACAGACCTGGGTGGAAATTCCATTTTTACGATCGTGAAATCAGCGATGATCCAGACATCATTGAAATTGTCTGTATATACCGATGTCAGGGTTGATCCCGGTAAATTGCATTCTTCATTGAGATGACCTGCCGGTGTATTCGGGGTGGACAGCATCACAAGCTCGTTCGTCTTTTTCTTCCCCACGTAAAGGTCATCGAAAAGATACTGCACTGTCTCAAATTCCTGTTCGTTTGTTCTTTGGATTTCCGGGGGACTGATTTTACCGGTTGCTTTTGAAAAACGCAATGGCGGCGCTTCCCTGCGCAGCAGCAGCAGGGTTGTGTCCAGGTCAATAATTCCTGCCAGGTGTTTGTTATTCAGTGTTTCTGCCGGTACAATGCTGATAAACTCTACTCCATTCCACTGGAACAGTCCCAGCTTGCCAGCCTGGAGGTAAATATGCTTACCGGCTTTGTGTATTTTCACAGGTTGCCTGTTAAAGAAAAAATGTTCAGCATTGTGCGCAGTAATAACGAAGATTCCTTCCGTGGTGGCCAGGAAGGCCATGCTGTCTTTTGCAAGTATCCCGGTGGGGTGGTAATCCGGGGAATGTGTGACGAGCATCTCCCGGCGGGAGATCATGCGGGGACCCCCGGAAAGGCTATACCTGATGTAGCCAAAATCATTGTCGGTAAGATAAAGGATTTCATTTTTGGCAGTTTTCGCCAGGTAAACAGAACCATTTGATGGCGTGAAGATCACTTTTCTCCCATCAACAGTGACGAATCCGTCTTCCTTCCCGATAAAATACACGCCCTGATCGTTGCTGCAAAAAGATGTGTTCGGAGTCCGGTTATATTTTGACGGGATTTCAAACTCAATGGTTTCGGGGACAAGCTGAAAAGATGATTCATTGCCCTGTCCCAGTAATACAGCGTATTTCAGGAGGCCTGCCAGGAAAAAAAATAAATAAAACTTGTATGACTTGAAAAATAAATTCATAACTTGTAAACCTGATAGGCGCCTGTAAACAGCTGTTATGTAACCAAAAATACGTAAATATTTGATAGTACGTAAATATATGGATTACCCGTTAAATGTAAACTAAATCTATATTATCCATGGAAAAAACTGATAAGCCGATCATTGTCCCCTGGGATTTTACACCTGTAGCGAAAAATGCATTTTTACATGCATTGAATTTTTCCAGGACACTTAATTGCAGTATTGCCTTATTGCATATTGTGAGTGATGACAAGGACATCCCGGAAAAGGAAAAAGCAATGGAAGAGTCGGCAGGTATGCTCGACAAGGAATTCGGGAAGCGACCACATTGCATTGTAAAGGAGGGTAGTATTTTTCACACCATCGGTGAAGTTTCCAAGCAGTACAATGCAGAGATGATCATCATGGGGACCCACGGAATCAGGGGTGCACAGAAGCTCTTTGGCAGCAGGGCGGTAAAAGTGGTTGTTTCATCGCGCATTCCTTTCCTGATCGTTCAGGATAAACCTGTTAAGGACAAGCTTGAAACCATTTTGCTGCCTATCGATTTCAAGAAAGAGAACAAGGAAAAATCGAACTGGATCTTTCACCTTTCCACAAGGTTTGAATTGAGGGTCACCATTTTCAAGTCCCATCCCAGGGACCGGGGTTTCAAGCGCAAGCTGCTATCCAATATGAAGTATATTGAAAGCTATTTAAAGACCCGTGATATTCAATACGACATTGTTTCAAGCACCGGTAAAAAAAGCTTTAAACAGGAAGTGGTCGAGTATGCGCATGAACATAACTTTGACATGATACTGATCATGGCCACGCGTGATATCAAGTTCGTGGACTATATTTTCGGAGCTCCGGAGCAATACATCATTGCAAATGAGTACAATCTTCCCGTGATGTGCATCAATCCCAGGCCGATGAAGATTGCCGGTGGATTCAGGGCAACCGGGGGCGCATAGAGTGTTTAACCAGGAAAAACAGAGGCCGTTCATGGAGCGGCCTTTTTTTATGAGAGAATTAATTTTTGCAACCAATAACGATCACAAATTATTGGAAATAAAGCAGGCGATTGACCCCCGTTTCACGGTTGCCGGTCTGAAGGAAAAGGGTATCCGGGAGGAGATCCCGGAAGACCATTTCACGCTTGAGGAAAACGCATTTCAAAAGGCCGCGTATGTGTATGAAAAATTCGGCATCTCCTGTTTTTCCGACGATACCGGACTGGAAATTGATGCCCTGAACGGGGAGCCCGGCGTTTTTTCAGCCAGGTATTCGCGCATTGGAACTCCCACCTACCCCGATATGGAGGTGTCGAAGGGGAATATAATGAAAGTGCTGGAGAAGCTGGAAGGTACGGAAACCCGCAAGGCCCGGTTCAGAACCGTGATTGCATTGATCCTTGAGGGAAACCGCCATGCTTTTGAAGGAATTGTTGAAGGAGTTATATCATTGGATGTCAGGGGGGAAGAAGGGTTTGGGTATGATCCCATATTTATTCCTGAAGGAGGGCTGAAGACATTTGCAGAAATGGACCTTGAGGAAAAGAACAGGATCAGCCACCGTGCCCGGGCCATCAGGAAACTGACCGGTTTTCTCAATGCATTGGATGATTCATCGCTCCAGGTGAAATAACTTGCTTTTTTTTGCGTACTATTAATATCATATTTATCAGCATGCAATCTAAAATTTTGTTCGCTTTTCTTGCGTTCATCGTTCTTTTCTCGCTTCCCCTGGAGGGGCAGGTGGGAATTGGCGAGTGGAGAACACATCTTCCCTACCAGAACACGACCAGGGTGATGGTGGCAGATGACAGGGTATTCTGTGCATCCACCGGCGGACTCTTCTATTATGATCTCAGGGACAATACTGTTGAAACGTTGTCCAAGACCGACGGGCTTTCCGACAATGGTGTTGAGGCGATGGAGTGGAACAGCGGCAAACAGCTTGCAGTGCTTGCATACAGAAATGCGAATATTGATATCATCAGGGACAACCAGGTCATCAATATTCCGGATATCATGAAAAAGCAGATCCCGGGGAATAAATCGGTATACGATATTTATTTTATCAATGAAAAGGCCTACCTGTCGTGTGGAT
>Ga0180436_10001383_pt1 | contig 23694 bp, 26 predicted proteins | sample SS_ome_2_FD_132434 | JGI IMG/M metagenome (GOLD analysis project Ga0180436, IMG submission 132434) | Hypersaline lake sediment archaeal communities from the Salton Sea, California, USA - SS_3_S_2 metaG | ecosystem: Environmental > Aquatic > Non-marine Saline and Alkaline > Hypersaline >... | reverse complement strand
CCGACGCAGGACATCGCGGTACGCACGCAGGGGCCAGCACCGCCGAGATCCCATCCATACTCATTGATCTCGTCGAAGAAATGCTGTGTCGATTCGGTATCGGCACCGATGAACATGATATTGCCGGTCTGACCATGAAAGGTCACGAGACCTGAGCCATGCTTCTCCCAGCTATCGGCAAGCTGGCGCAACATCGCGGTACTGTAATGGTTGCCCGCTGGCGGCTGGACGCGCAGGGTGTGAAATTCTTTGGACTTCGGGAAGGCCTTGCCGACCTCTGAGAAGCGCGGGATGATGCCGCCGCCGTAGCCGTAGACGGAAACGGTGCCGCCCTTCCAATAGCCCTTGCGGGTCTCGTAAGAGTGTTCTAGCTGACCGAGCAGGTCGTTAGTGATCGCATTGATGCGCTCGTCGCCGTGCTCGTCACGAAGACGCTTGATACCCGAGATGAAGCTCGGCCATGGGCCATCTTCAAGTTGGTCGAGCATCGGAGTTTGGTGCTTGTCGAGGGCCATGTCGCTATCTCTCCTATCGAGAAACGTCGTGGTAAGACACAGGTCGAATTCAGATTCTTTCGCGGCGCCGTGTGCCACGGAGCTGCACTATACGGGGTGACATGCCGAGCTGGGAACCGCACCTTAGGGGGAGAGGGGCTACTCCAGCCTATCCCTTTGGGGATAGTTGACAGCCAAGCTTTTTCTCTTTGGCGATCAGGAACCTAGTACCCATCGCAGCCATCGTCATGGGGCGCAAAGGATAAGCGCCCACCCAGGCTATGTCAACATATCCTAATATTCCAATAGCTTATTTGGCTCCATCGACAGCCATCTCCCCGCCTGAGCCCCCGCAAGAGGCCGACTACCGAGTCCCTAGCGGCAGCCGTTCGGGCCGCGACGCCCGCCTAGAGTGGAATAGCCTGAGCCGGGTCTGGTGAGACTTGAGTTGTTTTTGCTCGCTTGCGGCTTTACCTGTCTCGAACAAGAGAGACCACCTCGGCGACCATGCTGGAGGCACATGCATGGCGACCGCGGGGCCACCGTCGGCGCACTTCAAGTCAGAGAGGCTCCATACAGATCATGCTCATGCTCAGCGACATTCTCGTCTCCAATAAGGAACTCGAGAGCTTTAAGGAACTGCTTCTAGCGATTCAGGAGGCCGCACGCCAGGGCGAGCGATTCTTTCGCATCGATGTCAAGCCACCCTTTTCCGATACGCCTGACGATTGGGAGGATCAGCTCGAGGCTGCATTTAGTGGCCTAGTGCGCTAGCACCGCTAGCACCGTTCCAGAGACCCTTGCTGGCTCTGCCCGCCGACCAGGCGCGCAGCAGCAATGCCCGCTGAGACCAGCCTGACAGGCGACCGAATCAGTCAAGGCCGTCGCCGGCTACCGTCATCGCGGAGCAAGCCATCCATTTCAACGAGGACAGCGCCGTACGCGGCGACAAGAGCAGTTGCCATGAAGCATTTCGACATCACGCGGACTCACCTGCAAGATACCGCCGCCGACTCCATCACCAACAAGGCCGCTGAAGAGGCGGCATTAGAGTCGCATCTGCTGGCGCTCGAAGAGCAATACTCGACCCTGCAACGCATCGGCGCTGATCACCAGCAACTCGCCGAGCTGCAGTTGCAGCAAGCGCGCACACTGGTCGGGCTCGGCCGCGGTGAAGAGGCCTGGCCGCTAGGCCGCGAGGCCTTTGATGCCTTCATCGGCGTCGAGGCCTTCGAGTCAGCCGCCGACTGTTGCGATGTGCTCTTTCGCGCGGAGCAGGAGCAATCGCTGAGTGCCCTCGGCCAAGGTATCTGGCTCGCGGTCACCTATCCGATGGATGTCGAGCTGTCGATTGAGCTGCTATCGCATGTCGTCGACGAGACCCCTGACGATGCCGATGGCGCAGCGGTCGCTGCCACCACCGCGCTATTCCTAGCCGACGTGCGCGCCGATGGCGTGCAACGCGAGAACCTGACCTTCTTCGCGACCCAGATCCTAGCCGACGTGGCGCGCCGCCATAGTGGCGTCGAATCGCAAGACGCCTTCGACCTCTGGCGCGATCGCCTCGAGCTGCGCGAGCCGGACAAGTTCCTGGTCCGTTTACGCAACGTGGTCGACGTCTTGGTGCAAGACGAGTGGTGGTTTGATCGCGAGTCCCTACAGGGCAAGTTGCCCGTCAACTGAGAACACCCCATGCTTTGGCAAGAAACCGATCAGGAGACCCAGGCACGGATTCCACTGGACGTCGTTGATGTCATGTTCCCGCTGCAAGAGTGTAAGTCCTTGCCCGTCGATCATGCGCACGCGCTCGCGAACGCGCTCATCAAGGCTGTACCCTGGCTGGCTGACGAGCCTCGCGCAGCCATCCATACGATCCACGTCGCTGGCTCGCAAAACGGCTGGGAGCGCCCCGCACATGGCAGTGAGCAGCAGCTCCTGCCGTCACGCCGCACCAAGCTCAGTATCCGCATCCCACGCGCCAGGCTGGATGACCTGAAGGCCGCGCTTGAGGGACAAACCCTAACGCTAGATCGCGCAGGCTTTACCCTAGGGCCAGCCAAAGAGCGTCCATTGAGCGCGGAAAAGACCCTCTTTGCACGCTACGTCATCGCCCATGCGGATGAGGATGAAGAGCAGTTTCTGCGCCGCATCGCCAGCGAGCTTGCGCAGCGCGGCATCAAGATCCGTAAGGCGCTGTGCGGCAAGACGCTCTCTTTGAGCACGCCAACGGGGCCAGTACTCACGCGCAGTCTGATGCTCGCCGAACTCAGCCCAAACGACGCCATCGCACTCCAGCAACAGGGTATCGGCGCCCACCAGACCATGGGTTGCGGCATCTTCCTGCCGCACAAGGGGATCGAGGCCGTTGCTCAGGCCGCAAGCTAACCCAGGTTGGCCTATCCCGGGCATGGAGGTGACGTCTCCACAACAATTGACTAATATTAGAGGGTTTTCAAACACCAGTGCCGGAGTATAGCGGCCACAGGCCATCCCGGTTAACCCTAGACCGCCTGCCAACGAAACGGCGGCATTTGAACGACGAGAGGAGCATTCGCAATGGCGATTGAAGTCAATGGTAAGAGCATCGAAACCACCGAGTCAGGATTCCTGGTCAATCCGCTCGACTGGGACGAAGAGGTTGCAAAGGCGCTGGCTGCCATCGAGGGCATTGAGTTGACCGAGCGCCACTGGGATATCATCAATTACTTGCGCGACGAGTATCTGAACAACAATCAGAATCAACCCATGGAGCGGGTGCTGCTCAAGGATATCGGCAAGAAGTGGGGCAGCAAGCCCAGCAGCAAGGAGGTCTATCAGCTATTCCCATTAGCCCCGACCAAGCAAGGCACCAAGATCGCAGGTCTTCCTGAAGTGCACCGCAAAGGCGGCTACTAAGCACGGAGGCCGCACCAAGCCCGCTCAGCCGCAGCCCTAGTGGGTCCGGCTGAGCGGGCGCCCGCAAGCGGCATGAGATCGAGAGCAAGCAGATGGACGACTCGCTCAACTAAGCGCGGAGGTTAATGTTCACAATTCTCGAGCTTTGCCCTTGCGCCCGGCAGCACCGAGATCAAGAACGTCGAGATCAACACCACCGGCGCCAGGATGATCAGCAGCAGCGCAAAGAACAGCACGATCTGGCGCAAAAACGCCACCGCTGGCACCACATGGGTCGCGGCCAGGAACAACAGCACGGCGGCCACAAAGAAGACAAAGGACACCACCACGCCGTCGCGCATGGTTCTACAGCCAAGGATTAGCAGTTGATGAGACATCTCATTCTCCCCTCGCGGTATACCGACTCTATGGCCAAGATTAGGCGACTTTTGTCAAAGCGCATAGCGCCTTGCTTGTCTTTTCGCTCGCGGCAATCGCCTTAGCGGTCAGAGCCAGATCTCTGCGTCTTCGCCGCAGCCGCCCCCATGCTAGCAGCGAACAGTTGCTGCATCATATCCATGCCGGCCAGACTGGTCTTCAGATAGGGCTGCATGAGCTGCATCGGGTCATAACCTTCGACACCCTGCTCCATGCGCGCCTGCAACTCATCAAGCATCCGCTGCTGCAGACCTTCGAGATCCGGCAGCCCCATCAGCTTGCGCAACTCAGCAGGCGACATCTCAACGTCGATATGGAACTTCATTGGATCTCATTCTCCAGCAGCGCCTCGGGCCAGGCCTGAGGCGGTTTTCGGCAATCGCCTTTAGTGTCGACTCGAGCGCGGCGGCAGCTCAGGCTGAATCGGCTCTTCGACCAGTAGACCGCGACGTACACGACGACCGAGCAGCACGCAAGCACGCTCAAAGGCAGCCTCCACGGCGGCAGCCGCCCACTCCCAATCGAGCGGCGAGGCGGTCGAGCGGACTTGCCAATGGCCCGCGGTCAGCACCGAGCCAACCCGCACCTCAAGCGTCCAATCATGCCAGGTCGCGGAGGGGTCTTCCTCATCGACCATCTCCTGCTCAACAAGACGGATACTCCTCTCTCCCGTATCATCCATGGCCGCAACCTGCGACAGAATCGCATCATCATCGACGCAGCTCTGCCAGCCGGTGTGCACCGCGGAGGCGGTCTCCATCAGCGCATGCACCAGCAGCTCAGGGGTCAACTTGAAGTTCAGCGGGCTATCCCAGTCAGGATCAGCACCGAGCTCAAAGTCCGAGGTTTGGGTGGTTGTCATCGATCAGCAAGCATGGGCTTAAACAAGAAGAGGCCAAGACCGCAATAGCTTAACCCTGGAGGTACGTCCATGTCTGTTCTCGTCGACTTCAGCATCTTTCCCGTCGCCCAGGCCGAGCATCTGAGCCCCTATGTGGCCGCAGTGGTCGAGCTGATCGCAGACAGCGGTTACCACTACCAACTGACGGCGATGGGGACGCTGTTCGAGACCGATGCGCTCGGCGAGGCCTTGACGCTCATTGAACGCGCCTATGCCTTGCTGGCCGCGGCCGGCTGCCAACGCGTCTATGCCACGGTCAAGCTGGACATTCGCGAGGGGCCAAGCGGCCGGCTGACGCGGAAAACAGCGGCCGTGGAGGCGCGGCTAGCCAAGGCCAGCTGAGCCCAGGCTTCCACACCGACTCGCCAGTGCGCTCAAGCAGTCAGCGCCTCCATCCGCGTCGCCAGTTGGAAGTCTAGTTCGGTGAGGCCGCCGGCATCATGGGTGCTGAGGTCGACGCTGAGGGTCTTATAGCGATTGCACCAGTCGGGGTGGTGATCCATAGCCTCCGCGGCAAGTGCGACCCGGGTCATGAAGCCGAAGGCTTCGCTGAAGTCGTTAAACCTGAAGGTCTTGTGGAGTTTGCCTCCCTTGATGGCCCAGGGTGCCCTTGCGCGAGCATTGAGCGATTGCAATGAAGCGGCAATGGCGGCGTCTTCAAGCCTGATGCGATGCATAATGCGGCCTTCAAAGTGACCTGATGGGCTAACCGACCACCCTTCAGGGCCCGCCCAGCGCGGGCCAATACAGGTTAAATCGCATGCTGGTCATCCGAATCTCATGACCAGCATGGCATCCCTGACTTGTTCAGGCAGCAACCTTGTCTTTTTCCTCGAGCTTGCGGATCAACGGATAGAGATGCTCGGTCTCGCGCTGGATACGATCGAGCACCAAGGCGAACATCTGCTCGGTCTCTTTCATGAACTCGTTGTAATCACGGATCTGCAGCCGGCGGTGCGGCTCCGAGCACCAGTCCTTCAGGTACTTGTTGAAGATACGCTTGATCTCGGTAGAGCCGGAGAGGAAACGATTAGCCGTGTTCTTCACCGACTGATCGGGATAGGAGATCAAACGCCCGCAGAGATCGCGGTCAACCAGCTCGATATGCTCGCGCACCTTACCGGTATACTCGAAGAAGACATCACAGGCGGTCTCGGTATCGCACATCTCCCGACTCTGAATCAGGTAGAGAAAGACGTTCGAGAGTTCAGTGATCTTATGATTCTGGGCATGAAGTTGAGAAAAGGCAGTCATCTTGTAGTCATCCTCCTAGAGTATTTGGTATTACATCAAGACTCGATCATGGTGTCGAGCCGGCCGCCAGGAAGCACCATCGGCAGCACATCTTCGGCTTTATCGATCCAAACGTCTACCAGGACCGGTCCTGGTAGCCTTAGGGCTTGATCCAGCAGGCCACGCAGCTCGCGCGGCGCCTTGACCCTCAATGTCTCGAGCCGCGGATAGACCTGCTTGAGGCCAAGCAGATTCGGGATCTGGCGCCGGCAGGTCTGGTCGATCTGGCTACAGTGCGGATCACAATCATCGCGGCGCGCCAAACAGGTCTCATAATGGTGGCCACCGTCCATCATGTCTTCCCACTGGCGCACCATGCCGAGGAAGCTGTTGTTGAGTACAAACATCTTCAACGGGATGGCGTTGGCAACAACGGTTGCCAGCTCCTGGATATTCATCTGAAAGCTGCCATCGCCATCGATCAGCACCACCGGTTGATCCGGGGCAGCGTACCAGGCCCCAATCGCCGCCGGTAAGCCAAAGCCCATGGTGCCAAGGCCGCCCGAGCTGATCCACTGTCGCGGACGCTGAAAGCGATAATACTGAGCCGACCACATCTGATGCTGACCGACCCCAGTCACCAGGGTGGCCTTGCCCGCGGTGAGTTCGGACAGGGCCTCGACCACCGCCTGCGGCTTGATATAGTCGCCAAGGCCATAGGGGAGTGGAAGCTGCTCACGCCATGCGGCCACCTGGGCGAGCCAGCGCGGATGTCGAGCCTGGCGGGTGCTGGCCAACGCATGATCCAGAAAGGCGGTCAAGGAAGCGACCAGGTGCAGATCGGTCTTGATCGTCTTGTCGATCTCGGACGGGTCAATGTCAACGTGCGCAATACGCTTGCCGAGGGCAAAATCCTTGACCGCAACCCGATCATCGAAGCGGCCGCCCAGGCTCAGGATGAGATCGGCATCGCGCAGCGCATAGTTGGCGGGCACGCTGCCGTGCATCCCTGGCATCCCGAGATAGTAAGGGGCCTCAAAGGGGACCGCGCCCAGGGCGTTGAAGGTCGTGGTGACAGGCACCTCGAAGCGCTCAGCGAATCGACAGAGGGCCGCTGCCGCGCCAGCGTGGATGATGCCCCCGCCGGCCTTGATGACAGGCCGCTCCGCGGTGCGGAGCGCATCCAAGATGGCATCGGCAAGCTCAGTCTCGAAGGGCACCTCAGGCCGATGCCGACGCCGTGGTGGACTTGAGGTCACACAGGTGGCGAGCTGCACATCCTTGCAGATGTCGACCACCACCGGCCCGGGCCGCCCCTGCTGCGCAAGCGCAAAGGCCTCGCGTAGCACCCATTCGAGATCAGTGACGTCGCGCACCAAATAGTTATGCTTGGAGATCGGCCGCGTGAAGCCAACCGTGTCGACCTCTTGGAAGGCATCACTACCGATCGCCTGACTCGGCACCTGGCCCGTGATGAAGACCGTCGGCACCGAGTCCTTGTGCGCATCCGCAATCGGCGTGGCGAGATTGGTCGAGCCCGGCCCCGAGGTCGCGAGCGCGACACCCACGCGGCCACTCGCACGGGCATAACCCTCGGCAGCGTGACCCGCGCCTCCCTCTTGGCGACAGAGCACAAAGCGGGGCACCGGCTCGCCGCGGCGCATCCGCTTATTCAACTCCACGTGCAGCGGGATCACCGCGCCACCGGTATGGCCAAAGATGACCTCGACGCCAAGATCCAGCAAGACATCGAAGAGTAAGGCGGCGCCCGTTGGGTGCAGGCTGACGGGAATGTTCATCGGGACCAAATCGCTTGCAGCAGAAAATCTTATGATAACAAAGCAACCACTCAGCTCACCGCTTCCACCGCCTCACGCGCAATCTGCAGTTCCTCGTTGGTTGGGATGACCAAGATCTGGATCGGGCTATCCGAGTAGGAGACCGCACGCTCCCGCGTTGAGATGGCTGTATTCGCCTCAGCGTCGAGACGGATACCGAGATGCTCGAGGCCGGCACAGGCCCGCGCGCGGATCTCGGCCGAGTTCTCACCAATGCCGCCGGTAAACACCAAAGCGTCGGCGCGGCCAAGCTCGGCGAGATAGGCGCCGATGTACTTCTTTAACCGATGCGCGCTAACCCCCAGCGCCAACTCGGCGGCCTCATCACCGGCCTCGGCGCGGCGCTGGATCTCACGCAGGTCGTTATCGCCACAGAGGCCGAGCAGACCGCTTTGGCGGTTCAACAGGCCTTCTAGGGTCTCGTTATCGAGCCCCAGATGCTTGCTCAGATAAAAGGGCACGGCGGGATCGATATCGCCGCTGCGCGTGCCCATGACGAGACCCTCCAGCGGGGTCATGCCCATCGAGGTATCAATGCTGCTGCCCTCGCGAATGGCGGTCGCGCTGGCGCCATTGCCGAGATGCAGGGTAATCAGATTCGTCTGCTCAAACGGCTTGCCGAGCAGTTCAGCAGCACGCCGACCGACATAATGATGCGAGGTGCCGTGAAACCCATAGCGGCGCACCCCGTGCTCACGATAGAGATAATCCGGGATCGCATAGCGGTAGGCGGTGCGCGGCATCGTCTGATGAAAGGCGGTATCAAAAACCGCGACTTGCGGGATGGCGGGGAACAGCTCGCGGGCGACCAGAATGCCATCGAGGTTGGCCGGATTATGCAGTGGCGCCAGTGGGATGACCTGACGGATGGCATCGATGATATCGTCATCGACGAGGGTTGGCGCATGGAAGGCCTCACCACCGTGCACCACCCGATGACCGACCGCTAACAGCTCCGCGGCATCAGCCAGGGTGCCGGTCTGCGCCAAGGCCTCAGCGATGCGTTACAGACCCTGCTGATGGTCGGGCATCGCGACACGCTCTTCTAGACGCTGCCGCACGCCTTTGGTATCGCCCCAAGCGCAACGCATCAGCGACTCAGGCTCACCGATACGCGTTGCTGACCCCGAGGCGAGCACGCTCCAGTCATCGCGACGAAATAGCTGGAACTTGATCGATGAGCTGCCGGAGTTGAGCACCAAAACCTTCATGCGGCCCCCTCGATGGTCTGCGCCTGGATCGCGGTAATAGCGACCGTATTGACGATATCGGTCACCGTACAGCCGCGGCTGAGATCATTGACTGGCTTGTTCAGCCCCTGCAGCACCGGACCGATCGCAACCGCGCCGGCACTGCGCTGCACCGCCTTATAGGTGTTGTTGCCGGTATTGAGGTCAGGGAAGATAAACACCGTAGCCTGTCCGGCAACCTCGCTATCCGGCATCTTCGAGCGCGCGACACTGGCATCGACCGCGGCGTCGTACTGGATCGGCCCCTCGAATTTGAGGTCGGGCCGACGCTTGCGTGCGATCGCGACCGCCTCGCGCACCTTCTCGACATCGGCGCCCTTGCCCGAAGAACCGGTCGAATAGGACAGCATCGCAATCCTTGGCTCGACACCAAAGGCCGCCGCAGTGCCGGCCGAGGTGATGGCGATATCGGCGAGTTGCTCGGCATCTGGATTCGGATTCACCGCGCAGTCACCGTAGACCAGCACGCGGTCTGGCATGCACATAAAGAAGACACTTGAGACCAGCTTGGTGTCCGGTTTGGTGCGGATGGTCTCGAAGGAAGGACGGATGGTGTGCTGAGTGGTATGCAGCGCGCCGGAGACCATGCCATCGGCGTCACCGGTGTAGACCATCAGGGTGCCGAAGTAACTCACGTCTTCGAGCGCATCGAAGGCGATCTGCTCCGAGATGCCCTTGTGTGCGCGCAATTGATGGTAAACGGCTGCATAGTCGGAACGCTTCGACGACTGAATCGGGTCGATGATCTGAATCCCTTCCAACTGCAGACCCAGCTCGCCGATCCGACGCCGAATCTTGTCCGGATTGCCTAACAACACCAGCTCAGCGACTCCACGCAGCGTTAAGATCTCAGCGGCACGCAGGATACGCTCATCTTGCCCCTCGGGCAGCACGATGCGCTTGCGCTGCGACTTAGCGCGCTGGATCAGCTCATACTCGAACATCAGCGGGGTAATCCGTGCGGACTGATGCAGCACGATGCTTTCCTGCAACCCTTTGATGTCAACAGAACTCTCGAAAACACCCAGCGCCGCGGCGATCTTGCGCTCATCCCCAGGCAGGATCACCGATTCGACCTTGTTCACTGCCAACGCGGTCTGGAAGGTATCGCGCTGGGTGCAAAGCACCGCCACCTTGCTACGACGCAGGCCAAAGAGCAGTCGCTGGACATTCTCGGCCGGCTTCAATCCGCCCGTCAGCAGCAACCCAGCGACGCGCGGAAAGGAATCAGCGACATCGGCGGCTAGACTGGCAAGGATGATGTCACTGCGATCGCCAGCGGTGATGATCAAGCAGCCATCCTCGACATAATTGAGAAAGTCCGGCACCTCCATCGCCGCAACCTTGTAGTTGCTGACCACCTGATTCAGCGCATCGGCCTCGCCACAGAGCAGCTCGGTCTGCAGCATCTTGTAGATCTCACCGATGGTAGGCTTGGCCAGCGCCTCGGTCTCGGGCAGCACATGCAGCGTCTCGGTCTGCGGCAGCACCGCCCGCGCACGACGTTTGACCACATCGACATGGTCTGAATGAACGCCATTGACCACCGTTGCGAGCAGATCACCACCACGGTCGATCATCGACTCGTGCGCCATGTGCACCGCATGCAAGGCCTCTTCAGAACTGCGCTGAAAGCCCTTCACCACCACCACGATGCTGCAACCGAAATTGTTAGCCAGGTCGGCGTTAAAGTCGAACTCCAGCGAAGGCACGAGGCCGTCATAATCAGTGCCGGCGCAGAGCACCAGATCACATTGCTCATCGAGGAGCATGAATTTGTTCAGGATCAGCTTCAGCAGCTCATCGTAATGCCCAGCCGCCGCCAGCTCGCTGGCCATCTGCGAGGTACAGCCGTAAAGCATCTCGGCTGGAAACGGCAGGTCGTAGCGTTCACGGATCAAGGTCGTCAGGTTGTCCTGCTCAACCGGCCCGCTCACGACCGGCCGAAAGAAGCCAACGCGTCGATTCACCGCGGAGAGCATCTCCATGAAGCCGAGCACGACGACTGATTTGCCGCTGCCCGAACCGGCGCCAGCGATATAGATACTCTGCATAAAACGGATTTCCTAAGGGCTTAAGCGCCAGCAGCGCCTAGCTCAGTCAAGTTTCGGTCATGATGCCGCAAGGCCCGCCCGGAGAGGTTACGGTACCTTGACAGTGAGTACAGAAGCCCACTCGGTCGCGCTCGAGGTCAGCCCTCGGGCAGACCCTCGCGGGGCGCCCTCATCAGGAGTCGACAAACCACATGCAAGAAACATGCAAATACATAGCGCCTAGCCGCTGCTGACCTCCTCCTTTAGAAGCCGCGCTGTACACGCCAGCGCTGATAGCTTGGCTCCTGCAGATAGGCCTTGCTCGTGATGTAGTTCAGCACGTTGCGCAGCCGATAAAAGCCAATCACCGAGTCCACGCGCAAAATCTCTCGTCCCTGTTCGTCGAAAAAGATGATGGCCGGCGCATAGAACAGGCCAAGCTCCGCGGCCCAATCGCGCGCCGTCGTCCGCTCTCCAGCAGGCGTGATCACGGGGGTCCCCGACCACATGTTGAGCTGGATACTATCAAAGCCAGCGAAGCCATCGGCGATCGCTTGAGTCTGCAGGGACTGGCCATGGAGGACATCGCAAGGATGACAATCGCCTTGCTCAAAGAACACCGCCAGGGGCCGCTCAGCGGGCAGGCGGCTGCGATCGAGATTATAGGGTCCGGGCTGGAAGAACGGCTGATCGTTGAGATCAGCGGCATCGAAGACCATCCGATTGTCCCCCCGCGCAAGATAATCGCGGAAGGATTCGCGCTGATAGTGCTGATCGGCAACGTATTCTAAGGCCGCACGGAACTGATAAGGCGGATAATAGCCGCGCAAGCGTAAGACCTCTCGTCCTTGCTCGTCATAGAAGATCAGGGTCGGCGTGAACTCCGCCTGCTCACGCAGGGCAAAGCCACGCTCGGTCAGGGTCCGACCACGCAGATCGGTGACTTCGGCGACCCCCCAGATGTCGATCGGCGTCACATCAAAGTGGCGACGGCTGTACTCAACGATATCCGTCTCAGAGCCGAAATTCACATCCATCAGCTGATGGCAGTAGGCGCAACGCTTCTGGCCAAAGTACAGAATGAGCCCCTTACCCGCCTCGCGCGCGGCCTCGAGATCAGCGCGCAGATCCAGAAACGGATCATTAAACCAATCCGGGTAGCGCAACAGCTCATCCCGCGGAAGATCGTTGAAGCTGACTAGATCAGCAGCGTCATCAGCACCCTGAGCGGAGGACGCCGCGGAGGACGCCGCGGAGGACACCGCAGAGAATACCGCGGAGAGCAGGAGCACGATCAACAAGCTGATCAGCTTGCTGATGATCAATGACGGGCGGCTCAAGCGAGGACAAGACATCGACGCGATCGACTCCAGTTGTGATTGCAGGGTACCAGGGCGCGCGGAACTTCAGGAACCATCAGCCAGCCACGGCCCATTTCATCCTTCATCCTTCATCCTTCATCCTTCATCCTTCATCCTTCATCCCTCATCCCTCATTCCCGCGGATCTGGCTCTATTGTTGCCTCCGAGCGGCGTCGAGAGCGCCGCCGCCGGCGCTTCTTCGGTGCCTCGGCGGCACTGCTGGCGGTCGTGGAAACCGCGGTCCGCGCTGCCGGACCCGTGGCTAGAGGACCGACGCTAGCCAGCTCGCCTGAGGCTGTAGCCGAGGCTGGCGGACGCACTTGCCCAACCTCTGGCTGCTTGTCCTTTGTTGGCGGCTCACGGCTCGTCCCAGCGCGTCCACGCCCTCCAGCGGCACGCCCCGCAGCCCGGCCCCGGCCTCCGGGCCGACCCGGGCGCTCGCGCGGGGCAGCGCGCCGTCCTTCGCGCCCGCCGTCGCGCGAACGCCGCTCGACCCGAACCCGAGTCTTTGGATCAACCTCCGCAAGCAACGCTGGCTCGACGGTACTGATCGGGATACGGGCGCCGATGAAGGCCTCGATGTCCGGCCAGCCCATGGCATAACTCTCGCAAACAAAGCTGATCGCATCGCCGGCCTCCCCCGCGCGCGCGGTGCGGCCAATTCGATGCACATAGTCCTCGGCATCATCGGGCAGATCATAGTTGATGACATGGGTCACGCCTGGGATATGCAGACCACGCGCGGCGACATCGGTTGCAACCATGATCGCCAGCTCGCCCTCTTGGAAGCGTTTGAGCAGGCTGAGTCGCTTCTTCTGCGGGACGTCGCCAGAGAGCATGGCAGCCTTGAGTCCGTTGCCTTCAAGGTAGCCCCAGACACGCTCGCCCTCGCGCTTGGTGTTCACGAAGACCATGCTACGCGCATCCTGGAACTGGCGCAGCAGACCGATCAGAAGCGGCACCTTCTCCTCATTGGCCACCATGTAACCCTTTTGCGTGATGCGATCGGCCGTCACCTGCTCCGGCATGATCTCGATCATCTTCGGATCGTTCATATGCTCGTAGGCGAGTTCCATCACCCGGTACGAGAGCGTTGCCGAGAACAGAAGCCCAAGCCGCTTGCTCGGCGGCGGCAAACGCCGCAGCACGAATCGGATATCCTTGATAAAGCCAAGATCGAACATTCGATCAGCCTCATCGAGTACCACCACCTCGACCTGACGCAGATCAAACACCCGCTGCTTCAGATAATCGATCAAGCGCCCCGGGGTGCCGATCAAGATATCAACACCGGCCGCGATCTCATCGCGCTGTGCCTGATAGCCGGTTCCACCGTAGACCAACCCTAGGCGAAATCCAGTCCGCGCGGCGAGCAGCTTCGCGTCCTTATGGATCTGCACGGCGAGTTCACGGGTCGGCGCCAAGATCAGCACCCTAGGCTGGCGAACTCTGCTTGATGCCGGCTTGACGCGCCCCCCATCAGCAAGCTCAGTGGTGGACTCAATCTCCGCATCGGATTGGGGGGCGGACGCTACCGGCATGCCCTCCCTGGTCGGCGCCGCGGCCATCTCCTGCTCAAGCAGGCGCTGCAGTGCCACCACAAGAAAGGCGGCGGTCTTACCGGTCCCGGTTTGCGCCTGTCCGGCAACATCCTGCCCGGCCAGCGCAAGCGGTAGCGTTTCCGCTTGAATCGGGGTACAAAAGTGGAAGCCAGCGGCCTCGAGACCAGCAAGAATGCTTGGGTGCAGGGCAAACTGATCGAAACGGGTATCGGTAAGATGAGTCTGGGGCATAGAAGCGCGAACAGGTGAAGACGGAGCAGGCGCCGCGGTGATCGGAGCGGTCATCGGAGCGACGATTGGATGCGCGGGACTTGCAAAACTTGATATCTTTAGCTCAAATAGCATCCTAACGCTGGCGGCGGCCTAAACGCCAGCCAACATGCCCGCCTCTTATCGTCTCATCGCACCGCCGCTAAGCAGAAGGCGCGTCAGATGAGCGCTCGGACTGAGCCACCTTCGTCCGAGGCGTCCAACGCCAGCAGCGAGCGGGCTCGCCGGCTTAAACCCTATCCCAGCTGTTCGATCACTCGACCAAATTAACACCCTGAGCGAACACCCTGAGCGACGGCTCCATCATCCCGATTCGCCAATGGCGCAATCACCGAGATCATCCTAACCACAATCGCACGGGCGCAAGCTGCTAGCAAAGACGAAATAAGGTCAGTGCAGGCGCCAAATATGCCCCAACCTGGAGAGATACCGAAGTGAGCGACCGCATCGTCCATGTGACCGACGACACCTTTGAGCAAGACGTGCTGCAGTCCGACCAGCCCGTGCTCGTCGACTACTGGGCCAACTGGTGCGCCCCCTGCAAGATGATCGCGCCGGTGCTCGAAGAGATCGCTGAAGAATACGAGGGCCGCATCAAGGTGGCCAAGCTCGACATCGACGAGAACCGCGCTGTCACCGAGCGCTTCAATGTGCGGGGCATTCCAACGCTGATCCTGTTCAAGAACGGTGAGGCCGAGGCGATCAAGGTCGGCGCGGTCTCCAAGTCTCAACTCACCGTCTTCATCGACAGCAACCTTTGAATCAGCCACGCACTCGCCCGCGGCGCCGGCCCGGGAATAACACCAGGAATCGATCCGGCAACATTGAGACGGAGCCAGGCAACCAGGCCGACTCCGAGACCCCCATCACTGACGAGCCCAGCTCGTCCCCGCCGACCCCCCCGCGATCCTCGCGCGGGGAGCGTAGCCGATCCTCGTCGAATCAGCCATCCATGAATCTCACCGAGCTAAAACTGATGCCCGTCCCTGCGCTCGTCGAGCTAGCGCAGTCCATGGAGCTCGAAGGTGTCGGGCGGTCCCGCAAGCAGGACCTCATCTTCGCCATCCTGAAAGCCAAGGCGAAACGCGGCGAAGATATCTATGGCGATGGCGTGCTCGAGATCCTCTCGGATGGCTTCGGCTTTCTCCGCTCAGCAACCGCTTCGTTTCTCGCTGGACCGGATGATATCTACGTCTCACCGAGCCAGATCCGACGCTTCTCGCTGCGCACCGGTGACAACATCACCGGCAAGATCCGGCCCCCAAAGGACGGCGAGCGCTACTTCGCGCTGCTCAAGGTCGGCGACATCAACTTCGACCGGCCCGAAAATGCCAAGACCAAGATCCTGTTCGAGAATTTCACGCCGCTGTTCGCGCAGCAGCGACTCGGACTTGAGGTCGGCAACGGCAGCACTGAAGACCTCACCGCGCGCACGGTCGATCTGGTCGCCCCGATCGGCAAGGGCCAGCGCGGCCTGATCGTGTCACCGCCCAAGGCGGGTAAGACGATGATCCTGCAGAACATCGCCCAGTCAATCGCGCATAACCATCCGGAAGTCTTTCTGATCGTGCTGCTGATCGACGAGCGCCCGGAAGAGGTGACCGAGATGGCCCGCTCGGTGCGCGGCGAGGTGATCTCCTCGACCTTCGATGAGCCGGCGACGCGCCATGTGCAGGTTGCCGAGATGGTCATCGAGCGTGCTAAGCGGCTGGTCGAGCACAAACGCGATGTCGTCATCCTGCTCGATAGCATCACTCGGCTGGCGCGCGCCTATAACACGGTGGTGCCCTCTTCAGGCAAGGTCCTGACCGGTGGTGTCGACGCCAACGCCCTGCAGCGGCCGAAACGCTTCTTCGGTGCCGCCCGTAATGTCGAAGAGGGCGGCTCGCTGACCATCCTTGCCACCGCGCTGATCGACACCGGGTCGCGCATGGATGATGTGATCTATGAGGAGTTCAAGGGCACCGGCAACATGGAGCTGCACCTCGACCGGCGCATCGCCGAGAAACGCATCTTCCCAGCGATCAACATCAACCGCTCTGGCACCCGCCGCGAGGAGCTGCTGATGCCGAATGCCGAGCTGCAAAAGATGTGGATCTTGCGCAAGATCCTGCATCCGATGGACGAGCTAGCGGCGATCGAGTTCCTGCTCGACAAGCTGAAGACCACCAAGACCAACAACGAGTTCTTCGACTCGATGCGGGGCTGACACTGACCGCTCATGTCCGCACAGCTGAAACGGATCAGCGTCGGCCTGATCTCGGCGGTGCTCCTGATCGGCGCCGCCGTCGCCACCAATCAGTTGATCCGAGAGCTACGCGCGCTGCAGCAGGTCCAATGGCAGCGCGCTGAACTCCTGGATGTGAAATATGGGCTGTTCGATGCCGAACTCTGGGTCGACCAGATCTCCAGCATCCTAGCCGAGCGCATCGAGCAGTTCGAACTCACCGAGCAGAATCGGCCGCGGATCAAGCGCAACCTTGAGATCCTGCTCGATCGTATGCTCTCCCCCATCCAGCAAGTCCTGCGCCGCCGCAACACCGAGGGTGACAACTGGGTCGACCGCCTGCAGGGCAGCCTGCGTCAGGGCGTGCAAGACTGGCTGGTCGACTTTGACCGGCTGCGTGCCCGGGTGCCGCTCTATGCCGATGCCCTGCTCGATGAGCTGGACCAGCCCGAGACCCGCCGCGAGATCCAGCGCCAGCTCCTGCAGGCGATTGAGCAGGCATCGGATGCCACCTTCACCAAGGTTGATCGCTCACTGCTGCGACAGATCGAGCAGGCCCAAGGCTGCGCGACCAGGGTCAGCTGTCTCCCGCGGCTCAGCCAAACCGCGAGCGCACATCAAGCGCGTGCACACATCAGTGCACTCTGGGCGCTGGGCTGCATTAGCCTGTTGTTCATCCTCGCCTGGCTCGCTCCCTGCTTGTCTTTAGGCCCCACTCAACAGCGGCTACCTGAGAGTCGCGAGCGCGAGGACAGCAGGGATGCCAGCGGACGACCTGCGTCATCTTCGCCCACGACAGCGACGGCAACAGCAACGGCCAACAAGACTCGATGCGAGCGTCTGACGCCCGAGAGCATGCTGATGCTGTCGATGGCGACACTGCTGTTGCTCGCGGCCGGTGTTATGACACCGATGATCGAGGTCGAGGCGCGCATCGATGAACTCAGCCTAAGCCTACTCGGCAAGCCCCTGGTCTTCACCGATCAGGTACTGTACTTTCAGAGCAAGAGTATCCTCGACCTGGTGCGGGTACTCACCGCTACCGGTGACGCGGATATGCTCCTAGTCGCCCTCTTGGTGGTGCTGTTTAGCCTGATCTTTCCTGCTGCCAAGATCCTGGCCAGTCTCATCTATTACAGCAACCCGAGAGGCTGGCGCAGCCTCAGGCTGGTGCGTTTCTTTGCCTTGCGCTCTGGCAAGTGGTCGATGGCCGATGTACTGGTGGTCGCCATACTGATGGCCTACATGGGCTTCGATGGGCTGATCAGCAGCCAGCTCGCCGAACTCAGCAGCCGTGGTCAGCCGCTTGACCTACTGAGCACCAACGGCACTAGCCTGCAGCTGGGATTCTTCCTCTTCCTCGCCTTCGTGATCGCCAGCCTGTTTCTATCGGCATTGCTCGAGGCACGCGCACCGCAAGTGAGTCAGACAACATGAAGGCTATGATCCTGGCCGCGGGGCGCGGCAACCGCATGCGTCCACTCACCGACCAAACCCCAAAGCCGCTGCTGCAAGTCGGCGGCGCGGCGCTGATCGTCCACCAGATTCGACGCCTGCGCGAGGCTGGCTTCACAGAGCTGGTGATTAATCATGCCCATCTCGGCGCGCAGATCGAGCGGGCCTTAGGCAACGGCAGCGCGTTTCAGGTGCGGATTCAGTATTCGCCGGAGACGGAAGGCCGCGCGCTCGAGACCGGCGGCGGCATCCATCGTGCGCTACCCCTGCTTGGAGATGCCCCCTTTGTCGTCACCAATGGCGATATTTGGTGCGACTTCGACTACCGACAACTGCGACTCGAGGCCCGGGATCTGGCACAGATCGTCCTGGTTGATAATCCACCCCATCACCCCGCGGGCGACTTTGCATTGCTCGGCGAGCGGGTTCAGCCGGATGGCAATAGCCGCCTCACCTTCTCCGGTATCGGGCTCTATCGACCACAACTCTTTGCCGACTGCGAGCCTGGCGCCTTCCCGCTTGCCCCAGTATTGCGCGCAGCCATGGCCCAGGGACGCTGCAGTGGCCTGCATCATCGCGGAGACTGGCGGGATATTGGCACAGCGGAGCGTTTACAGGCACTCGATCGGCTGTTGCGCAAAGATTCAGTCAGCAGGGTGTAAGAGCGAGGGGATGAGGTTTGGGGGTGAGGTTTGCCGGAAATCGCCCTAGGCTTACCGATGTTGGCAGACATCGCCCGCGCCCGGGGTCAGCGCCAAGTCGTCGGCGGCCGTACCCTTGGCGCGCTCGGCATCGATATGTTGCGGCAGCGCACTCAAGATCGCCTGCACCAGCGTCGCTAGCGGAATGGCGAAGAACACGCCCCAGAAGCCCCAAATGCCACCAAAGACCAGGATCGCGACGATGATCGCGACCGGGTGCAGATCGACCACCTCAGAAAACAACAAGGGGACCAGTACATTACCGTCCAACGCCTGGATGATGATGTAAGAGAAGCTGAGCCAGATGAAGGTTGGCCCCCAGCCCCACTGAAACCAAGCGATCAGCACCACCGGGATGGTCACCAAGGAGGCGCCAATATAGGGGATAATCACCGAGAGGCCGACCAGCACCGAGAGCAGGAGCGCATAGTTGAGACCAAACAGCGAGAAGGTCACAAAGCTCACCACCCAGACGATCAGGATCTCCCAGACCTTGCCACGAACATAGTTCGAGATCTGTCGATCGACCTTCCTCCAGACATCACTGGCAATCGCGCGGTGACGCGGCAGCCAACGCCGAAACCAGCCGAGGATGAGATCCTTGTCCTTAAGAAAGAAGAACACCAGCAAGGGCATCAAGATCAAATAGACCAGCAGCGTGATCACACCGACCACCGACGACAGCGACAATGACAACAGCTGCTGCCCAAGCCCGGCGATATCACGGCGGATGCTGTTGATGAGTTCGGCGATCTGATCGCTGTTGATTAGGTCTGGATAGCGCTCTGGCAACTGCATCAGCACCTGCTGCCCATGCGCTAGCATGTTCGGCAGCTGTTGCAAGAGATCGCGGATCTGGCGGGAGACCGACGGCAGTACGCCAAGCAGCATCGACACCACAAACAGCATGAACAGGGCGAAGACCACAAATACCGCAAGCCAGCGTGGCCAGCCTAAGCGCTCCAAGAGGCTGACCACGCCCTCGAGGAGATAGGCGATGACGATGCTGGCAAGCACCGGTGTCAACATGCGACCTAAGAACAACAAGACCGCAAACAGCACCAAGAGCGCGGCGATCAGAAACAGGATCTGGGGGTCGGAAAAATAGCGGCTCAGCCAGCGGCTCAAGGCTTGCATCGGCATCGTTGACGGACCTAGGACAGGCAAGATGGAGAGCCCGAACGGCAGCCGCCGCCCCGACCTGAGACGCTAGCGCTCATCGGCAACCGCTGAAGCCTCCACAACCGCGGAGAGCCGCGCCTGATAGCGGCTCAGGAATAAGACCTCCAACTCATCGATGACCTCATCAGCATTCCGGCCTTGCAGCACATGTGCCGCCATCAGCGCCGATGTCTCATGCAGCATCTCACCGGGATCGATCATCGGGTAGACCCGCCGCAGCCGTTTGATCGCGGCAACAACGCTCTCTTGCGACGGGCGCGGCTCATGCCGTGGCTCGCTCGGCAGCACTGGCGCGGGCTCAGCCTTATCCGCCAAGCCCCCGGCCGCGGCACCACCTGCCGCCAAAAACTCGCCGAAGGCGATCAATGCGCCGCGGTCCCGCTGATTGAGGGCACGTAGAATCTTGAGCAGCCGGCGCTCGTGCGCCGCAATCGGTTCCATAGGAATCATCTCAGCCTCTTGCCCCTACGGTCATCAGGTTGTTTGACCTTTGCAGTAGGCGCGCGCAAAATCCAGCAGCTCCTCCATCACACGCATCCTAAACTTATGTTTTTGATGCACAAAGGAAAACGGACGAAAGAGTGGCGGGTCTAGCCGGAGCGCCACTAGGGTGCCTAGCTTGAGTTCCTTTTGAACCGTTGCCTTGGAGACGATAGAAACGCCCATCCCAGCCTCGACGGCCCCCTTCACCGCCTCGGGGCTGCCAAGCTCCATGGCCATCTTGAGTGCGCCCGTGGCACCCTGCATGCCATCCAGATAATCGTTGATCACCTCACGCGTTCCAGAGCCTTCCTCACGGCAGATAAAAGGATACTCCAGGAGCTGACGATAGGGGGCACGACCAGAGCGCGCTAGGTCGTGACCAGGCGGAACGATGGCAACGAGTTCGTCTTGTTTGCAGGCTTCCACGACCAGGTAACGATTCGAGACCGGAGACTCAACCACCCCGAGGTCGATGGCATTGCGCTCGACCAGCGACACAATGCCCTCGCTGTTCGAGACCTTAAGATGGATGGCAATCTCGGGATAGCGTTGCTTAAAGTCGCCAAGCAGGGTCGGCAGCATGTACTCAGCAATCGTGGTGCTCGCACCAATGGTCAGGGCGCCACTAATATCGCCCGTGAGTTCACGCACACCCTGCTCCATCTCGGCATAGAGCGCAAAGATGCGATCGGCGTACTCGAAGACGCGGGCGCCAACCGCGGTGAGACTGATCTGATTACGCCCACGATCGAACAGCCTCGTGTTGAACTGCTCTTCAAGCTGTCGCACTTGGAAGGTCACCGCTGGCTGCGTCATGTGCAGGGCTTCGGCCGCCTTCGTGAAGCTCATTAAGCGTGCAACCGTATGAAATACATGCAGTCTGCGATCTGCCATGGTCTCCTCATCGCTGCCTTCAGCGACTGATGTTATAGCACAGACATCCTGTTAAAGCGCCCTTGCAGGGTCTAATTCATTGCACGAACAGCAGATTCGCAACACACCTGGATTTTTACAACAACCAAGTGTATATTCGCGACACGAATAGCACGCTGACAATATTGCAACGATTACGGCAAGGCGGCCTCGGGAGGCGCGTTTAATGTACGAAATCAACTACAACCCTGGCCGGTCGGCGCTCGCCATCTCAGGCGCGCTCCTAGGTGCTTGCCTATCCGCGAACACGCTGGCATCTGGTTTCGCCGTGCCTGAGATCTCGACCGCGGGCATCGGTACGGCAAATGCCCTGGTGGCGAATCCGGTCGACCGCGGCGCCGTCCCCTACAACCCTGCCGCCATCGCCTTCCACGATCAGAGCTGGCTCTCGGTTGGCAGTCTCCTCATCGGACCAACCTTCTCGGTTGACACCGCCAGCGGCAATCAGGATAGCGCCGGTGCCGACTGGCTCGCGGCGCCGATGGTTCAGGCCGCGGTCAAGATCAACGAACGTTGGTCAGCGGGATTCGGCTTCAACGCACCCTTCGGGCTGGAGACACGTTGGAAAACCGATACCTTCCCGCCACTCACGGGCAGCATCGCATTACCTCCACCGCCATTCGGCCCAGGCGGCAGCGTACCGGCAAGCCCACAACCGACCTCAAGCAGCCTCGAGATCATCGACTTCACGCCCAGCGTCACCTACGCCGTCACCGACGAACTCGCGGTTGCGGTCGGCGCGGATATCTACTGGGTTAAGTCGGCCCGGCTCAACTCCTCGCTCACCCAGCTTGAGGGTGATGGCACCGGGCTTGGCTTTAATCTCAGCGCACTCTACGCGAAAGGCCCCTTCAGTGCTGGAATCAACTTCCATTCAGGTAGCACCATTAAGGTCGAAGGCACCTACAGCGCGCTCAATCCAACCTTGGTCCTGATCGGAGCACTACCGACCAGCCAGACCGCGGAGCTGGATCTCGATCTGCCATGGCGGTTACAGCTCGGCGCCCGCTATGAGCTGACACCGGCGCTAGCCGTCGAATTCGACTGGACGCGCACCGGCTGGAGCAGCTTTGACGAGATCAAGGTCAAGGGTGACCTCAACGGCGCCATCTTGTCACGGGATGTGAACGATTGGTCGGACGCAAATGCCTATCGGCTCGGCCTCACCTATCAACTGCAAGCGCAGACACAGTTGCGCTTTGGCTACTCCTACGACGAAACCCCGCAAGGCGACAGTCATTTCAGCGCGCGGGTGCCAGACAACGACCGTCACCTCTTTGGCATCGGCGTTGGCCACAGCCTCGGCGATGGCTGGGAACTCGAGGCCGGCTACATGTATGTCATGTTCCAAGACCGCAACTATCGCAGCACAACCCCATACCTCGGTGGTGCCGAGATCAATGGCACCGACGCCATCAATGGCGACTATGAAGCCAATGCACACCTGATCGGACTTGAAGTCAGCAAGTCATTCGACGCGTTCTGAGCAAGCATCCGACAACAAGTCCCCCTAAGCGCGGACACCTCGCCGCGCATTGCAAAGGCCGCTCATCGCTGAGCGGCCTTCTTTTTGGTGATCGATTGCCGCCCAGCGCTGGACATCGGCGGCCTCGGATGGCACAAGGAAACCCCCCAGGGCCCTGCCCCGGGGGATGATCAAGATCTCAGATATAGAGACAGATATCGCTCTCGCCAGCGAACTCGAAGAAGGCCGCGGCGCCCGCATACTCAACCCCGTCGATGAACTGCGAGGCGTCCATGTCGAACAGGTCGACGGTCATCTGACAGGCGATCAGTTTCACCTCGGCCTCCTGACAGAGTTCGCGCAGCTCCTCGACGCTGGCGACGCCCTTATCCTTCATCTTCTGCTTCATCATCTTGGTCATCATGCCCTGCATGCCTGGCAGGGTCATACCCAGGATTGGGAACCACTTGTCCATGCCCATCGGCATCGGCATCCCCGGATTCCCAAGCGGCGTGACCTGCAGATCAAGCTTCTTCTTCAGCAGTTGGAGACCGTAGAAGGTGAAGAAGATCTGCGTCTCATAGCCAAGCGCGGCGGCGGTTGACGCCAAGATGAAGGGTGGGTAGGCCCAATCGAGCGAGCCCTTGGTGGCGATGATGGCCAGTTTCTTTTCGTCCATCGTTTCCTCCCAGTGGAGCCCGTTCGCCGAGCCCCTGTTGTGTTGTTCGGGGTGAGGCGGAGGTCAGCTCTTCTTGATCAGAAAGTGAAACTTGCCACCCTCTTCCTTCGACTCCATGAGTTCATTACCAGTCTGCTTGGCGAAGGCGTCAAAGTCCTTGACCGAGCCTGGGTCAGTCGCAATCACGTGCAGAATCTCGCCTGCCTCCATGCCATTGAGCGTCTTCTTCGCACGCAAAATTGGCAGCGGGCAGTTGAGTCCACTGGCGTCGAGCTCTTGATTGAAGTCTGCCATCGAATACTCCTCGGAGTCTGT
>Ga0180436_10001379_pt1 | contig 23726 bp, 20 predicted proteins | sample SS_ome_2_FD_132434 | JGI IMG/M metagenome (GOLD analysis project Ga0180436, IMG submission 132434) | Hypersaline lake sediment archaeal communities from the Salton Sea, California, USA - SS_3_S_2 metaG | ecosystem: Environmental > Aquatic > Non-marine Saline and Alkaline > Hypersaline >... | reverse complement strand
GCGGCTTGGTACAGCGAAGAATCTATCGTCACGAGAAGGCGCCAGACAATCGAGAGCGTTATAAGCGTTCTTGAAGGCGGAGAACCCGCTTCTCTTATAAACAGAAAGCAGCTGGGAAGGTAATCGCAATCAGCTGTAATAAGCATAATAAATAACATGAAAAGAATATAACGTTCTATTGGAAATAAAAGCCCTATTTATGTATAGGGCTTTTCTATATAGAATTTGTGTATGAGTATCAGTGGTTGGATATCATATCCTTAAAGTGCCTTAAAAATTACATAAATTTATTGCTTATCATAGAGAAGATCAATTGCGTGCGACTCAAAATACACAGCAAACTCCTCAGATGGTTTTTTGTCAGTAACAAAAACATCGACTTTATCCAAGGGACAAAAGCTCAAAGAGGCTTGCTTTGAAAGCTTCGAACTATCAGCCAACATCACTATTTCGTTGCTTTGAAGAATAACGGATTTCTTTATCTCGGACTCATGGAAGGAATTATTTGTAGCACCATCATCCAAACTCACGGCTGTTGCAGTCATAAATGCTTTGTTGATGCTGTATTCCCTTAAGTGGTTGATTGCGGCTATTCCGATAAAGGAGTTTGTCTTCTCGGACAGCAACCCGCCCAGAGATATTACGCTCAGCCCCGGATATTTTGTGGCTTCGTTGAAAACGTTCAGGCTGTTACTGACTATCGTTATATTCATATCAGGGTCAATATGCTTTAACAGCGGAATAGTTGTTGTGCCGGAGTCGATGTAGATTGTAGAATTTGGAACAAGCAAGGAAGAAGCAATCTCACAAATAATCTCTTTTTCCTGTTTATTTGATACACTTCGGGTGCTGAAAGGAACAACATCCGAATCTTTATTAAGTACGATGCCGCCGTAAACCTTGGAAATTATACCTCGACTTTGGAGTTCATCAATATCTCTTCTTATCGTATTCAATGATACATTGAATTTATCTCTTAGTTCTTGTACGGAGGCTGCTCCATTAATGTTTAAATAGTTTTCAATCTGATTTATTCTCTGGATTCTCACGTTTCACCTTGTTTATTTTGATTTTATACTGTATTCTAACAAAAAAAGACCCAATTGTGAAGCATTATATTATCAAACCATTGCAAATAAAACAACAATATGCTAACATACACCCAAAAGGAACCCAAAAAGTACTATAATTTTTAAATTTATTAAGGAGGCAATAGAAAGAGATGTCATCTGAAGGAATCAGAAAGATTGAAAAATTTGCAGCAGAGATAAGATACGAGACATTAAAAGAGCTTGGAAACTTAGGCTTCGGGCATGTCGGAGGCGCTATGAGTATCGTTGAAACAATTGCTGTTTTGTATGGTGAAGTCATGAAATATGATTCATCCAATCCGAAATGGGAAGACAGAGATTGGCTTGTTTGCTCAAAAGGCCATGCAGGACCGACTCTTTATGCAACGCTCGCTTTGAAAGGTTTTTTCGATAAGAAAGAGCTTATGACCCTAAACAAGGGCGGAACGAATCTTCCAAGCCACTGCGACAGAAATAAGACTGTTGGAATCGATATGACAACAGGGTCTTTGGGGCAAGGAATAAGCACAGCGACAGGTATAGCTCTTGGAAACAGACTCAATAAAAAAGACAGCTATACATATCTAATAGTCGGTGACGGAGAACTGAATGAAGGTCAAGTCTGGGAAGGCGTGATGTTTGCCAGCCATTTCAAAGTGGATAACCTAATCTGCTTCGTAGACTATAACCATCAACAACTCGACGGATATACCGAAGACATTATGGATCTTGGGGATATCGGATCGAAGTTTGAAGCGTTTGGATGGCACTCGCAAACGATAGACGGTCATGATATCGAAAAAATATGTGATGCTGTCGAAAAAGCAAAACAAACCAAAGGAAAACCCAGCGTCATAGTTTTGGATACAGTTAAAGGAAAAGGGTGTACCTTTGCAGAGGGAATCGAAAGCAACCACCATATGGCGTTCAGCAAAGAACAATCGGAAGAAGCTATTAAGGTTGCCGAAGAAACACTCAAAGCGTTTGAATAGGAAGAGGATTGATAATATGAAATTTAAACTTGTGAAAAACAGAGAAAAAGATACCAAGATGATGAGAGATGCATACTGTGGTGTGCTTTTGGATATCGCAGAAAAAAACGAAAATATCGTTATCCTCGATGCTGATTTGATGAGCTCGATGGGTATGAAACCTTTTTTGAAGAAATATCCGGACAGAACTTTTAACTGCGGTGTTGCAGAAGCGAATATGGTAGGCATAGCTTCGGGGTTATCAGCTACAGGGAAAGTACCATATGCACATACTTTCGGACCTTTTGCCAGCAGAAGATGCTACGACCAGATATTCTTATCCGGCGCATATGCGAAATCCAACATCAGGGTAGTGGGCAGCGATCCGGGAATTACAGCCGCATATAATGGCGGAACACATATGCCGTTTGAAGATATGGGTATATGGAGAAACATTCCTGAAGTTACGATAATGGAGCCTACGGACTGCGCAATGCTGGAGGACATAATAAGACAGACTAGTGAAATGTATGGGGTTTTCTATATAAGATTACTCAGAAAGCAGCCGATAAAGATCTATGAAGAAGGCAGTACCTTCGAAATAGGTAAAGGCGTAACTTTAAAGGAAGGTACGGATGTTACCTTGATTTCGAGCGGTTTTCTGTTGAGCGAAACTCTTGATGCTGCTGAGCAGCTTGAAAAAGAAGGCATATCAGCAAAAGTTGTAAACATGTTCACTTGGAAACCTATAGACAAGGAACTGATTATAAGCTGTGCTAAGGAGACCGGAGCGATTGTCACCGTTGAAAACCATAACATAATAAACGGCCTTGGCAGCGCTGTTGCAGAAGTGTTGGTCGAAAGCGAACTTGTGCCGATGGAGAGAATCGGAGTGAACGACAGATTCGGACAGGTCGGGCAGGTGGACTACCTTCAAAAAGAATATGAGATGATGGCTGAAGATATAATCAAGAAAACAAAAAAGGTTATTTCAAGAAAGAACAAATAATAGGTTTATAAAAAAAGGAGGATTATCAATGGGTAAGGTTAAGGTTGGAGTCGCCGGTTATGGTGTTATTGGACAAAGATTGGCAGACGGAGTAGCTTTGCAGGAAGACATGGAGCTTGTTGGTGTTGCGGATTTAATGCCAACGATATCGGTAAAAGCGCTAAAGTATAAGGGAATGCCGTATAAGATGTTTAACGTTAAGCCGGAAGATACTTCTATGGCGGATGCAGGGATTCCTATTTCGGGTTCTTTTGAAGAGCTTGTACAGGAAGTCGATGTTATGCTCGACAGTTCGCCGGGCGGAGTCGGAGCAAAAAACAAGGTGGTTTATGAGAAATATAACACTAAGGCGATATTCCAAGGTGGAGAGAAGAATGAAGTTGCAGATGTTTTCTTTCACGGATATGCAAACTATGAAAAAGGCTTGGGACAGAATTTCTTGAAGCTTACGTCATGTAATACTACAGGACTTATCAGAACTATCGATATGATGGATAGAGCTGTCGGAGTCGAAAGAACAGCTATAACGATTATCAGAAGAGTAGCGGACCCGGGAGATTATCATAGAGGTCTTACAAATGCTCTACAGATGGACAAAGCACCAAACCATCAAGCGGTGGATTTGATGACGATTATGCCGCACGTTAAAGCGACTGGAATATTGGTGCATACTCCGGTAACTCACGGACATATAATAACATGTGTAGTAACACCGAAGTCGAAGCTCGTAAAGAAGGATATAGTGGATATGGCTCGTGCACATCCGAGAATCATGCCTGTTACCATTGATCAAGGTTTCCTTGGTAATGCATCGTTCTTCAGATGGGCGAGAGATATTGGAAACAAAAGAGGCGATATGTATGAAGTAGGGCTTTGGGAAGACTCTATCGTCGAAAGCGGAGATGATATTATGTTTGCAATAAATATCCCGCAAGAGTCGGTTGTTATTCCGGAGAATATCGATGGAGTCAGAGCGGCTATGAAGATGCAGATGACTAGAGAAGAAGGAACAGCTGCTACAAATAAGTATTTAGGTATGAAATAGAGATTTCCCATAACGGGTGGCATTTCTTCCTCCTGATGATTTAAATGTGAAGCGTTGCCACCCAACAGGTTTTGGGAATAGTAATTGAGGTACTATATGAAATTCGGAATTAAGACTATTGATGATTTTGAAGTCAAGGGGAAAACAGTCCTTCTAAGAGTCGATATTAATCAGCCTGTAGATAAAAAGACAGATACCCTTAACGATATAACAAGGATAAAGGGATGTGCACCGACGATCGAAGAACTTTCAGACAAAGGCGCAAAGCTTGTTGTGCTTGCACATCAAGGCAGTGATATAGAGTATCATAACTATCATTGTCTTAAGCCGCATGCAAAAGTCATAAGTGAACTTATCGGCAAAAGGGTCGAGTTTGTTCCGGATGTTTGCGGTCCCTTCGCACAAAATAAAATCAAAGAGATGAACAATGGCGATATTCTTCTGCTCGACAATGTTCGCTTTATGGCGGAGGAGATGACTCTCTTTGAGACAAAGTTGAAACTTACACCTGAGCAGATGGTGGATACACAGGTTGTAAAGAAATTGTCTCCATTGGCAGATCTCTTTGTTGTGGATGCTTTTGCAGCGGCACACAGAGCTCAGCCAACACTTATGGGTTTCTGCTATACGCTTCCGAGCGCAATGGGAAGACTTTTTGAAAAGGAATATAGGATTCTTTCAGAAGTGTTAGAACAGCCGAAAAAGCCGCTTGTATTCATACTCGGAGGCACCAAAATAGGCGATGCTTTTTGTATGATGGATAAAGTCTTAAAGGAAGGTATCGCAGACAAGGTTTTGACCGGAGGACTCGTCTCTCAAGTGATGCTTGTTGCAAGAGGAGTCGATATCGGGAAACCGTCTTTGGATTTTATATATAAGAAGAACTTAGGCGAATATATAGAAAAGTCTAAAGAAGTGCTCAAAATCTACGGTGATAAGATAATCTTGCCTGTTGATCTGGCATACGTAAAGGACGGAAGACAAGAGATAGATATAAATGATCTGCCTGCAAAGGAAAGTTTGCTCGATATAGGACACAAGACCGTTGAGATTTATTCGAAAGAGATAAACGAGGCGAGCACCGTGTTTATAAATGGACCTGTCGGTGTCTTTGAAGAGGAAGCGACGGAGTATGGAACGAAAGAGATATGGAAGGCAATAGCCGAATCATCAGCGTACAGTGTTTTGGGCGGAGGCGACAGTGTTGCGGCTACGAACAAGTACGGGCTCGCTGATAAAATGGGCTATGTCTGCACAGGCGGAGGAGCATTGGTCCGTTTTCTTTCCGGTGAAGAGCTGCCTATTGTCAGTGCGTTGAAGCATGCAGCAAAAACATATTAGATTATTAATCTAAATCGATAGATAAGCAGGCGCAAATATGTGTCTGCTTTTTATTTTATAAAAATAATGTTGACAAAAAAACAATAAATATATATAATGATTTTATATTTAGTAAAACGATTTAACAAAAGATGAGAGATCAGCCCATGCCTACAATAAAAGATGTTGCAAAACTAGCGAAAGTATCTCCTGCAATCATTTCGAGGGTTATTAATGAGGATGATACGCTTTCAATCCGCAAGGAGACAGAAGAGCGAGTGCGTGCAGCGATAAAAGAGCTTGGGTACAGACCAAATATGATGGCAAGAGCTTTGAGGGTCAAAGAGACAAAAGTTATAGCCATGGTGATTGCGGATATCACGAACCCATATTTCCCGGAGCTTGTCAAAGGGGCACAGAAAGCCGCAACGGAAAGAGACTTTGTTTTAACACTTTTTGACACTGAAGAGGATATTGAGCAAGAGCAGAAATTCATAAATGTTATTGCAGACAGACAGATGGATGGTGTTGTATTGACATCCCTTTACATAGGAGATGAGACAGGCAAAATCGTTGAAGAATTGAAAGTTCCGTATGTTCTGATTCAGCGTTCGGCACACAATTCGAGCGGAATGTGCGTCAGAGTCGATGATGTCAAGGGAGCATCGCTCGCAGTGCAGTATTTTATAGATAATGGGCATACCAGAATCGGAAATATTTGCGGGCTGCAATATACAGATCCCGGGCTGCAGCGATTTAACGGATACAAAAAGACTTTGAGCAAAAACGATATCAAATATGCACCTGAACTCGTAGTGGAATCGGATTTCAGCGAAGCAGGCGGATATGAAGCGATGAAAAAACTTCTGGATTTGAAGGAAATACCGACAGCCGTTTTTGTTGCAAACGACTTGATGGCTCTGGGGGCACTGGAGGCTATAAAAGAAAGCGGCAAAAAAGTTCCTGATGATATTTCGGTTTCCGGGTTTGATGATATATGGTTTTCAAGAAAGATAAACCCATCCCTTACAACGATACGAGCAGATCTATATAATATGGGCTACATCGCATGTAAAACACTGATCAACAAAATATTGGACGAACCGATTTCGGATGAGAATATAAAAGTTGATGTACAGCTTGTAGTTCGGGATTCATCGAAGGCATTATTAAGATAAAACCGCAGTGGTATTGTAACATAGAAATATTATTATATCGCAAATTAAAACGATTTACTTAATTCGAACTAAATTATAGTGAGGTGACACACTTCACAAAGAATAAATGAAAAATAGAAGGAGAGATGAAAAAATGAAAGCATTAGTATGTGAAGCGGAATTTAACCCAAGAAAAGATTACGTATTCAGTGATTATGAAAAAAAGACAGGTAAAGCGAAAAGTGCTAACGGAGTCTATAAGCATTCGAAGGTAGTTTTGAAAGATGTACCCGTTCCTAAAGTTGGTCCTAGGGATGTTCTTATCAAAGTCAAGGCTTGCGGAATTTGCGGGACTGATATTCATTTCCGTGAAACAGACGAAGACGGCTATATGCTATACCCAAGCTGGACAAAATTCCCGAATATAATTGGTCATGAGTTCAGCGGAGTCATCGTTGAAAAGGGCTCTGAAGTAAACGACTTAGAGGTTGGCGATTGGGTTGCATCAGAACAGATGTTATGGTGCGGAGAATGTGATAGATGTAAAGGCGGATTCGTATGTTCTTGCCGTCATATGGAAGAGCTCGGGAACACATCACCGGGAGCGATTGCGGAATACGCAATGGTCAAAGGAATGTATTGCTGGAAAATCGATGGACTTAAGAAGTTCTATAAAGATGAAGACCAGCTTTTCGCAGCAGGAGCAACAGTTGAACCTACCAGTGTTTCATACAAAGGACTTTTCGGCGAAGCCGGCGGATTCCAGCCTGGTTCTCACGTGGTCGTATATGGCGGGGGACCGATTGGGCTTGGCTGTGTTTCCTTGGCAAAGGCATCAGGGGCAGCAACGGTTACATGTTTTGAAGTTATCCCGGAAAGACGCGAGTTAGCAAAAATTGCCGGAGCAGATTTTGTTTTTAATCCAAAAGAAGCTTCGATAGCAGAAGAAGTAACAAAAATTACGAACGATGAGGGTGCAGACTTCCAATTGGAAGCTACCGGAGTTCCGCATATCATAATGCCTGAAATGGAAAAAGTTATGGGTGTTGGATCTAAAATATCTCTTGTAGGTATGGGTCCGTATAATCCGAGTATAGATTATACCAGAATGCAGTTGAAAGGCGTTGCGATTTATACGTCAATCGGACACGGCGGAAGAAGTATCTTCAGAAACGTTATACGCATGATGGGCAACGGTTTGATTGATCCGACAAAGTATATCACCGGAGATTTCGCAATCGATCAGTCGATCGAAGCTTTGGACCTTGCAGCACAAAGAAACGGCGGAAAAGTAATAATCCGTCCTGACAGATAGAAAGTATATTGCAGCCTGTATTTGCAAAAGCGAATATGGGCTGTCAATTGATTTAAGATACTTGACTTATAACACAGTGATAAGGAAATTCCGGAGGTGAAGTGATGCAAAAAGTCAAAATTGGTATTGTAGGTCTCGGCAGACTTGGAATGAAACATGCTGAGAACCTTGCTTTTTATATAAACGGATCAGAGCTTGTAGCTGCATGCAGTATCGCAGAACATGAGCTTGTCGCAGCAAAAGAAAATCTGGGCGTTGAAAACTGCTATGACAGCTTTGATGAGATGCTGAAAAACGAAGAGGTTGAAGCGGTAGTTATAGCGTCCACCAGCAGTCAGCACTGCGAACAGATAAAAACTGCTTTGGATGCAGGGAAACACGTGTTTTCTGAAAAGCCTTTGGGGATTGACGTTGACCAGTGCAGAATTGCAGAGAAGGCCGTTGAGGAGCACCCTGAAAAAGTTTTTATGCTGGGTTTCATGAGGAGATATGACCCTTCATATGTCTATGCAAAGGATAAAGTTGATAATGGACATGTTGGCACACCATACCTGTTTAAAGGTACGGGAATGGATCCAATCTCCTGCATAGAGGGAGCACTTGAGTATGCGGGCGGAAGCGGAGGTATATTCATCGATCTAGGAATACACGATATCGATCTTTTCCGCTGGTTCTTGGGTGAGGACCCGATAGAGGTCTACGCTCTCGGATCAAGCTATGCATTCCCGAAGTTTTCAGAGGTTGGGGATGCCGAAGCAGGATGTGCAATATATAAATTTGCGAGTGGAAAGATTGCGATGATGCATTGCGCAAGAGCGGCTGTTCATGGTTATCATATAGAAACAGAAATCATAGGTACGGAAGGATCAGTGCGAGTAAGTCCGGTACCGCAAAAAAACCTGGCAATGCTTTTCAATTCGTCCGGCGCAGTAACGGAATGTGTGGAAACTTTCCCGGAGCGCTTTGCAGAATCATATAGACTGGAGTTGCAGGAATTTGTGGACTGCGTACAACAGGGCAGAAAGCCGCATGTGGTTGTGCAGGACGGAACGAAATCAACTCAAATTGCTTTGGCGACAAAAGAAGCTTTTGAGAGCGGAAAAACCGTAAAAATAGATTACGATAAATAATATCATATTGGAGGAACAAAATGTCTAAATGGAAAATACCCGCAACAGGCGGGCATATGGAAAACGATACCGGCGTATATTTTCAGAACATGACGAATTTGGAAGTCGCCGAAAGATTGAAGAAAAATGATGTAATACTCATTCCGGTGGGTTCTACAGAAAACCATGGACCGAGTGCACCGTTCGGTGAAGACACATATCTCGACACCAGATTGTGTGAACAGGTCGCAGAGGCAACGGGATGTACAGTAGCGCAGCCGATATGGTACGGATCGCATCCATACCATCACCTCGGAATGCCGGGAACAATTATGATTCCGGAAGAAACGCTTGCTGACTATCTTTGCTATGTATTTGCAGGATTCTGGAACACAGGATTTAGAAAGATGATTGTTGTTAACGGACACGGACAAGATTACGTTATACCTTTAGCAATCCATAAGTTCGGGAAGAAATTTCAAGTTCCCGGAATAATTCTGTATTCGCATTTCTGGAACGCTGCAAAAGATCAATTGGATATGAAAAAGGATGGAGGACCATATGAAACCCCATTCATCCACGCTGATGAAGTTGAACAGTCATACGCACTTGCATTGTTCCCGGAACTCTGTAAGCAGGAACATGCGGTAGCCACTAAAGCTGCGCCTATGCTTCCGCCGGGACACATAAACAACTCAGCGGAGCGTGGAACAGGACCGATAAAATGGTACAACGCATATGGTTCTGTAGGTATGGAATGTATCTGTACACCAGAAGGTGTTATCGGGGATGCAAGCAAAGCCGACGCAGAAAAAGCACGAGTAGGTGTAGAGAGAATATTGGATTACTTGGAGAAGCTTGTAAACGATATTTTGGAAAAATACCCTGCGGGCGAATTGCCGCCGATCGAAAAAGTCACTCAGCGTAAGCGTGAGGATATTGAAGCGGTTATCAAAGGACCTACAAAGGGCGGACGACATATATATACCTTGAATTATTAACTTGTACAAATCACCCTATACTGTTTTTAGCATGTGAGCGCATTAGCTTTGTGCTCATGTGCAAAAACGGTTTAGCTTAGAAACAATCGAATAATATACCAAGAACGGAGTCGGGAAATGGAGCAAAAGTATAAATTCGCTGTATCCACAGCCGGGGATGCAACCATGACAGCGCCAATACTCTTTGTTGGAAGTATTGCTGATAATATTAAGAAAGCATCAAAATTTGGATATGATGCTGTTGAAATACACTTAAGAGAAAATTCTGAAATTGACTATGACAATATTTTAAAGCTGTGCGAAGAATATAACGTCAAAATAGCAACCATTGTAACAGGAAGATTGGCTACGCAGGAAAACATCACTTTGACTGATAACTCGCCGGAAAACACCGATAGGGTTCTTAAAGGATTGAAACAATATATTGAAATTGCTGAGAAATTCGAAGCGGATATTATTATTGGATGGATTCGAGGGAATATTTTAGAAAACCAAAGCAAAGAAGACTATGAAAAAATTCTTGCCGGAAATCTAAAAATAGTTTCAGAATATGCGGAACAGAGAAATGTGAAAGTACATATTGAGGCAATCAACCGCTATGAAATCAATTCGCTGAACAATGCAGCAGAAATATTGGAAATTATCAATAATTATTCAATCCAAAATGTGTACGTGCATCTTGATACTTTTCACATGAATATTGAAGAGGCGGATATGGCGGAAGCGATTAAATTATGCGGAGATAAATTAGGATATGTTCATTTTGCAGACAGTAACAGAAACTATCCCGGCAAAGGACATATAGATTTTAAAAAAATATTTGTTGCTTTGAAAGAAATAGATTATAAAGGTATCCTTTCAGTTGAATGCCTGCCCGTGCCGACCCATGGAGAGGCAGCAAAGGCGGCAAGAGAAAATTTGCTGAAAATTATTAACAATCTATATTGATTAATAAAAGCTTATGATTATATGAATAATAGTTTAAGAGATGTAACAAAAAAAGCGATTTATTGACAAAAAAAGGAATTGAAGAGAAAGGGGGGGTGTGTTAATTTATTAACTATGAAAGTGCTTTCATTATGAAGGGGTTTTGATACTTATAGCGAATTATATATAGTGAGTGCGCGTGAAAGCGTTTGCAAAAGCGATTTTTGACGAAAACGCCGCTATTTTAAGAACAAATGATATTTGCTAAAATTCTCAGCTTGGAGTATTCTGTATCATGAATTCAGTGAAGCACCCTACAATATATGATATTGCAAGTGAAGCGAATGTTTCGATAAGCACTGTATCGAGAGTTCTTAATAATAGTGCTGTTGTAAGCGAAAAAAAGAAAGCGAAAATCGAAGAAGCTATACAGAAGCTGAACTATGTACCTAATGTTATAGCAAGAAGTTTGGCAAATAAACTCAGCCATACGATTGGTTTAATAGTATCAGATCTATCGAATCCTTTTTTCACTGATGTCATAGACGGTATAGAGCATGTTATATCAAAGGAAGAGTATTTCGCTTTTAATTGTGACACAAGATATGATCTTGCAAGAGAAAAGAAGTACATTGGCAGAATGCTCCAAAAGCGTGTTGACGGGATTATAACATTCAGCACAAATGACGATGCGTATGAGCTTATAAAAGATGCAAAACAACTGGTTCCGGTAGTATCAGTACAGTCACAGTTTAGAGATACAGACAGTGTTAACACGTATGATGCTAAAGGCGCTTATATGGCAGTGGAACATCTTATAAAGCTTGGACACAAGAAAATTGCCTTTATCGTTTTTGATTATGATAATCTGACAATAGAGAGCAGAACGAATGGATTCATGCTTGCGCATGAAAAATATGGACTTCCGCTCAATAAGAAATATATTTTCAAAACGAAATTCGGTGCGGATGCCGGAAGCAACGTTACAAACGAAATTTTGGACAATCACCCGGAGATTACTGCAATCTTCGCTTATAATGATAAATTGGCTGTTGCAAGCTATACAGCTATACAGGCAAGAGGTTTGAATATACCTGATGATATGAGTATTGTAGGGTATGATGATACTGTAAGTGCATCAATTGTAAATCCGAAACTGACAACTGTTTCCCAGCCGAGATATGAGATGGGCGTAAAGGCTGCGGAGCTCTTGATGAAAAGAATAAGAGAAAAAGACGAGAAAGCAGAACCTGAATTGATTCTTTTAAAAGAAAAACTTGTAGTAAGGGAATCGACACGGGCCTTAAAAAGATAAAACAGATATCTTGAATTAATAAATCAGTTTAACCGGAAACGGTTAAATATTAAATATTAGGAGGACAATGTTCATGAAAAAAGCATTAGTTTTAGTACTAGTTCTTGCATTCACACTTGTTGCGTTTGTTGGATGTACTCAAAGCGAAGCACCCGCAATGGAAGAAAAGGAAGAAGTTGCGGAAGTAGAAGAGGTGGAAGAAGCTGCAGAACCTGCTAAGGTTGCATTCTTTGTTAAAACTCTTAACAATCCATTCTTCGTTACTATGCAAGAAGGTGCAGAAGCAACAGCTGATAAACTTGGTTTAGAAGTATTTGTTGATGGACCACCTGCTGAAACAGAAGTTGAAAAGCAAGTTGCTATGATTGAAAACTCAATCGTTGCTGGATACGATGTTATCGTATTGGCTCCTTGTGCAAAAGAACCTTTGGTTCCTGTTATTGCTAAAGCTGTTGAAGCTGGAATTCCTGTTATCAATGTTGATGACTTCATCGATGCTGATCTTTTGGCTGCTTCTGGAGCAGAAGTTGCTGCATTTATTGGATCTGATAACTTTGAAGGCGGAAGACTTGCTGGAGCACATATGGCAGAACTACTTGGCGGACAAGGCGAAGTTGAAGTTGCTATAGTTGAAGGTATGGCTGGTGTTCCTAATGCAGAACTACGTAGAGACGGTTTCCTAAAGGGAATCGAAGGCTCAGATCTTAAAGTTGTTGCACAACAACCTGCAGACTGGGATGTTCAAAAAGGTTATGATGTTACTGCTAACATCCTAACAGGAAATCCTAACATTAAAGGTATTTTCTGTGCAAATGACCAAATGGCTCTTGGTGCTATCAAAGCTATCGAGCAGGCTCAATTGACTGGTGAAATAACTCTTATCGGTTATGACGCAACTGACGAAGGTCGCGCAGCTGTTGCTGCTGGTACAATGGTTGGAACTATAGCTCAATATCCAGACGACATGGGTGTTAAAGCTATGGAACTTGCTAAGAAGATCATCGATGGCGAAGCGTACACACCAAACGAATTTGTTCCTACTTTAGTTGAACTAATCACTGCTGACAAACTTGGCTAAGTAGTACAAAGAACAATTAAGAAAAGTGCTATACTGTCAGGGTGCTATGCTTTGGCAGTATAGTTCTACTTAAATAAGATGCAAAAGGGGTGAAAAGTTTTTGGCTAATCAAACGTTAGTAAAGATGAAAAATATTTGCATGGAGTTTCCCGGTGTTAAGGCGCTTGATAACGTGGACTTTGATTTGCATGAAGGAGAGGTACATGTTCTCTTAGGGGAAAACGGAGCAGGAAAATCCACATTGATGAAGATTCTTTGTGGAGTGTTTAAAAAGAAATCCGGAACAATTGAGTATAAAGGCGAAGTTGTAGATATTAAGGATGTTCATAAAGCACAGGAAATTGGAATTAGCATAATTTATCAGGAGTTAAATTTAATTCCGTACCTAACAGTAGCGGAAAATATATTTATCGGTAGACAACCCATGCACAATGGGATGGTGAACTGGAATAAAATGTATGAAGATGCTGATAAGATTTTGAAATCGTTACATGTAGACATAAATCCAAGAGCGAAGATATTGGATTTGGGAATTGCACAGCAACAAATGGTCGAGGTTGCAAAGGCGACTTCGGTAAAAGCTGATGTTCTAATAATGGATGAACCTACTTCAGCTTTGACAGAGAAAGAAATCAAAGAGTTGTTTAGAACCATGCACACTCTTAAAAAAAGTGGCGTTGGCATAATATATATTTCACACAGGCTTGAAGAAATCAAAGAAGTTGGTGACCGCGCCACAATCCTTAGAGATGGGAAATATATTGATACGATCGAATTCAAAGATGGGGTTGTCGACTTGGATAATATCATCAAATTGATGGTTGGTCGTGATTTAGTAAGCAAATTCCCTCCAAAGGATACGACTATCGGTGAGGAGATTTTCAGAGTAGAAAACATTTCTTCAAAAGGTCTATTAAAGAATTGCTCATTTAATGTTAAAAGCGGTGAGATCTTAGGTGTAGCCGGACTTATGGGAGCTGGACGTACCGAGCTTATGAGAGCAGTTACAGGAGCGGACAAGAAAGAGAGCGGAGAAGTATTTATTCGAGGCGAAAAAGTTGAGATAAAGAACTTCGGTGATGCGGTTGACAATCATATTGCATATCTTTCGGAAGACAGAAAGGGTCAAGGGCTTGTTCTTCTTTTTGACGTAAAGCAAAATATCACGCTTGCAAACTTGGATAGAATTAAGAAGAACGGACTGTTGAACCTGTCTAAGGAAAAGAAAGATGCGGCAGAGCTCGTAGAAGCTTTGAATATTAAGACTCCGAGTATCAGGCAGAAAGTAAGAAATTTATCCGGTGGTAACCAGCAAAAAGTTGTTGTAGCGAAATGGTTATATACGGAGTGTGATATCTTGATATTCGATGAGCCGACTCGTGGTATTGATGTTGGTGCAAAGGTTGAGATTTACAAATTGATGCTGGAACTCGCAAAAAGGGGTAAAGCAATAATCATGATTTCATCTGAACTTCCTGAAATTCTAGGCATGAGTGACCGAATTGTCGTCATGCATGAAGGAGAAATATCAGGAGAGCTTTCTATCGAAGAAGCAGATCAGGTTAAAATTTTATACTTAGCTACAGGAGGGAAATAAAATATGCTAGCAAAAAGAGAAAAGGTTGCGAGAGTCAAGAAAGAAAGAGAATTCAAAATTTCTGAATACTTTGTTGTTTTCGGCTTGATCGTAATGTGTATATTGATATCAATATTCAGACCGGTGTTTTTTACACCTAGAAACATAATAAATGTTTTACTGCAGATTTCAATAAACGGTGTTATAGCTATCGGTCTTACGATGGTTATCATCACCGGAGGAATTGACCTTAGCGTAGGTTCCGTTATCGCTCTTGCAGGAGTCACTATGGGACTTCTTACGGATGCGTTTGGTGCGGAGAATCCCGCTACTGCGTTTATATGCATAGTGGCTGCGCTAATAATCGGTACCTTAGCAGGAATGATTAACGGATTGTTTATTACAAAAGGTAAACTGCCTCCGTTTATAGCGACCCTTGGTATGATGTCCATTGCGAGAGGCTTGGCGCTGACCATATCCGGGGGTAAAGGTGTTGCTCCATTGCCGAAGTTGATACAAACACTTGGTGGAACAGGCATCATATACATACCTATTATCGTTATGGGATGTGTGTATATTATCGCATGGTGGCTTCTAAGATATACTAAACTCGGTAGAAACACATATGCTATCGGTGGCAATAATGAAGCGGCCATACTATCCGGTATAAATGTACCGATAACTACAATAAAAGTTTATTCAATCTCAGGTTTGTGTTGTGGTATTGCTTCTATACTGCTGGTTGGTCGTTTGAACACTGCTCAACCAACAGCGGGTATAGGATACGAATTGGATGCTATCGCAGCAACTGTTATCGGTGGAACGAGTATGACGGGTGGAGAAGGTAAAATCGTAGGAACTTTCATCGGTGCTCTGATTATCGGAGTTTTGCGTAATGGACTGAACTTGTTGAATGTTTCCTCTTACCTGCAACAGGTGGTAATCGGATTGGTTATTATTGTAGCCGTTATGAGTGATACAATCAGGGATAAAAAATAAGGAGAATACAAGTGGATAAAGTAAGGGTTGGAGTTGTTGGCACGGGAAGAATAGGTAAAGTACATATTCAAAACCTTGTCAACCGCATAAGGAATGTCGAAGTAGTAGCTGTTGCTGATATTATGGTAGAACAATCTAAAGAGTGGCTTGAAGACATCGGTATTACGACCATGTATTCGGACTATAAGAAGATAATCGAAGATTCTTCTATCGATGCAGTGTTTGTATGCTCCTCAACCGACACCCATTCTCAAATCTCTTATGAGGCAATAAAATCAGGAAAACACGTATTCTGTGAAAAACCGATTGATTATGATATTGATCGAATTAAAATGGTTATGGATGCTGTTGATGAAGCCGGCGTGAAATTTCAGGTTGGCTTCAACAAACGGTTTGACCGCAATTTCAAAAAGGTATTTGACGCGGTCAGAGATGGATCTGTTGGAGTTCCGCATGTAATCAAACTTACATCGCGTGACCCTGCGCTTCCGCCAATTGAATACATTAAAGTTTCCGGCGGTATTTTTGTTGACATGATGATTCATGATTTTGACATGATGCGTTATCTCGCCGGAGAAGAAGTGGTTGAGGTATTTGCCAGCGGATCGGTGCTTATAGATCCTGCTGTTGGTGAAGCTAAGGATGTGGATACTGCTATTGTACAGCTAAAATTTGAGAGTGGAGCACTTGGTGTTATCGATAACAGCCGTCAGGCCGTATATGGATATGATCAGCGGGCTGAAGTCTTTGGATCAAAAGGATGTATAATCTCGGAAAACGAAACACCAAACTTGACCTCTCTGTTCAATGAAGATGCGGTAGTTAGGGAAAAGCCGTTATACTTTTTCCTTGAAAGATTCAATGATGCTTATATCAATGAAGCGAGCGTTTTTATCAATTGTGTAATCGAAGATAAGCCTGTTCCTGTTGGGGCGATTGACGGTTTAAAACCGGTTCTTATTGCTATTGCTGCACAAAAATCGCTGGATACAGGGAAACCAGTAAAACTATAAACCGAATTTATAAACAATTCATAAACATAATCGATAGTTAATGGTATAATTACTATATACAAAATTTTAAATTTTAATAGGAGGCAGTTAATAAAAGTGGATTACAAACAATTGATAATTGATTCAGGCAAAGAGATGATGAGTAAAAGCCTGACAGTGAGCACGTGGGGAAATATCAGTGCCAGGGATTTCGAAACGGGTTATATTTATCTTACCCCGAGCGGTATGGACTATAGTACCTGTACAACTGACGATATTTTGGTGTATGACAAAGACGGAAAACTTGTTGAGGGTCATCGCAAACCATCGATAGAAAAAGATATGCACGTTAAAATCTTTCAAAGCCGTCCGGATGTTGGTGCAGTGATACATACGCATCCGACATATTCAATGGTTTTCAGCGTTTTGAATTGGAACGTTCCTGCTGTTACAGAGGAGTTCGCACAGCTTATCGGAAAAGAAGTCCGATGTGCAGAATACTATTTGCCGGGGACTTTGGAGCTTGCAGATTCCGTAGTGAAAGCTCTTGGCGAGGGTATGGCTACCCTTTGTGTAAGCCACGGAGCGGTCTGTGTTGGCAATGATATGAAACACGCTTTTAATATAAGTACTGTTTTAGAAAAAGCCTGTCAGATTTACTATATGGCAAAATCCATTGGAGACCCTGTGATTATTGCAGATAAAGATGTTGAAATAATGCAGAATTTCCTCAAAACCCAGTATGGTCAATAAGAGGAACAGAGATTTGACCGATTTGGGAAACACATATGGCATGGTTTTTGACATTGAAAGATATGCCACTGAAGATGGACCGGGTATAAGGACAGTTATTTTTTTAAAGGGCTGTCCTTTAAGATGTAGATGGTGTTCTAATCCCGAAGCATTGCGGAGCGAAGAGGATGTTTTGTATTACGCTACTCTTTGCAAGGGATGCGGAAGATGTGTAGAGAATTGTCCGGTCGGGGCTATTCAAAAGTCCGAAAAATTTGGATTGGTTACCGATTTTGACAAATGTATCAGATGTGGTCTTTGTGAAAAAAATTGCTTTTATGGAGCGCGAAAGATATCGGGCAAGAGAATGTCTGCTGCGGAAGTAATGCAGATTGTGCTAAAGGACAAAGAGTATTATGATGTTTCGACCGGAGGAATTACGATTTCTGGAGGAGAGCCTTTCTCTCAGCCGGATTTCACGGAGGCTATATTAAAGCTTTCGAAGGAAAACGGTATTCATACTGCGATTGAGACGAGCGGTATGCTTCCAAATAGAGAAGCTTTGGATGCTATACTTCCATTACTCGACCTCGTTTATCTTGACATCAAGCATGTTGATTCGGATAAGGCTAAGAAGCAGGCAGGTGCAGAAGCATCTATAATTTTGGACAATATATGTGACATATGCAAGAAGCACAAGAACGTTATTATAAGAATTCCTTGTATACCGGGAATGAATAACACCCAAGAAGACATGATTGAGATTTTTTCGTTTATAAAGACTTTGGGCGGAGGGTTCAAAAGAGTTGAAATATTGCCATACCATAGATTGGGCAAAGATAAATACGCGTGCCTCGGTCTTGAATATGCAATGGGGGATACTGGGCAACTTGATGCTGATTCCCTATCGACGTATATTGAAGCCGGAACAAAAATGGGGTTGAATATTTCCATAGGTGCTGTATAATTTATAGCACGCAACCTCTATAAATATAAAAGATACTATTCTAAATGATTATATTGCATGTTGGAGGATGAAAGTGAAAGAATATGTTAAGAACATCGTTGCCTTCGATTGTGGAAATTCATCAGTTCGAGTGATTCTCGGTCGATACGATGGAGTAAAAGTACAAACAAAAGTGGTACATCAGGTGGAGCATAAGGAAATAGCGGTAAATGGCGTTTTCTACTGGGATGTCTTGCATATATTTACGGAGCTTCAAAGAGGGCTGATGCTGGCGCATAGAGAATGCGGGCATATTGACAGTGCAGGAATCTGTACTTGGGGAATCGATTTTGGGATGATAGGACAACAAGGTCAGTTATTATCGAATCCGCTTTGTTACCGCAACAGTCTTGCTTTGGGTGTTCTTGAAAAGCTTTCAGAGACCGAAAAACGTGAAATGTTCGATCTGACGGGCATTCACAACCATCAAATGAATTCATTATATCAACTGGTAGCATACCGAGAAGCCTTCCCGGAACAGCTGGCAGCGACAAAATCCATACTTTTAATGCCGGATTTGCTCAGCTATCTTTTTACGGGTGAAAAGAAAGGCGAAAGAACAATTTCCAGCACAACACAGTATTATGGTGTTGTAGAAAAAGATTATTCAAAAGCAGTAATAGAAAAATTCGAATTGGACGAAACTCTTTTTCCGCCGCTAATGGAAAATGGTGAGAAAATAGGTGAGATAAGGCCAGAAATTGCAGAGGAACTTAAAATAAACGCGTTTCCTTTTGTTTGTGTACCTGCGCATGATACAGCAAGTGCAGTAGCATCAGTACCAGCAAAAGAAAAGGATTTTATTTTCTTAAGTTCCGGAACATGGGGACTCTTTGGTACGGAATTAGATACCCCTATTGTGAGTGACAAGGTATATGAATTTGGTCTTGCAAACGAAGAGGGCGCATTCAGAACGACGACGCTTTTGAAAAATGGAGCAGGCATGTATATAGTCCAAAGGATTCGAGCCGAACTTGCCACGATGGGTAAGAAGCTTACTTGGGATGAAATGGTGGATATGGCGAGAAGCGCAAAGGACGACAGTCTTTTGTTTGATCCGAACAGTGAGGAGTTATATAATCCGCCGTCAATGATTGAAGCTATTCGTGATTTGCTTAGAAAATCTGGGCAGAATGGTAATTGCAGTATAGAAGAAATCATAAGAGCGTTCTATGAGTCTGTAGCGATGAGCTACAAGTTCTGTACTGATCAGATTACAAAAGCAACCGGCAAAAAATATGAGAGCCTCTATATAATCGGGGGCGGATCCAATAACATGTTCCTAAATCAGCTTACTGCGAATGCAACAGGCATGACTGTAACTGCAGGACCGCCGGAAGCGACGAGCCTTGGAAACATTATGACACAACTGGTGTATTTTGATGATGACCTCAACAATCTTTCAGATTTAAGGAAGATTATCAGAAAATCAGTACAAACAAAACAGTTTAAACCGCAAGCAACAAGCGATGCAAAGTATGCTCGCTTTTTAGAGATATAAAAACAGATACCGCCTGTTAGAAGGGCAGAGTATCAAGCAGTAAAGGAGATGTTAAAATGAGTGAAAGAATTAAAAAACTAAGAGAGAATTTGTTCGCAACAAAACCTCTTATTTGCCACGAAAGAGCAAAATATTTCACTGATACGATGAAAGAAACAGAAGGTGAACATATTGCTGTTCGAAGAGCAAAAGGATTTTGTAATGTAATGGAGAATATGTCGCTATATATCAACGATGGGGAATTGATTGTTGGAAATATTGCATGCTCTCCAAAGGCATCCCCGGTATACCCGGAATATTCCATAGATTGGATAAAAAGAGAATTTGATGGAGATCCTTATCATTTCGACGAAAGACCCGGAGATAATTTCTATTATACTGAGGAAGCAAAGAAAGAACTTTTAAGCACAATTGAATACTGGGAAGAGAAATCGCTTTACGAAACGTTCAGGAAAATCCTGCCGGACGAATGCAACAGAGCATGGGACGCAGGGGCTATCGATGATACTTGGGTGTCTTCGGGCGGACTTGGTAACACTGTCGTAGATTTTGAGCTTGTTCTTGAAGTTGGGCTTGAAGGAATAATTGAAAAAGCCGAAGAACGCTTGTCCCGGATCGATTTATCCGAACCGGATCAGTTTAAGAAGTATTGTTTCTTAAAAGCCGTAATACTTTCCAACAAGGGAGTAATAGATTTTTCAAATAGGTTTGCAGAAAAATGTGCGAAGCTTGCTGAGACGGAAAAAGATGCAAAACGCAAAAAAGAGCTGGAAGAGCTTTCGGTAATATGCCGAAATGTACCGGCAAAGCCTGCGAAGAGCTTTTGGGAAGCGCTGCAGTCAGTGTGGTTCATACTGATGATACAGCATCTTGAAACAAACGGACACAGTGTGTCGCTTGGCAGATTCGACCAATACCTATGGTCATATTATGAGAAGGACTTAGAGGCAGGAAAGATAGATAGAGAAACTGCTTTGGAGATGATAGAAGCGTTTTTCATAAAATGCAACGAAATAAACAAATTAAAATCTTGGCCGGACTCATCCTTTTTCTTAGGATACCAGATGTTTATCAATCTCGCAGTCGGAGGTCAGGATGCAGACGGGAATGACTCAGTAAACGAGATTTCATACCTGTGTGTCGAAGCTTGCGCTGAGCTGAAGCTATTCACCCCCAGCATTTCTGTTAAGTGTTTTGAAGGCACAGATGACAAATTTCTTGATGCAGCGATCGTTGCGCTTCAAGAACACAAAGGCGGGATGCCTGCTTTCTATAACGATAAAGCATTTATGCGTACTTTGAAAAACATGGGAGTTGCAGACGAGGATCTGCACAACTGGGTACCGGACGGATGTATTGAAGCTTCGATAGGCGGCAAATGGGATTTCGCTGCAAAGGGACCATGGCTCAATGTTTGCAAAGTATTAGAGATTGCTTTGAACAATGGAACAGATCCGGCAACAGGAGTGAAAATCTGCGAGGGTTATGGCGACTTGACAACCTATGCGGATATGGAAGAAATAAATAAAGCGTTTAAAGACACGATGAAATATATTATCAAGCTTCAGGTTATAACCGAGCACATTAATGATTACCTGCATTGTGAAAAGGACTTAAATGCTTTCCGTTCTTCGCTGATATCCGATTGTATCGAAAGAGGTTTGGATATTATCGAGGGTGGATCGATATACAGTGCTGATGGTGGACCGACAGCCGGTTCAATATCTGCAGGGGATGCTCTTGCTGCGATTGAGTACGCTGTGTTTGACGAAAAAATCGTCACAAAGGAACAGTTAAAGCGTGCGCTGGATACGAACTATGAGGACTCAACAACAACTCCAACCGGTGAAGAGATACGTCAATTGATGCATAACAGAGCACCGAAATTCGGGAACGATGATGATAGAGCGGATAAATGGGTTTTCGAAGTCGAAGATTTAATCGGCCGCACATATCGATATGATTGCAAGAACTCTCGTTTCGGCAAAGGTCCGATACCTGCTTGTTTCTCATACAGCCAAAGTCCGGTAACGGGTAATATTGCTTTTGGTTCTTTCGTTGGAGCGACTCCGGACGGAAGAAAAGCATCAGAGCCGGTTAATAATGGTATATCACCAAATAACGGTGTTGAAAAGGCTGGTCCGACAGCGGTCATAAACTCTGTTGTTAAGCTCCCGAGTATTTGGTTCCAAAAAGGTGCAATTTTGAATATGCGCCTTACTCCTAATGCGCTTGTAACAAAAGAGAGAAGAGAAAAGGTTATTGCACTTATAAAGACGCTGTTTAAGCAAAACGGTCAGCATATACAATTCAATGTTGTAGATACCGAGACGTATTTAAAAGCACAGGAGAATCCGGAAGAATTCGAGGACTTGATGGTGCGTGTTTCCGGCTATAGTGCGCTCTTCACACCGCTTTCAAAAGCAGTGCAGGATGATGTCATAGCACGTATGCAAATGGAAATATAATCGAAATTAAAACTTCTATAATGCCCCATGCTATATAGATTATGTTTTGATACAAAATTTTAAATAAGAGGGAATTGGATGATAGTAAAAAACGAAAAAGAATATGAAGTCGGATATAATGAAATCACATCTGTAGATGATAAGAATGATATTGCTTGTATGGACTTCGGGATTATTAAGCTCGGTAAAAACGACAGTTATACGAGTTCCGAAGAAAAGGAAAGAGCTATTCTTCTCATACTTGGTGATGTGACATTTGAACTCGACGGGAAAAAAGAGAGAGTTAGCAGAAATTCATTTTTGGACGAAAATCCCGTATGTATTCATCTGCCTAAGAGTATTGAAGTTAAGATAACGGCGCATGAAGAGACAGAACTTGCGTACCAAGCCGTGTATAACGACAATAGCTTTGATGCGAAAATTTATACACAGGAAGAGTGTGTCACGGATCAGTTCGGCAAAGGCGTTATGGGCGAGACATCGCTCCGCTATGTAAGAACGGTAATAGATGACAGCATAGCCCCCTACTCAAATTTGGTAATCGGAGAAGTAATAAACTTCCCCGGGAGATGGTCGAGCTACCCCGAGCATCACCACATACATCCGGAAGTTTATCATTATCGGTTCTTCCCTGATCAGGGTTTTGGATTCAGCGGTGAAGGCGACAATGTCTATAAAGTCAATGATAGGGATACAGCGGTTATCAAAGGCGGACTGGTGCATCCACAAACAGCTGCTCCTGGATATGCTATGTATTATATATGGCTGATACCTCATACACCTACAAGGTGGAGGAAAGACAGAGAATTCATGGAGAAGGATGGCTGGTTACTTGAGGACAATCCTATAATCTGGCCGGATAAAAAGTAGGAGGGAATATATATGAGCACGATTAGGCTGACAACTGCGCAGGCATTGGTTAAGTTTTTAAACAACCAATATGTTGAGTTTGACGGTGAGCAAAAAAAATTCGTTAAAGGTATTTTCACGATTTTCGGACACGGAAATGTTGTAGGACTCGGGCAGGCTTTAGAAGAAGACCCGGGCGATCTGATTGTATATCAGGGACGAAACGAACAAGGAATGGTACATGCGGCGACAGGATTTGCGAAGCAGAAGCTCAGAAAGCAAATCT
>Ga0180436_10001376_pt1 | contig 23752 bp, 23 predicted proteins | sample SS_ome_2_FD_132434 | JGI IMG/M metagenome (GOLD analysis project Ga0180436, IMG submission 132434) | Hypersaline lake sediment archaeal communities from the Salton Sea, California, USA - SS_3_S_2 metaG | ecosystem: Environmental > Aquatic > Non-marine Saline and Alkaline > Hypersaline >... | reverse complement strand
TTAAAATAAATTACAAATTGTTGAATATTTATCAAAAAACCTGTTTTTGACACCTTTTACTCATATATATAGGTAATTATATGCTATCTTTTCTTAAAAGTATGACAATATGACATATTTTTTATAATATTTTTTATTTTTTCATACAATTTGACATATAAAGATTAAAAACGCGGCAAAAAAGAGTTAAATTTCTTTTTTAAACGATAAAAACTGTAAAAGGATTAAAAATGGTTTACTCACAAGATAAAGAATTATTAAGCTATGCGATGAAAATGGGATGTAAAACAGCGGCAGAGTTCGCTATGTTTTTAAAAGCAAGAGAGTCTATCCTCTCTCTATGATATAGGATAGGAGAACGTCGTTACCCAAAAAGTAAAACGTTCACCTCATCACCTACCTCTTTAGAGGTGTCATCTTCAGAAGTGACAAGCAGTGCTGCGTTACCCAGCATGTTTGTGAGGATCGCTGAAGAACCTAATTTTTTCCCTTCGAAGTCAACATAGTATTGTCCCTCTTCCAAAGAGACGTTACATGCAGTGAACTCTGCTTTTTTAGCACGTTTATAAAATGGCTCTTTCAGTGTTGCTTTAACCTTTTGCATCGCGCATCTACCTTGCTGTAACTTCTCAATGAGTGGGACAAGATAGAGCAGTGCCGTTACTGTTGATGAATAGGCAAATCCTGGAAGCCCGATGATGAACTTATCATCTTTACGCGCAACCATAATGTGCTGTCCAGGCTTCACACGCACCCCTTTAAAGACGACATCACACCCAAGTTCATAGATCACATCTTTTACAAAGTCAAAGTCACCTACACTCACTCCACCAGTAGTCACAACAATATCACTTTTGTCCAATGCATCTGAAATGGCTGTTGTGATACTCTCTTTGTCATCTTTGATGCATCCAAGCTGCATAGGTATTCCATCGTACTTATTGACGATCGCTTCTAGTATGTAGTTATTGGAACTTCTTATTTGAGAATCATTGGTTTGTTCTTCCCCCAGTTCCAGTAACTCTGAACCTGTAGAGATAATTGCTACTGTTGGTTTTTCATAGACAAGGACATTGGCGATGTTCAAGCTGGCCATCACACCGATTTGAGCAAAGTCTATCTTCGTTCCTTTAGGAATGAGCATTTGCCCTTTTGCATAATTCTCCCCTACTTCACGAACAGCAAATCCCTGAGAGACCTCTTCTTTGATGATGATCTCATCACCCTCAACCTCTACATTTTCTATGGGAATAAGCGTATCTGCACCTTCAGGCATCAATGAACCCGTAAAGGTCTTGATACAAGTACCGCCTATAACCTTTTCTCTTGCTACAGAACCTGCCGGATTAATACTTCCTACCTTGAGTCTCCCCAAAGTCATATCTTCATGGACGATCGCATATCCATCCATTGCAGAGGTAGGAAACTCCGGTGAGTTATGATCTGCTATCACATCTTCAGCCAGTACATACCCTAACGCATCTACCACATAGAGTTTTTTGGTTTTATAATTATTGATCTCAAGATCATCGATCATCTGCATCGATTCGTCAAAGTGCATAAACATTGTAGTCCTTATCGTAACAATCCTGCACCATCCATAGGGGTGCTTCTATCAGCAGCGTAGATACGCTCGCCATTCTTTACATCATACTTCCAAATAGGTGCATTGGCTTTAAAATCTTCAACAAATTCATCTATAAGCTCCAATGCCACTCTGCGCTTAGGAGAAAATACTGCACTCACATACGAAGAGGTATGCACAGGCACATCTCCGATAGAGTGTGCCATCTTTACGATAGCCCCACGCATAGCCGCTCTCTCCTGCCATGCTTCAAACCATGCTTTGAGTACTGGCTCATAGATATCAAAACTAAGCGCTTCGATATCATCTTCCGCACGTATCGTTCCTACAAAAGGAATATAGGCACCATAATTTGATTCTGCCTCTTCATCCAGCCAACGACCAAATATCTCTTTGGTGTCTAAAGGACCATGATAGAGCTCCACTCTCTAGCCACCACATACAGGAGGCAAGATAGAAACCCTGTCACCATCTTTGAGTACAGTTGTCAGATCATTGACCATTGTATCATTCAATGCTACTGCACATTTATCCAGCCACTGCGTTAAACTGCTGTCTTCTTTAAGCTGTGCAGAAACATCTGCGAGCGTGGCTGCTTCCATCTCTACCGGATCTTTACCGATAGGACCTAAAAATTCTACTTTTACCATAGGAAAATTCCTCTTCATTCAGTCTGTCTAGTCATATGAACCCTTTTTACAAAAAAAGGACTTAGCGTTAGTCTCATTTTACCAAAAAACGCCCTATAATAGTAACGCGATTATAAATCTTGTTTGGTATAATTACGCTTAAACAGGATTTTGAGAGGAGCTTACGCCATGTTGTTTGGGTCTATCAGCTATCTCAATCTACTCCCTTTTCAACTCTTTCTAAAACGTCATCTTACAGGCAATGCTGCCAAAATGACCTTCCGATACAAACGTGCTGTTCCTTCACAGATCAACAAAGCCCTAAAAAGACGTGAAGTCAATGCGGCTTTCATCTCTTCCATAGAATCAAACCGATGCAAATGCACAGATCTGGGCATCATTGCGCATGAAAAAGTCTATAGTGTACTACTTTTAGAAGGAGAGAATGAGATCGATCCGGCATCTGCCACATCCAATCAACTTGCACGGGTATTGGACCTAAAAGGTAAAGTGCTTATAGGTGATACTGCCTTGAAGCACTACTTAAATGGCAAAGAGGGTATTGATCTTGCAGAGGCCTGGTATAAAGAGACCGGACTCCCTTTTGTCTTTGCCAGACTCTGCTATAACAAACATGATGAAGCTATCGAAAAGTTAGCGCGTACTTTTGCACGAACAAAAGTCAAGATCCCTCAATATATCCTCAAAAAAGAGGCACAAAAAAGAGGTATCACGCCTCAACAGCTTACTTGGTATTTGAGTCATATCCATTATAAAATGGATAATCGTGCAAAAAGATCTTTGAAGTTATTTTTAGAAAAGAACAGACAACTATAAGCTGCCTGTTTAGATTACTCAATCGTTGCAATCGCTTTTTCTATACGAGCTACCGTTTCATCCATGCCCAATATAGCCATGATCTCATCAAGACCTGATCCGGTCATACTTCCTAAAAGACTCACACGCAAAGGCATACCTATCTTTCCAAAGCCTATCTCTTTAGTCTCAACGATCTTTTCCATCACCTCATGATAGTCACAAGGAAGATGCAATGTTTTATCCCAGTTTTTCAGCATTGAAGCAAAGTCACCCAATATCTCTTTTGCTTCACCTTTAAAGGCTTTTTTAGCGGATTTTGCATCATACTGACTTGGTGGAGTAAGGATAAGATTGATCTGTTCAGCGAGTTCGACCAGTGTTTTCCCTCTCTCTTTGGTTGCATCAAGCAGTAACTCCAACTTGTCATGCCCATGAATGTTCACACCAAAATCTTTTAGTAGTACTGCAAGTTCATCATTTGGCGTATTTTTGATATAGTGCGCATTGAGCCAAAGCAGCTTGTCAAGATTATAGTTGGATGAACTCTTATTGATATTTTTAGGATCAAACAATTCTATCATCTCTTCAATACTGAAGATCTCCTGATCACCATGACTCCATCCAAGACGTACCAAGAAGTTCAGGAGTGCTTCAGGGAGGTAACCCATCGTTTTATACTCCATCACATCTGTCGCACCATCTCTTTTAGAAAGCTTTTTACCTTGTTCATTGTTGATCATCGCAACATGGTTGAACCTAGGAAGAGGAAAACCAAGTGCATTATAGACAACGATCTGTTTAGGGGTATTGTAGAGGTGGTCATCTCCACGGATCACATCTGTTAAGCCCATTAGTGCATCGTCTATAGCAACCACAAAATTATACGTAGGAGAGCCGTCTGCTCTAGCGATAACAAAATCATCCACCTCAGTAGCTGCAATATTCATATCACCTTTCACGCCATCTGTAAAGCTGATCGTACCCACTTGAGGTGCCTTGATACGAATCACCGGATCCACTCCTTCAGGCGGTGTCCCTGTAAAGTCACGATAACGTCCATCATAACGGGGACGCTCTTTTTTAGCCATCTGCTCTTCACGCAGTGCATCAAGTTCTTCTCTGCTCATATAACACTTATAGGCTTTACCCTCTTCAAGAAGACGGTCGATATATTTTTTATAGAGGTCAAATCTCTTAGACTGATAGACTACATCACCATCATGACTCATGCCCACCCATTCAAACGCTTTGAGTATCGCTTCTGTTGCCTCTTCAGAGTTACGTGCCATATCTGTGTCTTCTATACGGAGCAGGAACTCACCTTTATGGTGCTGTGCCGTAAGCCAGGAGAAAAGTGCAGTTCTTAGCCCTCCGATATGAAGATATCCTGTAGGAGAAGGTGCAAAACGTGTAACTGTCATAATAATACCTTGAATTAAAATTAGTGAATTGTAGCGAAAATGTGGTTAAAGCGGATTATACTAAAGTAGGAAGAAGAATAGTGACCTCTTCCTGCATATATGAGTTTTCTTATATCTTCTCAGTACCTTTTAGCTGGCAGCTGATGGCTTAGGAGATTTTAGTTTAATTGGGCATATGTGTAAATTCAGGCACGATCTTTTTCAATGTAGTCAATTTATCATTACCATGTACTAGCTCATCTATATCTTGGTTAAGCTGAGCAAGTTCATAGGGTGTAGGCTGCGCGATAAATATAGAACTGTATTTCGTTTCCTGTTCACTCTCATCAATCAGTAACTCTTCATACAGTTTTTCTCCAGGACGTAATCCGGTAAATGTAATTTCCACTTCACCCTCTTTCCCATAGAGTCTTATCATCTGCTTGGCAAGATCTGTGATCTTGATGGGCTCTCCCATATCCAGGATGAAAAGTTCTCCGCCTTTAGCAATGGCGGCCGCCTGAAGTACAAGCTGACATGCCTCTGGTATAAGCATAAAATAACGTGTAATATCCGGATGTGTAACAGTAACAGGTCCACCCTCTTCTATCTGTTGCTTAAACTTAGGGATCACTGAGCCACTGGACCCCAACACATTACCAAAACGTACAGCAACGATCTCAGTGGCTTTCGCATCCACATTATTGGCATAAAGCTCAGTCACTCTTTTGGTTGCTCCCATGACATTGGTTGGACGTACTGCCTTATCTGTGGAGATGACCACGACCTTTTCCACTTTGTTCTCTATGCTTACATCTATTACATTCTTGGTACCCAAAACGTTGTTCAAAACTGCCGTATCTTGATTAGCCTCACATATAGGTACATGTTTGTAGGCTGCCGCATGTATAACTATCTGCGGTCTAACATCTGCAAAAATAGTCTGCAGTCTCCCTTTATCTATCACACTTATTAGTTTAAGCTGAGCGTTATCTATCTGCTCTCCTATCTGATAAAGATTATATTCACTGTTATCTACCAAAGTAAGTGATGATGCACCAAATTTCTGACACTGTCTAGCGATCTCTGAACCTATACTTCCCCCTGCACCGGTAATGAGTACAGATTTATTTTTAATAAAACTCTCGATAAGTGGCAGATCAAGATCTTTGGGATGACGCGCGAGCAGATCCTCAATAGAAAGATCTTCCAACTTATCATGTTCTGAGCCTAACATCTTTACCTGTTTGATCTCAGTGATACCCTCTTCGTTCAGTCGATCAACCAATGCTTGAAGTTCTTTTGGCGGCAGCTTCTCAGCAATAATAGCAGTAGTTACGCTCTTTTTTTCTACGACCTCATCTAAAGCTCTTATGTCAAATACCTTTACATTGTTGATATAGGCATCTTTCAAGTTCTCATTCTTTTTTATATCGACAATGGCGACAGGATAATAATCTATTTCCCCTTTAAGCGCACTCTGTATAATTGTATTGGTCTTACTGTTAGCCCCAATAACCATTGTCGCTTTTAGTGTCTGTTTTCCGCGCCCCTCATTTAGCAGACGCTTCACCATTCTGATAGCACCGATAACAATAAGGGATAAAAAGAAATCTATTACAATAACACTACGAGGAAAAGGTGCGAAATGCTCGTGAAAGAACAAATAGAAAATAACAAAAAACAGATAGGCTAAGATATGTGCCTTAATGATATTCTTAGCATCATAAAAACCAAAAAAACGCCAAACGATGAAATAGGTCTTAAAAAGAAATAGGAAAAAAAGTTTCGCCCCCGTTAAAACGATATAGGTTAGCCAGAATGATTCTAAAAACATTCCCGGTATTTGAAAATTGAACCGAAGAAGATAGGCAAGATAGAGTGTAATCACTGAAAAAATAATATCTGCAATGATAAAAAATGCCATTCTTTTTCCAGAAGTAGGACGTAACAGTTTTGTCATCTTAATACCTTTTTGAGAACACTGCACACTTTAAAAACATCTTCATCACTCATACTGCTTCCACTTGGCAAACAGATTCCTTTCTCGAAAAGTTTTTGAGAAGTGCCATCCTCTACGACCAAGGCCTCAGAAAACAGTGGTTGCATATGCATAGGTTTCCAAAGAGGACGACTCTCAATGTCTGATGCTTCGAGCACATCTATTATCTCTTGAGGATCTGTATTTGCAAACGTTAGGGTTGTTAGCCAGCGATTTCCTCGACTTCCATGTATCTCGGGCATAAATGCTATCTCTTCATAGTGTCCAAGATGCTCTTGATAGAGCTGAAAGATCTCTCTTCGTCTATTTACCCGTTCATCAAGTACTTCCATTTGTGCTACACCAATGGCAGCCAAAACATTTGACATACGATAGTTATACCCAAACTCTTTATGCTCATAATGCAAGTGATCCTCTTTTGCCTGAGTTGAAAGAAATTTGGCTTTTTCTATCCACTTTTCATTCTCACTGACAAGCATGCCTCCGCCTGAAGTCGTAAGGATTTTATTGCCATTAAAAGAATAGACACCCATATCACCAAAAGTGCCGCTCTGTTTGTTTTGATAAGAGGCTCCTAAAGATTCTGCCGCATCTTCAATGACAACAATACTTTCTTCTCTGCAAATAGCCATAATCTCATCCATTTTGCATAACTGCCCATAAAGATGTGTAATAATGATCACTTTAGGTTTTTTAGGTGCTTGTGCTATCGCTTCTCTCAACAACTGCGGAGAGATATTCCAACTCTCATCACTGTCAACAAAGATAGGTTTTGCATTTTGATACAAAATAGCATTGACTGAACCTATAAAGGTAAAACTCGATGCCAAAACATAATCACCCTCTCCCACACCTAAAACCCGTAGTGCCAAATGCAGTCCTGCTGTAGCAGAAGAAAGTGCTACAGCATGAGAAGTTCCGGTGTATGCTTTAATACTCTCTTCAAAACGGTCAACAAATGCACCCAAAGGGGCGATATAATTGCTTTCAAACACTTCAGCAATATACTGCTGTTCTTTACCGCTCATGTGAGGCGGGGAGAGAAACAGCCTTTCCATTATACTTTGACCTTTGCAGGTACACCATAAGATACAACATTATCCTGGATATCAGAGATCACGACAGAACCTGCTCCGACAACACTATTTTCACCTATTGTTATACCTTGTACAATTGAGCTGCCAATACCTATCATTACCATATCTTTCACACATACATCTCCAGCCAAAGCACTTTTTGGTGCGATATGTACAAAGTCACCTATGTCACAATCATGGTCAACAATGCTTCCAGTATTCAATATGCTTCCTGTACCTATACTACTTCCTGTATTGACAACAACACCCGGCATTATCACCGTACCTTCTTTCACAATAACATCATTGGCCACGATAGCTCTTTCATGGATAAGTGTTTTTACTTCCAAGTTCTCTGATTTGATCTTTTCATACACTTGCTTTCTAGTGCTGTTATTCCCGATACCCAATGCAATTGGATAACTGTATTGTGTAAGATACTCTTGAAAACTCATATATTCATTATCACCATCATCAATAAAGACAACCTCATCATAACCATTGGTCAGAGCGATATCTGCAACCACTTTACCATGCCCGCTTGCACCATAGACAGCTATACTTTTCATTGTGTTCCTTTGAATTTCTCCATTGTAACAGAAGTATTTGAGGAAATATCACTTCTCTTGACAACTTTTAATAAAGTAAGCCAAAATATTTTCATATCAAGCAAAAAAGATTGATTTTCTACATACCATACATCATATTCAAATTTTTGTTCCCAAGAGATGGCATTGCGACCATTCACCTGTGCCCACCCTGTTATCCCAGGTTTGACATCATGTCTCTTCATCTGTTCGCTATTATATAGAGGCAAATATTCAACTAGCAACGGTCTGGGTCCAATAAAGCTCATTTCCCCTTTGAGTACATTCAAAAGTTGAGGTAACTCATCGAGGGAAAACTTTCTGATCTGTTTGCCTATACCACACAATCGTAGCTCATCAGGTAAAAGATTTCCTTTGTCGTCCAGCAGGTCGGTCATCGTTCGAAATTTAATGATCTCAAATATTTTACCATGCAGTCCTGGCCTCTGTTGTCTAAAAAACACTGGAGACCCTATCTTAATATAGACCAAAATCGCCACCACCAAAATCAATGGAGACAATAAAACGATAAGAGTTAATGCAAGAAATCTATCTCCTATCGGTTTAATGATCTCTTGATACATGACACTACTTCTTTAGTTTATAGATCTTACTATAAGGTGATGAAACAACCAATTCAAAAAGATCTTTATCATATTTCTCTAGTATAAACATTTGCACATAGGTTGAGTTAAATGTCTCTGTATCCATTACAATGAACTGACCATAACTTTGCATAAATACAACTGTATATTTACCATCGGCATGATAGAGTTGTGATTGTACGTTCACTTTACCCTCTTTTGTACTTTGGGTGATGATAAAATGCTTCACAGACTCTTCCAATTTTCCTAACCCAAGCATACCGCTTTTTGTATCAAAAACTATCCCGTTTCTAAACTTTAGCAGCCCTTCTTTATTGCTGACAGCCTGCGTAGGATAAAATGAAACTTTTCTCTCAGCCTGCCCTGTGGCTAAGTCTATATTACCGAACAGGGCTACCGTAGGAAATATATTTAACATACGATAAGGAAAGTAAAGATAGATATCTCTTGTCTTTTTAGGCAGCTTGTATGTACTCTCCTCAAGTTCTGCTAAGAGCACATTTGGATCGAGCTGATCTTCTTGTTTGTTTTTAAATAACGTATTGGCAACGATAGAGTAGTTGGAGTCTACATAGGTCTCTATAGCCAATCGGCTTAGATTGGCTACAAAATCAGGAGATGAAGATTGCATGATCTTAGAAATAATAAAATTATCATTAGTATGCTTTCCTCCATCGATCAGTGTATTGGTATTTGAATAGTACCAAATAGGATATCCGTAATCCCACCAACTCAATGTATAGTCATCCATACTTGACATCTCATCAAGCTTAACAAGATCATTCACTTCTATTTTATTTAACACAGTAGGTACTTTATATCCGATAACATGTGTTATATTCGGGTACATCATACTGGCAGTCAACAAACTCATGGCAACGATATAGATACTCTTTTTATTTGAGATCATTGTAGTAATGACATGAAAAAGATAAATGGCAGAGATCGCAGCAACAGGTACAGCATAGACTGTAAATCTCAAACCTGCCCATAATGACAGCACACCCACTCCTATCAATGGTAAAGCTATCACAAAAGGTTTATGTCTGATCACCAACACAAGGAAACCGATAAGACTTACGATCACTCCTATCTGTGAGCCAGAGATCCTGTTTGCCATCGTTTCAAAAGGAATGGCTCCGGCTTCTCTTACTGTCTGTATCACCTGATAGAAACGCAATCCTTCTGCCTCAACACCTCTGTCCAAATATCCAAAAAGTTTAGCAAAAATAACGGTAAAAACATTTCCAAAAAACAAAAAACCAATGAAAAAGACTAAAGCAATCACCATGAGTTGTTTCTCTTGTACTTGCATCTTGGAGAGTACAGCGAATGCTATGAAAAAGAGTATGATCCTTACTTCCAAAGGAAGTGAGAGCATCAATGGTATACTCAATAAGATGACACTACCATAGAGAGAAAAAGCGTTTTCTTTAAAATCATTTGTCTCCTCTATGATTATCAAACGTTTATACTCAGCGATTAAGTAAAGTGCAAAAATGATGAACATGGCATAAATGATCGTCATACCCTGAGGATAGAAATATGGATAGATAAAGATCAATATTGCTGCTAATACAATCCCTTTCACCTCTTTTTTATAGGCAATGTAAAGCAATGAATAAAATATAGTGAACTGTAAAAAGACAGAGAACATATCCGTATCATAATAGCCCACCATCGTACGATTATAATAACTCCATGCAACAGAGCCAAGAAGTGCTGCAAAAAAACCTACAGTCGTATGCCCCATTAAACGCCCGGTCAAGATAATAGGGATAACAATGAGACTTGAAACTACTGCCGGTAAATACAAGATAACTGTTTCTAGAGAAAACGGCAATAATTTGGTCGCATATACTGTGAGCAATACGAGCCCTTGACTCACACTAAAGGCACTTGCCCTTTGGGCATCCCCCGCCACAACACCATCAATAATATCTCTTGCACCCGTAGCAAAGAAATACCCATCATTTGTATTGATCATAATTTGACCGGCATAAAGCATTGCAGCATTATCAGAAAAATGTATGGGCCAATATAATCTGACACCCATACTAAACATGTATGCCAAAAGCATAAGAATCAACAATGTGCCTATTTTATTTTCAGTAAACGTCTCTTTTCTCACTCTCTTCCTTCAAATGTATGATACAGCTCTATATACTGCTTTACGATATTTTGTATGTCAAATTCTTCAATAGCCTTAATTCTACCATTTTCACCCATAATCTTTCGCTTATCAGGTTGCGATGCAAGATATTCTATTTTATCAGCTAACTTTAATGCATCTCCAACAGGAACAAGATAACCGTTTACCTCAGAACTGACAACCTCACGACACCCTACAGTATCTGTTGTGACAATAGGTTTGGCCATAGATGCTGCTTCTAGTAAAGTACGAGGAACCCCCTCTCGATAACTAGGCAATACATAGATATCACTCATCGCGGTCAATAGCAACACATCATCTCTATGCCCCAACCATAATACATTACCTCTCTCAAGATACTCTTTATCCGCACTACTGGGGTTCCCTTCATCTATATCTCCTACCAATATAAATTGAATACTTTCAAGTTTTGATAATAGCTCTGCTGCCTCATAAAATTCACGAATACCTTTATGCCAAATTGCACGAGCAACCATAAGAACTAAGGTCTTACTCTCGACACCTAGCATATGTTTTTGAAGAGATATCTCATCTTCACTGATCCTTTCTGGGCTAAACTCATTTGTATCAATACCTACACTTTTAATGATCGTCATCTTCTTTGCATTGATCACATTTTTATCTTCTAGATACTTAGGATCATCACTGTTGACAAAAACCACTTGGTCAGATAATTTAAATACTATTTTATAAAGCTGTTCAATCACTCTTCTCACTACCCTGTTCTTGAGACTATCTTCTATATAAAAAGAGCCCAGCCCTTCAACCAAATTCAAAATTGTTGGAACTTTAGCCATTTTTCCAGCGATCGTTCCATAGATATTTGGTTTTGCAGTAAACGTATGAAGGATATCAAGCTTAAGCGGATGAATCGCTTGATGAATATTATAGATAGCCTTCATCTCTTTGAAGGGATTTAAACTACTGCGTTGTATGTTATATTCAATAGCCTGTATCCCATAACTTTCAAATAAGTTAAACTTGTCCCCCCTTGGACAAATTGCATAAACTTCATGACTCTCTTCAACAAGTTTTTGCATGATAGGCAGTCGAAAAAGATAGAGATTCAGATCTAAATGTGAAAGAAATCCAATTTTCATGCTAAGTTCTCTGAAGAATCAAATGTTGTGTCGATAAAACCTTTATAGAGCGGGAAATATTTCTGTATAGAGTAATTGATAGCATCTTTCTGGCTATTTTCTGCAAGCTGTTCGCGCAACTCATGATCTTGATATAGCATTTCTATCTTATCGATCCACTGCTCTTTTGTCGAGACCAAATAACCATTTTCATTTTCTTTGATAACACGGTTATTTTCACCAACCGGACTTCCTACCAAAGGCAACCCCGAAGCTAAGTATTGTATCAGTTTAAAAGCTGATTTTCCCTGACTGAAGGCATCGTCATCCAATGGCATGATCCCTACATGCCCATGTTTCAAATAATATACTTCACTTTCGGGTGACCACTCTACAAAGTTCATATTCACACCATCAATTGTACGAGACTTTAACTCTTCGGATGCGATAATGCACAATTCATAATCAATTTTCGTAGCTAACTCTCTGAATATTTCAGAATGTGATTCAATATAACGATAAGTCACAGGAGTACCTATCCAAACAAGTGTAAATACGCTATTCTTCTCTACTTTTTCTGAGTAATCATCCAAATCAATGGTCGTTGGGACCTTAATGCAATTAGAATTTGATTGCTTGACCTTCTGCAATAGAAAATCGTTTGCCACCATAATACCATCAGCATGTTTGACCAACTTGTCATATTTATTTTGGAGCCAAAACTTATTAGTGTAATTATCCCAGACATTATCATCAAAGTTCAAAATGTATCGTCTGTTTTTTAAAAAGAGTTTTTCAAACCAATAAGGTAGAAATGGAAAAAGTTCATTTTCTATAATGAGATTCTTTGATGCAGTAAATAATGAAAAGAGTTGCCCAAAATAAGCAAATACTATCTTCAAGTTTTTTTTTGGTTTGTTGTTGTAGATATTTTCCAGGTATTCACTATACAAAAATGAATGGGTAGAGAGATTATAATTTTTGTTCAACAGCTGACGCATATAAAAAAAACTTCTGTAACGGCTAGTTGCACTTTGTGAGGTGTATTTTGTGAAAAAAGTAATATTAGTCATTATATTTCCCATAACGCCCTCTCAAACCATCTAATATACCGATACACATCATTTTAAGCTTAGCAATTTTTTTATCTTCATATAATACTATAATTCCTGGATCGATCAAAAACCTTATAAAAGAGTGGAAACAATATCCAGGGAAAGCCCTGTAATAGCACCTAATTAACCTAATACGGTTCCTAAATGAATAATAACAGCGTATTGGTGAATGATTGGTACTAAAAAACCGCTTCCCAAACAGTGAATGCTGATTTAACTTACCAACATTATGCTGCAAAATTGCTCTATTTACTCTTATTATACTATATCCTTTTTGATGACTTCGCAAGCAGTATTCATGATCAACATGATCAATGAACATATCTTCATCAAAAGGACCAATTTGACTATAGTTACTTAAATTAAGTAGACATCCAGATGTCATGGCTGTCAACACCTCTGTATATTTATCAGTAGTGTCCAACGACTGTTCGTAGAGATTTGCATGAAAAGGCGAGATTATACTTACCTTATCAACACTATTTGATTGAACATATTCAAACATTTCTGTGAGCATTGAGGGTGCTATACTACTATCTTGATCCATTGTGAGAAGCCATTTATAGTTATTGCCAATTGCAATTTCTACTGCAATATTTAAAGCATTCGCAATGCCCATATTACCATTATTGTCTATATAAGTTACATTTGGATTCGTTTTAATATTATCTACAAATTCCATGTTTTTCATATCAGAATTATCAATCACATAAAGTCTATGGACCAGGTCCAAATAAGAGTAAATATTATTTAACATTTCTTTAGTAGGATTATATAAAACTACAACTGCCGCTACCTGTAGTAACATTTTCTTTTTACCTCCCACCCCTATGTACTATTTCAAAAGTTGAAAATTTTTTTGAGAATAGTTTTTAAATATTTATATGATGGGTAAAAAAGCAATATTACACTTGCCCTAACTCTACCTATATTATTAAACATTAAATCTGTACCAACTGCTTGCTTTAGATGTAATTCAGTATTCTGAGTAGAAAGTCCAAATGTATTGTATATCGAAATTATTACATCGCTCTTATACCAATTTTTATGTTTACACAACATAAAAAATAAATAATCCGAAATTAATAAGTTTCTATGTACAAGATATAATCCTAATTCTAGATGTACTTTTTTTCTATAGACCAGGGATTGATGTATAATTAGATTTTTGTCTATTTCACAAACAAGAATTGATTTTCCATCCAATAATGTATCAGAATAGATAAAGTCAATATTTTGGTACCTTAATGGATTTGTGAAAATTTTATTTAAAACTTTTTCATCATAAAAAATATCCCCGGCATTCATAAAGTTGATCCATTCTCCGTTAGCCAAATAAATACCTTTATTCATTGCATCATAAATACCATCATCCTTTTCGCTCACCCAATAGTCTATTTGATTTTCATACTTCTTTATAATATCAACACTTCCATCGTTTGAGCCACCATCGATGACTATATATTCAACATTGTCGTAGGTTTGGATTAACACGCTTAAAATGGTCTCTTCAAGGTGTTTACTAGCATTAAAAACAACTGTAATGATACTGATTAATGGCTTGTAATCATTAGTTTTTCTTGAATAACCTTGCGTACGTAAACCACCTTCCTGAAAAGTTTCTTCATCATCAAGTTGAGAGAGTAGTTCAGCTTTATCTACTGTTAGTAATTGCATTCTACTGTATTTTTTCATCTCTAAAACCTTTTATATTCTCTAAACTAAGCTTTGATATTTTTCTTCAAATTCTTTAGCATATTTTAGCAGATTATATCTTACCTGTTTCTCTATGTTTTTATTTGTCAGTTTATAGCTATTATCCTGCCATGCCTCTTTAAATATATTTGCAATTCCCTTTAATCTATATCGATTCAAAGAGGTACTTTCATGTAGTTTTTATTCTCTAAAAAAGCAAATATTCGATATAGCCATACTTTTAAATCTTCTATTCATAAATCATACTTGCATTCTGAACAATAAATTATAGATAGTTTATTTGCATTATAAATGTATAAAACTGAGTTACTTATCTTAATCATGTTAAACCATGTATAAAATTTAAAAATTTTCGGCCATCAAACTTCTCGAAGAAAACCATTTTTTCTTCTATAAAACTTCGATCTATTCCATCTAATATCTGTTGGGCATTTTCGACTAAATATAAGTTCTTGCTGTTAAATAAATCAATATGGCTATCATAATCTTGTTTTTTATATAAGAAAACCTTAATACCTGATTGCAACGCTTCGTAAACAGTTGTTGATTGAATTGTAATCATTGATGAACATTCTTGAAAAACATAAATTATTGATTTCTCATTGCATACTATTTCAATATTGTTAAACTCTTCCAACCCAACTTTGATATCTTCAACTTCATTTCTTTGTTCAGGATGGAGTTTTAAGATAATTTTTTTATCTTTAATATTCAAAGCTAATTCTTTAATTAAGGGCAATAAATTTTCCATATAAATATTATGTGTTACTATTAATACATTATTTCCAGTTCTATTCATTGATAAATTATAATTTGAACTACCGATGTTGAGTTTGACTTTTACAGGATAATTAATCTTATGCCAATATGAAGAAAAACTAAGAAACCCATAGGGAAGTGTTTTTACCCTTGAAAGATTCAAGTCTTTTGGATAAGAGTAATATGGATGGAAATCACTTATTTGCCCATGTTGTAATTCAAAGGCTTTAATTTCTTTCTGTTGACAAACATATAGCATCCCTTTTTCTTGACCATTTGCTGTTAAAAACACTATCTTTGGTTTAAATAGACTAAAAATAGAACGATAATATAATATATCTGCTTTAAATGTAGAAATGTGAATATTTATTTTATTTTCAAAATCAAGCCGTACACCAAACTCTTTATTAAATAGTTCATCGATTCCTTCTATTCCTATATTGTACTTTTTTTTCCTCCATACAAATAATTTTCTTATAAATAATAATAATGTATCTGTATAAACTTTTTCTTGCATTAAATTAGTTTTTAAGACATCAACAATAAAACTATCTTTATGTAGTAATTTGAATGTATCATTACTGATATAGTCTACAGCAAATCCTTTTTTATCCATATTCCTAGGATATAAAAAGAAAAAGTAATTATTATTTTTAAATAAACTTTGAACTAAATACAGAAAATCTTTCATAAGTAAAATGATTATCTTATTGATTTTTTTATATTGATTATTAATTGGTGCCTGTTGATTTTCTCTAATTATTTGAGTCATTAACTCAAGATATATATGGTACCTTACAATATCCCACCAGTAAATACCATCTTGAGTTTGCAGATCAAACAGTTTATTCTTTTTTTCAAAGTCAAAAAACTTCTTTGCCAATTCAGTGCTATTCAAGACTTTCTTCCCTTATATGACAGTGATACAATTTCAAAATCTATCTTCTGTTTTAATAGTAATTAGTTCTTTCGCCATAGTCCGAAATACTTGTTTATTATTTATTTGGTAGTATAGCATTTTCAAAAAATATAAAGTCTGATTTTTAAACATATGATTATCTGAAATGATAATGTTAATAGGTTTTTCATACTCCCAGCTAGAAAAGCCATATTGCTTGTAATTTTTATATTTTTTGTATATTTCTATATCTTTGCTTCGTTTAACCATTAGTCGTTTATCATTTCCAAATACTTTTTTTAATCTTCCATTTTGCTCGTAAAAACCAGGCTCTCTCCCATTAGCAAAAGCATCTTCTGAATGTATATAGACAATAAAGGTGGTATGACTTTTTATTGTTGCTGATGATTTAAAATTTTCTTCCAGTGAAATTTGATAATACCAATCTTTTAGATATCTATAGCCATTATATATATTTTGTATTGTAAATAGAGTAATTAGTATGGAAAAAATTAGTATAGAAATATTTTTATGTATTTTCGCAAGAAAGAAAGTCAAAGCATATATTATAAATGCAATTCCTAAAGGCATAAGTATTTGATGTCTAGATTCAAAACCAGCTAATTGAGGTAATTTATTTACTACTGCATATGGAAAGACTGCGAGAAAATAAAAATACATACCAAGACTAAAAACTAGAATATAAAAAAAATATGATTTTGATATATAATTTTTTTTGTAAACAAGTATAGAGATAAATATTGCAATAATAATTGTAAAGTACCAGTGATCAAAACTTGTATAGATTGATGATAAAATTGGATCGTAAATAGATGTTTTGATCGAATCAATAATTAGTGTTGTGTTTTTCTCTAAATCAAAGTTTATTTTATTGTAGTTTGCGTATAGCCCATTTGGCATAAAGTAAATATTTTTGAATATATAAAAAATTATTGGTAAAAAAATAAAGTCTAAATATTTAAATATGAAATTTTTAACTAGATAAAAAGTTTTCTCTGAAGATTTTTTAAATTCAGGGTCAATGATAGTAGAATATAAAAGATATAAGAGAACCATAGTATAAAAAACTAGAAGAGAGTTCATAAAGAAAGACATGAAGAATAATAGTAGTATAAATGCCCTGTGAACAATAGTTTTCTTTTTAGATATATATTCTGTAAGTAGATAAAATGCAGCAAAAAAACTAAATAAAAGAAGAGTATATGGAACATTTATTAATGCTAATTTTGCGCTATTTACAGGAATTGTTAAATAGGCCAAGACAATCCAAAAAGCATTATTTTGCATGACAAATATATGTTGTTTTAAAACCTTATAAATAAAAATCCCTGATAAAAAAAATGCGATGAATGATAGGAGTCTATATATAAAGACACCATTACCCACAGATAATAGTATTGAATGTAAGTAGCCAGCTGGTAAAAATCCATTCATTTTAAACTGTGACAACATTGACTCTGTGGGCATATTATACAGTGTCCAGTCATCCCAGTATATGCCCTGATAATTTATGAGGTAAAAAACATAATTAACAAAATAAATTAAAAACAGCTTTGAAGTATTATTATTGAAAGAATTGATATATTGCATTAATTACCTTTTTAATGTCGATATCACTTATACCATAATAAATTGGCAATCGTATAACTTTCTCACTTTCATTTGTTGTATATTTATCTTCCCCAAGAAATAATCCAAACTTTTGCCCAGCAGACGAACTATGCAAGGGGACATAATGGAATACTGCCCACACATCAAGGTTTTTTAAGAACCTTAATAATTTCGTTCTCTCATACAAACTGTTTACTTTAATATAGAACATATGAGCATTGTGTATACATTCAGAGGGAATTGTTGGCAGTTCTATATGTTTTTTCTCCTCCAGTTTTTTTAATTTTTTATAATAAAGCTTCCAACTTTTTAATCTATCCTTGTTTATTTCATCAGCCATTTCTAATTGTCCCCATAAATATGCAGCACTCACATCATTCATAAGATAACTACTACCAATATCTACCCAGGAGTATTTATCCACCATACCTCTAAAAAATTGACTTCTATTGGTTCCCTTCTCACGAATAACCTCCGCACGTTCAATAAATTGATTATCATTAATGATTAAAAGCCCACCTTCCCCAGCGCTGGTGTAATTCTTAGTTTCATGAAAGCTATAAGTTCCTAAATGTCCAATAGTTCCTAACGGTTTTCCTTTATAACTACTCATCATCCCTTGTGCAGCGTCCTCTATTACATAAAGCTTATGACGATCTGCAATATCCATAATTACATCCATCTCACAACCTACACCAGCATAATGAACAGGGACAATTGCTTTTGTTTTTTCTGTAATTGCTGCTTCAATCAAAGATTCATCCATATTCATCGTATCAGGTCGGATATCAACAAAGATAATTTTAGCACCTCTCAGAACAAAAGCATTAGAGGTAGACACAAAAGTGTAACTTGGCATGATTACTTCATCTCCAGGTTGTATGTCTATTAAGATAGCAGCCATCTCAAGTGCATGCGTACATGATGTAGTTAATAAAGTTTTTTTGCAGTTTAGTTTATTTTCAAACCATCGATGACATTTTTTTGTAAAAGATCCATCACCAGATATTTTGGAGCTATTGATTGACTCTAAAATATATTTTTCTTCATTGCCAGTTAATGGTGGTTTATTAAAAAGAATCATTCATATGCTCTTACTTGTAATGATAATACCTAAAACTATCAAACTTAAACCTATAATTTTTTCCCATGTAATAGGTTCTTGAAACAAAATAGCAGACAAAAGAAAAACTAAAACAAAAGAACCACTCATAAATGGGTAAGCATATGAAATATCAAACTTTGTCATTGCTGCCATCCAGAAAAAAGAAGCAATAAAAGCAGCCAAAAAACCACTAAATATCCACGGATCAAAAAGCAACTTAAACAAAAAAATAATTTTATCGCTTAATCCGTTGGGCAAAGAGCCAACTCCCAAAATACGCCATTTTAATATAATTTGTCCATACACCGTAAAAAATATTGTTCCGAAAATATAAAAGTATCCCATTACTTAAACCTAATTCTAAATTTTCTTAAAGGCAAAATACTTTTGTTATCCATATCAAGAAGTTTGGTAATTTTCACTAACCCTTTTTGCGCAATAACGACCGGGTACAATTCATCTACTAAAACTACTTTGCCAATATGCCGTAATTCTAAATTCAAATCATTATACACTTCTGCTTCTAAAACTCTAACTTTTTCATTTTCTATCAAACTATATGCTCCTAAATAAGGGGAAGAGACCGCATTAATAAAGCGGACAATGTTTTCTGCACTATCATTCCAATTTATGAAGTAGTCCTCATCATCCCTCCATATACTGTATGTAGCTTTTTCTTCATCCTGTTTAATCCCTTCTCCAAGAGTATTGTTTAGTAACCTAGATACAGTTTCAATTGCTAATTTTTGATAAAGTGGCACAATTTTAGATATGGTTTCAGCGATTGTTACAGGATATGAAATAGACAATGATTTTTGTGCAATGATTTTTCCTTTATCATATTCATGACTTGCAAACAAGGCAGTAACTCCCACCTCCTCTTCTTTATTTATTAGTGCATTTACCAATGGTGCAAACCCTCGATACCTTGGGAGTAATGAATCATGAAAAACAATTAATTTTTGATGTGAAGGAATGATCCATCGCCAAGAAATCGCTATACGATGCTCTTTATCAAATTCACCGCTGTCGTTTATCCGATCTATAAAATTGATATCATGTTTTTTACAAAATAATATAATCTCATCATAATAGTCATTTTTCATATTTGGGTCTCTACTGGTCACAACTGCTTTTATTATAGATGCTTTAAAATTACTACAAAGAGACTTCAAAGTATAGAAACCTTTTTCTCCCATTATGTACAAAACTATTTTCAAATCGTTTCCTTAACTATATATAAAGGTCTTTGCTTGGTTTGATCAAAAGTTTTTCCAACATATATGCCAACTATACCTAATACCATAATGATTAATCCACCTAAAAACCATATTGATATAATTGTACTAGCCCATCCAGGTACCGAAACATCATATATCAATACTTTAAGTAAAATATATAAAGATACTAAGAACGATATAAAAGATATAAAAAAACCTGTTTTAATGGTGATTTTTAACGGTTTATCAGAATATGAAAGCATGATATCCATGGCTAAACTAAGCAATGATGACCATGAATATGATGATTTTCCATCTGCCCTTTCTGCATGTTTTATCTCGATAGCACAACTTTTAAATCCTACCCACCTTATCATGACTGGGAAATATCTAATTTTATCTCCCATTGACAACAAGGCATTGATTGTTTTACGATGATATATCCCAAAGTTAGCAATTGAGGCATCTTGCTCAGTATCAGTTAAATAACTTAATAGCTTGTAAAATAATTTTGAAGTAGCTTTTTTTATAAAGTGGTCTTGTCTATTTTCTCTTTTACCAAATACAATTTTATATCCTTGATCTGCTTGTTTGTATAGCTTTAATATTTCTTCTGGCTGGTCCTGTAAATCACAATCCATTACTACAATCCATTTACCGTTTGCATAATTTAACCCTGCCATAATTGCATTATGCTGTCCAAAATTACGTGAAAGCTTTATACCCTTTACCCTTTTGTCTTTTTCTGCAAGACTTTTTATAGTTTTCCATGCATCATCTGGACTTGCGTCATTCACCATAATAATTTCAAAATTATCTGATATGGCAGATAATGTTTTGGTCAACCTCTCATATAATAGGTTTAAACTCTGACTACATTTATAAACTGGAGTAACGACAGAAATAAATTCTTGTTTTTTCTCTTGTACCATTTAAATAAATTCCCCCCTCATATTCAAAATTTGCTTTTTCATATATTTCTATTTTTCCAACGATTATCAAAAATTCACTGAGGGAAAAGGGTATAATTTTTTCTTGCATATTAATAAGCTTTTAAAAAAAGTGTTAACATATCATAAAATTGATCTTCAAAAATAGTTTTATACATTTTGTATCGGTTTCACTCCTATAATTTGAAATTTTGCCGGTTCCTTCTAAATATCACTTTTGTTACAGCAAGACCAATAGAACCTACTCCTCCAATAACTAAAAATAATAAATTTGAAATAGTCTATTCTAATCTTTTCTTGTAATGAATAATATTAATATTAAAAAGTGCTTTAATGCAACCAATTAACTTTAATATCGAAATCCCCTTAACACCTCAAGCAATTTTTGTATATTATATCTAAAAACACTTATCTTATTTTAGGCATAAGGAATAACTATTATCAAATAAAGATAACCTTTTACTAAACCCCCGGGGCCTTCCACATAGACTCAGTCAACCCTCTATCAACAAGACCAAGTTGACTCTCATACACCTCTTGCCACCGCTTTTTTATCTCTCGATATCTAGAAAAATTCTCACTTTCAGACTGATACTCTTTCTCCCACACCACTAAATCTTCCGCTGCTTTGACTATACTGTCATAGATACCTACACCAACTCCTGCTGCCATAGCCGCACCTAAAGCTGTAGCTTCTGTGACTTTAGGAACCTTTATCTTGCTCCCTGTCACATCAGCTAATATCTGGCACCAAACTGCACCCTTGCTTGCTCCGCCCGCAAAGACTATCTCGTCTACCTCAACATGACTGAAAGCTTTGATCTTGTCTAGGTTAATGGCTGAGACGATACAGGCATTCTCCTGAAGGCTTCTGAACATGGAAGCTCTATTGCATATCTCTGGATCGATAGAAAGGTTTAAAAAGCTCGGTGCGGCATGGTACCATTTACCGTACTTCATACTGTCTGAGAATACAGGGATGATCCCATGTGAACCCACAGGCACTTTTTTTGCTTTTTCTTCCAATACCGTATAGGCATCGATACCTCGATCAAGTGCTTCTTGTTTCTCGATCTCACAAAAAGCATCTCTAAACCAACGCATTATCAAACCAGAGAAGAAAGTGATGCCTTCAGCTTGAGAAAGCCCTTCCACAACATGAGGATTTACACGGAGACCCATATCCTTTGGTGGCAAAGTATTACTTTTTATATTGACCACTTGTTGCCAAAAAGAGCCCCCGAGTATTGCGACTTGTCCTTTTTTCACTACTCCTAAACCAGCTGCACCCAGCTGCACATCACCACCACCCATCACCACTTTGGTAGAGGTAGATAATCCTGTTTCTTTAGAGGCTTCTTGGGTTACTGTCCCCATCACAGTTCCAGGCTCTAATGAAGGAGGGAATATATCTGATTTCAAACCCACTTTTTCTGCCATAGCAGGTTCCCAGTCTCTTTTGTGTAAAGAATAAATACCTGTTGTGCCTCCATTACTTGGATCTGTCGCAATAACACCACTGAGTTTTGCTAATATCCAATCCCCTATCATAGAGATCGAGGCTACCTCTTCATACACTTCAGGTCTATTATTTTTTAACCATAATATTCTAGGCAATGCACCCAATGCAAATGTTTGTCCTGATGTTTCATAGAATGCCTCTTCTACACCTTCATACTGTTCTTTTAGAAACTTCACTTCCTTGTCTGCTCTGGCATCGACATTCGCCACAGCCCAAAGAGCTTCTCCCTCTTGGTCATAAAGGACAATTCCCTCACGCATACTCGTGGCACTGACTGCAGCAATATCACTTCCTTGCAAGTTGGCATTTTTCAATGCTTCCTTGATGCACCAAACCGTAAGATCCCAATTAGAGTCTGTATCAAATCCCATACTGTTAGGTACGCCTTCCTCTTCCAGATGTACCCACTCTTTTTGTGTAACCGCTATTTGATTGCCCTTGGTATCAAAGATCACTGCCCTTACAGATCCAGTCCCTGCATCTATTGCCATGAGGTATTGCATGCTTTGTCCTACTTCTTCAATTTTGCCTGTTCTAATTCCCAGTACTCCATAGCAAAACTATCCGGGATAGAGATACTTTTGTATCCTCCAAGTTTATCTGCACGCAGAACTGCAAACATGGTGTGAGACACCACATCATTAATGACATCCGCTTCTTTTTGTGTTTTTCCAAAACTCACCACACCATAATCCTTAATGACAGCATATTTTGGGTTTGGGTCCAACATGATCTCATCCGTTTTATAGGCATTATAGTAAGCTTCATAGGCCACCCTAAAATGTTTTAATGCCTCTTGAACCTCATCATCCTCTATCACCAAAGGTACTCTTTTTGTACGTATAATATGCTCTGGAGTCAAGACACCGCGTGTCACAGT